>Ga0075522_10002750_pt1 | contig 12972 bp, 13 predicted proteins | sample NGEPerA_FD_74796 | JGI IMG/M metagenome (GOLD analysis project Ga0075522, IMG submission 74796) | Arctic peat soil microbial communities from the Barrow Environmental Observatory site, Barrow, Alaska, USA - NGEE PermafrostL2-A | ecosystem: Environmental > Terrestrial > Soil > Wetlands > Peat ... | reverse complement strand
GACGCGCGGCGCCGGCCGCGGGTCCCTCCTATGCACTACATGGATAAGCCCAATCCGAGCGCCTCAGAGGGGTCGCGATTGAAAGCGAAAAGGGGGTCGCGGTTGGAAGCGATTTGACAAGTGTCGCCCTCGCAGCAGGGTCCGCGATACCGGGCAAGGCTCGGTAGTTGGTCGAGAATTGATCGAGGCCCGCTTCCAACCGGGTCGCGATTGCCTGACGAGACGGCCACATTCAACGATCTCCGTCAGTTAGAGGGGCAGAGGAAGTTGGCGCGGCGGTGGGGGCGTATTGCGCCGCATCCGGGCGCGATGTATCGGAACCCTCGGGCCATCGATGTAGGTAGCGTAGTTGCTGGACGCCATCTGAGCCTTGAGAGCTTGCTTTTTTGACCGATTGCTTTTTGCGGCGAAGACCTGGAGAAGCCGTATCAGATCAGCCCAATACGGGCCGACTCCCCAGGCATTTGCGTCTATGAGATCACCGCGTCGGATGCGGAACTCTGCGTCGAGCACCTTCTGTATCGCCGGCCAGGGATCGCCACGCGGCATCTGCGGCATCGGCACCGTGGCCTGCACTCCTTCGTCGAGATATTGCTGAGCGTCTTCACGGTCGTGATCATAAAGATGCAGGCTACCGACGAAATGCTTGTAAGGCCCAAGGCCGACGCCAAGCGTGCGCGCCACGACTTCCTGGAGCATCGTGAAGCAGAAAATGTCGTGAGGTAGCCCGAGGTAGGCATCGTTCGAGCGCATGTTGGTGAGCATGTGCAACCGGTTGCGCCGAACGAGAAATTGGAGCGTGCACGTGCAGGGGATTTCCTGGTAGCGACGCTCGATATCCTCGGCATTGAACAGTTGAATCACGGCGCGGCGCGATGTGGGCGTCTTTTCCAACAGCGTGATCACGTTGTGTAATTGATTCTGACCGCGCTGACGAAATATCCGCGGTCCATAACCACCGTGAATGGTTTCGCCGTCTTCCGTCTCATCGTCGTAGGCGGGTATGTAATAACGGATGAAATCTAGTTGGTTATCGCGGGACAGATACCAAAGAAATTCACCGAGGGAACTGAATGGTCTTCCGCGCGTCTCGCTTCTGCTAAGGCGAGCCAATGGTCGTTCAAGTTCTAGTAAGACGCCAGTTAACTCACGCGCACTCTTACGCGTAGCCGTGATGTGATTGGTGCTCGATAGGAGCTTCGGAAACACCTTACGCAGCAAGTCATCGAGTATTCGACCGGAAATACGCATCCGCCGGCAAAGCCTTTCAACCGGTCAGAGCCATCTCTCGCCGCTGATGCGTTGCGTTGTGTGGCGCTTCCCCCGTGCACGGGAAGATGGTCAAAATTCGGGCACAATCAAGGGGTTCGATCCCAACAGATGATCCGGTAACACAATGCGTTCAGACGCGTGGTGGCATGTGGGCGGCGTCGAGCCGTCGATGGATGAGCGGAACCAGCGATAGCAGATCTTCAGCGTCATCCTTGTCCATCGTCCAGTGGATGCGCGCCTCATGGGCGGTCGGATTAGCGATGCCCCCGGTTCGCCACTGCGCGGATAAAATAGAGCCGATCAGGGCCGCTACTTCGCCGCTTTCAGGAGGAAATTTCCATGTCTGGCATAACCCCGTGCCTCTGGTTCGATGGCAACGCTGAAGAAGCCGCCAAGTTCTATGCTTCCCTGTTCCCCAACAGCCATGTCGATGCGGTCCATCGCGCACCGAGTGACTACCCCTCGGGTAAGACGGACGACGTGCTGTTGGTCGAGTTCACCCTGATGGGTCAGCCGTTCACCGGCCTGAATGGCGGACCGCAATTCAAGTTCAATGAAGCGATCTCGTTCCAGATACCCGTGGACCGTCGTCCGATCGGCCGAAGGATGCGCCGGTCGCGGCGAATATGCGGGTCGCTCTGGTCGAGGACGGCTCGCCGGCTCAGGCGACGCGGTGCTGGCATCCACGCTGAGGATCTCCGTCACCTGCGGCCCCTTCGGCCCCGGGCCGGCGCGGACCTCAAGCGTCGCGCCGGGTGGCACGCTGTCGTGACCACTGCGCTCGACGACGCTCACATGGAGGAAGGCGTCGCCAGAGCCATCACCAAGCGTGACGAAGCCAAAGCCTTTGTCGGGGTTGTACCACTTGACGGTAGCAGTGACGGTGGGGCCCGACGGGCTGTCGAATTGTGGGCCACGCGGCGGCGCATAGCCGAAATTACGGGGCGGCGGTTCGTAGTTGTCGTCATCGAAATTACGGCGGCGGTTCGGGCGAAAATCTCTGTCTCTGCAGCTCACGTGACTTCCTGGGGTTGATCGAAATCCCGTCAATCTGAGAGGCATGAGGGGCGATCGTCAACGAATTCAATTCCGCGCGACGACCCGAATTCCCAGCATCTGTCGTGGCTCCAAGCCTGGGTGGCTGAAAGGACCGGTGATCTCGAGTATCATCACGCATGCCTGCGCATGGCGCGCACCCCGCCCCGTGGTGGCGAACCGATTGCGAAGCACCATGATTTAAGGGAGGGCCTTCCGGTGAATCGGAAATTTCACGAGGTTTGGATCGAACAGTGCGATGCCGCCCAGGAAATCAAGCTTTGCTATGGGCTGAAAGAGGCATTCGATTACGTGGTGGCGGAAAAATTGTTGAACTTCGCCAGCGCCGCTGTCGATCGTCCTGAATTCGCGAGAGAGCTGCCCCGGTTTGTTTCGCGCGTGAGGCGTATGTTTACCCCGCAGGAGCTTCGGACCCAACTCGCACGGATAGAGCGAGAGCAGAGGGAATACGACGCCGACATCGGGGAAGACGATGAGCTGGACGAGGAGGATGAGCTGTTCCACGATAGTCCGGCCGCCGCTGCCGAGCGAACTCGGCAGTTCGCCACGATCAAGGAATTACTGACCGCCGCGGAACTCGGCACCTCGTGAGCAGCCTGCCAACGTCCCATCCGGAATCATCGAACCGGGAGGTTCTGGCGGGCCTTGTCGAGCGCGTTACGTTCCACAATGCCGAGAACGGTTTTTGCGTTCTGCGCATCAAGGCGCGGGGCCACCGCGACTTGATCACCGTCATCGGCCACGCCGCGGTAATCGCTGCCGGGGAGTGGGTCACAGCGTCGGGCGAATGGGTCAACGATCGAACTCACGGCCCGGAGTTCAAGTCGCGCTTCATGCGGACCTCGGCGCCGACTTCCATCGAGGGCATCGAGAAATACCTTGGATCCGGGATGATCCGCGGGATCGGCCCGGTTTACGCGAGGAAGATGGTCAGGGCGTTTGGTGAGAAAGTGTTCGATGTGATCGAGGCCGAGCCCGATCGCCTGCGCGAGGTGACCGGTATCGGCCCGGTACGCGCCAAGCGGATCACCGGCGCCTGGGCCGAGCAGAAGATCGTGCGGGAGATCATGGTCTTCCTGCACAGCCATGGTGTCGGCACCGCGCGCGCGGTCCGCATCTTCAAGACCTACGGCGCAGATGCCGTCCAGGTCATGACCGAGAACCCCTACCGCCTCGCGCGCGACATCCGCGGCATCGGCTTCAAGACCGCGGACGCGATCGCGATGAAGCTCGGCATCGAGAAGACGGCGATGATCCGTGTTCGCGCCGGGATTTCCTACGCACTGACCGAGGCGATGGACGAGGGTCACTGCGGATTGCCCGCCGAGGAACTGACGCCCTTGGCGGTCGAATTGCTCGAGGTCCACGGGGAGTTGATCCAGACCGCGCTGGGTCTCGAACTGGCCGAGAGAACGGTCATCGCGGACACGGTTGGCGAGACGGCCTGCATCTTCCTGGCGGGCCTCTACCGGGCCGAGCAGGTCATTGCCGAGCGGATACTGCGCCTGGCCAATGGAAGACTGCCCTGGCCCTGCATCGATCCGGAGAAGGCGCTGCCATGGGTCGAGCAGAAGACCGGCTTGGCGTTGGCCGAAAGTCAGGTCGCCGCGATCCGGCTGGCCCTCATATCGAAGGTGCTCGTGATCACCGGCGGTCCAGGGGTGGGCAAGACGACCATCGTCAACTCGATCCTGCGCATCCTGGCCGCCAAGGGCGTGAGCCTGTTGCTGTGCGCCCCGACGGGCCGTGCCGCCAAGCGCATGACCGAAGCCACCGGGTTCGAGGCCAAGACCATCCACCGACTGCTCGAGGTAGACCCCAAGGGCGGCGGGTTCAAACGAGGAAGCGACAACTCGCTCGAATGCGACCTGTTGGTCGTCGACGAGACCTCAATGGTCGATGTCATGCTGATGCAAGCGCTGATGAAGGCCGTCCCCGACCATGCCGCATTGCTGATCGTCGGCGACATCGACCAGCTCCCCTCCGTCGGCCCAGGGCAGGTACTGGCCGACGTCATTGCTTCCGGCGCCGTGCCGGTCGTGCGGTTGACCGAGGTTTTTCGCCAGGCCGCCCACAGCCGGATCATCACCAGCGCGCATCAGATCAACCGGGGGGCCATCCCTGACCTCTCCAGGCCCGAGGGCGACAGCGACTTCTATTTTGTGCAGGCGGACGATCCCGAGACCGCCGTGCCGCTGATCATCGAATTGGTGAAGACACGCATCCCTCAGCGCTTTGGCCTCGATCCCGCCCGTGACATTCAGGTGCTGTGCCCGATGAACCGCGGTGGCGTCGGAGCCCGCTCGCTGAATATCGAACTCCAGGCGGCGCTGAACCCGGCCGGCGAGCGCAAGGTCGAGCGCTTCGGTTGGACCTTCGCTCCCGGCGACAAGATCATGCAGATCGAGAACGACTACGACAAAGACGTCTACAACGGCGACATTGGCTACATCGACGATGTCGATCCCGACGCTGGCGAACTCACCGCCAGTTTCGACGGCCGCGCCGTGACCTATGGCTTCGGCGAACTCGACACGCTGGTGCCGGCCTACGCCGCCACGATCCACAAGAGCCAAGGTTCGGAATATCCCGCTGTCGTGATCCCCGTGTTGACCCAGCACTACGCAATGCTGCAGCGGAACCTGCTCTACACCGGAGTGACACGAGGGAAACGCTTGGTCGTGCTGGTCGGCCAGAAGAAGGCCGTCGCCATTGCCGTGCGCAACGTCTCCGGCCGGCGGCGATGGTCGAAGTTGAACGAATGGTTGGCGGGACCCGCATCGAAGCAAAATGATGCCCGCTAATTTGCAGGCTTTTCGCGAGAGAGCAGCACGTGCAGCTGCCAAAGCCGATCGCGGGTGCGCTGCCGGTGAAGCCGATCGCTATACTCGCATCGCTGATGCCGTCATCGCGGAGTTCGCGAAGCCTACCGACGCTATGATTGACGCTGCCTATGAAGAGGTCCGTTTTGATGAGGCTTGGGCGATCAACTCGCGGCGCGCCTTCGGCAAAGCCGTGAAGGCGATGGTCCGAACAGCCCTGGGAAAGCACGCCTAACTGAATGATTGGGGCGGCGTGCTCGTGATCGTCTGCGCCAGAGCGTGGTTTGTCGGGTGCTTCAACGCCGGCGACGGATGAAACAAACGCGGCAGGCTGATGGGCACCTCCTGACGGGTCTTCGGGTTGCAACCGATGCGTCGGCCCTTGCGTTGCACGGCAAAACTGTCGAAGGACGAGATCTTGACCATTTCGCCTCGCTCCAGCGCTTTAGAGATATCGGCAATCGTCGACCCGGCCACTGCGGCCGGCTCGTTGCGCTGCAAGCCGACCACCTGATACACCGCCTCGGTAAGGGGCTCGACCCTTCCAGCCCCTTGTCGTAGAAAGTGCCGCTCGCTCCCTTGCGGATGACCGGCGGCTCGGGCACCGGGATGACGCTGAATGATTTTCCCACCCGCAGTCCGGCGACGATCCGCGGCACGTCCTTGATCAAGCTCTCCGGCAGGTAGCGGACCTCGGCGCGGGGATAGGTGACGATCTTCTTGCCCTGGCCGTCATAGAGTTCCTGCGCCACCTCGAGCGTCTTGGCCGCCGGCCAGCCGAAGCGGGAACTGCAAAATTTCTGCAGCGAAGGCAGATCGTGCAATTTGGGTGGCCCTTGCCGCTTTTCCTCGACGCGCACGCCAAGCGGCCCCTCGAAGCCCCGAGCCGCTTTGACGATGTCCTGGGCAATCTCGCGCCGGAGAATCCGCTCCTGAGGCGTGTGCCGCATCCGGAATTGCCCGCCCGCCACCTTGGCGGTGGCAACAACCTCAAAATAGGCGAGCGGCACGAAGTTCCTGATTTCCAGCTCACGCTTGCACACGATTGCCAAAGTCGGCGTTTTTCACCCGGCCAACCCCGATCACGCCCCCGGCCCCTCGACCCAGCATGACTGTCGCGGTCCTGGTCAGCGACAGGTTGTAGATCTGGTCGGCCTGCCGTCGCGCGACAGCAGCGGCGTAAAGGCTGGCGTATTCCGAGTTGGGCTTTGCCCTGGCGAATGCGTCGCGGATCGTCTGCGAATCCTGCGCGGTGAACAGCACCCGCATGATCTGGCCGCGGTACTGGTAATGCTCGAGGATTTCCTGGCCGATGAGCTGCCCCTCGCGATCGCAGTCGGTGGCCAGCCACACTCGTTTGGCCGAGCGCAGTGCCTCCCGAATAGCTTTGAGTTTGGCGGCTTTGTTGCCGCCCTCGGCCGGTCGAGTGCCGTAAAGGCCTTCGGGGCGCAGAAGGATTGGGGACCAGCGCTTCCACGCCGGCACGACATCTTCCGGTTCGAGGAGCTCGAACAGATGGCCCTCGGCCGGGAGAATGTCTCCGTAGCGAGAACCGACAGCGGAGCGGATATCCTTCGCCTGGCTGGTCTTCTCGGTGATGACAATCTGATCCGCCATCAAGGGCTCGTTTCGAGGATAGGATCCGAGAGCGTAACCGTGAGAACATATAGTGAACTCACTAACCTCGCAAGAGACCTTTCGATGGCTACACCAAAGCCATGGAGAAGCGCCGGACGGTGGATGACGCCCAACAGAGCGGCGCTTGGCCATCTCGGTGTTGAGCGCGCTGGAGAAGGGACCGGCATTGTCTGCTGTCCTGCGCTGCCAGAGCCGCATGGCCAGAGAACCGCCATGGCAGGCGCTACATGAGTTCACAGACAGAATTTGTGGAAATACTCCATTTCCACATGAATATACCTAAATACACTTGAATTACTTCACGGTATTACTTATATAACACGGGAGGCTAAGGCCTCCTTCTCTCAACATTCAGGATTACTTGCCATGTACTACTCGTACGTGCTCGGGCTACTGCGTGCGTCCGCCGCGGATCTTCGGCGTCGTGCCCTGCCGGGCCGACAAGCAGAGATCGCCAACAAGACCACCGAACGCACGCTGCGCAATCGAGCACTGGTCATCGTCCAACGACTCCAGGGGATGGCGGAGCCCCGACGACGCTCGTTCGTCGAAGCGGCCATCCGTCGCCTGTAGACCTCGAGCCCTTCCGGCTGCGCGCCGGCGGGGCTTCGGGTGTTGAGGGCACCCCCGCCCTCGACACTCCGAAAGGACGACACCATGACCACCCTGATGCAGGCTCACGAGCAATGGGCAAAGCGCCCCGCCGATGAGCGGTTCCTGTCGCTGCACGAGATGCAGGCCAAGATGAGGTCGCTGCGTGATCGCAGTGAGGCCGATGTCCAGAGCACCCGCAAGATCGAAGTGCTCCCGGACGAGGCCGATCCCCGTCATCGCGGCCTGACGATCGGCATCGACAACGGACCCCTCGCCGGCATTGCGATGGAGCCGACGCATTGGTCTTTCGGCCAGCTCTGCTCCCTGGCGTCGCCCGGCAATTCGCCGGCGACGTATTTCAGGGATAGCAGGCTGCCGGCTCCGGTGATCGCCGATTGCCTCAACTACAATCTGCGCTTCACCCGCGACGTCGAAAGCGTCGGGCTGCTCGCCTCCTATGGAGACGACAGCGGCCCGGGCGCCCTTCGCGCTGCCACCGGACCCAACTACGGTCGGATCTGGAACGCCGACACGGTCGACATGCTGATCGATCGCTTCGGCGATGGGGTGACTGGGGAATGGCGCGTGCCGGGAGAGTTTGGCCAACGCGTCACCGTCGACCGGGAGAACACGACCCTCTACGCGAGCGATCGCGATATGTTCGTCTTTCTCGCCGACGAGGATCGGCGGATCGAGGTTGCCGGTCGCAGCCTCGCCCGCGGGTTCTTCGTGTGGAACTCGGAAGTGGGCGACAAGACGCTCGGCGCCGGGTTCTTCCTGTTCGATTACGTCTGCTGCAATCGGATGATCTGGGGGGCTGACCAATATACCGAGGTCAGCATCCGCCACACCAAGGGCGCTCCCGATCGCTGGCTCGACGAGGTCGTCCCCGTCCTCACCGAGTACAGCCACGGCAGCCCGCAGCCGATCATCCAGGCGATCGAACAGGCCCGCGAGAAGAAGCTGGGCGACGATCTCGACCAGTTTCTCGCCACCCGGTTCGGCAAGCGCATGGTCGAGCCGATCAAAGCGATCCACCTCGTCGAGGAGGGCCGCCCGATCGAGACCATGTTCGACGTGACGGTCGCCGCCACCGCCCACGCACGGTCCATCCCCAACACCGACAAGCGGCTCGAAATCGAGCGCGAGGCCGGCCAGCTGTTGCAGGCCGCCTGACAAGAACCTGCCCCGGTGAAAACCGGGGGCCGACCCCCTGTCACCACGCGTGGCAGGGGGCATCGGCGTGTCAACCACAATGGAGGGCTCCATGCCCGGAGTAAGGAAGGTCTGCAGCCTTTGCGGCTCTGAAGATGTTCTGGCAGATGCCTACGCATTCTGGAACGCCGAAACCCAGCAATGGGAAGTCTCCAACGTCTTCGACAAGGGTGCCTATTGCAACAACTGCGATGGCGAGTGCCGGATCGAGGAAGCCGAGGCAGAGACAGCAGATTAATCCCCAACCCCTTCCGGCCGAGTGCCGGTGGGGGTTTTGGGGTGTCGGCACGAGCGCAGCTAGACGCATTGGCGTCGCAGCAGAACTCCCGGCCCCTGGCGGTAGCAGGCGACGTGCTTTCGCGTCGATCGCCGCGGCGCCGATGATCCTGACGCCGTAAGCGGTCGCCACCAGTTCACGTCTCACCGATCAAAACCTCTCCCCCGACGTGCCACGAGCGCGCCGGGGTCGAGGCGTCGGAGGATCACCCTCCCAGGATACTTCCCCATGCCTGACTTCCTGATAGCCGATCACGGCTCGATCGTCACGATCGCGCCGGTGTCCGCAGCCGCCCGGGACTGGATCGACGAGAACGTCGCCAGCGAGCCCTGGCAGTGGCTCGGAGGCGCCCTCTGTGTCGACCGCCGCTGCGCCGACGATCTCGTCACCGAGATCGAGGCCGCCGGCTTCGACCTCTCCCGCTGATCGGTTCCCTCGTCCCCGCAGCACCGCGCGTGCTCGGGGTCGAGGCGTCGCAGCACCATCGCTGCGATCGTGAAGGAGACCCCTCATGGGTCAGTATCATCACCCCGTCTGTATTGAAGCCGAAGAAGGTCTCGTTCCCCACATTCTCGGATGCGGCCTCAAGGAGGCGGAGCAGGTCTTCACCCGGCCCGGCACCTGTGCGGCGCTCGTCGCGCTGGTTTCGGCCCGCGGTGGCAACATGCCGGCCGATTGCTCGCACTCGCCCCTCGTCGGGCGCTGGGCCGGCAAGCGGGTCCTCATCCAGGGCGACTACGCCGAGGATGACGACATCCCGGAGTGGGATGGCCCACCGCTCTCGCTGCTCTACCACGCGCTGCGCTCCCCCGAGGAACGCAAGCCGTGGGAAGGCATGCCGGAGGGCTACTGGGACACGGTCCCGCTGTTTGCCGATCTCTCCGAGGAGGCTGCTGCCTTCCTGGAGGGGGCCTGCTCCGTCCGGTTCTTTGGCGACAGCTGGCGGATTTTCGCCAAGGTCAAACCCGTCGCGAAGGAGTTCGGGCAATGCGGTGTCGGCGAGTATGTGCTCGACACCTGCTACGGCGCCGACGACCTCGCCTATTTCAAGCGCGCCGGGATGCAGCCGATCGATATCCAGCGGGTTCCCCGCTCGGGCGATTGGCACGGCATCCGGCCGCATGAGGTCGCCGAGGGCCAGCACCGGGTGATCGCCAACCTCGACCGCCGCGAATACCTCGATCCGGCCGCGTTCGGCCAGGTCCCGACCTTGGCCGGGCTGCTCGCCGATCCCCGCCTTCGCGGGGACGGACCGCCGCCTTGGCCCAAGGCCTTCGAGAAGGCCGACCCGGGCGGCATCGCGGCGATCGATGTCGCCGGCGCGCTCTTCGCGCTCCTCTGCCATCCCGTGAAGCGGGGCGGTGGCGATCTTCCAGGCTCTTACGACGAGGCCTACGGGCGCGGCGGCAAGCAGCTCTGGAAGCGCGCCGCCAAGGTGGAGGTCAAGGGACGCTGGCGCGGCGGCCGCCTCCTCGGCACCGCCGAGTTCGCCGGCCACCCGGACTGGCCGACCACCGACGAGGTGATCGCCGGCTTCGCCGACATCAGCGACGCGGCAATCAACTACCTCGTCGCCCTCTCGCACTTCTGACGGGTCCTCGCCCCTCACGGCCGCGTGCCGTGCGGGGGCGAGGCGTCGAGGCATTCCGCCTCGATGGGAGAACCCACTTGAAAACCCTTTTTACCCGCGTCTCGGAGAACGCGAAGACCGGCCCCATCCCCGTGACCATCACGGAGAAAGCCTCATGCTGGACCGGCTGCGCGCTCCACGGGCAGGGCTGTTACGCCTTCTACGGCGCCCTCGGCCATTTCTGGACCGGCGTGTCGCACGGCACGCGCGGCGGCTCCTGGGACGAGCTCTGCGCCAAGGTGAAGGCGCTCCCCAGGCGCACGCTGTGGCGCTATGCCCAGGCGGGCGATCTCCCCGGCGCCGACGATGCGATCGACCGGCCGCTCCTTCGGCAGCTGATGGTCGCCAATCGCGGCCGGCGGGTCATCGCCTTCACCCACAAGCCGGTATTGCCCGAGACGGCAGTCGCGCTGGCCAACCGCGAGATTATCGCCGAGGCCAACGCGGCCGGGTTCACGATCAACCTCTCCGCCGACAACCCCGCGCAAGCGGACCACTTGGCGGATTTGAAGATCGGACCCGTCGTCACCATCCTCGCGCACGATTATGCGCGGCGGGCGGTGCGGCATCGCTCGAAGAGCAGACCCGATGAGTGGAGCGAGACGATCGCCCAGTGGCGCGACCGCATCGCCGCCCTTCCCCGGCACACGCCGGCGTGCCGGCGGATCGCGATCTGCCCGGCGACCTACTCGGCCGCCACCTGCGCCAGCTGCGGCGCCTGCGCCGCACACAGGGAGGCCGTGATCGGCTTCCCGGCGCACGGCGCCTGGCGGATGGCCGAGAAGGCCACCGCGGCGCGCGACGTGCCGGTAGGCCAAAGCTGGGCCTTCACCGACCACCGCTCGGTGGCGGAGGTCATCGCCGACGAGAAGGCGCAAACAGCCTGACGGCTTCAACGGACCCCGCGAGACATCATCCTCGCGGGGTTTTTGCGTGCTGCTGCCTGGTAGGGGGAGCCGAATTCGCTGCCATGCGGACTTTGTGGAAGGAATTACTCGACCTTTTCGAAACTTCTGCAGGTCGGCCGGGTGCGGCTTTCTTGGTTTTGCGGCCAATCCGTCCAGCAGACCTCACCGACATAGACCGTCGCCGCGTCGACCGCCAAACCGTGCGGCGCGCCAACAATTCCAGTTCGGCGCCGGCCGGCGTATCGCCGAAGCGCCCGATCAGCTTATGCGACAAGGCCATTGTCGGAGATGCTCATGACGATCGAGGTGTTGGCAATGGTCTCGATGCCTCTCTGACGCTATCAGCCCGGCATACCTTTCGCGCCGAAATACGCGGTCCAAACTTGTGGGGGCAAGTCAATGGCCTCAAACTTGCGTCGCCGTTCTGGGCCGAATAAGCATCCCCCCATCGTTGCGAGGAGGGTTTCATGCCGGAGCGCTTGGTCGACGTGGAGAAGAAGGGCGTCGGGGTTCTGCACACCTTTCCTGTCACGGTCAGCAACCCGCCTGCTGAGACGGAAGAAGAAGCATTCAAGCGGAAGGCGTTGGAGGCTGCGGCTCATGCGAAGCTAGTGCCAAACGAAGAACTCGATCGGCTGGACGCTAAGATGCATGTCAGCCGCCGCGGTCCGCTGGAACCGTACGGGGACCCCCGTGGTGTGCTAGCAGAGACCAAGGAAGGTCTGGACCAGTTCGTTCGGGAAAGCGCCTACTTTGCGTGGGAGCAGGCGGGACGGCCGGACGGTAGGGCCGGTGAGTTCTGGCACGAAGCGCAGTATCAGCGCTTCTGCGAGCGTGCGTACGCTCTGTGGGAACGGGAAGGCTGTCCCGAAGGCAAGGCGGATGAGCACTGGCATCGGACGCGTGCCTTTGAGGAGTGCTGATGAAAGGAGAGTGCGGCGAAAAAGACGAAACGTCGCGTCGTTTGGGACGGGCGCGTTCGTAAAGCCGCGGAGCGGTTTAGTACAAGATGCTTTAAGTGGTGCTCTGCGCTAGCGCGATGGACCCGCCGAGCCGCATTGAGGATGCCGCCGAGACCGAGCGCAGCTACCCGCGGCAAGCGCGCACGCCGTTCAACGTCACCGGTCATCCGGGCGCACCTTCGCCGAAGCAACGCTGTTCCAAGTCGCACGAGCCTGGGAGCGAACGGCCGGTACCGACGAAAAGCATCCGTCGATAGGCTGATTGCCGGCGGAGGGTCCGCTTCCCGTGCCGTGAGCGACTTTCGCCGCGGGCGAGGATCGACCCTCCGCATTCGCTCGTTCGGTCGAGAGCGACGCCGGTCATGTCCCTCAGCAGACCTTCTCACCACGCCAACTGGATGTAGGGGTAGGCTGGGAGGCGGACATTTTCAGCGGATCACGCTTCGTCGGACGCACACGCGCGCATCTCTAATGTCATTGTCTAATCTCTCCTCGGGAGATGGCAAAGAGAGCGCCGCTGTGTCGGCGGATCAAGTTCCCGTCGCATAGTTAACCCGGCCGACAAACACACCGCGTGGGGTCGGAAAATTGACGCCGT
>Ga0075522_10002749_pt1 | contig 12974 bp, 6 predicted proteins | sample NGEPerA_FD_74796 | JGI IMG/M metagenome (GOLD analysis project Ga0075522, IMG submission 74796) | Arctic peat soil microbial communities from the Barrow Environmental Observatory site, Barrow, Alaska, USA - NGEE PermafrostL2-A | ecosystem: Environmental > Terrestrial > Soil > Wetlands > Peat ... | reverse complement strand
CAGGGAACTCCTGGACACCTGTTCACGGATGAAAGCCCGAGGGCTTGCGCCCTTGATCATCGACGCCGGCGCCAACATCGGGGCGTCGGCCCTCTACTTCAGCCTCCGCATCCCCGGTTCGAAAATTTTGGCGGTGGAACCGTTCCAGGATAACTTCATGCTGTTGGCCCTGAACACCCAGAACCGGAACATAAGCTGCATGCATGCGGCCGTGGGCGCGAAACCCGGCAGGGTCAAGCTCCTAGACCCGAAAATCGGCCATTGGGGCTACCGCACCGGACCCGCCGAGGACGGCGATCCAGGGGTGAGGAGAGTGACCATCCCTGAGCTGCTGGAGGCCCATGCGTCCGGCAGCTTCCCCTTCATGGTCAAGCTGGACATTGAAGGGGCCGAACAGGACCTGTTCTCCTCCAACACCCAATGGATCGACCAGATCCCCCTCATCGTCGTGGAACTGCACGACTGGATGCTGCCGGGCACGGCCAACTCGAACAATTTCCTGCGCCGCGTCGCGGCCCGGAACCGCGATTTCGTCACGATAGGTGAAAACGCATTTTCCATCTCAAACACCCTGCACCAAGACATGGGTGTCCGATGAAAAAATGCATCTTTGGAACCACCTTGCTGAACAAAAAAAACATCAGACGTTACGTCCAATGGATAAACTATTACTCGGCGGCCTTCCCCGGCTACGACCTTATGCTCGGCAACGACGGCGGGGAGGAAAATTCCGGCTTCGCGGACGAGGTCCTGAAGTCGGTGGATGCTTCCGTGAGAAGCAAGGTGGAGTTCGTCTACTTTGGGCCCTTTCTGGGCCGGATGTCGCCGTGCAAGTTCCCCGGATGGCGCAGAAGTTTCAGCGGCGTCCTCGACAAGGCGAACAAAGAGGGCTACGAAAAAATAATCTTCCTTGAAACCGACTTATACATCAGGAAGGCTTTCCTCAGGAAGTACGCGGACTTATTCGAGGAGGAGATTTTTTGCGCCGGTTTTTCGGATGAGTACGATTGGATGGAGACCTCGCTCCAGGTCCTCAATGTGCGGAGCGTGCGGGAACAACTGGTCGCCTTCTTCGGCGAGGCCGAAGCCCTGATGTCCGACGTCTGTTCCGAACGCCAGATACAAAAGCGGTTCAAACCGATACTCGACAGGACCAAGGGGACACGGCTGGAGGGGCGCACCAAGAATATTTACGAATGGGAATATTACTCCCAATGCGACTACGCCACCCACAAAGACCTTGTGGAAGGCCCGGCCCTGGCCCCGGACCTCTCAAGCGGCGCCGGGCTGTACACCGTGACCTTCAAAGCGGGCGACGTGGCCCTGCCCTTCAAATACCGCCCCTGCACCAGCGACCAGGAAGTGCTCCGGCGGGTCTTTACCCAGCGCAACTATGACCTGCAACGCCTGGCGCGCGGCCGGCAGCTGGCCGAGGGATGCGCGCGCATGGTCTCCAAGGGAGGGACGCCCTTAGTCATCGACGCCGGCGCCAACATCGGCGCCTCGGCCCTTTACTTCAGCCTCAACATTCCCCACGCGAAAGTGCTGGCCCTGGAACCGGACGAGGACAATTTCAAGCTCCTGACTCGAAACACCCAGGGAAGGGACATCCACTGCCTGCAAGCGGCTGTGGCGGCCCATGGTGGCCGGGTCGGCCTCTTCGATCCCAAAGGGGGGCCGTGGGCCTATCGCACCCAGCCGACCCAAGAGGGGCAAGCGAGCGTGCCCAGCGTCTCCATCAACGACCTGCTGGCCTCCCAAGAGCCGTCGGTTTTTCCTTTTATCGTGAAGTTGGACATCGTGGGGGCCGAACAGGACGTTTTCTCCGGCGACACCCAATGGATCGCAAAAATCCCCATAATCATCGTGAAACTCTATGATTGGCTGTTGCCGCGCACGGCGAATTCGAGCCATTTTTTGAGGTGCATTTCGGCCCAGAACCGGGATTTCGTGACCTTGGACGAAACCATATTTTCACTATCGAACACCCTGGCGCTATAAAACAAATCGCGGCCGAGCCGAAGCTCACTGCGCCAGTTTGATGTCTTCCCTGCCCAATTTACCGACGCCGGCCACCAAACGCAGGCGGTATGAACGCCAATCGGCGAGGCTCCGTATGCGCTCGCGCCGGGCGTCCGCCAAAATCGTCTGGGCGTTGAACACCTCGATGAGGTTCGCCGCGTTCCGGTCAAAACGGCGCCGGGCGGCCGTCATGCCTTCCTGCGCGGCGTTCAAGAGGTCTTTGGAAGCCTGGAGGTTCTGGAACGCCGCATTGGTGTCCCAATAGGCTTTCACCACATCCCTCAGCACGCCGGTGCGCACATCGTCCAACGCGGCCTCCTGTTTTTCAAGGCGGGCCTTGGCATCGTGGACCTTATAGAGCGTCACGAAGCCCTCAAAGATGGGAATAGTCACGGTTCCGGCCACCAACAATTCGTTCGAACTCACGTCGGTCAATTGCAGGCCGGGGCGTCCGTTCCAATAGTAATTCGCCGAAACACCCAGTGAAGGCAAGCCCCCCGCGATGGCTGCGCGCACCGAATCCCGGGCGGCCTCAACTTGCCTCTCGGCCGAACGTATGGCGGGATGCCTGGCCTTGGCTTCCGCGATCCAGTCCCTCAGATCCTCGCCGGAATAGCGCAGGTCATCGTCCAAAGTCCACGGAAAAACGATTTCCGTGTCCGTGGGCAGGCCCAGTTCGTAGACCAAGACGGCCAGGTTTTTGCGGTACTCGCCTTCGTCCCGATTGGTGACCATCAGCAATTTGAGCAGCCCTGTCGTCGCTTCCAACGTGTCAACGCGGGTGCCTGCGCCCTTGGCTTCCCGCCTCTTCGCGGAGGCCAGCGTCCCCCGCGCGATTTCCGCGTCCCGGCTATCGCCGAAGTACACCTCCCTGGCCGTGAAAGCGTCGAAATAGGCCTGGATCACCCTGCTCAGCGCGTTCTGCAAAGCCGCGTCATGGTCGGCCAGGGCGGCTTCAAGCAAATGCCCCGCCGCACGGTCGCCAAAAAAACCCGATCCGAAATTGAAGATATTCCAATTGGCGGCGGCGCTCACCTGGTTGGAATCGACCCAGGTGGGGCGAGGCGTGCCGCGGCGGCCTGGATATGAAATTCCATCCCCCAAACGGCTGCCGTTGGCCGTCAGGGTGGGAAGAAAGGCGGTTCGAGCCTGCCCTAGGGCGGCGGCCTGTATCTTGACTTGCGCCCAGGATTCCTTCAATTGGGGGTTATTCCCCAAAGCCAGATCGACGGCTTTGATCAGGCTGAGCGTCCCCGAAGGGGCCCCGACGGGACTGAAATCCAAGGAGGTTTTTTCCCCGGGCAAAGTCGCCCCCTCATCGACGGTCCCGGAATCGGACGCTAGGGGGTCGAAAACCCATTGGGCCGCAGGCAGGAACCCCGCGACCGCGGCACCCAGCACCAAGGCCAAGCCCACCCAAAGCGTCTTGCGCCGACACCAGGGCATGACGTCAGCGTTCATTCAGGCTTTCCTGGGCATGGCGTACCAGGGGGCTCAACACATAGGAGATGATGCGCCGTTTGCCGGTTTTAATGGCGACGTCGACCGACATGCCCGGCCCCAACTTCTCCTCACGGCCGTCGACGAAGATCGTTGAACGATCCAAGGCCACGATGGTGGAATAAATAAGACCTTTTTTGTCGTCCTGGATGGCGTCGCGGGAGATGTGGGTCACATGGGCCGGTATGGTGCCGTATTTGGTGTATTCAAAGGCGTCGATTTTGACCTCGGCCACCTGACCTTCGCGCACAAAACCCACGTCCTTATTCTCGAGGAAGGCCTCCACCTCCAGAGCACCGTCTTTGGGAGCGATATTCATGAGGGACTGCGCAGCCTGGACCACCCCTCCGACGGTGTGCACCGTCAATTGCTGGACGGTGCCATCGACGGGAGCCTTCAGTTGCAGGAGCCGGCTATGGGATTGGGCCTGGATTGCGTCCTGCAACGAAGAAGCCGCAGTCTTGACCCCTTCACTCAAAGTGTCATAGGCCTGACGCTTGGTCTGCGCCATAAGGGCCTCGCGCTGGTTCTTCGTATCCTCCAACTGGCGCTCCAGCTCCACCCGAGCTTGCTCTTTTTGGTCGTATTCCTGCCGGGACACGTCATGGCTTCGGGCAAGATCGCGGTAGTCCGCGGCGGTCTTCGTGGCCAGGTCCAGGGCCTGGGAATAGCGCCTGATGTTCCCGTCCATGCGCCCCAAATCGGCCTTGAACTCGCGGTATTGCCCGTCCAAATGGGCCTGCTCGGTCTTCCAACGATCCTCAGGCACTCCCGGCGGCCGGGGCAGCACCGGCCGCGTCAGAGTGTTCACGGCGTCGATCAAGGCCTTGGAACGGGCCGACTCCAGAACGTCCATGTTCTCGTCCCCGACGGCCTTCGCCCCTTGGGCGTCGGAAGCGCTGGTGTCCAATTCGATCAGCACATCCCCCGCGGTGACGGTCTGACCTTCCTCGACGTGCAAGGCCCGAACGCTGGCTGTGTCGATCGACGCGATGGTCTTGGTGCGGGCATCGGGGATGATCTTGCCCGTGGCGTTGACGATGATGTCCACTTTCCCGACGACGGCCCAGACGATGGTGAACAACACCATGACGATCAAGATCCAAGCCACCATGCGCGTCGCGGGGGAAACGGGCGTCTTTTGCAGGGACAGCGCGGCCGGAAGGAATTCGGCCTCATCCTCATTGAAGATGCCGCCCTCCAACTCTTTACGTATCTTCCAAAAATGGCCGAATACGTCCCGGTAATGCCGGTAAAGATCGCGATAGGCTTCAAAACGGTGCTTCAGGCTCATGCCGAAATCGTCCGTTGCGCCGAGGGAACCGGCGGAGCGTCGACGGAAGCTCCCTGCTGAAGGCGGTATAGGTGGGCGTAAATGCCGTCCTTGATGCCCAGCAGTTCCTGATGGCTTCCCACCTCCACCACCTGGCCCCGCTCCATGACCAAAATGCGGTCTGCTTCGCGCACCGCCGAAAGCCGGTGGGCGATGATCAGAACGGTCCGCCCCTTGCAAATAATCCGCATGTTGTCCTGGACGATTTTTTCAGACTCGTAATCCAGGGCGCTGGTGGCCTCGTCGAAGATCAGCACGCGCGGATTGTTGATCAGGGCCCGGGCGATCGCGATGCGCTGGCGCTGGCCGCCGGAAAGGCCGACGCCATGCTCGCCGACATGGTTGTCGTAGCCGTCGGGCAGTTCGCAGATGAACTCATGGGCGCCCGCCATTTTCGACGCCTCGATGATCTTCTCGATCGACAGCGAAGGATCGGTCAGGGCGATGTTGTCGCGGATGGACCGGTTGAACAGGTTGTTCTCCTGGAGCACGACGCCGATCTGGTGCCGCAGGGAGGCGGCGTCGACGGTCCCGATGTCCTGGCCGTCCACCATGACCCTGCCCCGGTCCGGCACATAGAGGCGCTGGACCAGCTTGGTCAGGGTGCTTTTGCCCGATCCCGAACGGCCCACGATGCCGATAACCTCGCCGGGTTGGATCTTGAGGTTGACCGCCCGGATGACGTCCGGCGAATCGGGCCGGTAACGGAAGGACACCTGGTCGAACTCGATCGCCCCCTGAATGCGGGGCAGGCGCACCCTTTGGCTCGGCGTTTCAGTGCGTGTGTTCAATATGTCGCCCAAACGTGCCATGGATATGCCGACCTGCTGGAAATCATTCCACAATTGTGAAATCCGCAAAATGGGGGAGGACATCTGTCCGGCGAGCATGTTGAAGGCGATCAACTCGCCCACGGTCATCTTGCCTTCGAGGACTTCCTTGGCGCCGATCCACATGATCGCGACGGTGACCAGTTTGCTGATCAGGTTGATGCCGCCGCTGGCCACCATGGCCGTGTTGTTCACCGACAGCCCGGTGGCCACATAGCCGGCAAGCTGCTGCTCCCATTTCTGGATCCAGCGCGGCTCGATCGCCATGGACTTGACCGTGTCGATGCCGCTGATGGTTTCGACCAGGAAGGACTGGTTCTCGGCCCCGCGGTTGAATTTGTCGTTGAGACGCTTGCGCAGGATGGGGACGAAAATCAGGGACAAAAGGCCGTACAGGGGCAGGGACGCCACGACCAGAAGCGAAAGATTGAAGCTGTACCAGAACATCACGGCCAGAAAAACGACCGAAAAAACCAAGTCCAGCACCAAGGTCAGGGCGTTGCCCGTCAGGAAGGACCGGATGTTCTCCAATTCCCGGATGCGGGCCACGGAATCCCCCACTCGACGGGCCTGAAAATACGGGACCGGCAGGGCCAGCAGGTGCTTGAACAGGCGGGCGCCGAGCTCGACGTCGATCTTGCTGCTGGTGTGGGCGAAGACGTAAGTCCGTATACCGGTCAGCAAGGAATTGAAGAGCATGGCCGCGGTGAGGCCGATGGCGATCACGTCCAGCGTCCCCATGGCGTGGTTGACCAGCACCTTGTCCATGACGACCTGGAAGAACAAGGGGGTCGCCAGGCCGATGAGCTGCAGGACGAACGAAATGGCGAGGACCTCGCCCAGGAGACGGCGGTATTTGACGACGGCGGGTATGAACCAACTAAAATCGAACTTGGCCACTTCCCCGGCGAAATTGGCCTTGGACGTCAAAAAGATGAAGTTGCCCGACCACAACTCGAGAAATTCGGCGATTTTCAGGACCCGAGGGGGCTCACCCCCGATCTGCACCAACAAGCGCTCGCCTTCCCCACTGCCGGGGTCAAATTTCGCGACGATGAAATAGCCGCCGTCTTTGCCGATGGCGATGGCCGGCAAGGGCGCCCGGTCCAGCCGGTCCAGGGGCTGGGCGACCAGCTTCCCGGACATGCCGACCTTGGCGGCCGCAAGCAGTATGGTCTGGGTGGAGAAGGGCTCCTTACCGAATTCGTGGCGCAGCATGGCCTCGTCCGCGGGCAGACCATGGTAGGCGGCGACGATAAGAAAACTTTGAAGTCCTGTGTCCATCGGCGATTCAAAACCCGTCAAATAGGGGGCATTTCAACCCCGCTAAGGACGATCCAGGGGGCTTAGCATTTTGAAGAAAGGCGGGGTGAAAGGCAAGAAGAGACTGGGTTTTCAGGCCCCGGTCGAAATTCCCAAGGCTTTCAGCGCGGTTTTCAGGCGGTGCTCATAGGTGTGCTCCGCCAGGACCCGCCGGCGGGCGGCCTCGGCGAAAGTGCGCCGTCCCCGGCTATCGCCCATCCAACGACCGAGCTCTTCCCTCAATTCGGCGACGGATGAATAGCCCACAATCTCCGTGCCTTCGGTGAAGGCCGCGGGCAAGTCGCGACGGCGGTCGCAAATCTGAAAGCCTTCGCACGCTGCGATCTCAAAGGTCCTGGGATTGACGTAGTCCCCCTCAGGATCGATGCCGTCCAAAAAAGGGCTTGAATGCAGGTTCAAATTCACGGCCGAACCGCGAAACAGCTCAAAACCCTGCGCCTCGTTGAGGAGCGACGAGTCCTTGACGAGCGGTTTGAGAAAGGGCGACGCAAGTTCGTCCCAGCGGTCGCCAAAGAGTTCCAGAGGAAAGTCGGTCAGGGCCTCAAAAACGCGCAGGCGGTTTTTATAGGGATAACCAAAAAAGCTCAAAGCCCGCGCCGCCTCGAGCGGGACCGCCAGCCGGCAGGCTTCGGCAGCCGCGCAGGCCGGCAGGGGCGGCAGGACCGCGACACCAGCGGCGCGCAAAGCCCCCACAAAAGGGCCGCCTTGCATCGGGAAGAACGCATCCACCGACAGCGCCGATTCCTTCCACTGGCTGACGCGGTAGTCCTCACAAAACCAAAAAGCGCTCAGCATCCCTTGCTTGCGCAGGGCGCCGAGGGCGTCCGGCGACAAAAAGGCCTGGGCCAAAATCCACAACATCTGAGGCCTGGTTTCGCGGATTTGGGCGACGCACTCGGCTTCAATCGTCCGATAGAGTTCCACCGTCATGCCGCCCTTGCGGATGGTCTTGCGGACAAGGTCCTGGTGCCGGCTGGGGTCCACCCGCACGACCTCAAAGCCCAGATGTTCGGCCGCTTCGGCGCAACGCCGGGCCAAATTCAGGGAACCACCATAGGCCGGGTAAACAACCGCGAGACGGCGCAGGGGCCTCCCCACGGCGGCCGCAGCCGGCGCCGGCACATGGGAGTACCAGCCCCCACAAAAGGCCAGCTCAAAGGCTCGTTCCATGACGGCCTTGGCCAGTTGGCCCAAAAGGTCAGGGGCGCCTTGGTCCACCAATTTGACGTTCCTAAGGGTCCGCAAGGGGACTTGGGCCAAAACGGCGGCGGCCTTGGCCCATTCCTCGGGCACTTCCCCCACAGTGGCCGGCTTCGGGACGCCCATCGGACTGAACCCGGTCCTGTGCAGATGGGCGAAGGTCAGCCCCCGCCGGCGTTCCAGGTCCAAACATTGGTCCAAAGAGGGCAAAGTCTGCTGAAAAATCAACGCTTCGTCCGCAATCTCGATCCGCCGGCCGCGGCGACCAAGTTCGACCATCAAGGCGGGCTGCCAGTCGCACTCCACCGGAAGTTCCACCAAGGCAGCCGCCAGGGCGTCCGCGAGAGCGGGCCCATCACCTAGAATCCCGCACGCCGTGGCGTCCTGAGGCCTTCCACGCCCAAAGGGGGGCCTCGCAGCGCCCACAAGCCAGAAACCGTGGCTGGACAGAACCAGATCGGGATGCGGACTCGCGGGGACCCACCACCACGCGTCGGCGGCGGCGGCCGCAGGCAAGCGCGCCCGGGCGCCTGGTTTGAGGGTTTGCCCCGGACCCAGAAGCAGGACCCGCCCCGGCACGGACCGAAGGGCTTCGAGGCTTGGGCGCGTTTCCTGGACCTGAATCACCGTAATGTCGTCCATCGAAATCGCGGCCTATTTGAATTTTTTGGGGGCCGCACTGGCCCGCGGATTCAAAAATTCCTGGAAGATAGCGTCCCATTGGGGAATGGTGACTTCCCAGGTCATTTTTTTGGCTGTTTCCCTGGCTCCCAGCGCCAACTTGGCCCTCAACGCCGTATCCCCATGAAGCGTCTCCAACAGCGAGGCGCAAACCGAGGGTTTGGGGAAGGCCCTCAAAATAGGATGGGGCAGGCCCATCACGTAATCATCGTTGGGATCAAGGGGGATCAGCATGCCGCCTTTTTTGGCGAACTCGACATGCGAAGTGTAATCCGGGACAAGTTGTGGGACGCCGGCGGCCATGGTCTCCAAAATCGGGATGCCGAAGCCTTCGCCTTGGGTGGGCAGGAAATGCACGTCCCACATGTTCACGACCAGGTTCATCTCTTCCTCGCTCAAACCATCCCTGGTCGACGCTTTGGTGGAAAAAATCACCTTATTCTGGATGCCGAAAAAATAGGCCAATTGGACAAGGTTATAACCCAGATCCACCGGCGCCGCGTGGATCCATAACTTCGCGTGCGGCTTGTTTTTGGCGAAGATCGAGAATGCCTTGAAATTCCTGTCGTAATTTTTTCGCATCTGGTTTCGGGCCAGGGTCCCGACCACAAAGTCGTTTTCCGGCAAGCCCTTGGCGTAGGTCAAATTGTTCTCGCCCGTGATTTTGAGGTATTGGATGTCCTTCTTCACGGCGAGCTTGGCTTCCAGGGGGAGCGGGTAGTATTTTCCGGAATTGCAGCCATGGTAGATCCAACGGTGGTCGATGGAGGCGTCATAATTCTTGACGGTGTTGTAGCCGTATTCCGTCTCCATCACCAAACGTTCCGGGTTCTTCAGCCAGGGGCCCCAGGCCTTCGGGATGGGCTCGCCGTCCACGGGGGTGTAGGCGATCCATTTGAAGCTGGAACGGTTCTTCAAGTCCGGGACGTAGTCGAACATCCAAGTGTCGCCGATGGTCCAAAAAAAGTCGGGCTTGACCTTGTCGATGATTTTCTCAATGCCATCGACGCCTTCACCGGGGGTGCCGGTCTTGCCGAAATCCTTGGCGGAAGCGGGGATGACCGTAAAGGGAAAGGGATGGGCTTCCCCCTTATGCCCCCAACCTGCGACGACCAGATTGTATTTGTTCAATTTAGAAAGGCCTGTGGCCACTTCCCGGACCACCACTGCATGGCCCGTGTGTCGCAAAGGGCTGTCGGTCATCATGAGGATGGTGGGTTTGACCGGATCGACGGATTCGTTCATGGTTCTCCCTTGGAGCTATCCTTGGTCCGCATTCCGCGGCTTCATCGCGCATTGATTCTAGGAAACCCTGCCGTGGGCGCCGGCGCAAATGCCACCGCGACGAGCCCTGTCCCAAAAACGCACCGGCAAGGCGGGGGTTCCCCGCCTTGCCGGTCTCTCACCTTTATGATTTTTCTTGGATCTTGTTCCCGATCAAGCCCCGCTTTAGTGGTGCGGCGCGACCAGGTTGGGTTGGTATTGATCCGCGATGACATGCCCACCGCTGATCGCCACCGCAGAGCCCGCCACGAACACCGCCGAAGCCTGGATGATCTGGTTGACGAACACCACCGTGTCGTTCGTTCCCGTGCCCCCAAACGTCACCGAACTGGTGCCGCCAGGAGTAGGCAAAGCGTTGAAGCCGGTATCATGGATATAAATCGTCTGGTTGCTGACATTGAGATCGATCACGTCCGGCGAACCCGCCGCCGCATTGATATTGATGTATTCGTAGGCGCTGTGGTCCGTGCCCAGAATATTCACGGTTTCGTTGTTCGCGTCCAGAGTGACAAGACTCGATCCAGCGGCCACCTTGACGGTGTTGTAGGAGCCCGCCACGCTGACCTGTTCCAGGTTGCCCGACGTCGTCACTGTATCGTTATATTCCCCGGTCAAAACCACCTTGGCGCTGTTCCCGGACTCGTTCACGCTGTTGTCCGCGCTATTGGTCAGCGTTATTTGGTTGCCGCTGCCCGCGTCCGTCACCGTGTCCAGCAATTCGTGGCTCAAGCTAATCGTGGTTCCGTTGCCGGACTCGTTGACGACATTGACGACGCCATTGCTCAACGCGATGGTATTGCCCGTCAAATCCGTCACCGTGACTGCGCTTCCATTGGCCACCGTCACGCTGTTACCGCTGCCAGACGTAGTCACCGCGTCGCCGAATACCCCGGTCAAGACTATCGTCGCACTGTTTCCGAACTCTCTGATGCCGCTATGAGACCCGTTCGTCAAGGTTATGTGGTTCCCACTGCCCGAATCCGTTACCGTGTCCAAGTATTCCCCGGTCAGGCCCACCACGGCACCATTCCCGGACTCGATCACACTGTTGGCGGCTCCAGCGCTCAGCGAAACGGTATTACCGGTCAAATCCGTCACCATGACTGCGACTCCACTGTCCACTGTCACGCTGTTGCCGCTACCCTGAGTCGTCACCCCATCGTTGTATTCCCCAGTCAGGATCAGCGTAGCGCTGTTCCCGGACTCGCCAACGATACTGTCTGAACTATTGGTCAGCGTTATGTAATTGCCGCTACCCGAATCCGTCACCGTATCCAACAATTCACTTGTCAAACCAACCTTGGCGCCATTTCCGGACTCATTGACGCTGTTGACGACGCCGTTGCTCAACGCAACGGTATTGCCGGTCAAATCCGTCACCGTGACCAAGACTCCACCGGTCACCATCACGCTGTTGCCGCTACCGGACGTTGTCACTGTGTCGTCAAATTCCCCGGCCAAAAGCACCGTGGCACCATTCCCAGACTCGCTCACGCCGCTATGGGACCCGTTCGTCAGCGTTATTTGGTTTCCGCTGCCCGAATCTGTCACCGTGTCCAAGTATTCGCTAGTCAGGCCGACCATGGCACCGTTCCCAGACTCGTTCACACTATTGGCGACGCCATTGCTCAAGGCAACGGTATTGCCCGTCAAATCCGCCACCGTAACTAAGACTCCACCGTCCACCGTCACGCTGTTGTTGCTGCCGGACATCGTTACTGTGTCGTCGAATTCCCCGGTCAAGACCATCGTCGCATTGTTTCCGGACTCGCTGACGCCGCTATGGGATCCGTTCGTCAGCGTTATTTGGTTTCCGCTACCCGAATCCGTCACCGTATCCAAGTATTCGCCGGTCAAGCCCACCGTGGCGCCGGTCCCGGATTCGATCACGCTGTTGGCGACCCCGCTACCTAATGCAACGGTATTGCCCGTCAAGTCTGTCACCGTGACCGCGATCCCGCTATTCACCGTCACGCTGTTGCCGCTGCCGGACACCGTCACCGTGTCTATGTATTCCGAGTTTAAGATCACCGTTGCGCTGTTCCCGGACTCGCTGACGCCGCTATGGGATCCGTCCGTCAGCGTTAACTGGTTTCCGCTGCCCGCATCCGTCACGATGTCCAAGTATTCGCTGGTCAGGCCCACCATGGCACCGCTCCCGGACTCGTTGACGCTGTTGGCGATGCCATTGTTCAGCGCGATGGTGTTGCCCGTCAAATCCGACACCGCGACCAAGACTCCACCGTCCACCGTCACGCTGTTGCCGCTTCCGGACGTCGTCACCGTGTCGTCGAATTCCCCGGTCAAGAGCACCGTTGCGCCGGTCCCGGATTCGATCACGCCGCTATGGGATCCGTTCATCAGCGTTATTTGGTTTCCGCTGCCCAAATCGGTAACCGTGTCCAGGTATTCGCTGGTCAAGCCCACCATGGCGCCGGTCCCGGATTCGATCACGCCGTTGGCGGCCCCGCCGCTCAACGCAATGGTATTGCCCGTCAAATCCGTCACCGTAACCGCGACCCCATTATTCACCGTCACGCTGTTGCCGCTGCCGGACGTTGTCACCGCGTCCAAGTATTCCGAGTTCAAGACCACCGTGGCGCCGCTTCCGGACTCGCCGACGCTGTTGTGGCTTCCGTCGAACAGCTTCACATAAGTCCCACTGCCCGAATCGTTGATCGTGAGCGCGTTGCCGCTCTCGGCAATCACCCGATCAGCCCAGCCGCTCGTCGTGACCAAGTCGCTGGTCTCCCCGCCCAAGAACATTCTCGCTTGGTTGCCGCTCTCGTTGACGGTGTTGG
>Ga0075522_10002748_pt1 | contig 12976 bp, 14 predicted proteins | sample NGEPerA_FD_74796 | JGI IMG/M metagenome (GOLD analysis project Ga0075522, IMG submission 74796) | Arctic peat soil microbial communities from the Barrow Environmental Observatory site, Barrow, Alaska, USA - NGEE PermafrostL2-A | ecosystem: Environmental > Terrestrial > Soil > Wetlands > Peat ... | reverse complement strand
ACATCCGCCGCCGCCCCAGGCTGATCGCCGCTTTCTGGAAACAGGCTGAATTGTGGTGAAATACTCACTATATTATGCAGGAGTCAATAGGAGCGACATCGAATCGGAAAAGGCGCTGGGCTTCAACATGGTCCGCAAGCACATCAAGGTGGAGCGGCAGCGCTGGTATTATTGGGCGGACAAACTGGGCATCCTCGTCTGGCAGGACATGCCGAGCTGCAATTCCTATACTGGAAATCCGTCACCGCCGGCAGTGGATCCATTGGATTACATTGCGGAACTAACCGCGATGGTGACCAACCATTGGAACAGTCCGGCCATCATCATGTGGGACAACTTTAATGAAGGGCAGGGTGAGGCCGGCAGCGGCAATGGCGTGGGCCAGACCAACACCGCCTATCTTGTTCAACTAACCAGGACGGTTGATCCTTCACGGCTGGTCAATCAGGCCAGCGGCGGCAGTTACTTTGGCGTGGGGGACGTTCTGGACGAGCATAGTTATCCCAATCCGGGCGTGCCCGCGAGTTCATCCCAGGCCGTGGTCTGCGGTGAATATGGCGGCGTGGCGCTGTTTATCACTAATCATACTTGGTCATCAACGGAGACTGGCGAGGGGAGTGCGAACAGCCTGGCCGACCTCATGTCCCAATATGAAGGTTTTTGCTCGCAACTTAGCGGCTTCATCAATAACAATGGTCTTAGCGCCGCGGTCTATACGCAGATCACTGACGTGGAAACCGAGTTGAACGGCCTGAAAACTTACGACCGCAAGGTGCTCAAGCCCGATCTTTACTTCATGCAATTGGCCGCCGCCTCGCTGCTCGAACAGTATTCCAACGCGGTGATTGTGCCGACCTCGCAAACGACCGGCCAAGGTTGGAAATACACCTTCACCGCTCCCGCCGCCAACTGGTATGCGACCGGTTTTAATGACTCCGCCTGGACGAATGGCGTTGGAGGTTTCGGAACCACCTTTACACCGGCCATTGTGGTGAACACAACCTGGAACACTGCCGACATCTGGCTGCGTCGCACCTTCAATCCCGGTTCGCTCACGCCGCAGCAGATCACTAATCTTGTTTTCAATGCTTTCCACGACGAAGACTGCGAGATTTACATCAATGGCGTGCTCGCCGGTTCCGCGTCGGGCTACGTCTCTGCGTATGGCCAGCTCACGATGAACGCCGCCGGTCAGGCGGCCATCGTGCCCAACGCCAGCAATGAATTCGCCGTCCATTGCCATCAGACTTCCGGCGGCCAGGGCATTGATGTCGGGATTGGCTTGATCACTATAATAGTGCCGCCACCGCCCATCTATGTTCCTAACTGGTTGGAAAATGGCGCCGGTTTGACCGCCGAATACTTCAGCGACACCAATCTATCCAGCAACGCATTCATTCGCACGGATACTAACGTGGATTTCCATTGGGGCAACGCTTCGCCCGGCGGCAGCCTGCCCGGCCATCACTTCTCCGTTCGTTGGACGGGCAAAATCCAGCCGCGTTATTCGGAAGGTTATACGTTCCATCTTACCACGACCGACGGCTGCCGGCTCTGGGTGGATGGCCAGTTGTTGATTGACAAATGGTATGACGATGCCAACGGCGCCGATAAGACGGGCAGCATCGCGCTTACCGGCGGCCAGCAATACGGCCTCACCATCGAGTATTACGACAATACCAACCCCGCCGTGGCCTCGCTGGAATGGGACAGCGCGAGCCAGACGCGCGAAGTGGTGCCGCAAGGCGTCCTTTTCCCGGCCAACACACCGCCGATGCTCGCCGCCATTCCCAACGCCAGCCTCGTCGCCGGGCAAACGCTTCTCGTGACCAACAACGCGACCGATGCCGACGTTCCCGCCCAGACGCTCGCCTGGAGCCTGTTGAATCCGCCCGCTGGCGCGAATATCAATTCAACCAATGGGCTGCTGACCTGGCGTCCGGCAATTGCCCAATCACCTTCAACGAACCTGATCAGCGTGTCCGTCACCGACAATGGGACGCCCCCGTTGAGTGTGACCCGGAGTTTCAACGTCGTGGTTTTGCCGCCGTCCGCGCCGACGTTCAACGCGCCAGCCGTCATAGCCGGAAAATTTCAGTCCATGATCAACGGCAGTCTCGGCCCGGATTATTCCATTTATACGACGACTAATCTATTTGGAGACTGGCGGCTATTGCTCACGACCAATCCTGCCGCGATGCCATTTTTGTTTGACGACCTTGATGCCACCAGCTTCCAGCAGCGCTATTATCGAGTGCTAATAGGACCATGATCCTGTCCTGAAACTACTAACAAGCTTGCTTCATCGCTCCATCATGCCCGCCCAGACCACGATCAGTTACAATGCGCTTACGGCGCGTTGAACTCGTCCGCGTGATACGAACTGCGCACCATCGGCCCGCTTGCGACGTGAACAAATCCCATTTGCTCTGCGCGCACCTTGTATTCCGCAAATTTCTCCGGTGCTACAAATTCAATCACCGGCAGATGTTTTAACGACGGCTGCAAATACTGGCCGAGCGTGAGGATGTCACAGTTTGACGAACGCAAATCGCGCATCGCTGTCAAAACTTCTTCTTCGCGTTCACCAAGCCCGAGCATGATGCCGGACTTCGTGTAAATCGTAGCGGCGGTCGGCAGACCGCCGGAAATATTTTTTTGAATGGCGGCGCTCTGCCGAGACGCCGCTACGATTTGCTTCGCTTTTTTTAGCACGCTCAACGAACGGTCATAAGTCGCGCGATGCCGAACGCTCGGCGTCAAACGGCGCACCGTTTCCAGATTGTGATTGTAAATATGCGGATTTGCCGCGAGGACATTTTCAATCGCCAAATCGTTGTCCAAAAAATCCGGCACGAGCACTTCGATGACGATTCCCGGATTCAACTCTCGGACTTTCTCAATCGTCTGGCGGAAATGTTCCGCGCCGCCGTCCTTCAAATCATCGCGGGCCACGGCCGTGATGACGACGTGCTTCAATTTCATCCGCCGCGTCGCCTCAGCCACGCGCGCCGGTTCGTCGGCTTCGAGCGGCAACGGCTTGGCGGTGGCCACGGCGCAAAAACCGCACGCGCGCGTGCAGCGGTCGCCCGCGATCATGAACGTCGCCGTGCCTTTGCTCCAGCATTCCCAATGGTTCGGGCACTTGGCGCTTTCGCAGACCGTGTGCAGCTTCAGCTCGTCGAGCAGCCCGCGCGTGCGCGCGAAACTGTCCGACGTCGGCAGCGTGATGCGCAGCCATTCGGGAAGGCGAGGGCGCGGTTTTAATTCAGTCGTTGTCATTGCAAATTATTTTCCAGCCACAGATGTTCACAGATGAAACACAAATGAAAAACTTTTTATCCGCAGATTACGCGGATTTTCGCAGATTAAAATTCCTTAAAATAAATCTGCGCTAATCTGTGAAATCTGCGGATGCTTTCGTTTGTTTTTCAATCTGTGTTTCATCTGTGCCCATCTGTGGCTAAACCTTCCCAGAATTTTGGCAATTCTTCCGGGCCGAAATCCGCCAGCACGTTGCCATCCACGTCCAGCACCGGCGCGAGTTCCTGGCCGGAAATCTTGACCATCTCGGCAAACGCCGCGTCGTCCGCGATCACGTCAAGCTTCTCGTAAGCGATGTCGTGGTCGTCGAGCCAGCGCATCGCCTTGTGACACCAACCGCAATACGGCTTGATGAATAAACGGATTTTCATCGGTCAATAAACTTCCTCATGCGTGCCGATGTTGATAAGCAACATAGTTTCCACGCTGGTCTTGGGATGCTTTTGCTTGGAGAAAACAATCCGGCAATCGTAAGCCACCGAACAGGCATGAAGTCCGGCAAGCCGGCCGCTCAAGCGATGGGTTTTCAGGCGCGGGTCGGCAAGATTTTCAGCCATGCGCTGAATTGTCGTTTCAATTTGCGATTGCAGCGCAGGATTTTTTCCAGTCAAACGGCGGAAGGCGCGCTCGAATCGCGACGTGAGGACAAGCTCGTGCATCCTCACTTGGCCGTGCGCAGACGGGCGATGATGTTGTCGGCGGAAGCGGATTTGAGTTTGCCGGAACGAAAAGATTTCGTGGCGGTGACGGCTTCGGCGGCGGTTTCATTGCGCCAATTTTCAATGCGGCGACGATGCAATAATTCTTCCAGCATCGCCTGCTCATCGGCTGGAAGAGATTCGGCACTGGCCAGCACCCGGTCAAAAGTTAAAGTAGCCATGCGGAGAATCTAATCGGAAGTGCCGCAGCGGGCAAGTTGTGAAAGTCGAGCCAGCGCATCGCCTTGTGACACCAACCGCAATACGGCTTGATGAACAAACGGATTTTCATGGAATCAAATCATTGCTGACCAATAGAAAACGGATGAAAAACACTAAAAATAAGGGCTTTTTGCCAATTCCAAATGCTATGGGTCAGAGCGTGCCAGTTAAAGCACCATTCGCCTTTCAAATCGCCAATAAAATCAATGGTTTTACGCATATTTCCTATGGGTCAGCAATGGAATCAAATCTGCTCGCAAAATTCGTCCACCGTGATTCCTGCCGTGCGGATCAAACTGCGAAGCGTTCCTTTGGCGATTTCCTTGTGATCGGGAATTGAAAGCGTGGCGATTTCGCCGTCCTTGACCATGATGATGTGGCTCCCTCGTTGACGCGCCACCTGCCAGCCGAGACTTTCAAATGCCCGGACGGTTTTGCGCCCGCTGATGACCGGAAGCGATGGCATCAGACCAGAACTTCGACTTGTTGCGTTTCCACCGTCAGCGGCAGGCCGCGTTCCGCGCGCACTTCGAGGCAGAGCGCGATGGCCTCTTTGATATTTTTTAACGCCAACGGTTTGGTTTTGCCCTGGCTCACGCAACCGGGAATAGACGGACATTCGGCCACCCAGATTCCGTCCTCGTCGCGATCAATGGTCACAGAAAGTTTCATGTTTAACGTGTAGCCGACAACCGCTCCAATTGCAAGCGTCGGGCGAGCCAGCGCATCGCATTATGACACCAACCGCAATACGGCTTGATGAATAGACGAACTTCTTGATTTGAATTGATAGCTGCCATGTATTGAATCAATAGATTTCTCCTTATTCGTTTTAATAAACGTCAGGAGAAACGCATTTGCGTTGCCTGCATCTAGGCTTGGAGAAGCCCAAACCAAATTCGTTCTGCCAGAACTATTGCTATTCCGAGAATGCCACGCATCTACTGCGCTTACTTTCAGAACATAATTCGGTTGATCAACTTCACACGTCTCACGTAAAGAGCAATTATACGTTTTGACGATGGTGTAACAGCCACCACAGAAAATAAGCAATGAAAACAACGGAGCAGTTCGCGCAAACGCTTTCATGAGCTTATCCGCCAATCTGCTTCTGGTAATCCTCCGGCGAGAGCAGCGCGTTCAGTTCGGCGGGATGGCTCAATTTGATTTTGAAAAACCAGCCGCCCGCGTATGGCTCGGTATTCACCAGCGCGGGATTGTCGGTGACGGGTTGGTTCAGCGCCACAATTTCGCCGCTGACGGGCGAATAGATGTCGCTCGCGGTCTTCACGGATTCCACCACGGCGCAGGCTTCGCCGGCCTTGACCTTGCGCCCGGCTTCGGGCAGCTCGACAAACACGACATCGGTCAACTCGCCCTGCGCGTGGTCGCTGATGCCAACGGTCGCGGTGTCGCCGCTGACGCGAATCCATTCGTGTGATTTGGCGTATTTCAGGTCGGAAGGAATGTTGCTCATAAATTTATTGTAAAACCTGTCCGCAGATTACGCGGACGGCGCAGATTCTCAAATCATTTTTGGCACAAGACCGCTCTTTTTGGGGGTTGAATGAAAAAATGTTTCGGGCATTCTCGGATTCATGTCCACTCTCAAAAGTTTTCGTCCAAGTCTGGCTTCACGACGCAGTTGGTTTTTTATTTTCCTGTTCTGCGCTTCAACGGCATCGGTCTGGCCGGCTTCATATTATACGCAGCCGTTGAACGACCCGAAGGCGGTCAACATCTCACCTTCCGGCGGCGATGACACGGTCGCGCTGCAAAAAGCCGTGGATAAAGTCCAGGAAACCACGCGGCAGGGAATTGTTTTGCTCGCGCCGGGACAATATCACCTCACTAACACAATTTATATCTGGCCGGGCATCCGGCTGATTGGCTGCGGCGCGGAACGCCCGGCAATTATTTTGCCCGCCAACACGCCGGGCTATGGCGATGCCGCGCGCGAAAAAGTTCTGATTTTTTTCGCCGGCAGGCGTCCGCGAAATGATGAGGATCCCGTCCCGGACGCCAGCCCCGGCACTTTTTACTCGGCGATCGCCAATGTTGACGTTCAAATTGAAAACGGAAATTCCGGCGCAGCAGCCATCCGTTCGCGTTACGCGCAACATTGTTTTCTCGCGCACATGGATTTTCATCTCGGCGACGCGCTGGCTGGCATTCATGAAGGCGGCAACGTGGTCGAGGACGTTCATTTCTTCGGCGGCACGCACGCGGTTTGGACGTCCAAGCCTTCGCCCGGCTGGCAATTCACATTGGTGGATTGCTCGTTTGAAGGCCAGCGTGAATCGGCAATTTTTGAACATGAAGCCGGACTGACGCTCATCCGTCCACACTTCCAAAATGTTCCGACGGCGGTTGAGATTGAAACCAATTGGGCGGATGAACTTTGGGTCAAGGATGCGCGGCTGGAAGACATTTCCGGTCCGGCGTTTATTTTTGGGATGGAAAAAAGTCCGCGCAACGAAATCAATCTGGAAGGAATCACCTGCAGCAATGTGCCGGTTTTCGCCGCGCTGCAAGACAGCGGCAGACAATTTGCCGCACCATCAACAATTTATACTGTTAAGAATTTTTTTCACGGACTTGATTTTGCCGACCTTGGAGCCGAGCCGGAAATTGAAACTCATTTTGACGCCGCGCCGCTGACAGAAATGCCACAGCCGGTTGCTTCTGATCTGGCTTCGTTGCCGCCTTGCGACACATGGATCAATGTTCGCGGCCTCGGCGCCAAAGGCGACGGCCAAACCGACGACACCACGGCGCTGCAAAATGCGATTGCAAATCATCGCGCGATTTATTTTCCGTCCGGTTTTTACATCGTGCATGACACGTTGAAGTTGCGATCTGATACAGTTTTAATCGGCCTGCATCCGGGCGCGACGCAAATTATTTTGCCGGACGGCACGCCCGGTTATCAAGGTATTGGGGAACCAAAAGCGCTGCTCGAAACACCCCAAGGCGGCAGCAACGTAGTGATCGGCATCGGACTTTACACGAGCGGAAATAATCCGCGCGCAGTCGCCGCGCTTTGGAAAGCCGGCGCGAATTCCATGATGAACGACGTCCGTTTCCTCGGCGGACATGGCACACCGCTGCCCGACGGTTCCCGTGAAAATCCTTACAACCGCAGTCACACCGCCGATCCGAATCCTGATCGTCATTGGGACAGCCAATATCCGAGTCTCTGGGTCACGGGTGGCGGCGGCGGAACGTTCCTCGACATTTGGACGCCGTCAACTTTTGCGCAGGCCGGCATGGAAGTTTCCGACACCGAAACGGAAGGACGCGCTTACCAGATTTCCAGCGAGCATCATGTTCACAATGAAATCATCGTCAAAAATTCCGCGCACTGGAAAATTTACGCGCTGCAAACCGAGGAAGAACGCGGCGAAAGCGGCTTTTGCCTGCCGATTGAAATTGATTCGTCGCGCGACATCACTTTCGCAAATTTTCACAGTTATCGCGTCATCAGTTCGTATCAGCCGTTTCCAGAGGCTGTAAAAATTTCCAATTCACGCGATATTCGTTTTCGCAATTTCCATTGCGACAGCAACAGCAAGGTCAGTTTTGATTCGTCCATTTACGACCAAAGCCACGATGTTGAACTCCGTGAACACGAATTTGCGGCGCTGGACATTTCAGGCAACCCGCCTCCCGCCAAGCCACAAACGTCTTCGCCGGTTGTCGCCATCGGCGCGAAAATGGAAAAACTCGCGGGCGGATTTTTCAACATTTCCGGCGGCGCGGTGGATTCGCATGGCAATTTTTATTTTGTGGATGCGCACGAGCGGCGGATTTATCGCTGGGATTCTGCCCGGCGGCAACTTTCCACCAACGATGTTTCCTTCCAGCCAGTCAACGCGGTTGTGGATCAGGCGGGTAATTTGATCATCATTTCCGATACGGGTGATGGAACCGTTTATTCTCTCGATCCAAGCAACAAAGTCACACAATTGAAATCTCAACCTATTCCTAATTCGCCTGATTCGACCGGGAAGAATTTGTATCTGCCCGTCAGCGACTGGCATTTGAACCGCAATTCACTTTTGCATCCGACGGCTCAATTTGTTTCGCCGGACGGCACGGCCGTTCTGCCCGTCGGCGAAAGTTTTCTCACCGGAGAAACAAGCTGGGGCGTAAAATCCAGCCCGCAAATCCGCTCCTTCGGACTGGGCAAAGCCGTGCCCGGCAGACCTTTTTATGTCACCGACGAATCCAACTTGCGAACGTGGCAGGCCGGCGTGAACGCGGATGGAAGTTTGACAAATTTTCAACTGTTCGCCGAACTGGGCGGTGAATGCGTGACGACGGATTCACATGGCAACGTGTATATTGCCGCCGGACAAATCTACGTCTATGGCCCTGCGGGCAAATTGATTGATACCATCGGAATTCCCGACCGTCCGACCCAATTGGTTTTTGGCGGCGCCGATCGAAAGACGCTTTTCATCGCCGCGCGCGGCTCGCTTTATTCCGTGCGGACGAAATATCCCGGCAATTAATTAATTTCAAAACGGATTCACGCCATACCGGATCCAATAGCCGGGCAGTTTCAAAAATTCCAGCCGCATCAGCCGGTTGACGCCCAGCTTTTTCCAGTCGTCACGGGCGAACGCATAATACGACGGACGCGAATAAAATTTCAGTCTCGGCGCAAAATGCCGGAAGGTTTTCAGCGCCCGCCGCGCGTGATACCACGACGTGACCAGAATCGCGCTGTGGATTTTTTCCGCGCGCAGCAGCTGGCCGGTGAACTCCGCATTTTCGCGCGTCGTCGTGGATTTGTTTTCGATCTCAATCGCGCGGGCCGGAACGCCGTTGGCCAGCAGCAGTTGGCGGTTGATCCGGTCGTCGCCCGCGCCGGTGATGATAATGCGTGCGGCGGCGTGTTGCTGGAACAACTGCGCTGCGCGCAACGGGCGCTCATGCCCGCCGCCGCCGATGACGATGATGACATCCGCCGCCACCGGCCCGCTGTCCACGGTCAGAAATTTTTCCGGATAAAACCAGGCCGCGCTGCCGAGCAGCAGCGCGATGACGGCGGCCAGCCGGGCGATTTTGAAAAGCAATTTCAACATGGAATCCGCTGGCGATTTACATCGTGGAATGCCACCGCAATGTCCAGCCAATTCGCGCTCAACAACACCGGCCGGCGGCTGGCCGGTGCCCGTAGTCAGAGTGTCTTGTCGCCCAACTGCCTGATCGCCTTCGCCAGCCGTTCCGCCTGCATTTCCAACTCCGCATTTTCAACTTCAAGCTGCCTCGCCTGTTCCGCCGCCAGTTCATCCAAAATGCCCGGCTTTTGCTCCGCCAACTGGCACAGTTCATAATCAGGACTCGCGCGCAATTCCTTCAGCGATTCCGCGACCCCTGTGATTTCCTTTTGCAGCGTCTCATGCAGCCGCCGCAATTGCGCCAGTTCCTCCTTGTCGCTGAAATCCAGATTCGCCCAGCCGCGTCGCAGCAGGAAGCCTTCTGGGTCTTCCGCGATTTCGCGCAGCGTCTCGATGTCGCCGCTGTCCTTCGCCTGATTGATGGCGGCGGTCAGCTTGTCCGGCTCATTGAGATTTGTATGGTCCAAGAAATTTATCGCCGTCGAAATGAACCATGTGATCTGGCGCATCAGCAATCCAGACTTCGGTTTCCCAAGCAATGTCAGGTGCAAATTTTCGGAAAGTATCGCGGGTAAGAAACGCGGTAATAAAAACAAGATCTGCCTTGCATTCCTTGGCAAGCCGCTTCAATTCCAAAAGACGAATTGGAGAAATTGGCCCGGAACTGTGAACCGCTTCAATCAAGAAAAGCCAGTTCTTCGATTCCGAATAGGCGACAATGTCGGGCAATTCTCCATGTTCCAGCTTAAAGAATTTCAGCGCTTTCAGTTTTGCTTCATCGCGGACAAGAAATTTTTTGGCAGTATCGCCGATGTAAAGCACTTCCGCACCATAACCATATCGCGGTAGGAAGTGTTCGATAATAGCTTTTTGTAAGAGATTATGTTCGCCGGGACTAAATTGAATAGTTGTTCCACTCGGCAGCTTTATTGGAACAAGTCCAATGTGGCGCGCGGCGTCCAAGGGTTCGGCCAATGTTGGTCTCTCGGCCATAAACTCTTCGGTTAATTCGAGCCAGTCTGATTGACTAAAGCTACGAATGAGTTCGACATATTCGGGCGACAAAGAATAACCGCGAGTAGGATCGTTGCGGGCGGCATTGGGCTTGTTCGCGCTCGCAATAATAATTCCTGCCACGACTGGCAGCTTCAAATCTTTCCGCCGGATGTCGTCATAAGAACCCATGGAGATTTTTTCCTGAAAATGTTCGTTCAGATACGCAATGATGTCGCGTGATTTAAGCGTGTCCCTGCCTTCGCGGAGGCGCGCTTTCGACCAGTCGGTGCTGCGCTTGACATCGGCCACCGCGAGGAATGCCATTGCCATCTTTTCGAGTTCGCGCGGTTTCAAGCCATCAAGCGGAATCCCCAGCTTGGACAGAATCAGCAGGGACTCATTAAAAATTTTCACAAGCTTGGCTGGCTTGTCTTGATTGATTACAAATGTTGGTATTCTCATTTCAGTTGATTCCTTGAATTCGAGTGGCAGGGCAAATTGATCAGGCAGATTTCGGTAAAGAATTTCTCCCGAAGTGAGCCGTTTGGTGGTGGCGAGATACTTTTTGACCGAGCCGGCCAAATGCCAGGCCAGCAAAGGTGCAACAGCATTGCCAACTTGGTTAAATTGGCTGGTTTCTCCACCACAAAATTGAAACCAGTCGGGAAACGTCTGTAACCTCGCAGCCTCATGGATCAACAATCGCCTGCGGCGTCCGTCCGGCAAACGGATGCGGTGCATATCACCCGTCGCACCAGCGAGGTTTCGACAAGTCAACGTGCGTGCCGGAAGATCGGGATAAAGATCACGAGGCCGTGTGCAAAAAGAAGCGCGTTCATACTTCGCAACATATTCATCCATGCTCGGCGTGAGAAACTTGGATTCTGGCGGCGCTTGAAACATCAACTCACCAAGCGCTTCGCCAGCCGTAAGGCGGTTTGGTTCTTCAGGAAAAAACTGAAACTCTCCGCGATGCCCGACTACAATTACACGCTCGCGGTTCTGCGGAACTCCATAATTCACGGCATTTACCAAGCGAACTTCGATGACGTAATTCAAGGCCTTCAAAGCTTCAAGTATCTGCTCGAAATACCAGCGGTTGCTGTAAAGAACGCCCCGGACATTTTCAAAAACCCAAATCTCTGGCTGAACTTGCTTCACGGCGGAAATGAAAATTGGAAATCCATCTCTTGAGTCTTTCAATCCCATCTGGTGTCCACCAACGCTGAACGGCTGGCACGGCGGACCGCCGATAATTACGTCCGCTTTTGGAAATTGTGTTTCTGTCGTCAGCGTGACTTGCTTGCAATCGCCTTTGAGATTTCGCCGGTAGGTTTCACAGGCATCTGCGTCCTGCTCGAAACCGAAAGTTTCAAACCCTTGCGACTCGAAGCCCAAAGCCAATCCACCACAACCGGCAAATAAATCCAGCACGTGGATTTTTCCTTCTGGTTTTGGCCGCAACAACGAATTGATTCGTTCGACGTAATTCATTTTATTTTCTTATCTCCGCACATTTCCCCTGCGCGCCGAGGCAGCTTGACCGCGAACCCCGCGAAATACACGAACGAATTTCCAAAAAACCTTTCGCGTATTTCGCATGGTTCACGGTCAAATCCTTCACAAAGAATTTCAAAGCTGCCGCTGATGTTTCCGTTTCGCGTGCAAGATGCGAAAGACAATGACGCGGTCGCCTTCGATGCGATAGAAAAGTTTGTAGGGAAAACGGCGCGTGAGCAGCCGGCGAAAATCACGGTAATAAAACGGCCGTCGTTCGGGGTCGTCCGCCAGCAAGCCCACCGCCCGGCGAACCTCATCCAGCAATTCATCGCCCAAACCCGCACGCTGGGATTCATACCATGACCGCGCTTCCTGCAAATCCTCTTCCGCATTGGGCCGGATGATGACGCGCCAGTTCACGCGCTAGATGATTTGCGGATACGGGCTTCCACTTCATTCCAACTCGAACCGGCTTCGGGGTTCTGCCGGTATTCCGCCAGTTCGCGGTCGAGCAGTTTTTTTTCCTCATCCGTCGCGCCGCCGGTGATCAAGTCGCGCTCTTCAATCTCGCAAATGCGGTCGAAGATTTCGCGGCGATCCGCCAGTTCGAGTTTTGGCAATTCCGCCAGAATTTCCATTTTACTCATGGCTGGAATTTAAGTTTGCCCCGGCCGGTTTGCAAGTGTTGAACGAACCGGCAATTTCCGTTCAGGCTTATTTCCGCACCTCCGCGCTTTTTCCGTGCGCGCCGAGGCCTTCGAGTTCCGCGAATTTTTTCACCAACTTCAGCGCTTGCTTGAGCGACGCGCGGTTGTATTCCACCACGCTCGTGCGGCGCTGGAATTGATCCACCGTCAGGCCGGCAAACGACGCGCCCGCGCCGTCGGTCGGCAGGACGTGGCTCGGCCCGGCGACGTAATCGCCCAGCACCGTCGGCGACCAGTTGCCGAGGAAAATCGCGCCCGCCGTCACGATGCCGCCGCTCACGCGCCGCGCGTCGCGCGTGGTGACTTCGCAATGCTCCGGCGCGAGCCGGTTCGCCAGCGCCACGGCGTCAGCGACGCCGGCCACTTGAATCAACCATGTGTTGCGATCCAGCACGCGCTG
>Ga0075522_10002747_pt1 | contig 12976 bp, 11 predicted proteins | sample NGEPerA_FD_74796 | JGI IMG/M metagenome (GOLD analysis project Ga0075522, IMG submission 74796) | Arctic peat soil microbial communities from the Barrow Environmental Observatory site, Barrow, Alaska, USA - NGEE PermafrostL2-A | ecosystem: Environmental > Terrestrial > Soil > Wetlands > Peat ... | reverse complement strand
CACCCACCCCGCCCCCGCCAGGGCGGGCGGGGTCTTTACCGTTGATGGAGATGTCGATGTGCTTGAGCCACTGCTCGTCGTTGCGCTCGGGGAAGTCGGTCCTGAACTGCGCGCCGCGGGACTCCTTACGCTCGATCGCCGCCACGACGGTCGCCTGCGCGCAGTCGAGCATGTACCCGAGCTCCAGCGCGCCTAAGACGTCCTGGTTGAAGACCGTCCCGCGGTCGTCGATGTAGGCGCTCTTGGACTCCTCCTGGAGACGATTCACGATCTCCAGCGCCTGCTCCAGCCCCCCCTGGTCGCGGTACACGGCGACGTACTTGTTCATCGTGTCGCCGAGCTCCTGCTTGATCTCCGACACGCGACGTGGGCGGGTGGGGCTCCCATTCCTATCGCGCGCGATGATCGAGTCGATCGTCGCTGAGTCCTCGCGCAGCTGCGCGTCGCTCCCCTTCGGCATCCCCATCGTCGCCGCCCGCTCGGCGGCGTGCTCGCCCGCGCGGCGCCCGAAGATCAGCGTGTCGAGCAACGAGTTTGCGCCGAGTCGGTTGCCGCCGTGGACCGACACGCAGGCCACCTCCCCGGCGGCGTAAAGCCCCTCGATCGAGGTCGCGCCGTTGACGTCGGTCTTGACGCCGCCCATGATGTAGTGCTGGCCGGGCTGGATCATGATCGGTTCGCGCGTGATGTCGACGCCGGCGAAGTCTTTACCGATGTTCACGATCTCGCGCAGCGCCTCGAGCGTGCGCTTGCGCGGCACCTTCGTGATGTCGAGCCAGATGCCCGAGCGCTCGGCGCCGACGCCGCGCCCCTCGAGGATCTCGGTCTGCTCGGCGCGCGAGACGACGTCGCGCGAGGCCAGCTCCATCTTGTTCGGCGCGTATTTCTCCATGAAGCGCTCGCCCTCGGAGTTCAGCAGCACCGCGCCCTCGCCGCGCGCGCCCTCCGTGATCAGGATGCCGTTCTCGGCGAGCGTCGTCGGGTGGTACTGGACCATCTCCATGTCCATCAGCGGCGCCCCCAGCCGGTAGGCCTGTGCGATCCCGTCGCCGGTCACGATCAGCGCGTTGGTCGTCGGGCGGTACGCCTGCCCGGCGCCGCCGCAGGCGAGGATCGTGTTCTTTGCGTGGAAGGTCTCCATCCGCCCCGTGCGCACGTCGCGCGCGACCACGCCGCAGCAGCGCCCGTCGTCGTCCTGGAGCAGCGAGGTCGTGAACCACTCCTCGTAGCGATCGACCGTTTCGTGGTGCTTCATCAACTGCTCGTAGAGCACGTGGAGGATCGCCTGGCCGGTGATGTCGGCGACATAGGCGGTGCGCTTCATCGAGGCGCCGCCAAACGCGCGCAGGTCCAGTTCGCCTGACTCGTTGCGGTGGAACGTGACGCCGATGTGCTCCAGGTGCATGACCTCGGCGGGCGCTTCCGAGCACATGATCTCGATTGCGTCCTGGTCGCCGAGGAAGTCGGAGCCCTTGACCGTGTCATACGCATGCGAGTGCCAGTCGTCGTCGACGCTGATCGCGGCGTTGATCCCGCCGGCGGCGGCCACCGAGTGCGAGCGCACGGGGTGGACCTTGCTCATGATCGCGACGCTCGAGCCGGTCTGGGCGGCGGCGAGAGCGGCGCGCTGGCCCGCGAGGCCCGCGCCGATGATCAAAACGTCGTGTGCTGGCATGGCTCCCTGTGCTAGTCGTCGTCGGAAGGAAAGAGGCAGGCGATCCGTTTCGCCGGGGACTCTATAAGGACCAATCCCCCCAGGCCCGCTCGCTCCCGTCGGGTGTCCTCCAACGCCTGCGTTCGCGGGGAGGCTCGCTTATGTGGCCGGGCGTAACGCCTGGCGAACCTGCGCCAGCGTGACCACGCCCTGGAGCACGCCGTCCTTGTCGACCGCGACCATCGCCCCCAGGCGGCCGAGCCCCTCGGAGCCGAGCAGCGACTCCAGCGGCGCCTGTACGCCGATCCGCACCGGCAGGTCCTGCTCGAGCACCTCGACCACCGGCAGGGCCGGCCGTCCCGCCGCGATCTCCTCGTCGATGCGCCCTTCGCGGACGACCCCGAGGAAGTGCTGTGCGGGATCGACCACGGCGAACCAGGGCCAGCGGTAGCGCAGGAAGAACTGCTCCCGGGCGTCTAGCAGCGTCAGCCCGGCGGGGACGGTGACGGGCTCGCGATCCATGATGTCGGCGACGGTGATGCCCTGGATCCGCTGACCGAGCGAACCCTGCACCACCGCCTGGCCGGCGGCCTGGTAGAGGAAGAAGGCCAGCACCATCGTGATCAGCCCGAACGAGGCGCCGCTCGCCAGCCCGAACAATCCGAGCGCGCCCAGCACCAGTGCGAAGCCCTGGCCGGCGCGACCGGTGTAGCGCGTGGCGCGGTTGCGATCGCCGGTCCGCCGCCAGATCGCGGCGTGAGCGAGCTGCCCTCCGTCGAGGGGGAAGGCCGGGACCAGGTTGAAGACGAGCACGAGCGCGTTGATCGTCCCCACCCAGCTCAGCCACACGAGCGCCGGTGTGGCATGCACGCTCGAGCTACCCACAGCCACCTGGAAGAAATGCCCGCTGTCGGTCAAAAGCGCGCCGGCGGCGATGCACACGACGATCACCACCAAGGTCGCCAGTGGGCCCGCGGCTGCCACGCGGAACTCCGTGCCGGGCCCCTCGACCAGGCCGCTGGTCCGCGTGATCCCGCCGAACGCCCACAGGTCGATTCCCACGACGCTCAGCCCGTTGCGGCGGGCGACGAGCGCGTGGCCCAGCTCATGGAAGATCAGCGAGGCGAAGAACGACAACACCGAGGCGACGGCGACCAGATAGGCGGTCGTACGCGAGCCCCCGAGCACTTCGTGGAAGTAGGGCGTGGTCGCGAAGATGAAGAAAAACAGCACGACGAACCAGCTGATCCCCACGCCGACGCGGATCCCGAAGATGCGGGCGAGCTGGAAGTTGGTGCGTAAACCCATACCTGAATGGTAGGTGCCGGTCCGTCTGCGCCGGGTTGCTACACCTGTGGGCGGCTTCGCGCGATGATCGTCTCGAAGTCCGAGCCGGCCGGCAAGGTGCCGTACTCGAGGCCGCCGTCGCCACCCAAACGCGAGGCGCAGAAGGCGTCGGCGACGGCCGGCGGCGCGTTACGTACAAGTAGCGACCCCTCGAGCGCCAAGGCCATGCCTTCTACCACCCGTCGCGCGCGGGACTCGAGCGTCGCGGGATCGGTGAACTGCGACTTCATTCGCGCCACGTGCGCGTCCAGGCGCGCGTCGGCGCCGTGGGCGAGCTCGACCTCGGCGAGGAACACCTCGAGCGCGCGCGGGGAGCTGCGGAGTGCGCGGAGCACGTCGAGGCTGATCACGTTGCCCGAGCCCTCCCAGATCGAGGTGAGCGGCGCCTCGCGGTAGAGGCGAGGCATCCCCGAGTCCTCGACGTAGCCGTTGCCCCCGAGGCACTCCATCGCCTCGAACGCGTGGTTCGGCGCGCGCTTGCAGGCCCAGTACTTGCCGACTGCCGTCGCGACGCGCTTGAACAGTTGCGCGTCGCTGTCGTCGATGCCTTCGCGCGCGTCGCTCGAGGCCTCGTCGTAGGCCCGCGCGAGGCGGAGGGCGAGCGCCGTGGAGGCCTCGGACTCGAGGCAGAGGTCGGCGAGCACGTTGCGCATCAGGGGCTGCTCGATCAGCGTCTTGCCGAACGCCGAGCGGTGGGCGGCGTGGTGGGTGGCGTTCACCACCGCCGCGCGCATCCCGGCGGCGGCGCCGATCACGCAGTCCAGGCGCGTGTGGCCGACCATCTCGATGATCGTCGGCACGCCGCGGCCGGGCTCGCCCACCATCCGCGCCCACGCGTTGTGCAGCTCGATCTCCGAGGAGGCGTTCGAGCGGTTGCCGAGCTTGTCCTTCAGGCGCTGGATGTGCATCGCGTTGCGCGTGCCGTCGGGCAGGACGCGCGGCATCAGAAAGCAGGACAGGCCCTCGGCGTCGCCGCCGCCGGACTCGGCCTGGGCGAGCACGAGGAAGATGTCGGACATCGGCGCCGAGCAGAACCACTTGTGCCCGGTGAGCTCATACTCGGCCCCCGCGCGGGAGGGTGGGCTTCCAGACACCGGTCGGGCGGAGGTGGTGTTGGCGCGCACGTCGGAGCCGCCCTGCTTCTCGGTCATCGCCATGCCCGCGATCGCCGAGCCCTTCTCGGCGGCGGGGATCGAGCGGGGGTCATACGTGGTGGCGGTCACGAGCGGCTCCCACTCGGCCGCCAGCTCGGGCTGGGTACGCAGCGCGGGCACGACCGCGAAGGTCATCGTGATCGGGCAGCAGAAGCCCGCCTCGGCCTGCATCGCGGTCATGTAGAGAGCCGCGCGCGCGGTGTGCGCGAACGGCTCATCGCTCGTCCAAGGCAGCGAGTGCAGCTCGTTTTCCACCCCCATCCCCATCAGCTTGTGCCAGGCGGGGTGGAACTCGACCTCGTCGATGCGGTTCCCGTAGCGATCGTGCGTGTGGAGGATCGGCTTGTTCTCGTTCGCCAGCCGGCCCCAGTACTGCTGTGGGAGGCCGCCCACGAATTGGCCCAGCTCCGCCGCGCGCCCGCGCACCCATGAGGCCCCCTCGCGCTCGACGGCCTCGACCAACGGCAAATTGCTGGAGAAGACGTCCAGTCCCTCGAGCGGCGGCGGCTGGTTTGCGACGGTGTGGGTCTGCCACGGCGCGTCCGCGGCTTGGGGTTGGGAGATGCTCGCCATCCTGGGGACAGTGAAGCAGAGACCGGCCCGGGAGCGCGCGGGCGATAGCATCGGCCCCCCTCCAACAGCAGAGACCTCAAGGACCCCGCCCATGGCCAAGATCAAGGTAGAGAACCCCGTCGTCGAGCTCGACGGCGACGAGATGACACGGATTATCTGGTCGTTCATCCGGGAGCAGCTGATCCTGCCCTACCTCGATGTGGAGCTCGAGTGCTACGACCTGAGCATCGAGAGCCGCGACGCGACGAACGACCAGATCACCGTCGAAGCGGCCGAAGCGATCAAGCGTCACGGGGTCGGCGTGAAGTGCGCGACGATCACCCCCGACGAGGCCCGCGTCGAGGAGTTTGGCCTGAAGGAGATGTACCGCTCACCCAACGGGACGGTCCGCAACATCCTCGGTGGCGTCATCTTCCGCGAGCCGATCGTGATCTCGAACATCCCCCGCCTGGTGCCCGGCTGGACCAAGCCGATCGTGATCGGCCGTCACGCCTTCGGCGACCAGTACCGCGCGACCGATCTCGTCGTCCCCGGAGAGGGCACGCTGACGCTCACATACACGCCCGCCGACGGCAGCGAGCCGATCGAGCTCGACGTCTATGACTTCCCCGGCGGCGGCATCGCGATGGCGATGTACAACCTCGACTCCTCGATCCGCGACTTCGCCCGGGCCTCGCTGCGCTACGGGCTGGACCGCGGCTACCCCGTCTACCTGTCCACGAAGAACACGATCCTCAAGCGCTACGACGGGCGTTTCAAGGACCTGTTCGCGGAGATCTACGAGGATGAGTTCAAGGCCGACTTCGAGGCGGCGGGGATCACCTATGAACACCGTCTGATCGACGATATGGTCGCCGCCTGCCTGAAGTGGGACGGCGGCTACTTGTGGGCCTGTAAGAACTACGACGGCGATGTCCAGTCGGACACCGTCGCCCAGGGCTTCGGCTCGCTCGGTCTGATGACCAGCGTGCTGATGACCGCGGACGGCAAGACGGTCGAGGCCGAGGCCGCCCACGGCACCGTCACACGTCACTACCGCCAGCACCAGCAGGGCAAGCCGACCTCGACCAATCCGATCGCCTCGATCTTCGCATGGACGCGGGGGCTGTCCGCTCGCGGGCGGATGGACGGCACACCCGAGGTCTCGGGCTTCGCCGAGACGCTCGAGCGCGTCTGTGTGGAGACCGTCGAGAGCGGCAAGATGACCAAGGACTTGGCCCTGCTCGTCGGCCACGACCAAAAATGGCAGACGACGCAAGAGTTCCTTGCCTCGATCGCCGACAACCTCACCCAGGAGATGAACCAGTGAGCAAACCAGTACGCGTCACCGTGACCGGTGCGGCCGGTCAGATCGGCTACAGCCTCGTCTTTCGCATCGCCAGTGGACAGCTGCTCGGCCCCGACCAGCCCGTCGACCTGCGGCTGCTGGAGATTCCGCCGGCGATGGGCGCGCTGGATGGGGTGGCGATGGAGTTGATCGACTGCGCCTTTCCACTGCTAACCGGGCTCGATCTGCACGACGACCCGAACGATGCATTCGACGGAGTGAACATCGCGCTGCTGGTCGGCTCGAGGCCACGCACGAAGGGCATGGAGCGCGCCGAGCTGCTGAGCGAGAACGGCAAGATCTTCACCGTCCAGGGTAAGGCGCTGAACGACCGCGCCGCCGAGGACGTGAAGGTGCTCGTCGTGGGCAATCCCGCGAACACGAACTGCCTGATCGCGATGAACAACGCTCCCGGCATCCCGCGCGAGCGCTTCACGTCGATGATGCGCCTCGATCACAACCGCGCCGTCGCGCAGCTGGCCGCCAAGGCGCAGGTAGCCGTGGGCGACGTCACCCAGATGGGGGTGTGGGGCAATCACTCACCGACGATGTACCCCGATCTGTTCAACGCGCTCGTGCGCGGAGAGCAGGCGGCCGGCGTGGTCGACGACCAGGTTTGGATCGAGAGCGACTTCCTGCCGAACGTCGGCAAACGCGGCGCGGCGATCATCGAGGCGCGCGGCTCCTCGAGTGCCGCCTCGGCGGCCAACGCGGCGATCGATCACGTCTACGACTGGGTCAACGGCACCAAGGGCCGGGTCTCGATGGGTGTCCCCTCCGATGGCTCCTACGGAGTGCCCGAGGGTCTCATCAGCGGTTTCCCGTGCACCTGTGCAGATGGCAAGTGGTCGATCGTCGAGGGCCTCGAGCTCACCGAGTTCTCACGCGGCAAGATCGACGCCTCGGTGGCCGAGCTCACCGACGAGCGCGACACGGTTCAGAGTCAGGGCCTGATCTAAGCCGGGACCGATCCTGCTTCGTGCTTCCGCGGGGGTGCGCAGTGCGCAGTGTGGAGTGCCCGCAGTGGGCAGGGCGCAGGGTGAGGCGGCGCGGGGGAGTCTTTCGTTTACGAGGGGTGTGTAACCATAGTTATACGCTCCTCGTAAAGAGTGTTAACTGTCCTGTCATAGGCACACAAAGGTCATAGGAACACAAAGAGGGCGCGGCATCCCTGCCGCGCCCCCATGTCCGACAGTGACTAAAAGGCGTTACCCCTTGGGGTGCCAGCCGCGGCCCTTCTTCTCCAGTTTCCCTTCCTGCTCGAGTCCGGGGAGTACGCGGTAGAGGTAGTTCTGCTTGATACCCATCTTCGCGGCCAGCTCGGGGATCGTGATGCCGGGCTGTCCCTGCACGAACGAGAGTGCCTGAGCGGCGCGCGTGCCGCTGCCTTTGCGCCGTCCGACGCGAGCCGCTTTACGTCCCGGGGGACGACCTGGCGCTTTACGTCCCGGGGGACGACCTGGTTTTTTGCGTCCCGGAGGGCGACCTGGTTTTTTGCGTGCCGGGCTGTCCGTGGTGGCGGCCGCGGTGGCGGACGGGGTACTGGTTGCCGCGGTCGCTTTACGCGTCGCTTTGCGCGTCACTTTGCGCGTACGGTTGACCGAACCACGCGGGCGTCCCGGTCCACGGCGGCGCGGTGCGGCGGTGGTGGCGGAGGAAGTCGATGATGCGCCCACCCCGTCGAGTGCCGAAGCGGCGGCCTCGAGGCGGCGATACTCGTCCACCAGCGGGGCCAGCTCCTTCAGTCGGTCGGTGATCTCTCGGCGCTTCACGTCAAGGAAGTCGGTCACGGTTACATCCTCTTCATTAGTGTAAATGTGAGCTAAGTCACATTATTTCTGGCGTTCCACCGTCACCTTACACGATCTTTCTCTGAAGACTTCGTGGTGGTTCGGGCAGGCACACGCCGTGGCGCCTGCCGGTGATGGCTAGTTTGAGGCGGATTCCAGGTAAGCGCGCAGGCGCTCGAGCGTGCGTTTTGCCTCTCGCTCGGGTATCCCGCCGACGAGCGCGCGGCTGACGATCGCGCCGACGGGTCCGAGTGGGGGACGGAACTCGTTGCGGTAATCAAAATGTGTGCCGCCGTCCGATGTGGGGCTCAAGATGTACTCCGTGCGCGCCCGCGAGCGGGCCGGTCCACGACCCTCCCACACGGCCTGCTCGCGGGGGCGACAGTCGACGAGCTTCCAGTGAACGTCGAGGCTGACCCCACGCAGATGGATCTGCTGGTCCATCCGATAGCCCACGCGCGGTGGCCCGTCGTCGGCATGGTTGAGCGCGCGGTGAACCGTCACCCAGTCGCCCAGGCGAGCTGGATCCATGACCGTCCTCCACACATCCGCGGGCGCGGCCGCGATCTCGATCGAGGCGGTGACGAGGCTCATCGGCGAGTGGGGAACGGTGGCCCGCAGAGAGTGGGGAACGGTGGCCCGCAGAGAGTGGGGAACGGTGGCCCGCAGAGAGTGGGGAACGGTGGCCCGCAGAGAGACGGTTGGGTGTGCTCGGTACTCATCGCGCCGCCAGTGGTTCGGATTCCTCCCACACGCGCAGCGCGTGTTCGACGGCGGAGTCGAAGGAGTGCAGATCCACACCGAGCAGCCCGGCCGGCCCAAACTCACCCAGTTGACTCGGCTCGCGCGAGAGCTCGCTCAGTTGATTCGGATCGCGCGAGTTGTCGGGGAGGAGGTCGCCTTGGAGGCTCTCCATCAGTGGCAGGATCAGCTCGGGATCCTCCGCGGCGATGGCCGCGGCGACCCGCGCCGCCACCGGTGTCACGTTCACACCCAAACCGAGCACCGGCCGCCGCACGAGCATCAACTCGGCGATCCGGGAGATCATCTCTCCGTAGCTGAGCACGTCGGGTCCGCCGACATCGAGCGAGCGACCCGCCACCGCGGTGGCGGTGGCCGCGGCGGTGAGCATCTCGGTGATGTCGCGCTCGTCGATCGGCTGGGTACGGAAGGCTCGCCACGCGGGCAGCGTGAGCACGGGTAGACGCTCGACGAGGCGAACGAGGAAGCGAAACGAGCGCGAACGCGCGCCGATCACGATCGAGGCGCGGAGGGCGACCGAGTCGGGGACGGCTTGGAGGAGAATCCGCTCGACCCTCTCGCGACTGGCGAGATGGCGCGAGGCGGTGCGATCCCGCGGGAGCAGCCCGCCGAGGTAGACGATCCGTTTGACACCCGCGCGGGTGGACGCATCGGCGAAGGTGCGCGCGGCGACCCCGTCACGCTCGGCGAAGGTGCGCGCCGCTAGCCGGTCGCGCTCGGTGAAGGTGCGCGCCGCGAGCCGCTCGCGCTGGGCGAAGGAGCCCTGGGGGGGTGACCTCCGCTCCATGGAGTGGATCAGGTAGTAGGCGACGTCGACCCGGGCGAGCGCGCGGGCGAGTCCCTCGCCGGTGAGCGCGTCACCGCGGAGCACCTCCACCTCCGAGCTCACGCCGGCGGCACCGCCGGGAAACGCGCCGGCCAACGCGGCGGTCACCCGCGCGGGGTCGCGGCCGAGCGCGCGGACGGCATGCCCCTCGGAGAGTAGACGTGGGACGAGGAGCGAGCCGGCGAAGCCGGAGGCGCCGGTGACGAGGATGCGCATCGCCCCAGATGATGACGCCGATGGCGGGGATGACGCGGATGACGCGGATGTCCGGGTGGCGTTGGGTGGCGGAGGGTGGTGTTGGGGACGGCGACGGCGACGAAGCGGACACCCAAGCGGCGGGGGATGTTCGGAAAGTGCATGAAAAACCATGCGCTTGTCACGAGATAGTGACTAAATCGGGGCTCTTTGCGGGTAGGAATTGTTTTCCCTGCGATTTGCGGGAAGGCCTCTCGCTGCGCCTTGTGCGGAGATGCGAGCGGTGCTTTGATGGCTCGGCCGGTCCGTCCACCGAGAGCCGCGAAGCAAAGGGGAGTAAGTGCCGACGAAGCAGAGCAACCGAGCGGGGAAGCGCGCGGCACGGAAGGTCACCTGCGAGGACTGCTTCTTCCACACGAACCTCCTCTGCGCGCTCGAGCTCGACGAGCCCTGCTCGACCTTCCGTCCGAGCGAGGCCCAGCTGCGCCCGCCACAGCAACTCCGGTTCGTCTTCCGCCAGGAGCGCCGTTCGCGGGCCGCGTGGGCATTTCCCTCGGCGCAGGAGCAGGCGGCGCTCCACACGTAGTCGTGTCCGAAGTGGGGCAGGCAGGACTGCACACGTAGCCGTGTCCGTCGTGGAGTAGGCGGGCTCCACACGTAGTCGTGTCAGTAGTTCGGTCGGCGCATGCGCCGACCGCGGGGGCGTGCATGCACGCCCCCGGGCAGTGCCGCATGCGGCACTGCCTGCTCAAGGATCGTGCGACGGGACGGCCGTCCGCTCGGCGTGGCGCGCGATCCAGTTGGCGCCGGGCGTGTCGGAGAGCCCGTGGACGATGATCGAGCAGAACACGACGAGCGCCGTCAGGTCGAAGATGCGGGGGCCGTTTTCGATGTGCTGGTCGAGGACGAGCAGCGAGAAGGTCATCGTCGCGACGCCCTTCGGGCCGAACCAGCCCATGAAGAGGCGGGTGGCGCGATCGGTGCGGGTGCCGAGCAGCGCGAGCCACACCGCGAGGGGGCGCGCGATCAGGAAGGTGATGGCGACGAATGCGATCGCGGCCCAGCCCTCGCGGGTGAGCGCGTGGAGCGTGAGTAGTGAGCCGAACACGAAGAAGATCCCGAGCTTCACGATCTCCACGATCTCATCCGCGCGTTCCTCGAAGTGCACGCGCAGCTCCGGCCGGCGGATGCCGAGCACGATCGCCGCGACGAACACCGCGATGAAGCCGTTCCCCGGGGGCGCGAGCACGGTCAGGCCGTAGGTGGCGAAGGCCACGCCGAGCGCGAACAGCGACTTCTGATGGGACGGCGTGCTCGGAGGCTCACCGGAGGGCGTGCTCGGATGCTCATGGGACGGCGTGCTCGGAGGCTCATGGGAGGGCGTGCTCGGAGGTTCGCCGGCTTGCTTCTCCTTGCGGTCTCTGCGGTCGGCCCCACGCGGCATCACCAGCGAGGCGAGCCACCCGCAGGCGATCCCGTAGAGGAAGCCGAGGCCGACGTCCTGGAGCACGAAGCGCCACCAGACGAAGTGTCCCTGAGTGGTGGAGAGCGCCGCGAGGAAGGTGAGGATCGCCGGCAGCGCGAGGCCGTCGTTGAGTCCCGACTCGAGGTTCAACGAATGGCGCACCAGGCGCGGGACGCGCGGGTTGGTGACGATGCTCGAGGTGAGGATCGGGTCGGTCGGCGCGAGCAGCGCCCCGAGCAGGAGGGACTCCGTCCAGGAGAGGCCGAACAGCAGATGCCCGGCGGTCGCCACGACGATCGCGGTGATCGGCATCGCCAGGATCAGCTTGCGGAGGGGCAGATGCCAGGCGCGTTGGAGCATCTCGCCCTCCACCTCGAGGCCGTCGCGGAACAGGATCACGATCAGGGCGGCGAAGGCGAGGTCCTCGACGAAGCCGGAGTGGGCGCGGAAATCGATCAAGCCGGCGCCGCCGCTCCCGAGCGCGAAGCCGGCGAGCACGAACAGCGCCGCGAGCGAGAGCAGCGAGCGCTGGGCCAGATCGGCGGCGAGCGCGCCCATGATCAGCAGCAGGCCGAGCACCGTCACGGTCGCCTGGAAGGTGGGCATCCTCCTAGACTCTCACGCGATCCGGAGGACCCTCGGGAGCGGGACGGCCCGATTCGTCGATCCGAAGGGGGGTATATTGGATTGGACCCAGCAATCTTCTTCCTAGGTGGTGGCCAGATGGCGGCAAAGGACAGCATCGGTAAGGCCGGCGAAGCGGCGCGTAAGGCGCAACGCAGCCAGTACCTGCAGCGTCTCCTCTCAGACGAGGATCTCCGCGGCAATCTGCTCGTCGCGTACGGCGCGGCGCGCACCGCATACGGACGGATGAGCAACGGCAAGCCGGCGAGCAAGGCGTTGTTCGAGGACAAGAAGCTCCAGCGCGAACTCCGCGAGGCGGCGAACGCCCTCCGGGACGCGTCGAGCGCGCTCAAGGAAGGTCCCAAGAAGTCTCGCCGTCGTAAAGGTGGACTCGGTCGCGGGCTGCTCTTGCTGACAGTCGCAGCCGGGCTCGCGCTGGTTCTCAGCGAGGACCTCCGCTCGAAGGTGCTCGACCTGATGTTCGGAGCCGAGGAGGAGTTCGACTACAGCTCGACGACCGCTCCCTCGGAGCCCGCGCCGGTCGCCGCTTCCGCCTCCTGAAGGCGGAAGCCCGCCTTCCTTCGGGCGAGAAGGCGCAACGCATCGTCGAGGCCATGCGGCGCAGCGTCGCGCGGCGCGGCGCCGCTGCCTCGACCTTCGAGCACGTCTCGCGCGAGGCGGGCGTCTCACGCGGGCTGCTCCACTACCACTTCGCCACCAAGGAGCAGCTGCTCGTGGAGGCGGTACGCCGTGACTGCGAGCTCCGCATGGAGCTGCTCGAGCGCCGGCTCGCCGGCGCGCAGACGGCGGACGATTTCATCGACCTGATGGCGCAGAACCTCCAGGAGACCGTCAGCGAGGACCCCGACTTCGTGACGCTCGTCTTCGAGCTCTTCACGCTCTCCCGTCGTAACGCCGAGATCGCCGTCGAGTACGCCCGGCTGATCCGGCGCACCCGCGATCGCGTCGCCGGGATGCTCGCCTCGGCCCAGCGTGAGGGAGTCCTCCACCTGCACGCCGAGCCCGACGCGGTCGCCGAGATCCTCTTCTCGCTCGGCGACGGTCTCGCGCTCCGGATGCTCGCCGAGCCGGAGCGTGACTTCACCGCGACGATCCACGCCGGCATCATGTGCTCGCGGGCGCTCCTCGCCGACTGACCGCCTGACGGTCGGTGGGGTTCGATGGTCGGTGGGGTTCGATGGTCGGTGGGGTTCGATATAAAAGTCATGAGTGGTGTGTGACTATGGTTAGACACCACT
>Ga0075522_10002746_pt1 | contig 12978 bp, 13 predicted proteins | sample NGEPerA_FD_74796 | JGI IMG/M metagenome (GOLD analysis project Ga0075522, IMG submission 74796) | Arctic peat soil microbial communities from the Barrow Environmental Observatory site, Barrow, Alaska, USA - NGEE PermafrostL2-A | ecosystem: Environmental > Terrestrial > Soil > Wetlands > Peat ... | reverse complement strand
CGCGATGGTCGCCCGGGGCGAAGCGCCGTTTTGAACATAACCGTTCAAGTCGAGCCCTGCAGCGATGGGCGGTCGCGTCGCGAGCACGATATCGACGATATAATCGCGAACCTTGTCATCGACGAACAGCATATTTACCACGTGCCGGGCACCGAGGATTTGTGATGCGCTTACCACCGTGCGCGGCACGATCATTGGTTCGGTGGTCGCCATGGCATCGAGAATCGCCCGCTCCTCGACCCGCGTCGGATAGTCGACGATCACCTTCATCATGAACCGATCGATCTGCGCCTCTGGAAGGGGATAGGTGCCCTCGTGTTCCAGAGGGTTCTGCGTCGCGAGCACCAGGAACGGCGCCGGCAATGCATGAGTTTCATCGCCGATGGTGACTTGGCGCTCCTGCATGGCCTCAAGGAGCGCACTTTGGACCTTGGCCGGCGCACGATTGATCTCGTCCGCCAGGATCAGATTGCTGAATATCGGCCCATGCTTGGTTCGGAACGCACCGTCTTGTGGGTTATAAATCATGGTTCCGACGATGTCGGCGGGCAGCATATCGGGAGTAAATTGCAGACGCTTGAAGCGCACCGATATGCAATTGGCTAAAGACTTCAAGGCCAAGGTCTTGGCAAGGCCGGGGACGCCCTCCAGGAGCACGTGACCGTTGGTGAGCAGCGCGATTAGCAGTCGGTCGAGAAGATGCTTCTGACCGACGATGACGCGCCCCATCTCTTCCCGCAACGGCCTTATCCAAGTCGAATTTTCGTTAACGGTCTCGCGTGACGCACGCATTTCGGATCCGGGCGCCTGCGAAGCCATACGCTGCTCTGGGATATTGAGGACCTGCTCGCCCCCGGGTGGGGCAGCTTTTTGATTCATTTAGCGCAAATCCTTTTCTTCATGATATTTGCGATCGCCAGATGAGGGGATTCGACGCCGAGTTAGTCTGCGCGGAACCAAGATAGTTCCCGTAATTATTTGAATTTTAACGAATAGCCGGGGGAAATTGGTAGCGGAGCTGCATGAATTAGGTTGCTTTCAAATCTTTGCGCTAACTCTCCGCACCGAAACGACAACGCCCGATCCGAGTCGGCCTTTCTTCCGAGGTGTTCGGTCGCTACGCGCAGCGCTTGGCGCGATCTTTGAGTGGGTACGGGATCGCCGCTCCTCCTGAAGGACTGCATGGTCGCACTGAGACCCTTCAAAGTCTCGTGAGGCTGCCACTGGCAAATCTTCGATGTCGGCCCAGAGAGAAACTATTGGCGCTCGCGGCCTTCGCGCACGGAGGCAATGAGGTCATCTGTCTGTACACCCAACTTCACGCCCTTCACATCCAGCGGCGAGGCCTTGGATCTTCGCGCCGGCGAGATCCTAAAGATCGCGCCGTCGCGCCGGCGAATCTCGACTGCTCCATCGCGTTCCGCTTCCTCAAGCACCGAGGCAAAGTTTTCCCGCGCCTCAGAATACGTATAAGCCTTCACGGAACATTTACCTCCAGCACATCGAGCTTCAGCTCGCGAGCACGTTCGATCAATCCCCTGTCGAGGGTGAGTATCGGAGCCCTCTGACTCACCGCACATGCGATGACGTACGCATCGTAAGCGTAAACATGCAGTCTCGCCGACAACTCCACCGCCTGCTTTAGCGCCATATCAATCAACCGAATGGGTATGGCGGCGTACGCATCCAACAGCTCTAGTGCTGCGTCTAAGCCAATTGCCTTGCGCTTGAACATGGCGGATAAGGCGTTACCAACCTCCCAATGAACCGAGGCAGGGGCTACGAGCGCCACACCTCGCGTCAATCGGATTAACTCCGCTTTCTCCGGCTGCTCTCCCACTACGGCAAGGAGGGCGGAGGTATCGATAACAATCTCCATGGGTCACAGACTACCACATGTACAATTGTACAAGATGCGTGGATCACATTCCTTGATGCCGAGCTGAGCGGCATCGGGGGCATGGAATATCATCGAGCCGAATCTATGGAAATCAGGCACCTACCTCGGCGTAGCTGCTCGAAATATTCCATGTTATGAACGATAAAAGTTATACATAATCAGTGAGTTAAGTGGTTTCAGCCCTGGGCTGAAAATCCGCGTTTCGGTGGTTCAATTTCACTCCTGGCTACCATTTCCATATATAGATACGTTCAACCCCAGCGTTTCAACCGGCGATGAAGTAGCACGCATTCCATATAGGTCTACGGGCGTCCCTTACTGTTGTTCCAATCGACGGCCCAGCTCGCTACTGAGTGATCTCAGGTTCGACGAGTCTGGCCAAATTTCGCAGCGACTCCTGCCAGCCCAGGTAACAGGCCTCGACTGGCAGGGCATCCGGCAGTCCTTCCTGCACGATGTTGACTTCCGTGCCAAGCGAGACGTTCCTCAGCGTCACCGTCACGCGAATCTCGCCCGGCAGGTTCGGGTCGTCGAACTTGTCGGTGTAGCGCAAGCGTTCATTGGGGACGAGTTCAAGATACTGGCCACCAAACGAGTGGCTCTGACCGGTGGTGAAATTCCGAAAGGACATCCTGTAGGAGCCGCCGGCCTTCGGCTCAACATGATGGACGGTGCACGTAAAGCCATTCGGTGGTAGCCATTTGGCCATGGCGTCGGGTTCGATGAACGCGCGATAGACCTTTTCGGGTTTGGTAGCCAGGACTCGATGCAGTCGCAAGGTGTTGGGCATATTCAGTTCTCCAGGCTTCGATGTCGCAGTGCGCAGGGCAGGCTCACGCTTGCTAGCCGCCTGGTATGGGCAGCACAGGCATGATCTCGACGGAATCGCCAGGGAAAATGGCGAAGTGCGGATGCTTCTCGAAGAGTCTGGCGGCGGCCTCGTGTGAATCCGCGCGCACGACTGTGAACGCGCCCACCTCATTGCTGGTATCGTTGATTCCGCGTTGAGTGACCTTCTTGGTTTTCCCCAATGGTCCGCCCATGAAGACAATGGCGGCGTGATTTTTCTCGACCCACGCCTTCCAGAGCGCGATGCCTTCCCGTTCCTTCGCGCGGCGATCACCTTCCGGCAGGGCGTCCCAGGCCGCTCGTCGCGGACTGCTCTTGCTGCCAAGGAACACAGCCAGATAGGTATTGTTCGTGCTCATGATGTCCCCTTTGTTTTGCGTTTTGAGGGTTGGAATAACAATTCAAGGTAGCGGCGCAGATGATCGATGCTCGCGGCCGCGATAGCGGCGCCGCCCCTGGCTTTCGCCATAATGAAGGCACCTTGCAGGACCGCTTGTGTATGCAGCGCCAGGCTCTCAGCGCTCCAGGAAGCGCGAATCCGGTAGCGCTTCATCGCTTCGGCGATGTCCGTTTCTACCTTGGCAGCGTGCGCGCTGATGCTGGCCTCGCACGCCTCGCGGATATCGGGGTTGGTGCCATAGACTTCCTGCACCATCGTTCCGACTAAACAGGTGAATTCAGCGATTTCCCCTTTGAGGATCGCCTTGCGGAAATCGAGATAGCCGAGAACTCTGTCGAGAGGGTCGCTGTGCCGGTGATACGGCGCAGTCTCGAAGAAAGCCCCCGTCACCTCGGACCAGCGATTCGCCGCGGCGACCGCTAGCGCGGCCTTACTGTTGAAGTGATGAAAGAACGCGCCCTTACTTACCCCGGCCTGGGCGCAGAGTTCATCGACCGAGGTCGATGAATAGCCTTTCTCGCGAATCAATGCAAAGGCTGCATCGAGCAGATTTTGCCGAGCCCCCGCTTTTGGCAACGGTACCGTGCTTCCATGGTTCATGAGCCAATAGTACCAACCGGTCGGTATGTTGTCTAGACCCGGTCGGCGAACCGTAAGAATTCCAGCGTTATCGCCGCCCGTCAGTGGCTCGCGCCGTAAGACGGCGGCTTCGTGAAAAGTCCACGTGCAGTAAAGAGCGCGAACACCGCTCCAGCGAATTGCGCGCCGATAAATTCGGGCACGTCGATTGGTCGGATTCCGGAAATTGTATCGGAAAGTGAGCGCGCAATCGTGAGCGCGGGATTCGCGAATGACGTTGACGCTGTGAACCAATAGGCGGCGCCTATCCATGCGGCGATCATCCAGGGCGCATCTTCGGAGCGTCGGTGGCCGACAACAACCAGCAATAGCCCAAACGTCGCGACTGCCTCAGCTAGCCATTGTGCTGGACCTGTGCGGATGTGCGCTGAGGCTTGCCAGAGATGCAGCTCGAACATGGCATGCGCCAACATAGCGCCAGCGCAACAGCCCACGATTTGCACGAGCGTATAAGCGCCGGCATCGCGCCATGCCAGCCGTCTGCGGAGCGCCTCGATCAGCGAGACCGCCGGATTGAAATGAGCACCGCTGACAGGCCCCAATAGCGCGATCAGTGTTCCCAATACAGCTACCGTCGCGGCCGTGTTGGCGAGCAGCGCCACAGCTGCGTTTCCTCCGGCGAGACGTTCGGCCATGATGCCGGAACCAACAACAGTCGCCGCCAGCAGCAGCGATCCGATTAGCTCGGCGATCAGTCGCTGAAACAATCGTTCAGCGTGCAACATTGGGTGGCGTTGCCTTACCAATAGCATCCACTCGCTCTTGAATTCGCATCCGATCAAGCGAGCGCAACGGCAGGCAGGAAAACAACTTGATGCGCGCTTCCAGGACCGTGTAGGCGTGTAAGAACGCGCGCTGCCTGGCAGCGTCCGAGCCTTCGGCGGCCGCCGGATCCTCCACGCCCCAGTGCCCCGTGACCGGCTGACCGGGCCAAAAGGGGCAGACTTCGCCAGCCGCGTTGTCGCAAACAGTGAAAACAAAATCGACTCGGGGCGCGCCGGGCTGCGCGAGTTCATCCCAGCTCTTGCTTCGCAGGCCGTCCGTGGGTAATCCCCTGGATTGGAGCAAATCGAGCGCCAGCGGGTGAACCATACCCTTGGGGTGACTTCCGGCACTGAATCCTTTGAACTTGCCCGCGCCCCAGCGATTGATGAGGACTTCGGCCAGAATACTGCGCGCCGAGTTGCCGGTGCACAGGAACAATACGTTATAGATTGGATCAGACATGCGAGGCCACCTTCTGGGTCATGAGCAGCAAGCGGAGGTTAGCTTGGCTGCCGGGGCTTCGATCTTTGCCGTGGCTTCCGGAAGGTCTTCAACTGATACGTTGACATGAAAACGTTTCATGCAGACTTCCTCTTAGATAGGGCACGAGCCCTCATGCTCGGCGCGTCGGGTTTGCACACGGGTATACCGCAACCAGCGTTTCCGCTCTGGCCGCAGCAGTTTTCGGTGAGATACGCGATCAGGGCGTTCATCGTGCGAAAATTAGCTGCGTAGATCAGCTGCCGGCCCAATCGTCGCTGGCTAATCAATTCGGCGCGAGATAAATGCTGCAGATGAAAAGTGAGAGAGGACGACGGCACGTCCAACCGTTGGGCGACGACTCCTGCCGGTAAGCCGCTCGGGCCCGCCTCAACTAGCATCCGATATGCGCTAAGCCGATGCTCATGCGCCAAGGCCGCCAGAGCCGTGATGATCTTCTCTGCCGTCACCTTATCCTCCGACATTTCGAGTAATAGCGAAGTATATGACAAGGGCCAAAAAAACAACGCCCGGGGAGGCGCGTTCGCTACCGATCACTCGGCGAACTTCCGTAGTTCGATACCCCACAGCGCGAATAGCCAACAGGCCCTTGCTGAACGACGCCTTAACGAACATAGATGCATGCGCGTTCGCATAGGCATTACTAACGACGACAAGAACGTCCGGCGCAATGGTTTGTAGGCACACACCGTCACCGAAAATAAAAAAGTCTGTTGATCAATGAGATACCTGCCGTCAGAGCCAGCAGCGTAGGTATTTGGGAAGGGAGAATTTCTGCTCGGCTTATGGGGGGCTGGAACCGCGGGCGGTAAAACATCGGCGTCACATCAAACATCGAGATCACAATTATGATGAACTCCAATTCAACCAGCAAAATCGTAGTTGGCGTGGGCCTCGCCGCGGTCTTCGGCGTCGCAGTCTCTGTATTCGCTCTGCGCGCCAAGCACGAAAACCAGGTCGCTCACATAGCGCCGGCTCCCGCGCTGGCTGCTGCGGCCGATCAGAATCCCACTGACGCCGCGGCCCCCGCTCAGAGCGCGGCCGCGCAGACGGCGACTGATCCGACAGCGACTCCGCCGAGCGTGCCGCCGGCCGCTGCACCGGTGGTCGCCCCGTCTCCCGTCGCACAAAACGCTGCGACTCCCCGCAATGTTGCGAGTGACGCTGCCGGCGCGCCAGTAAGCGACCCGTCCAAACCGGCTAGATCGAAGGCGACTGATCGCTCTGATCGCCACGTCGCCAAGTCGCGCAACAGCGGTGCCGCTCCTGATACGCGCATTGCGTCCGCTGCCACCTCGAACACCAGCCGTACGGACGACAGCGCTTCGAACAGCTCGGACAACATGAAGAGCGGCCAAGCTTCGGCACCGTCTGCAACTGACATGCCATCGTTGGCGGCGGCTGGCGCGACTGCGGATACCCAGCAGGCGCCTGCGCAGACTGGTCAGGAAGAAGCGATGAGTGCCAGTGCGGTCGCCGCAACGGGCAATGAACCGGTCGCTTCCGACAGCCAGATCACAGCGGACGTGAAGTCCCAGATTGCGACGGCGGCGCCCAACAGCAATGTCGAGGTGACGACCACCAATGGTGTGGTCGCGCTGGCCGGGTCAGCATCCAGCCAGGACGCAGTCGAGCAGGCCAAGCAAGCCGCCCAGCGAGTCGCGGGGGTCAAGCATGTCGATGCCTCTGGGCTGACGGTCAGCGGTCAATAACCAGCGGTCTGCCCAAGGACCGGTGTGGCGATCCCATCGCTTACCGGTCCTTCGGTCGATTTTCATGGCGATACCGGGTCCCGGTTACTGCACCTCCATCACACAACCGGCGTGGGTGAAATCGCTGTAATTAATTACAGGTGTAAAGCCACCGACCCGTGTATTTTGGCATTGTGTTAACCAGTGCATCTTTCGCGACGCGCTCGATTCAATACAATTAAGGCAATGCGGACAGGGGTGGGGTTTTCAATGTCCATATTCGCCCACGGCACTTTCGGCCGGCGTGCGTGTTTCATAGCCATCACCTGCGCGACCCTGGCGGTTGTGGCTGCTTTATCGGCCTGCGGCGGCGGTGGCGATAGCCCCAGCAGCTTCTCCCAGGGCTCCAGCTCCAGCAGCAGCAGCAGCGGGGCCGGCGCTGGCGGCGACGGCTGGGTTGCCGGTGTCTTCCAGCCCTCGGCGCACTTTCAAGCCCAGTGTCAGGACCCACGCTCCGGCACCGATCCGAATACCGGTATTGCCTATCCCGATGTGCGCGGTACGACGCTCGACGAGAACAACTGGCTGCGCTCCTGGACCAACGAGCTTTACCTGTGGTACCGCGAGGTGCCGGATCTGGACCCGGGCACGTATTCTACGACCGCCGCGTACTTCGCGGTTCTCAAGACTTCCGAAACCACAGCCACCGGCAATCCCAAGGATAAGTTTCATTTCACCTATCCGACCTCGGTGTGGGAGCAGCTGTCGCAGGCCGGTGTCGATCTCGGCTACGGCGTGACGTTTGACCTGGTGATGAACATTCCGCCGCGACTGGTCTATGCCGCCTACGTCTGGCCCGGCGGACAGGCCGCTGGCGCCGGCATCGCGCGCGGCGCACAGGTTCTGGCGATCGACGGTGTCGACATGGTCAATGCGGATGACGCCGCCAGCGTCGATACGCTCAATGAGGGGCTTTCACCTACCGTGGCCGGCGAGTCGCACACATTTACGCTCCAGGATTTCGGCGCCAGCACGACCCACACCGTGACCCTGCAATCCGCACAGGTGACCGAGACCCCGGTGCCCATTGTCACGACCATCGCCGGACCCAGTGGGGCGGTGGGCTACATCCTGTTCAACGATCACATTGCCACGTCCGAGGCAGAGCTGATCGCTGCAATCAACCAGTTGCGGTCGGAGAACGTCACCGATCTGGTGCTCGATATCCGTTACAATGGCGGCGGCTATCTGGATATTGCGAGCGAACTGGCGTACATGATCGCCGGCCCGGGCCCCACCACCGGCCAGACCTTTGACCAGATAGCTTTCAATGACAAGTACCCCAGCACCAATCCGGTCACGGGCGGGGCCCTGACACCGACGCCTTTTCACGCTACCTCGCAGGGATTCTCATCTCCCACGCCCGTGGCCGGCACGAGCCTGCCGTCTCTGGGTCTCCCGAGGGTATTCGTCCTGACCGGCCCGGGAACCTGCTCGGCCAGCGAGGCCATCATCAATGGCCTCAACGGCGTCAATGTTCAGGTGATACAGATCGGATCCACCACCTGCGGCAAGCCGTACGGCTTCTATCCGCAGGACAATTGCGGTACCACCTATTTCTCCATCGAGTTTCAGGGTAACAACGCTCTGGGATTCGGCAACTACCCGGATGGTTTCTCACCCCAGAATTCGACCTCGTTGACCAGCGCCGTGCTGCCCGGTTGCTCGGTGGCTGATGACTTCGGACATCCACTGAGCGATCCGGCGGAAGGCCGCCTCGCCGCTGCCCTGGGCTATCTGGCCGGACAGGGGTGTCCCTCACCGCCGACCGGCGTGGCACCGGCCGCGCGTGGCCTCGAGCGCGCCGCCGTGCATCGGGCGCCCTGGCGCGAGAATAGAATCCTGCGTCACTGATGCGGCGCATTGCTTCGGGGGCAACCTGGACTGCCGCGCTGGTGCTGATCTGCGCCTGCGAAACACTCCCAGCAGGAGAGCCGCAGCCGGCCGTACTCACCCACGCGAGCGCACAGGGCCTCGCGGAGCTGAAGCGCGTCGTCAGCCAGGCATTGAACGGAGCACCAGTCAGGCTTGCAGACGATGCGCTCGTGCACGACAGCGTGCTGATCGTAGATCGCGCTCAGCCTCGTGATGCCGCGGGTTTGCCCCTGAACGGCCGCGAACTGGGTAGGCCCGAGCACTTCCAGCTGCTGAAGCGGGGCCCGCAGTGCATCCTGATTCACGAACGCACGGGCAAGCGCTGGATTCTCAGATCCGCGACGTGCGCACCGATCTCTTAGGCGTCATGTTCAGCGCCAGGGCGATGCCATGAACGTGAAGTCCGGAAGAAACGATCCCTGCCCCTGCGGCAGCGGAAAAAAATTCAAGGCATGTTGTGGGCAGCTGGGGTCTGAAGTCTCCGCCGATACGTCGGCAACACCAGCCGAAATGAGTCAGCTCGCGGCCTTGGTCAATTCCAGACGCTATGTGGAACTCGAAAGCAAGTCGCTAGGACTGCTGGCGCGATATCCGGATGCCGGGCTGGTATGGCAGCTGCTTGCAGTGTCTCTGAGCAGGCAAGGCAAAGATTCGCTGGCCGCTTTGGAGCGGGCGGCGGAGCTGTTGCCGCAGGATGCCGCGGCCCACAACAACCTTGGCAATGCACTGGCAGTGCGGGGCCGATTTGATGAAGCGATGGCCAGCTTCCGGCAAGCCCTGCTGCTTCGAGCGGACTTCGCCGAGGCGCATAACAACATCGGTAACGTGCTGCTGGATCTGGGTCAACTTGACCAGGCCGCGGCCAGCTACCGCCAGGCACTGGAGCTCAAGCCCGACTATGCCGAGGCGTGCAACAATCTGGGCAATGCGTCGCGTGGTCTCGGACGGCTTGATGAGGCGGTGGCGAGTCTTCGGCAAGCGATAGCGCTGCGCGCCGATTTCGCCGACGCGCACAACAGCCTGGGAATGGTATTGCGAGACTTGGCACGGCTTGATGAGGCGGTGGCCAGCTACCATCACGCGATTGAACTCAACCCTGGATTCGCCGACGCGCACAGCAACCTGGCCATCGCACTACGCCTGCAAGGCCGCACCGCCGAGGCGGAAGCCAGCTGCCGCAAAGCGCTGCAGATCAATCCAGCCTCGGCCGCGACGATCGTAGTGCTGGCCGAAGCGCGAGCCGATCAGGGACAGTTCGCTGAAGCGGAAGCCTTGTTCAAACGCGCCATCGAACTTGAACCGGAGTCGCCGGAAGCATGGGCGGCCATTCCACGCTTGCGCCGAATGACACGTGACGATTCCCGGTGGCTGGCGCAGGCGCAGCGAGTCGCGGCGCAAAGCCTGTCACCGAGACAGGAGGCTCCATTGCGCTATGCGATCGCCAAGTATTTCGATGACCTGAAGGAATTCGAGCAGGCGTTCGCGAATTACCAGCGCGCCAACCAACTGACTGCAAAATACCGCATCAAACATGATCGCCAGCAATTAACTCAGGCCGTCGATCGGGTCGTCCAGTCGAGTGACAAGCGGTGGACGAGCCAGACGGGCGGTCATGGCAACCTGTCGATGCGACCGGTTTTCATCGTCGGCATGGTGCGCTCGGGTACCACACTGGTGGAACAGATCCTCGCCTCGCATCCGGCGGTTTTCGGTGCCGGCGAGCTGGCTTTCTGGAATAGCGCGGCGGCGATGTACCACTCCTCTGCGCTCGGTGGCGGCATGAGCGCGAACATCCTGGGCAAGCTGGCCGACGACTATCTGCGGCTGATCGAGCATTTGTCGGCGCACGCAGTGCGGGTGGTTGACAAGATGCCGGCCAACTTTCTTCATATGGGATTGATTCACGCGGCGCTGCCGAACGCGCGCTTCATCCACATGCAGCGCGATCCGATCGATACCTGTCTGTCCATCTATTTCCAGCATTTCGAGACCGGCCATTCCTATGCCAATGATCTGGACGATCTGGCGCACGCTTACCGTCAATATTTGCGCGTCATGGCGCATTGGCGCCTGGCGCTGCCCGCGAACTTGATTCTGGACTTGCCGTACGAAGGTCTGGTTGCAGATCAGGAAGCATGGAGTCGAAAAATCGTTGAATTCGTTGGCTTGCCATGGGATCCCCGCTGCCTGGAATTTGAACGGACTCACCGCACCGTCATCACCGCCAGCAAATGGCAGGTCCGACAGAGAATCAATTCCGCTTCCATCGAGCGCTGGAGGAATTACGAAAAGTTCCTTGGCCCTCTGCGGGAACTGACGGCGTCGAATCCGCGCTAGCGGTATTGACCGCCGCCGGGGTGAAATTTCTGTATGAATTCGCTCAACCGCTGGATGCGCTGACGTATTTCCAGCGTCGTCGCTGTGTCGTATTGGCTGGCAAACAATTGAATGTCGCCGAAGTCGCCAAATAGCACCAGATACCGATGACCCAGGCGGCGTAGAAATTTCGAGACCTCATCGGTCCATGCGTGAATGTCCGGCGTGACCGCCTGATCGCCTTCCTTGCGGCAACGTTCGTGAAGGTCTCTGCCGCGCTGAATGAACTGCGCCAGCGTCGCCTCGGGCGGCTGGACGAAAAGCCCGCTCAGGAGTGACGAGACGACGAACAGCAGGCCAAGACCTGCCATTGCAAAACATACCCAGGGGGCCGCCGGCGGAATGTTCTGTTCGGACACCCATGAGGGGCAGGAGCCGGACAAGCGCCCCAGCCACCGGCAGGCATCGAGCACGGCATCGCGCGGTGCGATGTGCAGCAGGGCGCCTAAGGCCGCCAACAACCCACAGGCCAACATGATAAGGCAGCGGCGCACAAGCATCGCTGCATTTTAGCGCACACGACTACGGCTGCATTACGCGCCGCGTCACACCACGGGTACCGCCTTCAGGCTGCCGACAAGACGCTCGATTCTGCTTGTTCGTTCTCTATGACGGCGGCACGGGTTGGGTACGGTAGCAATCGGTCGGTTTCACGCTTGACCACGCTGTAGCACTCGCAGCTCAACGTCTCGAGTTTGAGCCGGTCAATGACCGTGATACGACCGCGGGAGTACTGGATAACGCCGAGCTTCTGCAGCTTGCCGGCAGCCTCGGTGACGCCCTCCCGGCGCACGCCCAGCATGTTGGCGATCAGTTCCTGGGTCATGGTCAGGGTGCTGCTGGTCAGGCGATCAAGCGACAGCAACAGCCAACGGCACAGCTGCTGGTCTAGGGTGTGATGGCGGTTGCACACGGCAGTCTGGGCCATTTGCGTTATCAGGCATTGGGTATAGCGCAAGGTGAGCAGCAAGAATTCGCCGTGGCGGTTGAATTCCTCCTTGAGCCTCAGCCGAGGTAGCCGCACAGCGCTGCCCGCGCTTTGCACGACGGCCCGGCTCGGGGTGCTCTCGCCTCCCAGGTACAGCGCAACGCCGACCAGGCCTTCATTGCCCACCAGCGAAATTTCCGCAGACCCTCCGTCAGCCATCACGTACAGGAGCGAAACGATACAGTCGATGGGAAAATAGACATGACGCATGGCATCGCCGGATTCGTAGACCACCTCGCCGAGCGGCATCGAAACGGGTTCCATATATGGAAAGATGCGGCCCTGAATTTCGGGCGATAGGGCGGCGAGCAGATGATTTTGCTGAGTCAGCGATAAGTCGGCCATACAAGCCATTGTTCCTTCGGAGGCGACAAGACCAATTACCGAATACAGGGATCGTAGAGAGCCCGTTACAGTGGGTATGTGCGGCGCCCAACATACGTGGGCGCAAACCGTCGTCAATGCGCGAAAAGGTGACAGAGTCGACTTTTGCCGCCTTACAGCCCCTGGAGAAACTCCAGCAGCGAGTCGGGAGCGCGCGTTCGCGGTGGCGCCGCTTCAGTTTTGTGAAAATCAGCAGCGGCGCAATTGCTTAAAACGCGATAGGCCAGCGCGTGGTTGTGCATGGTCGCCGGGTTCTCAGGATACCGACGCGTGAACATCCGCACACTGCGGGTCGACGATGAGGAACTTGCTCGACGTGCAGATGCCCGAAGTCTCCGGATTCGACGTCATCGAAGCCATCGGCGCCGAACTGGCCGCCCGCATTATCTTCGTGACCGCGTTTGACCACTACGCGGTCCAGGCATTCGAAGTCTACGCGGTGGACTACTTGCTCAAACCGATTGACGATGAACGCCTCGCGCAAGCTTTGCAGAGGGCTCGCGAGGCCCTGAACACCGCTCCCAGCGCAGGGTCAGTTGACCAAACGAAT
>Ga0075522_10002745_pt1 | contig 12980 bp, 11 predicted proteins | sample NGEPerA_FD_74796 | JGI IMG/M metagenome (GOLD analysis project Ga0075522, IMG submission 74796) | Arctic peat soil microbial communities from the Barrow Environmental Observatory site, Barrow, Alaska, USA - NGEE PermafrostL2-A | ecosystem: Environmental > Terrestrial > Soil > Wetlands > Peat ... | reverse complement strand
CAGCGGAAGGTAGCGGGTGTGGTATTGAATCAGCTGAATGAGAGGGAAGCGCAAAAATATGGTAAATACTCATATTCGTATTACCTAGGGAAGCGCTACTATAAAAATTATTACGGTCAGTAGATATCGGTTTTCTTGATTGTATGGACTGCGCCGTCTGGTGGTTGCGCTGAACGACGAGATTACTGCTGCCCCTCTTCTCGATCATCGCGCCCGTCGATGTCTACCACGCTGCGGACGCCGGAGCCACTCAAGGCAGGCTACAATGAGTCGACAATGGCCCGACCTCAGGGTGAGTGAGACGGACCCTGCAGGGTCGGAGCTGCTGCGCCACGATCGGCTGCAATGGAAACCGCTCTCATCCGAGGGCCAATCGCTCCGTCGGGCCGGTTGGCAACCCGCGTCGTAGAGGCGCTCATCAGTCATCGCATTCAGGTCACTGGTTAGGGGATGGGAGGGTCGCTTCATCGCACCGGCGCTGCGGCATACTCCGTCGACTCCCCCCTTTCGCGGGCCGTCTTGCGCCAATGGTAGCCGTGCCTTTGGCCCCTCGCGGACGGCTCTGGCGCCGGAGGGGGTCCCTCGCGCTATTGACCCTTCTGCTGCTGTCGGGGATTGCCGCCTGGGAACACGACCCGTTGCTGCGCGCGGCTGCGGATTTATGGATTGTCTCGGACCCCGTGTCCCCGGCGGACGCGGTCGCGATTTTCGGCGGCGGGATCAACGACCGGCCGTTCGCCGCCGCCGCCTATTACCACGCGGGTCTCGCCCCGAAAATCCTCCTCTCGGTCAACCGGGTGGACGCGGCCGCGCAGCTCGGCGCGGTACCGTCGGACACTGAGGCTAACCACCAGGTCCTGCGCAAGCTCGGTATCCCCGAAAGCGCAATCGAGACCTTTGGCGCCGGTTCAGCGAATACCCATGATGAGGCCCTGGCGTTAGCGAAATGGGCGCTGCAGGCAGGTGCGCACAGCCTCATTGTACCAACGGAAATCTTCTCCGCCCGCCGTGTGCGCTGGATGCTGCACCGCGCTCTGGGTGACAGGGTCACGATCATGGTTCCCGCTCTCGACCCCCCCGAATATCGCCGCGATATCTGGTGGCAGACCGATCAAGGGATGATCGCCTTTCAGAACGAAGTCCTGAAATATGTTTATTACCGGATAAGGTATTGAGATGGCGGCGAGAGGGGGTGCTGAATTCGTTTTCAGTCACTCGGTGTTGCCGCTCGGCGTCGCTTGGCAATCGGCGTTATCGCGCGTGGGGGTCGGAGTTGAAAAACTGCCACCCTACTTTTCGTGATTCCAATAGGTTATTTGATTAAAAATCAATTTTCTGCTAGTTCAACCCCCTGCACAGCAAAATGACGCTCGTGACCCGGTTGAGGGGTATGGACGGATCCGCCATAGGGAAAGCGATTGATCCGCCGCGAGGTTGGCGCGCGGTGCTGGCTTTGCAATAGGGGCTCGCCCACTTCATCTATGATGTGACAGGGTTGGTCTGGACTATGTCGAGCGATCATCGGCGCAACACGAGGACGATGCGCGACAGCCAGCGCTGCGGGGCGAAGACAAGGCGCGGCTCGCCCTGTATGGCGCCGGCGGTCGCCGGCAAGAAGCGCTGCCGCATGCATGGCGGCGCCGCCGGTTCCGGCGCCCCGGTCGGCAATCAAAATGCGTGGAAGCATGGCGCTACACGGCAGGAGAAATTGCCGCGCAGCAGGAGCTGCGGGCGCTCCGGACCGAGCTCCGCGCGTGGGACAAGGAGATGCGTGCCGCGCTCCGCGAGGAAAGACAGGCGCGACTGGCGCTCGAGCAAAAGCCGGGGTGCGGCGAGCCCGGCAGCGATGCACTTTAAGGTCGTGAATGTAAACGCGCCGCCGATCCATCCGCCGTTCCGGTGATCACGACCGAGCTTGCGAATGCTTCCGATATCAAGCGTAGAGCTATTGGCGCTGACCCCGTGGCGGGGCAGCCAAATCCCCCGGACGTCCCATGTGTGGAATAAACGGCATTTTTGCCTACCACTCGGCCGCAAGCTTGCCGAAGGAAGGCGAACTGTTAGCGACCCGCGAAGCGATGCGGGCGCGCGGTCCTGACGGTTCGGGGGTGTGGTGGAGCGCCGATCGGCGCTGTGGGCTTGGACATCGGCGCCTCACGATTATCGATCTGTCGGAGGATGCCAATCAGCCGATGGTCAGCACCGACGGCCGTTATGTCGTCACCTTTAACGGTGAAATCTACAATTATCGCGAGCTTCGCGCGGAACTGGCTGCCGAGGGGTCGCGCTTCCGCACCACCTCCGACACCGAAATACTCCTACAGCTCTACGAGCGTGAGGGGGTCACGATGGTCCACCGGCTGCGCGGCATGTACGCCTTTGCGATCTGGGATGACGTGGAGCGTCAGCTGTTCTTGGCGCGCGATCCTTATGGGATCAAACCGCTCTATACAGCAAATGATGGCTGGACATTTCGGTTTGCATCCCAGGTTAAGGCTTTACTGGCGGGTGGGCAGGTCTCGCGCGATCCCGAACCCGCCGGCATTGTCGGATTCCACCTCTTTGGCAGCGTCCCCGAGCCCTTCACGCTCTACCGTGACATTCGCGCCCTGCCTGCCGGCCACACCCAGATCATCGACGTCGCGGGCCCGCGCGAACCGCAGCCCTTCGCTTCCCTGGCGGCGACGCTCGCCGAGGGCGCGCGGCATGCCGCGCCTGCGAGCGAATTGGCGGAGCGCGTTAGGGTGGGTGTAAGCGACAGCGTGCGCGCCCATCTTGTCGCCGATGTCGAAGTCGGTCACTTCCTCTCTGCAGGGATCGACTCCGGTGCGCTGCTCGGGGTGATGCGTGACGCCGGACAAAGCAAGGTCCGCGCAATCACCCTCGGTTTTGACGAGTTCCGCAATACCGCGGACGATGAGGTTCCGCTCGCCGCCCGGGTCGCGGATTATTACGGTGCCGAGCACATCGTGCGACGAGTGAGCAAGCACGAGTTTGACAGGGATCTCCCGGCGATCTTCGAGGCGATGGACCAGCCGTCGATCGATGGGATCAACACTTGGTTTGTCGCGAAGGCGGCGAAGGAAACCGGGCTCAAGGTGGCGCTATCAGGGCTAGGGGGCGACGAGCTCCTGGCGGGCTATTCGAGTTTCGTCGATGTTCCGCGATGGCACCGCCGGTTTGGGCCTGTCGCTCGGGTTCCCGGGCTCGGATGGCTGATCCGACACGCTCTCGGGGAGCTTGCCCCGGGGCTGGCCGCGAAGCACCCCAAGGCGCTCGGCATCGTCGAATACGCCGGAAGCTGGGCCGGCGCCTACCTCCTGCGGCGCGGTCTGTTTCTGCCATTCGAACTGCGCAAGATCATGGATCCTCACCTGGCGCGCGAGGGGCTCCGGCGGCTGCGGCCACTGAGGCGTTTCACCGACACGATCCGCCCCGATCCGCGCTCGCGAACAGGGCGCGTATGCGCGCTCGAGTCGGCCCATTACATGCGAAATCAACTCTTGCGCGACGCCGATTGGGCGGGGATGGCGCACGGCATCGAAATCCGCGTTCCGCTCGTCGATGTCGAACTGCTCCGCCGGACTGCCCCTGTGATGCCGTTGTTGACACCGGGTGCTGGGAAGAATGCCCTCGCGGCGGCACCATCGCTCCCGCTTCCCAGCGAAATCATTAGGCGTGCGAAAACGGGGTTCATGGTGCCGACTGCGGCGTGGGCCGCTACATCCACGGGCGCCGCGAGTGGGGCGGAGCCTCGCGGACTGACGTCGCGCCATTGGTCGAAGTTCGTTATCGCGCGCTCATCCGTCGCCCCGACTCAGATGCAGGCGGTCTGATGTCGAAGCCGGTGATGCTGGCGCTCGTCACCGACGCATTCGGCGGGCGCGGGGGCATTGCGCAGTACAACCGCGATTTCCTCGGTGCGCTATCGGATCTGGGCTCCATGCGCGAAATCGTCGTCATAACTCGGCAAGCGCCCGAGCCGGTGCATCCACCGGAATCGGTCACTCAGCTATCGCCTCCGCGGGGAAAGATCGCCTTCGCTCTACGTGCTCTACTTCAGGCGATGAAGCGCCGCCCCGCTATCGTCTTCTGCGGTCACCTGAACCTCACCGTGCTGGCATGGATCGCCGCAAGGATGTGCGGTGCCCGATTGATCGTCCAGGCGCACGGCATCGAGGCGTGGAAACGGCCCTCGCGATTGCGCCGTGCCGCGGTCGAGGCCGCCGACCTCGTTCTTTGCGTCTCCCGCTACACGCGATCCCGTGTGCTCAACTGGGCGGCGATCGCACCGGAGCACGTTGCGGTCCTGCCCGATACCGTCGCGGATATCTTCGAGCCCGGCGAGGCCGAGGCTTTGCGCTCGGAACTCGGGCTGGAGAAGAGGCGGGTGCTGCTGACGGTCGGCCGGCTGGACGCTCGAGAGCGCTACAAGGGCCACGACGATATCATCATGGCCATTCCGCAACTGGTCTCGCAAGATCACGATATCGCGTACATCATCGTAGGTGAGGGGGATGATCGGGGTCGGCTGGAAGCGCTCACGAAAGCCCAAGGCGTGGCTGAGCGGATGCGCTTTCTCGGCCCTGTCCCGCTGCAAACGCTGATCGCGGCGTACCGGACCGCTGATCTCTTTGTCATGCCGTCGCGCGGTGAAGGCTTTGGCATCGCGTTTCTGGAGGCGCTCGCGTGCGGCACGCCGGCGCTCGGTCTCGCGATCGGCGGCGCCTGCGACGCGTTGGCCGATGGCGAACTGGGGCGGATGGCGGCCGAAGCCGATAACCTCGCGGAGGTCATCGCCGACCTACTCTCCACACCATCAGCGCCTACACGAGGGATTCTATCGTCGAGTGTCCGCGCGCGATTTGGGCGCGCCGCTTTCCGCGAGCGGGTGAACCTGGTCCTAGGCCGATTGGCGGTCCCGGCATGACCGAAACCACCACCCTCTCCGATCGCGATCGGGTGCTTGTCCTCGAGCCCGGCCGGGCCGAGCGCAACTACTGGCGCGATTTATGGGCCTATCGCGAGCTGTTCGCGATCCTCGCCTGGCGCGACGTGGCGGTGCGGTACAAGCAGACCGTGATCGGCGTCGCCTGGGCGGTGGTGCGGCCGTTCCTGACGATGGTGATCTTCACGGTCGTGTTCGGCCACCTCGCCAAATTGCCGAGCGCTGGCGGCACGCCCTATCCGGTCATGGTGTTCGCCGGCATGCTGCCGTGGTTCCTGTTTTCGACGATCCTCAGCGAAGCCTCGGGCAGCCTCGTCGGCAACGCCAATCTGGTCGGCAAGGTGTATTTCCCGCGGCTCATCATCCCGGCCTCGTCCGCGGTCGTCGCGCTCGTCGATTTCGCGATCAACCTCGCGATCCTGATCGGCCTGATGCTGTGGTACCGGTTCTGGCCGAGCTGGTCGTTCGTCCTGCTCCCGGTCTTCATCGCGCTGGCGATCTTGGCGAGCCTTGGTCCCGCCTTCCTGATCACCGCGCTCAACGTCAAGTACCGCGATTTCCGCTACATCATCCCGTTTATCGTGCAGTTCGGCCTCTATGTGTCGCCGGTCGGGTTTTCGAGCGCGATCGTGCCCGAGAAATGGCGCTTCTGGTACAGCCTCAACCCGGTCGTCGGCGTCATCGACGGCTTCCGCTGGTGCGTCCTCAGCGGCGACAGCCGCCTCTATCTGCCTGGCTTCCTGTTGAGTCTGGCCGTGATCGCCCTCTTCCTGTGGCTCGGCGTCGCCTATTTCCGGCGCACCGAAAAAAATTTCGCGGATCTGCTGTGACCACTCTTCGATCGGCAACATAAACGCTAATAGGTCATGGGGCTTCTTCGATTTCTTCTGGCGATGTCGGTGGTGGTCTACCACGTCGGCCCTATTTTCGGCATGCGATTAATTTTGGGACCTGCTGCTGTCGAGGTGTTTTTTGCCATCTCAGGCTTTTATATGGCAATGATTTTGACCAACAAATATCATAGTTCGGTGACATTTTATATTAATCGCTTTCTCCGCTTATATCCCTCATATCTCTTGATTGTATTAGGATCATGGGGCTGGTTTGGTTTTGCATGGCTGTATCTTGGCCATATGCCGACGAATAATTGGGTATCAGCTTACCGATCGATGGCTTGGTGGCAATCAGGTTGCCTTTTTCTAGCCAATTGGACGATGATCGGTGTGGATATTCCCAGCTGGTTTCACTACAGCCCCTCCACAGGGTTTCTATTCTTTTATAGCCTGCTCGATACGGGGCCTCATGGTGAAGTATGGGTCGGATATTTCCGGACGATCGGTCAGGCATGGTCGGTCGGTGTCGAAATATGGTTTTATCTGGTGGCCCCATTTATTGTTAAGCTTCGCGTCTCACGGATCATCATATTGATCGGCGCCAGCGCCCTGTTGGATGCGTTGATGGCGAATGCCGGACTGAACTCCTATTTTTTCTTTCCTGCGCAATTGTGGTTCTTTTTGACGGGCGTCCTGCTTTACCGGCTTTATCAAGGGATGGCTGACCGTCGGACATCGTTCGAAGTCCCTTATGCGAGGCCGCTCGTGTTTGGGTTCGTGATTGCGGTGTTCCTTGGCGGCAGCGTGGTACCGCAGCTTGCTGTGGGATATGCCGGGCTTATTCTCGTTCCGGCTATTCCGCTCCTCTTTTCGATGACCCGAAACAGTGCTTTCGATGCGTGGCTCGGCAGCCTCTCATACCCGATTTATCTGGTGCATATGCTTGTTGCCGAAGTGGTGGAAAATGTGCTGCACGCGCGATCGGGACTAATCGTCGGGGGGCTAAGTATCGCGGCCGCGGTACTCCTGGTAGTCTTGGTCGAAGCGCCGATCGATAGGTTTCGCCAGCGGGTCGTCGCGCGGACGACAAATCTCATGGCGCCGGATCCCATCCTCGCGCATTCATGAGGTGCATGTGGTGACCGCGGCAGACGACGTCGTGATACGAGTCGAGGGGCTCGGTAAGAAATACGCGATCGGGCACCAGGCGGAGCGCGAGCGCTATACGGCGCTGCGCGACGTGATGGCGCGCGGGGCGAAGGGGCTGTGGCGCAAGGCGGCCGACATGGCGCGCGGCCGCGCGATCGTCGCCGGCGACACGGTCGAGGAGTTCTGGGCGCTCAAGGATGTCAGCTTCGAGGTGAAGCGCGGCGAGGTGCTCGGCATCATTGGCCGCAACGGCGCCGGCAAATCGACCCTCCTCAAGATCTTGTCGCGCATCACCGAGCCGAGCGAAGGCCGCGTCACGATCAAGGGCCGCGTCGCCAGCCTCCTCGAAGTCGGCACCGGCTTTCACCCCGAACTCACCGGCCGTGAGAACATCTACCTCAACGGCGCGATCCTCGGCATGACCCGCGCCGAAATCCGCAAGAAATTCGACGAGATCGTCGCCTTCGCCGAAGTCGAAAAATTCCTCGACACCCCGGTCAAACGCTATTCCAGCGGAATGTACGTCCGCCTCGCGTTTGCCGTGGCGGCGCACCTGGAACCGGAAATCCTCGTGGTGGACGAGGTTCTCGCGGTGGGGGACGCTGAGTTTCAGAAGAAATGCCTGGGCAAGATGTCCGAGGTCGCCGGCGGTGGACGGACGGTACTGTTTGTCAGCCATAACATGGCGGCGCTGCGGCGAGTATGCGGTAGTGGACTACTTCTAATTTCGGGTCGACTCGGACTCGAAGGTACAATTACGGAAGCCGTGGACCGGTACTCTGAAACTGGAACTGGTTGCATAAAAGATAACCAGGTATCTTTCGATCTATATCCAACAGACCGACCTATCCTCGAGAGAATTGATATTCTTGACGAGCGTGGAGATCCCCTTGTGCACCCAAGAACCTGGGATTATGTAAAATTTAGAATCATATTCTATAGCCCGACCGTCGTTAGAACTGGATCTGTTGTTTTTTACATCTCTACCAAAGAAGGGGTGTTGCTGACGCTGTGTTCAACATCTCCGGACAGCGCCGTTCCGGTCCAATTCAAGTCCGGCGAGAACGCCGTTGAGTGCGACTTTCCGAACATTCCATTGTCCGCGGGCGCTTTTATAATAGGAGCGGGGTTGGCGATCCCAAATATCGAATGGTTTGATAACCAAATGCACGCCGCGACGATTCAGATCGGAGCACGAGATTTGTTCAACTCCGGTCTCGCGCCGACCGTTAGCCGATATCCCGTGCCGATGACGCATATATGGCGGATTCCAGAAATGGAAGGAGCGCCGAAACTCGCGAGCAAACAATAGGAGGTCGAGGCGAATAATTATTTTATCGATACAGGAAGAAATTGTCTCTCGCGGATATGAAAACGGGCTTGAGGCGGCTGACCCGGCGCTTGCTCAGCGAGAAGGCGCTCGGAGCCATCGATTATTACCGAAATCCGCAACACGGAGCCGCGTGGGGCGGCCCCTTCAATGGACAATCCGGCCGTCAGCGGCTGTTTAGTGGAATCATGGCGTCGGTCGACCCGCCGGCCTTAGTGGAAACCGGAACGTATCTCGGCACTACTACGGAGTTTCTCGCCGGCTTCGGCAAACCGGTTTTCACCGTTGAGGGGGACCCTCGTGCTTACGGCTTTGCGAAAGCGCGGCTCCGGAAACAGCGTAACGTGACCCTTGTGCATGATGACAGCCGAGCGGCGCTGCGTCGGTGGTGCGACGGTTCGCTTCGCTCATTCGCTGACGCCACCCTGGTGTTCTATCTTGACGCCCATTGGAACGAGGATTTACCGCTGGCCGATGAGTTGGACATCATCTTCAGCCACTGTCCGGCTGCGATCGTGATGATCGATGATTTCCAGGTGCCCTTCGATGCTGGCTACGCCTACGATGACTACGGCCCAGGGAAGGTGCTAATTGCCAATTACATTGCGCCGCCCGTAGCTAAATATGAGTTGCAGGCCTTCTACCCCACTACTCCGTCCGTTGCTGAGAGCGGATTGCGCCGCGGTTGCGTCGTTCTGACTAAAGGGCGAATACATGGAGTGGCGTTGGCGTCAATTCCCCTTCTTCGTGTTATCGGAACATCCGACGTCGCATCGACCCAATCTTAAGGTTTATCAAGGTGCGCTGCCCCACCCTCGCTGAGTTGCCGCCACCGCCGCCGCGAAGGACCGGCTGGCCGTGGACGGTCGAGACGCCGCCATTGCCATCGGCGCGGCCCGATGGGTCACCGTGGCCGCGCATCTCGATCGTCACCCCGAGCTACAACCAGGGCCGGTTCATCGAGGAAACGATCCGCTCGGTCCTGCTCCAAGGCTACCCCGACCTCGAATACATCATCATCGACGGCGCCTCGACCGATCAAAGCGCGGAAATCATTCAGAAATACGAACCTTGGCTCACTTATTGGGTCAGCGAAAAAGACCGAGGTCAGGCGCACGCGATCAACAAAGGCTTTGCCAAAGCGACCGGCGACATTGGGGCGTACCTAAATAGTGACGATATGTATTTAGTAAACGCCCTAACGATTGCTTCCAATTTATTTATTCAATTCCATTATGATCTTCTTATAGGACGTCAAGCGCGTCCGACCTATAAGCCGAAATGGCGACTGCTAAGGCGATCATGGTGGAAACATTTTCTCAACTGGTTGCCCCCTTTATACCTCGTCGGCGAGAAATGTACGATAGCACAAGAGTCTAGTTTTTGGAGGTTAGCGAGATACCGCCTGTTTCAATTCGACGAGACTCTCCATGTATTGTTAGACTCGGAATGGTATTACCGGACGACGCCCGGGGCCCGGGTTTTGCTCACGTCACGACGTACCGGGTTTTATCGACATCATGCAGATACAAAGACTGCGACATTGCAACACGTAGGTCATCAAGAATCATTGCGTTTGGAGGAGCATCACAAGGCATTACGGCCTGTATTTAATGAATGTAGAGTAATAAGGAGAAGTTTAATGTTTAAGATGCCATTTATTGTAGCCAAATCAATCCTGCCTTGGGTGAATAATTATTATCTGTATATTCATCCGCCTGTACGAAGATAGGTTTTTTGATGGAATATTCTACGCCTGTCGATTTAGAATCAGGCCACCTTCGGCTTGATTTCTATCGCCATGCCGCGGCTCATCCGACGGGCGATGCGCAATATAAAGGGCTAGCGATTCATGGCTATGCTGCGATTCATGAAAGGGTTGGCATCCTTGTCCAAATGGCGCTGGCTCCCGGAGCCTCGGTGCTCGACGTGGCTTCTGGGTCCGGGGCAATGTGCATGCGACTTCGGGACTTCGGCCTCACCCCTGTGGGATGTGATTTGGTCGCAGAAAATTTCAGGCTCCACGGAGAAGTGGAGTTCATGAAGGTTAATTTAAACCTCAAATTTCCGGTTGTGTTCGATGAAAGGTTTGATTGCGTAATAGCTACGGAGATAATCGAGCATCTTGAGAATCCGAGATACTTCCTTCGCCAGTGTTTTCAGACTCTTCGACCTGGCGGGCTACTTATTATTTCGACGCCGAATGTTGATAGCCCATTCTCACGGGCCGCATATGTCCGGACGGGGCAATTTAGATGGTTTAGCGACGCCAATTATACACAAGATGGACATATTTCCCCATTATGCTTGTCCGTTCTCCAACACGCAATTGGGGAAACGGGATTTGTCGAAAAGAAGATAGAGTCGGTTGTGCCGCGGCCATTGGCAGGTATCAGGCATTGGCGAACTATAATACTTGCCAAAATAATTTGGTTTCTGGCAAAAGACAAACCGCCCGCGGGCGATGTACTTATTATTTCTATGAGAAGGCCGAAGTTGGCGGATTGATAGAATGGTTGGTTTAGTTGGAGGGGGTCCGCTGTGCGTAGTCATCCCCTGCCAGAATGCGGAAAAGACACTTGCCAAGGCTATTGAAAGCGCACTCGCGCATTCCGGTTGTGTAGCCGAAATCGTGGTGATTGACGATGGGTCCGCGGACGCTTCTGTGGGCGTAGCGCGCGGATTTCAGCCCACAGTTCAAGTGTTCTGCCAACCGAATAGAGGAGTCTCGGCGGCCCGCAATCGCGGGATCGCCCAAACCCGTGGAGAATGGATTGTATTTCTCGATGCGGATGATTTGCTGATGCCGGGCACACTTAGGCGGCGTCTTGATACGGCGGAAGCAACCGCGGCAGACGTCATCATTTGCGACTGGATGGAGTTTGCCGATACCTCCACTGACATAGTGTGTGTACGTACCAAATCGCCCGATATGGAAGCAATTGCTGATGGTGCGGAAACCTCCTGCGCAACGAATTTCAAGCCGGCAATAAATGCGCTGATGTACCGTAGACGCCTTATCGACAAAATCGGGGGCTTTCGGGAAGACCTGCCGATCGTTGAAGATGCGCGCCTTCTGTTTGATGCCGCCTATTGTGGAGCGACCTTTGCCCATTCGCCCCATCTTGGTGCCGGAGTAAGGAAGCGGTCACACAGCCTCTCGCGCCGTGACCCAGTACTGTTCTGGCGTTGCTGCCTGCTGAACGGCACGCAGATTGAGGCGTTGTGGCGAGCCCGTGGGCCGCTGTTGCCGAAGCAGCGGGCGGCGCTCGCCGATATTTACAATGGCGCTGCGCACGCTCTGTTTCGCGCCGGCGATCCGTCGTTCCGGGAGGCGCTCGCCGCGCTGCGCGCCGGCGGGCTGCCGGTCGGATGGCGCAACCGGGTCGCGGAGATGGTGGCGGATGCGGCCGGCCAAGATTCGGCTGTGCGATTGGCCGGATTGTGGACGCAGGGCCGCCGTGTGATCTCTGGCGCTGGACGAGCCATACCCACTTGGCCCGCGCAGCGCAGATAGTAGATGGTCGGATTGATCGAACTTCCGAGGGGCGCGGCACGGCTTCCGGAAGTATCTTCAGTCGATGTCCTCCACCTTCCCTATACCTATTTTCCCGATGCGGCCGGTGGCACTGAAGTCTATGTCGCGGGGCTGGTCGCGGCGCTGCGTCGCGAGGGGGTCGACGGCGCGGTGGCTGCTCCCGGTGCGGAAGCCGCGGAATATTCTTACGGCGAAGCGCCTGTGTTCCGGTTCGCTACAGCCCGCGATGCGGGTATCGCTCAGGCTTACGGCGCCTCCGATGCGGAGGCGGAGCGGTCGGTCCGGGCGTTGCTGGCTCGGCTGCGGCCGCGCATCGTCCACCTGCACGCGCGCACCGCGGCGGTGTCCGGGGCGCTGGTCGATGCGGCGCGGGAAATCGGCGCGAAGACCGTTTTCACCTACCACACGCCGACGGTCAGTTGCGCGCGCGGCACCATGATGCGGCTGGGCCGCGTTCCGTGCGACGGGATTTTAGACCGGCACCGCTGTACTGCCTGCGTGCTGGCGCTGCACGGCGTGCCGCCGCTGGTGCGCGATGTGCTGGCCAGCGTCCCGGAGGCGGTCGGCGCCGGTCTCGGTCGGGCCGGGCTTGGCGGCGGCGCGTTTACGGCCCTGCGCATGACGGCTCTGGTCGGCGCGGGACATCGGCGGTTCCACGAGCTGATGCGCAAGGTCGAACGGGTCGTCGCGGTCTGCGAGTGGGTCCGAGAGGTATTGCGCGCGAACGGGGTGGCCGAAGACAAGCTGGTCCTGTGCCGCCAAGGGCTGGTGCGGGGTTCCGCATCCGTGATGACTCGGCCTCGGGCGACCGACCCTCGGGCTCCGCTGCGGCTCAGCTATTTCGGCCGACTCGATTCGGCCAAGGGCGCCGATCTTCTCGCTGCGGCCCTCCGGCGGGTGCCGCGCGCGCCGATTCGACTCGCGATATACGGGGTTCGGCAGCCGGGCAGCGACGGTTATGCGGCATCGTTGGAACGCGCCGTGCTGGATGATCCACGGATTACGCTTTCACCGGCGCTGCCGCCCGAGGAGGTCGGTGCGGCAATGCGGCAATGCGACTTGGTCGCCGTGCCCTCGCGGTGTCTGGAGACCGGCCCGCTGGTCGTGCTGGAGGCTTTCGCTGCCGGGACCCCGGTGCTCGGGGCCCGGCTCGGTGGTATCGCGGAACTGGTGACCGACGGG
>Ga0075522_10002744_pt1 | contig 12980 bp, 14 predicted proteins | sample NGEPerA_FD_74796 | JGI IMG/M metagenome (GOLD analysis project Ga0075522, IMG submission 74796) | Arctic peat soil microbial communities from the Barrow Environmental Observatory site, Barrow, Alaska, USA - NGEE PermafrostL2-A | ecosystem: Environmental > Terrestrial > Soil > Wetlands > Peat ... | reverse complement strand
CTTCAGTCCTTGCCACCAGCATTGATGGAATCAGCGTGACATCCACGCCGCCACCGGTGGCGGTCGGCACGACGCGCTCCGTGTCGATCATGGTCAGGGTGCGGGTACCGAAGAATGGATTCAGACCACGCAGGTTCGCGAGTTGCGCGCCCACGTTGAAGTTACCCAAGCCGACATTATTGGCGGCAAAGAAGTTGGAATTTTGCGGCAGCTCGCCCAGCACTTCGCCCACGTTGGTGAGGCCGAGATTTTGAATGTCCTTCGCGTCGAGGACCCTGACGGGATTCGGCGTCGTGAAGGTCGAGCGTGCGACCCGTGAACCGGGGACGACGACTTCCTGAAGCGTATTGTCATTTGCCGACGCTGGCGGCGTACCGGCATCCTGCGCGACGGCGGCACCGCTTCCCACCGTCATGGCGGGTATTGCCAGGTACGAGCACAGCATCAGCGCAACGGCACGCACCGTGCCAAAGACCCATTTCGGCCGCGATGGATGGCTCATGATTCCCCCTCATCAATGGGCACACGGTGCCCTGTTTCAGATGCGAGGTCGGACGTCTGTGCGCCTGAAACTCGCTTCCCCAAGCTGTTAGCACGTGACCGATGGAGCTTGTGCGGGTTTTTTGTACAAGTCAAATAGGTCGGCGCGGGTTGCGACCCCAACCGCCAAGTCTCTGCTAATATCCGGCAAATGGGGTGAATGATCGATCACGTCGCCGGGCGAGCGCAACCAACCCAAGCCAATGCAGCGATCAAAAAAGGTGGAACCGGCTGCGCCCCTGCTCAGCCGGGGCGATGAAAGTGGCCCACTCGCGCGCGAGTTGACCAGTGTGCGGTTGGCACGGCTCGTGCATTTCATGAATCGCAGCGCGTCGCGTGCCTATCCGCGGGTGAGCGGCTTGTCCGATTTCGAGTGGCGCGCGGTCTCGTTCGTGTGCGAGACACCGCGCGTATCGATCAGTGATCTGGCTGCACGGCTGCACCGGGATGTCGGGCAGGTCAGTCGCACGGTCAAGAAACTGGTCGCTGCCGGCATTCTCCACCGCGCCAATCGCACCGGCGGGCCGGGCGTACTCATCTCGCCGACGCGTCTTGGCCGCAAGGTGCATGGGCCGCTCAAGCGCCTTGCGCGACGGCGCAATGCCACGATTGTCGCAGGCATAGGTGCAGAGGAGCTCGGAGTGCTCGATCGCTGCATCGCGATCATGACGGCCAATGTCCTCGCTCAGCTTGCGCATGAGCAGGGCTTGCAGTCGGACCCGGACGGCGCCGGCAGTTAGCCGGCGATACTCAGTTCCAGCCGCCGGTCGCGAGCTCCGGCGGTAGGATTCTCATGAATGCTTCAACGGCATGGATCTGCCCGTCGTAGACCTTGAAGGCCTCCCACACGGTGAGTTTGTCCGGAGCGGTGTCCCGCACGTTCCATGCCATGCGCAACCATACGATGCCGAGTCGTTCATCGACTGCCGCCACGCGCACCGTGACCGGACCGATGCGCTTGAAGATCGCGAGCGACTGCGTGCTGATGTTACTGCAGCCCGGGTTGAAGGTGCAGCCGGCGCCAGCCATCAGCGCGCCATTCTCAAGCCGATAGGCATCGCCGGTAAACGGTGCACCGACCGCCGCGAAGGTATCTGCGTTATTCAGGCCCTTCGGATAGTGCATCGCGATGTCGATGGCCTTTTCGCGCGTCGACAGCTGCTCCGGGGGCGGCGCGTAATTCATCTCCTCGCTTGGTGCGCTCAGTCCATCGATGTTGAAGCTCAGTCCTTCCGCGCGGGTTCGCGTCGACACAGTCTCGATCTCAGTAATCTTTCCACTGACGACTTTGAGACGAACAACGAGCATCAGCGGCGCGCCGCTCTCCTGAACGACGACCGCCGCGCCGGCCACTCCAGCACGCTCATCGAGGATGTCCTGGCGGTAGCCGCGCAGGCTGGTCACGGATTTGAGGATGCCCACTTTGGCCAGGGGTTTCTCGATGGCATCTTCGGTCACGCGCACCTTGTCCGCCAGCACCAGCTTGCTCGTGTCGTGCTTCAGCAGTGCGTAGAGGTAGCGCGTCAGGGTCCCGCGCAGGCATTCGCGATCGCAGGACGGCACGGGCTGGGCCGCGGCGGCGGTCCAGGCCACCAGAACGAGGCATAGCGCGGCGATCGTTTTCAATTTTCACCTTGCAGGCACAGCAGGATGCGGCGTCCGAACGATGCTGCGTATTCTAGTCGCTCGGTGCGTTGCGGGAAACTCGAACCAGTACCGCGGCGTCACGGGTTATTGCGTCGGACCTCCTTCAGGATCTCCACGAGGACATCGGTGATGTTCTGCAATTCGGCTGCCACCATCTTCGCGGGGTCAAAGACACCGCCGCGGGCTTTGCTTAATTTTGCACTGAGTACCGGTATCGAGAGCGAGTCGGTTTCCATGACAGGTCCTTCGGGTTTCATCGGAAAAGGGGAATCAGGCGGCGGTGAGTATCACCGGGAAATTCGAGCATACGGCATGGTGCCGGCGGGTCCAAGGATCGTCCGGTTCGGGCCCGGACCGTGAGCGACCGCTGCGGGGGGTGCTACACTTTAGTGCGCCGCATAATCCGATAACGCACTTAGCCGGCCACAGAATTTGGGGGGACTCACGCCATGGACAATCGATTTGCGAATCCTGCGCCGCTCGGCCTGATTGCCTTCGCATCCACGACATGGCTCCTTAGCCTGGTCAACGCCGGTTTCTTCAGCCAGGAGAGCCTGGCGCTCGTGTTCGGTATGGCGCTGGCGTTTGGCGGCGGGGCACAGGTCCTCGCGGGCATCTTGTCGTACATCCGCGGCAACACTTTTGCGACGGTAGCATTCGTGAGCTATGGATCTTTCTGGCTTTCGTTCGTTGCCTACGCCCATCAATTCGGCGGCGGTGCGCCGGCCGCATTTGTCGGTTGGTACCTGCTGGTCTGGGGCGTTTTCACCTTCTATATGTGGATTGCATCCTTCCGGCACAGCACGGCCTTGCAGCTCGTGTTCCTCACGCTGTGGATCACTTTCTTTTTGCTGGCGGCCGGCGACCTGTTCGGTTTGCCCATGCTTCACAGGACGGGCGGTTTCACAGGCCTGTTGTGCGCCGGCTTGGCGGCCTATTTATCGGCGGCAGAGGTCATCAATGCAGATTATGGCCGCACCATTCTGCCCACCGGTGCAACACCTGCGGCGCGGCCGGCAGCGAAGTCCTGAACCGTCAAGCTTCCAAGCCCATGGTATCCTCTGGACAACATACCGACTAGTCGGTATGTTCGGCGCATGCAAAGCATTCTTGCGCCCGCGCCGACCAAGCCCGCAGCCCGCGATAAGCTGCTGTCCGCGGCGCTGTCGCTGGTGCGGGAAAAAGGCTATGCATCGACCTCCGTCGATGAACTGTGCGCTTCGGCGGGCGTGACCAAGGGTGCGTTCTTTCATCATTTCCGGAGCAAGGACGCGCTGGCGGTTGCTGCGGCAAATCACTGGTCGGCGACTACCGCGGCTTTTTTCAAGTCTGCGCCGTACCACAAGCACAGCGACCCGCTTGACCGGGTCTTAGGCTATCTCGACTTCCGCAAGGCGATCCTGAAGGGCGAACTGGCCGAGTTCACCTGTCTGGTTGGAACGATGGTGCAGGAGGTCTACAACACAAATCCGGAAATCCGCGCCGCCTGTGAGGCAAGCATCGTCGGGCACGCTGCCGAGATTGAGGCCGATATTGCCAAGGCCATGAGGCGCTACCGGATTCGCGGCTCCTGGAATGCCGCAAGTCTGGCGCTGCACACCCAAGCGGTGATTCAGGGCGCCTTCATTCTGGCGAAGGCCAAGGGTGATGCGGCGGTTGCGGTCGCGAGTATCGAGCACCTGCGCCGCTACATCCAATTGCTATTTGGTTCTGTAACGCAAAAGAGTGAGGAGAGGTCGTGAGCACAAAAAATAGTTATCTCGCCGTGTTCCTGGGCAGCAAGACCGGCGCGCGGCGCGCGGCCTGGGATGCCCTTCCGCCGGCCGAGCGGCAGTCGAAAGAAGCAGAGGGTCGGGCCGCCTGGGGAGCGTGGATGCAGAAGCACCAAGCGGCCATCAACAACATTGGCGGCCCCGTGGGGAAAACCAAGAAGGTTTCTCAGCGCGGTATCGAAGATACGACCAACTTGCTGTCAGCCTTTACGGTTGTGCAGGCAGAGTCGCATGAAGCCGCTGCTAAACTTTTCGAGAATCATCCGCACTTTGCGATTTTTCCGGGCGATGCGATCGAGATCATGCCCGTACTACCCATCCCCGGTGCCTAGGAGAGTGACCATGCCCAATACCGTTCGGCTGCATCGGGTCCTGACCACGAAACCCGAGAAGATCTACCGCGCGTTCACTGAGGCGGACGCAATGGCCAAGTGGCTTCCGCCCAATGGCTTCACCTGCACCGTGCATCACATGGAGGCGAAGATAGGGGGGTCTTACCGGATGTCCTTCCGCAATTTCACCACCGGACTCAGTCACGCATTCGGTGGCCAGTTCTTGGAGCTGGTTCCCGGCGAGCGCCTGCGCTACACCGACAAGTTCGACGACCCGAATCTGCCGGGGGAGATTCACGTCACCGTCAGCCTGAAAAAAGTGCGGGTCGGTACGGAGGTCACGATTATCCAGGAAGGCATACCGGACGCGATTCCGGTTGAGGCCTGCTATCTGGGTTGGCAGGAGTCGCTGCGCAACCTGGCCAAACTCGTCGAACCCGAGATTGCGCAGTAGTCTCAGGTAAACTAGCGGCAGCTGAAAATCTTCCGGGGGGCCAAGAATATGAAAAGAATGACGCTGGGCGCCGTGGCGTTCGCGCTGATGGCGGGATCGGCCCAGGCCGCCAACACCATGTTGGACCGCGCGGCGCTGCTGAAGTTGGCTGATGCCTATCTGGCCGCGGTGGTCGCGCATGATCCGGGCGGGGTGCCCCTGGCCGCAGATGTGAAAGTGGACGAGAATGTTACGCACATCAAGCCGGGCGAGGGCCTATGGAAGAGCGCCGGGTCCGCACCCACCGACTTCAAGATCGTAGCGGCGGACCCCCTGCTTCAGGAGGTCGGCGCGCTCGTTGTGATGCAGAACGATGGCAGGGCCTCGCAGATCGGTATCCGGCTCAAAGTGGTGAACGGCAAGATTGTCGAGGCCGAGCATTTGATCGTGGCAATGCGCGACCCCAACAGTCCCACCCTGCAGAAACCGCGTGCCGCCATCCCGCTGACGATTCCTGACGAGTATGCGGATTCGCATGGTCGCATGATCCATATCGCGAAGTCGTACTACGACGCGTTGGACAACAACAACGGGCATCTGGCGCCCTTCGCACCGGATTGCGAACGCCATGAGAACGGCTTTCGCACGGCGCCCTTCGGCGGACCGTCTTTGGGCGGAACGATTCCGGGTGGCGCGGCGGCACGGCCGCCGGGCTTGATGGGCATGCAGGATTGCACCTCGCAGATCGATTCGGGTGCGTTCCAGTACATCACCACCATCGAAGATCGCCGCGTTGAGATTGCCGACACCGTGACGGGACTGGCGATCGGTTTCTCGCACTTCCACCATCCGATGACGCAGAAGAAGTTTGCGATCACTGGTAATCCGGATCGGACGCAGTCCGACGTGACCAATCAGAAGCCCTTCGATATGCCGGCGATGCACATCTTCAAGATCTGGGGCGGCCAGATCCATGAGATCGAGGCGATCGGGATGAGCTTGCCGTACAATTCGCCGACCGGCTGGGAGTAACCCGATAGATTGCGCCCCGACTATGAGGCGCGTTTGTGACCTGACCGCGCGACCGAGGCGGCGGGGGACTGCTACAAGAGCGTCATGGACTGCCCAAAGTGCGGCCACTCCCAGTCAGACACGGTCAAATGCGAATCGTGCGGGGTCTATTTCGCCAAACTGTCGCAGCCCCTCGCCCCGGTTCGTCCCGCGCTCCCGGAGCGGAAGGTCGCGCACGGCTTCAGTGCCGGCGCGCTGGTGCTGGCTGCCGTAGCCACCGGCGCCGTCGTCTACGCCCTCATGCGTGGTGCGCACTCCGGGCACGCGCCAGCCGTTGCTGCGGCGACGATTGCGGCCCCAGCCCGACAGGACCCGATCGGGCCGCCGGCTGCCGCAGCACTCCCGCCGGGCGCGCCTCCAGCCAATGCCATCGAGATGGCGCGCACTGCCACCGTATTCATCCGCACGGCGTGGGGCCTGGGCTCAGGCTTCATCATCGACGCGGACTGCCACGTGGTGACGAACCGGCACGTCGTGGAGACTGACAGCGCCCGCGTGGCTGCCAGTGTGGATCAGAATCCGGACATCCAGGCGGGCATCGCCGTCACGCAGCAACGGCTGCGCAATGCCATCATCGCGGCGCAGTTGCATCGGCACGTGCTCGAAGGCCAGCCGGGTAACAACCTCGAACGCATCCAGCTGGATGAGCGTATCCGCCAGATGCAGCTGAGTTTGGCAAACCTGCCGCAGCAGGTGGATGCCGACATCACCAGGCGGGTGAACGACGCCGATCACAGCGGGTTCTCGGTGACACTGCTTGATGGCAGGCATTACGATGGACTGCACGCACGGCTGTCCGAGAACGCTGATCTGGCAGTATTCCAGCTGCCTGCCAACAACTGTCCGTTCATCGTCTCAGACCGCAATGCCGACCTGCGGGTCAGCGAACGGGTCTATACGATCGGCAACCCCTCCGGACTTAGCTATACGGTCACGAGCGGCGTGATCTCAGGCCTTCGCGATATCGCAGGCCGCAGATATGTACAGACTGATGCCCCGATCAATCCCGGCAATAGCGGCGGACCGCTGGTCACGGAGGCAGGGCGCGTGATCGGCATCAATTCCATGGTGATGCGCGGCGTACAGGGAATTGGCTTCGCGATCCCGATTGACGCGGTCTACCAGGAGTTTCCGGAGATGGCGCCGCCGTAGCGGCCGCGCTGCTATGCCCAACTGCGATCCCTGCAACTTTTGGCTGCCGGCGGGGTGCTTCAGGGATAGATTCTTACGGAAGGCGAGCATGTCTGAAAAATCAAGGGGTTATCCTATGACCAGCCGAATGGCCGCGATGCCGGTACTGGTGGTCCCAATCGTGAGCCTGATGCTCCTGGTCGGTTCAAATGGTGCCGCAGCCAAGGGGTGTATGAAAGGCGCTGCCGTCGGTGCCGTCGCCGGACACGTGGCGGGCCATCACGCAGTCCTGGGGGCCGTGGCCGGTTGCGCCGTCGGGCACCATCTCGCCAAGAAGCAGCAGCAACAACTACGGCAGCAACAGCAACAGCAGCTGCAGCAACCGCAGTCTGCAAAACCCGCGCAGCAGCCCCCCGCGCCGGAATCTGGCGCCGTCAGCAGTTAGGCCGACGTGGCGGCGCGTTGAATCGGATGCTTGCAACTCACGCAGCGCCGCTCGCTCGCGGCCGGGTCTACTTCATGGGGTACCTGTCAGCGGTGTCAGTGGGCCGCGAGACGCCATAGCGAGGTCACTTCGGCGGCGCGCGCCCAGTGCAGCGGGTCGCTCTGATCCGTCGCTCTGGGATGCTTCGGTTGAATATCCTGCCGACCCAGGACCTGCAGCTGAGCACGGTCGAACGCCGCGAGCAACTCGTCCCGCGATCTTAGTCCCAGGTGTTCGGCGAGGTCCGAGAGAATCAGCCAGCCTTCACCGCCAGGCGCGAGGTGACGCGGCAGTGCGTTCAGGAATCCCTTGAGCATGCGGCTATCGGGGTCGTAGATGCCGCGCTCGAGCGCGGAGCTCGGTCGCGCAGGAATCCACGGCGGGTTACAGACCACCAGCGCGGCGAGGCCTTCCGGAAACAGATCCACTTCCTGGAAAGCCACCTGGCTTGCGCACCCGAGGCGGTCGATATTCGCGCGCGCGCAGGTCAGCGCCCGCGCCTCCACGTCCGTGGCGACCACATGCCGGATCCCGCGCCGCGCGAGCACCGCAGCCACGACGCCCGTTCCCGTTCCGATATCGAAAGCCACGCTATGCGAGGCTGTCAGTGCGGGCAGCGGCGCGTTGGCGATCAGCTCGACATATTCGCTACGTATCGGCGCGAACACGCCGTAGTGCGGATGGATTCGCCCACCCAGGGCCGGGATTTCAATTCCCTTGGTCCGCCATTCGTGAGCGCCGATGAGGCCAAGGAGAGCTCGCAACGGCACAAGCGACGGGCCTTGGGCGGCACCGTAAGCCTCCATGCAGGCCTGGCAAATATCAGGGGCACGCCGTGCCTGCACCTGGTAGGACCCATCGAGTCCGACCAGCAGTGCACCCAGTGTGCGCGCCCGCTGCGCCTGTGCCTGGCGGTAGCTGTGAAAAGCCTCGGCGCGGGCGGCGGGCGGTGCCGTTGCGGCGGTCCGTCGGCGCTTGCGCGACTGTCGGTCGGCTCGATTTGCCAGTGCAATCAGCATCTGGCGGGCATTTTGGAAGTCGCCCCGCCACAGCAGCGCCGTGCCCTGGCAGGCCAACCCATAGGCCTCATCGGCGCCGAGCTCGTCATCGACCACGACGATGCGGCGGGGCGCCGCGGTGTCGGTGGCGGAGCGCCACACCGCGCTGTGGGCCTCGCCGTCTTGGGTCCAATGAATGACGGAGTGCATGCTCAAGGGGAAATCTGCCGGCGCCGGATGGCGGCAGCATGACATTCCCTCGAACGCTTTGCTGCGGCTACTGCAGGTAGACGACGAGGCTGCTGGAATAGTTGCGCCAGGCGATCGGTATCACGATGGGCCGCGCGCCCGCGGGCAGCTCAAGGGTGTTCTTGCGGCCGACGCTGATGCTGGGTACAGAAATATTGAACTGATGGCCGAAGTCCCGACGTGCGTTGCCGGAGAACGTATTGGCAATCTCACCGACCAGATCGCACAGGTTCTCATGGCACATGTCGGTTTCCTGCATCCGCATGAGCATGACGCACAACATGCTCTTCGGTGCCGTGAAGGCCACGAGTCCCTTGAACTTGCCGCTGATCTTGATCATGCCGGTAAAGTCGGACAGCTCCGGGGTCTTGTCGATGGACAGAAACGGGGTGCCGCACACCGCAGGCTGCTGCACCGTGGTGGTGAAATAGTTCAGCACGCTATCCAGAAATACGCTCACTTCAGCTTCGGTGCTCATTATCTTGGTCTTAGGTATTGATGAGCATCTGGAGGGCGTCATTGAGCTGCCGGTCGGTGAACGGTTTACACAGAAAGCCGCGCGCACCCTTCTCCAGCGCTTCAATGGCCGTCAACTTGTCCGCCAGCGCGGAGACGACCAGTATCAGCAGATCCGGATCGCGCTCGATCAGCTTGGCAACGCATTCGGTGCCGTCCATCTCGGGCATCGTCAGATCCATGGTCACCAGGGTCGGCCGCAGCGCCGCGTGCATTTCCAGCGCTTCGCGACCGTTGCGGGCCGCGCCCACGAACTGCACTGCCAGATCCTGTGCGCGCTCGATGCGCCGCCGGATGACGTTGGAGTCATCCACGACCATCAGGCGATGTACCACTGCGCCGTTCATTCCCTGATGCTCATGCGACCGAAGTTCGCATCTCAGCATCCGCCTTCGGCAGGCGCATGATGAAGCGGGTGTAGACACCCGGCTTGGTCGCAATGGACAGCCGCCCTTCGCACTCGCGCAGCGACTCACTGACCATGTTGAGCCCGACGCCGCGGCCGGCATGGACGCTGACCGCATCCGCCGTGGTGAATCCAGGTTCCAGGATGAGTTTGAACACGGACTCCGGCTTCATGGTGGCGGCCTTCTCCGGGCGTACCAGGCCAGAACTCAAAGCGTGGTCGAGGATCTCCTCATAGTTGAGACCGCGCCCGTCGTCCTCGACCCGCAGAATATAGTGCTCCGGGTCGTCACTGCTGAAGGAGACATTGACCGTCGCGATGGGCGGTTTGGCGCTGCTGGAGCGTTCGCTGACTTCCTCGATGCCGTGAACGATCGCGTTGCGGATCATCTGGACGCAGATATCGCGCACCCGCACCGCATAGGGAGCGGGCACCCTGTCGAGGCCCGAGGTCACGAGCTGCACCGAACGATTGCAGTCAGCAGCCACGGTTTCAGTGAGGGTCTTCAGTAGCGTCGGCAGCGTGTTGGTCGGCCGCAGTCCCGTCTCCAGGGTGCTGATGACGTCGGTATCCAAGCCGATATCGCTGTCAAGCTCCTCGGGGGCGGCACGGTGGTCTGCCGTTCGGAACTGCGCGATCCGGCTGCGCAGTTCAATGAGCTGGGTCCTGTAGTCCATCAGTTCGCCGAGTTTGACGACGACCGGGACGAATTCGTTGCCGCCCAGATCGTCGCGTTGCCGCAGCGCGGCAAGCAGATCCTCGATTGCGTGGATGTGCCGCCCGAAGGCGCCGAGTCCGAGTGCCATCGCCTCACCTTTGAGGGCATGCATTTCCCGGAAAACTCCGTCGACTTTGCTGCGCAGGGTCTGCGCATCCTTGCCGGGACTGCCCAGCATGGCGTTGGCCTTGCGCACACCGATGTCGGCAGAGTTGATGAAACTGTCCAACTGGCCCGGGTCGACCTTCAGAAGATCCAGCAACGCATTGGCCTGGGCGTCGCTGTCGGCCTTGACGTGAGCCACTTCCCGCTGCAGCAGAACCCGATCGGTAACATCGGAGACGACACCGAAGATGAAAGCCTGGGACTGCCCCGGATCGCGCGCCCGCCGGAATGAGAAGGACAGGTACCGGACCTCCTTGCCGCGCGACTTGGAGAAGACCACTTCGATCTGACTCAGCGGATTGACCGATTCGATCAGATCCTCATGCACTTTGTCCTTCCACAGCAGCCCCAGATACTTGGTGGCGGCGTGCAGTGTCTTCTGGTCGACCAGCGGCTGCAGCAGCTCCTCGAGCGTGCCGGCAATCGGAGTATCGAGGCGCAGGAGGGTGATCAGCGAGGCCGAATGCGTGCCGCCGATCCGGCCCTTGCGATCGACCAGGAACAGCCCTTCGCGCACCGTGCCCAGAATATTCGCGATCTGCCGCTCGGCCTTCAAGGCGCGCAGCGCGCCGCGACGGGCGGCCCAGGCAAAATACAGCATCAATCCGAGCAGGGCCGCTGCTAATGCCGTGCCGCCAATCAGGTTCCGGCGCAGCTGCTCGCCATCGGCGGTCACCGACTCGCGCAGCAGCGACGAGACGTCGGTCAGCTGCTGCGTCAGTTGCCGGGCACTCTGCGCCTCCTCCCGCAGCAGCGAATCGACCAGCCGTTTGAGCTGCGTTCCCTGCGCGGAATAGGCGGATCCGGCCGCGGTATCGATATACAGCTCATCGGCGCTGAAGGTGCCGATGTGCTGCAGGGCGAGGTCGAGTTTGTCCCACTGCGCGTGCACCGGCGCCATCTTGCCGGCAATGGCCGCATCGGAGGTCAGCCCGGCTGCCGCGATGGCAGCGCCCAGTTGGGTGAGCGTGTTATTGCCGCGATCGCGATCGGCCGCGAGCGATCTGAGGCTTTCCCCGACGTAGGTTCGGTTCTCGAGGCCCCGCTGCAGCAAGGACAGCTGCGAGTGCGCCACTTGAGGTTCGCCCGACAGCTCCGAGGCCCGCTGCAAGGCGGTGGACGTTGCCTGCAGGGTCCGTGCCGACTGCATGCCGTACAGCAACAGCGCGGTCAGCGCTGCGGCGGACGCCGAGGCGGTGATCAGGGGCCATATCGACACCTGGGACCAGACAGACTGCTTCGCCATACGCACTACTCCGAAAGACTCAAGAGCCTTTGAAATTGATTTTTACGCGCGCGCGCTGCGGCTTCGTCGGATCGGCCAGATCCGTGGTGACGAATCGCGCGCGCTTCACGGCCATGAGGGCTTCAAAGTCGAATATCTTGGCCGGTGACGACTCGACCACGTTGGGCGAGCCGGGCGTGCCGTCCGGATTGAGCATGAACTCCACGACCACATATCCGGAACGGTTGAGTGCCAGCGCAACTTCGGGATAGTTCACCTGCAGTGGCTGGGTCGGCTTAGGCGACAGGACCCGCCCCGGGGCCACCGGCCCGCTGCCACTGCTGGGTGGCGGCACCGGTGCCTTGACGGTCGGCTGCGGAGGCGCCCTGCTCAGGCCCTGCGCCGAGGCGGCCGCATCAGCCAGGGTGAAATTGATCCGGAAACGTGCGCGTTGGGGCTTCTTCGGGTCAGTCAGTTCGGTGGTCGAGAAACTTGCACGCTTGACCGCGGCCAGCGCCGCGGCATCGAACGTATTGCGAGGCGAGGATTCCACGATCAGCGGGTTCGACGCGCTGCCGTTCGGATTGAGCAGGAATTCGACGATCGCGTAGCCTTGGACGTTATGCGCTAGCGCCGCTTCCGGGAAGTCGACCTGCAGCGCCCGCGCAGGCTTGGGCGACAGGATGACGGCAGCCGCGGCGGCATTGGCGTCGGACACCGCCGCGCTGGCGCGCGCTTTCGCTGCGGCGCTGGCAGCTTCTGCGACGCGTTTGGCGCTGACCGCCGCATCCAACGCAGCGCGCGCGTCCGCAAGCTCCGCTTTGCTGCCGAAATCCTGCGCCGCCGCCAGTGTCTGCTGGGCGGCATCGAAGTCCTGACGGCTGACGGCTGCCTGGACCCGGCGCAGCAACGCCAGCAGCAGCTCATGCTGCACGGCAAGGGTTTGCGGGCTGGTGCGATTCAGTTCGCGCAGAGCGAGCAGGCGCGCGCGGGCGTTGTTGCCGTCGGGCTCGAGCAAGGACCCGGCGCTGATCGCGGCGCGAACCTGGTCCGCTGCCGCCGTCAGCTCGGCGTCGCCCTTGCGGGCCTCGAGCTCCTTGCGCAGTTCCGCTACCGGTGAGCGCTCACCATTCATGCTCGCCAGCTGCTCAACGAGCTGGTGGGCGGCCGGAAAGTTGCCGGCGTTGATGGCGGCTCTGACCTGCCCAGCCAGTTGCTTGAGCCGGCTCGCAGCCACCGCAGCCTGCAGTGAGCGCAATTCTTCGGGAGCAAAGTCGGCGTGCTGCAGGATGG
>Ga0075522_10002741_pt1 | contig 12991 bp, 6 predicted proteins | sample NGEPerA_FD_74796 | JGI IMG/M metagenome (GOLD analysis project Ga0075522, IMG submission 74796) | Arctic peat soil microbial communities from the Barrow Environmental Observatory site, Barrow, Alaska, USA - NGEE PermafrostL2-A | ecosystem: Environmental > Terrestrial > Soil > Wetlands > Peat ... | reverse complement strand
ATGTTATACTTTCGGCGTGGAAACGATTGAGCAATTGAACCGTCCGTCGCTCGCCCGAAGGCTGGGAGTTGTCGTTCATGTGTCGCCATTGCTGCGGAAAGTTTGCCAGATGAGTGGTTGCCCGGAAGATCGCGTTGGCGAATGGCTGCTCAAATGTTCCGTCCGCCGGGGAGCCAGCCATTATGAGCGCGATTTTCCAAAAGACTTGCCGCCCGACCGTCCAGACCTGAGCAATGAAGAACTCGCCGTAGCTTTATGTCTCGGCCAGCATCCTTACAACTCGACGTTCATCCGTGCGGCCGCACAATTGCTGAGCTCACCGCGCACGGACGCAGCCAAACTCGCCAGACTCGCCGTGATGGAAAGAGTCGAGCCGGTTTTGCTGCATATCGCCGCTCTTGCGGCACGCTTTGCGCCGGAGACGCAGCCTTGGTCTTATCTGCTCCGCCACCTCGCCCAGGGGCTGCCTTGTCCAGCGGATGCCCTCCCCCACTGGTCCCGCTTTGTCAGCCAAACTGGTGTTACTTCTTTCACGGGGGGGCCGGATATTAAGTGGCTGCGGCGGCGCGAACCTGTCGGATGAGCAACCCGCTGCGCATTCTAAAAATGCTTGATGAGCATCTCATTTTGCCTGATGAGCTTACGCTTTTTGGACGTTCGGCGCTGGCCTTGGGCTTTTCCAAGGCACCAGACCATTTTCACAACACGCAAGATGTGGACGGCATTCTGCCGCTGGCCTGGTTGCAGCCACCCGACGAGCATCACGATTTCTGGCAAGCCGTGCAGCGCACCAACATCGAGTTGGAGCCGGATGGCCTTTACTTGACGCACTTATTCCGGGAGGTGGATGTCATCCTGCAGCCGGACTGGTTCAGCCGCCGCCTGCAACTTAACGTGGGTCTGCGGAAATTGGCGGTTTTTCGGCCGGCGACCATTGATCTCATCCTGACCAAGATGGCGCGCGCGGACGACGATGATTTGCAAGACATCCGATTTTTGCTCCAGCAAGAATCCTTGATCGGGCACCAGTTGGAGACCGCGTTCGCTCGCGCGCGCGTGCCGGACGTGCCGGAGATCAGGGAATTATTCAATCGTGCGCGACCGAAGGTACTCGCCTTGGCTTCCTTGTGATCGCCGTTTCGCACATTGCGGATTTTCCGCGAAGGCAAGCCGTCGCCATTCCGATCCGTTGACAGCATAGTTTCGGCCCAAGATTGGAAATGAACATAGTTCCTTGCGGGCCGCGTTTGTCATGGACGCCTTCAGTACAGTCGTGGGCGGCCATGAGAAGCGATAACTTGGGGAGGCGAACTTGAGGCCCAAGCCAGTAGCTGAGAGCATACGTCACGAAGAAAGCAAAATCGTGTGCCCGACGGCAGTGCAACGCTGGATATATGGACGGTCCGGCTTTTCTTTCAATGGTTTGTTCGAGTCCGGGAAGCACAGAACACCGAATAAGACCACGCCAGCCAGGCATTGATTAAGAACCTGCCATTTCGCAGCGCCAAGTTGGAAGGCAAAAAGATGAGGAGGAGAAATTTTTTTGCCTCTCATTTTTTTGCCTTTCTTCCCTCGATGAGTGATACCGAACCGGTCCCGCTACATCCTTTCATCCCAAGGGGATGAAAATCATCCAGCCTAGGGTTGCGAGCAACGAGATACCCTGGGGTCATCGTCAAGCAAATACCGTTGCGCCCATCCAACCCTTTTCAGGGTTGATGACATGGAATGGGCCGAGTTCCCCGCGTAGCCGCTGGCGCGTCAACGCTGGGCTGGATGATTCAATCCCGTTGGGATTGCCAAAGTTGAAAATACTCAAAAATGGACGGTTGACATATTTTAATTACTTTGATAGTTTAGTTATGGCATGAGCAAAAGTTCAAATAATGGCCGCGCGGGGAGGGTTCCGCCAGCGAGCGCTTTTGGGCCTCCTCCTGGTTCAATCACGGTCAATCAAGGCAAATTTAAGCCGCTGCCGAACCCGCCTGATCTTTCGCCGAGGTTGACTCAGAGAAAGCGCCATGGAACAAACTTGATTTTGATCGGAGATTTTTTTATTCTTTCCTTCATGTCCAGAACCCCCTTGACCCTTTACGTCGCTGCTTTTCTTGCTTCTGCCGCAGCCGGGGCGAGCGTGCCGTCTCGAGAAGCGGCCAGCCTCCAGTATGCCAATCTGCCGATCAGTTTCGAGGTGAATGCCGGGCAGGCGGATTCTGCCGTGAAATTCCTGGCTCGCGGGCATTATGGGAGCCTTTTGCTAACGCCCGGCGATGCATGGCTGACCCTTCAACACCCCGCCGGCGCCAATCCATCGGGCGTCTTGCGCTTGAAACTCGCCGGCGCAAATTCCAATCCCACCCTGGAGGGGATGGACAAGCTGCCGGGCACAGCCAATTATTTCACGGGGACTGATTCGAGCCTCTGGCGCACCAACGTGGGAACTTTTGCGAGAGTCAAATATCACGACGTTTATCCAGGAGTGGATTTGATCTATTACGGGAACCAGCAAAAGCTGGAGTACGACCTGGTCGTTCAGCCGGGCGCGGATCCAGGGGCGGTCAGGCTGGAATTTGGCGGGGCGGAGAAAATCACGCTCGAGGCCGGTGGCGATCTGCTGTTGCAACTGAAGGGTGAGACGATTCGGCAGCACAAACCGATTGTTTATCAGGAAATCGGTGGCGAGCGAAAAATGCTTTCCGGCGAATATGTTCTGCGTCAGGGCATGCAAGTGGGTTTCCAACTGGCCGAATACGATAAAACCCAATCGTTGATCATTGACCCGGTGCTGGCTTACTCTGCCACTTTCGGCGGGAGCGGCATCAATCAGGCCTTGGGCGTGGCGGCGGGAGGTGACGGCAGCATTTATATCACGGGCAACACCACTTCGCGGACTTTCCCAGGGGTGAACGCATTCCAAACCAACTTTCTTGGCAACCTGGATGCCTTCGTGATGAAGATCGGCACCAACGGCGCAGTCGCCTATGCCACCTACCTGGGCGGCGGGCCGGCCAACACCTTGAATAACGCCAGTTACGGCCAAGGCATTGCCGTGGATGGCGCGGGCGATGCGTTTGTGACCGGCTACACGCAAGTGACAAATTTCCCGACCCAGAACCCGTTGCAGGGGACCATCGGCGGAAGCTTTGACGCTTTTGTGACAGAACTCAACCCAACCGGCAGCGGGCTGGTCTTTTCCACGTATCTTGGCGGCAGCGGATTTGACGCGGCGAATGGCATTGCCCTTGATGGCGAGGGAAATGTCATCATCACAGGCCACACCCAGTCCGCGAATTTCCCGACTCACAACGCCGCCCAACCAGCCTATGGCGGTGGCGGGGATGCCTTTGTCACCAAGCTTAACACAAACGGGAGCGCCTTGGTTTATTCGACTTTCCTGGGGGGTGCGGACTCGGAGGACGACGTCTCGAAGAGCCAGAACACCGTTCTAATTTTCGCCCAGAATAACGTGGGTGGCGCGGTCGCGGCGGACCTCGAAGGCAATGCCTACGTCACTGGTTGGACTTATTCGAGCAATTTTCCGGTCATGAACGCCTTCCAAAGAACTAATATAGTGTACGGCCAAGGCTTTTACGCCAATGCGTTCGTCACCAGGTACGATGCCAGCGGCAATATCAGGAGTTCGACTTACTTCGGCTCTCAATTCGGCGCCTTTGGCCGCGCCATTGGCGTTGATTTCAATGGCAATGTTTACTTCGCCGGCTCGAGCTACGGCGGGGGATTGCCCACGACCAACGCTGCGCAACCTGTCTATGGCGGAAATGGCGCTGCCACTATAGGGGACGGCTTTGTGGCGGCATTTGACGCCACTGGAACGAATCTGCTCTATTGCACGTATCTCGGCGGGGGCGGCGATGACCAGGTCAATGGCATCGCCGTCAGGGACGACGGAGCGGTGGCGGTCACCGGCTTCACCGATTCGCCCAATTTTCCTCTGCTCAATGCAGTTCAGACCAATGGCTACCAAGGGTTTTTCAATTCCCCGGACGCGGCTGGCCATTGGAGTTTGAGCAACTCCGGCCTGCTCAGCGCCAGCATCTGGTCCGTCCAAATTGATCCCGCCCATCCCTCCACCCTTTATGCGCTGACCTCGACGGGCTGTTTCAAAAGCACGGACGGCGGGGCCCATTGGCTTTTAGCCAACAGCGGCATTTCCCTTCTGTTCGGGAATTCAGACCCGTCAGAGGCCGGCATGCTGGCGATTGACCCGGTTCACCCGAGCACCCTCTACGCCTGTGGCTTCGCCGGCATCTACAAGACAACCAATGGCGCGGCGAACTGGACGCTTTCCAGCATCCCGGGCGCTTATGGGCTTCAAACCGTCGTCGTCGATTCGATGACGCCGACGACGCTTTACGCGGGCGATTCCTCGCTTGGTGTCTTGAAAAGCCTGGACGCCGGAAATAGCTGGAACACGATGACCAACGGCTTGAATAATTTCTCCATTAATTCGCTCCTGGTTGATCCGCAAAACTCGGCCAGCGTTTACGCCGGTGTCAACAATTCGGCCGGCGTCAGCCTCTTCAAAAGTATCAATGGCGGCGCGAATTGGACAGTGCTCGGAGGAGGATTGCCCAACGGCCCCATTGCGTTTCTGGCCTTCAACCCCGCCGCCTCCTCGACCGTTTACGCCATCGTCAATACAGTGGCCGGGCCGGTTCTCTGCGTAAGCTCCAATGCAGGCGCGATTTGGACGGAGACATTTTCCGCCTCGGGCTTCAAGTTGACCGCGCTTGCCGTTGGACCGGGCTCCGGTTCGTCCGCAAGCCCCGCCATAACCATCGCTCAGTCAGGCAGCGATGACGTTCTGTCATGGCCCGCTTCCTTCACCAATTTCACCCCGCAATTCGCCCCTTCGCTCCAGCCGGCCACTTGGACCAACCTCAGCCAGTCCGCGGGGGTTGCCAATGGCAGCAATGTCATCACCAATCGTCCCTCAGGGGCGCAAGGCTATTACCGGCTGGCGGGGACCAACAATACACCCTCGTCGCAGTCGTTATACTTGGGCACCGACGCGGCCAGTGGGGTGGGCATTTACAAGAGCACGGACGCCGGAAACTCGTGGAACGTCGCCGGGCCGTTCGCGGGCGACACCATTAGCGTGCTGACCGTCAACCCCGCCAGCCCGGGCGTGGTCTATGCCGCGCTCAATGGCGGACGCGATGCCTTTCTATCCTCCTACGCGACGAACGGCCAGCTTTTTTCCTCGACCTATCTGGGTGGGAGCGGAGCAGATCAAGGCAATGGCGTGGCGCTGCTGAAGGACAGCGATGTTGCGGTGACCGGCAGCAGCTTCTCCAGCGACTTTCCAATTGTCGCTTCAAACTTGCGCGAGCATCCCTTGTCAGGGAGCACCACGCCGGCCACTACAGGCGTCGCCGATTTCGTGACCGTGATGTCCTATGTGGAGCCCTGCAAGACTGATGGAAGTTTCGAGAGAACGTTTCACGTCGGCGAAGTCATAAGCGATTGGCCTTTGGGATATTACGCGGATATCCTTCCTGACGATAGTCAATTGCCGGCCGGCCTGCATGTGAATGCGACCGCTATACACAATCCACAACTCGTAGGAACGGCTGGAGGATCTAACAATATGACGGGAACGTGGACGTTTACAGTTACCTATTTTGGTGAGGTACCTTGTCCAGATTATAGCATCGTTTACACCGTCCACATTGTCTCTCCCTGAGGAGTGACCGCGCCAGCTTCAAACGTGGAAAATACGACCGGCTCCGAATCGAGCGACCTCCATGTCTCGCGCCGGCGGATTGGTTCCTTCGTGGCGGTCGTGCTCCCAGTCTTGCTGGCGGCAACCTGGTTTGTCTGCGCGACGTGGAATCACTTCTGGAAACGCCCGGCGACAACGCCTTGGGAAATCATTCCGTCTGTCCTGACTGTGCTGTTTATTGTCACGACGTTTTTGAGGATGCGCCACTCAAACCTCGGGCTGCGGCTGGCTTATCGTGTCTCGGCCATCTGGCTGGGCGTCTTGAACTTCAGTTTTTTCGCGTCGTGCGCCGCGTGGATTTTTTCCGGGGCGACGGCGCTTGTGTCGATTCACGTTCCGCCAAAAACCATCGCGTTGCTTTTTTTTGGCGGCGCGATTCTGGCGAGTTTTTACGGCTGGCTCAACGCTTCCTGGCTGCGGGTGACGCGCGTAACGGTGAAGCTGGCCAATTTGCCCGAAGCCTGGAGCGGCGTCAGCGTGGCGCTGGTGACGGATTTGCACCTGGGCAATTTCCGCAGCGCTGGTTTCGCGGGCCGCGTCGTGGCCAAACTTCAAGGACTGAGCCCCCAAGCCATCTTGATCAGCGGCGATTTGTATGATGGATCCAAGGTGGACTGCGACGCGCTCATTGCGCCATGGAGGAGAATTTCAGCACTCGAGGGAATTTATTTTGTGACCGGCAACCACGAGGAGTTCACAGATCGCGCGAAATTCTTGAAGGCCGTCGAGCGCGCCGGCATCCGCGTTCTGAATAATGAAAAGGTCGAGCGCAACGGAATGCAAATTGTCGGGGTGCATGATGCGGAAACGCAGAATCCCGAGGTTTTCCGCGCCCTCTTGCAGCGCGCGGCGTTGGACCGCCATCACCCAAGTATTTTACTGGCCCATCAACCCACCAATCTTTCGATTGCCGAGGCTGAAGGCGTTTCCTTGCAGGTTTCCGGCCATACCCACGGCGGCCAATTCTGGCCGTGGACGTGGGTCGCGGCGCGGGTTCACGGGCGATTTAACCATGGGCTGAACCGGCTCGGCAAAATGCAGGTTTGCACCAGCTATGGGGTTGGGACATGGGGCGCGCCGATGCGGCTCGGCACTGGCGCCGAGATTGTTTTGATTCGCCTTGAATCTGCCGCATCATAGAAGCGCATGGTTAAAAAATCAGTTGAACCGATGAATGGCCGCGATACCTCTTTGGTGAATCATCATCGGCTTTGGATGCCATTTTCTATTGGGGTTCTGGCGTTTGCCGCGATTGTCCTCGTTCGCCTCAAACCGGAACTGGAGTATAATTTTGCAAGTTGGTTTATCGCCGCGATCGTGTTGCTCGCCATCCTGTTGGAGTTGGTTTGGTTTCTGTTCCTGAGCCGTTTCAAATGGCGGCTGCGCTTGATTGCCTTCGGAATTTTGGCGCTTTCGATCTTCGGCTTGACACGCACACTGCGGGTAGATGGAACGGTCAGCGGCAACGGTCTGCCCAAGCTGGCCTGGCGCTGGACGGCGGCCCGCGCGCCGCTTCCCAGTGCGTTACCGCTCGCGCTCGGCGCGTCTTCGAGGGCGGCGCCGGAATCAACGTCCGACTCGCCCCAGTTCTTTGGCCCCCACCGCGATGGCATCGTTACGAATGCGGGGCTGTCCCATGATTGGAAAACGACGCCACCCAAACAGCTTTGGCGTCAACCCATTGGCGCGGGATGGTCGGCCTTCGCGGTGGTGGGCGGACGCGCCTACACTCAGGAGCAGCGGGGCGAGGCCGAGTGCGTCACCTGCTACGATTTGCTGACGGGACGATTAATTTGGACCCACTCCAACGCGGTTCACTTCAGCCAGTGGCAGAGCGGCGACGGACCGCACGCGACCCCGTCCGTCTTTCAGGGCAAAGTATTCACCATGGGGGCGGCGGGCATGCTCAATTGCCTGGAGGCCGAGACGGGTCAGCAACTTTGGTCGCGCAACGTGCTGGCGGAAAACAATCTGCCCAATCTCACCTGGGGGACGAGTGATTCGCCATTGGTTTTCGACGATACGGTGGTCGTCACTGGCGGCCAGACCAATGGCCCAACCGTGCTGGCTTACCGGCGGGCGGATGGCAAACCCCTGTGGCGCGCCGGAACCGCCCGCGCGAGTTACGCCTCGCCGATCCTCACCACGCTTGCGGGCCGGCGGATGGTGCTTTCCTGCAACGCCGCCTCCCTCACCGCGCACGATCCGGCGACCGGCGAAACTCTCCTCGATTACCCATGGACAACCGACAAATGGCCCAAAGCCTCGCAACCGGTGGTGATCGATGGCCAACGGGTCTTTCTTTCGGCCGGATACGGTTCCGGCTGCATGTTATTGGAAGTCAAAGCCGGCGCCGATCAAAAGCTCGCCGCCACGCCACTTTGGCAAAACATGCGCATGAAAACCCAATTCAACAGCGCGGCGGCTTGGAACGGCTTCCTCTACGGTCTGGATGACGGTCTGCTGGCCTGCGTCGAAATCTCCACTGGCGAACGCAAATGGAAAGACGGCCGCTACGGTTCCGGGCAGACGCTTTTGGTCGATGACCTCATCCTCATTCAAAGCGAGCAAGGGGACGTCGCCCTCGCGGAGGCCAAGCCCGACAGTTTCAATGAACTGGGACGCATCGCCGCGCTGCACAACAAAACGTGGAATCAGCCGACTCTTGCCGGGCGCTACCTTCTGGTGCGCAACAATGAGGAAGCCGTGTGCTACGAACTGCCGGTCCAGAAAAAGGAAAGCAGTCTTGCCGCCCTGAGACTGCGACTGCTACCGTTCGGGCCGGATGCCAGCAAATTTTGACGATGCCTTTGCCCGGGGGATGAAGACAATCGCCTTGCTGGGCTTGCTACTGGTGTGCTCTCATCGAATATGACTGCGAGGGCCACCGTTCGAATCGCGATTCTGGCTTTGTTGGCCGTTGCTTTGCTATGGACCGTCAATCGCCACCAGCGGGAACCCGTTTCCCGTAATCGGCCGTTAAGCTATTGGATGGGACGCCTCGACAATCGCTCGGATAGCACCGCCCGGACGGCCATCAAAGAAATGGGCGCGAATGCCCTGCCCGAATTGAGGGGAGTCTTGCAGCGCGACGATTCACCCTTGCGAAAACACATCGCGGCGTGGCTGTCCGGTCACCCATGGTTGAAAGCGAAGCTAAACCTGCGTCCCGCAGCGGAAGTGCGGCGCGCTCACGCGCTCGACGCTGTTACTTGCCTTGGGCCGGATGCCAAACCCGCATTGCCGGGTATTCTCCCCTTTGTGACGAACCAAAGTTCCCAACTCAGGATCAGGGCGCTCTTTGCCTTAAAGTCTATCGGTCCCGATCTACAGCGGGTCAGGCCCGTTGTGCCAAGCTTGATTCAAGCGCTGGGCGGCGGCGAATGGACAATGCGCGTCGCCGCCTTGGGCGCACTGGAGGCCTTAAAACCGCCGCCACCGGAAGCTGTTCCCGCCGTTTTGAAGCTCGCCAATGATTCCAACGAAATGGTTCGGGCGGGCGCCATCCATTATTTGGTCGCGCAAACGAATGCCATTGTCATTCCGCTTCTTGACAAACAATTGCATGACCAGGATAGCTATACGATCACCGCAGCGGCCTCCCAAATCGGAGTGTTTGGCGCCGCGGCCTCCGCCTCCGCCCCACGCTTGAGGCAATTGCTCGATAACCCGGTGCTCACCGTTCGCCAGGCCGCCAGCAACGCGTTGCTTGGCATAACCGGCCAAATAGATTTTCGTTCCGCGCCGAAAGAAAAGGCGGCGCTCGAATTCAATTTTCAAGGGACGCCGTTTGACAGCGTTCTCAGCGTCTATGAAAGCCTGGCCGGCAAAAAAGTGACGATGAAAGCCGCGCCAAATCCCTCCTACGCGTTGCTGCGCGTCCTGACCGTTCACCCGCTGACTACGAACGAAGCCTTGCAACTTCTGGACGAAGTGTTGAAGGAACAAGCCGGATTGGTCGTTGTTCACGGGCAAGACGGTTCGCTCACCGCCCTGGCCAAACCGTAGAACCTTGGCTTGGGGTACCCGCACGCGCTTGTGGCTGTCCGCTTTGGTCGTTATCACTCCAGGATTACCTCGCGGACGCGGGGAATTTTCAATACTTTCCAATTTTCCAATACGGGAAGCAGCAGGGAACGGAAAAACAAAGTCACCTCCTCGTTGACTGCTTCGAGTTTTTTGCCATGCTGCCCACATGCGCAAGACCGCCAAAGCAGACACAAAAATTAAATTGCCGCCAGCCCACGATTGGCGCACAACCGATGCCGACGAAGTCAACAAACGCCGCCAGCGCGCCTGCGAAGAATCTTTTGTCATCACCAACACCGATGCGCGACATCCCCTCTTCTCCAATTTCCGGGTCAAGTCCGCCAGCGGCCTGACCTACTCGGTGGAGATTCGCCAACTGGACGGCCAACACTCCGTCTGTGACTGCGTGGATTTCCGCACGAACGGCCTCGCGCTCTGCAAACATACTGAAGCGGTCCTGCTGCTGCTTCAAGCGCGCCATAGCAAGCTTTTCAAAATGGCGCAAATGACAGGGTCGGATCGCATCGAAGTAACGCTTGATCCGGCGGCGGATACTTTGCGCGTGCTAAATGGCCAAGGCAAACTGCCGCAGGCGGTCAGCCAGTGGTTTGACACCGAGGGCCGGTTACTGGACGCCTCGCCCGAAGCCGCGCTGGACGCGCTGCGCCGGTTGCGCGAGGCTGATTTCCCGCAACTCCGCCTTTCCCAGGAAATTGAGCCGTGGCTCGAAAACCGCCGCCGCGTCGCCGAACGCCGCCGGCTCCGGCACGAGTACGAACTCAAAGTGCAGAGCGGCGAATGGCCATCCCATGAAACGACCGTGCCGCTGTTTCCCTACCAACGCGAAGGGATGCTGCATTTAGCCTTTACCGAACGCGCGTTGCTGGCCGACGAAATGGGCTTGGGCAAGACCATCCAGGCCATCGCCGCCTGCGCGCTTTTGCATCGCCTCGGCCAGGCGCGCCGGGTGCTGGTGGTCACCCCCGCCTCGCTCAAAACGGAATGGGAGGAACAGATTCGGAAGTTTACCACCTTGAATTACCAGATTGTCTTTGGCGGCAAGGTTCGTCGTCTCAAGGCTTATGACCAGAGTTCCGCCACGCCATTTTTCACCATCGTCAACTACGAGCAGATGGTGGCCGACACGCCGGAGGTGAACGCGCGGCTTGCGCCGGACGTTGTGGTGCTGGATGAAGCCCAGCGCATCAAAAACTGGAGCACCAAGACCGCCCAGGCCATAAAACGCCTGCGCAGCCGTTACGCCTTCGTCCTTACCGGCACGCCCATCGAGAACCGCATTGACGAGCTGCATTCGCTGATGGACTTCCTCAATCCCGCCGTGCTGGGCCCGCTCTTTCGCTTCAACCGGGACTTTTACGAACTCGATGAACGCGGGCGTCCCATCGGCTGCCGCAACCTGGACTTGCTGCACGAACGCATCAAGCCCTTCATGCTGCGCCGCCGCAAGGTGGACGTGGAAACCGAACTGCCCGAGCGCACGGACCACAACCACTTCGTTCCGCTTCATGATTTGCAGAAACAAAATTATGCCGTCCACGAGCAGCAGGTGATGAGGCTCGTCAACATCGCGTTGCGCCGCCCGCTCACGAAACAGGAACAGGAAAAACTTCAGCGTGAACTGGCCATGATGCGCATGATTTGTGACACCAATTATATCCTTGATCCGGCCGATCGCACCTGCCCGAAACTGGGCGAATTGGGAAAACTCCTGGAAGAGTGCGGGGAAAACGACGCCAAGGTCATCGTCTTCTCCGAGTGGGAGAGGATGCTGGAACTCGTGCGCGATCTTTGCCGGCAGCATGATCTTGGCCACGCCTGGCACACGGGCAGCGTCCCGCAACAGCGCCGTCGCGCCGAAATTAATTCCTTCAAGGATGACCCGGGTTGCCGTGTCTTCCTCAGCACCGATTGCGGGGCAACAGGCCTCAATCTTCAGAACGCCAGCGTTGTCATCAATTGCGACCTGCCGTGGAATCCCGCCAAATTGGAACAGCGCATCGCCCGCGCCTGGCGCAAACACCAGACCCGCCCGGTCACCGTGTTCAATCTGATTTCCGAAAACACCATCGAACACCGCATGTTGGAAACGCTGGCCCTTAAACAATCCGTAGCGATGAGCGTGCTCGACAAGCCGGGCGAGGTGAAAGAAATCAAGTTTCGAAGCGGTCGGCAGGCCTTTGTCGAGCGGCTGCAACAACTGGTCACTCCCGCAACATTGCCTCCGGGCCATCCGGAAGCAGGAACGGCCTCTTCCACTGAACAAAAGAAGAAATTACCGGCAGATCCGGCGATTGCTTTTGCCCAACTCGCCTCCGAACGCATCAATGGCGCGCTTGTCCGCTGTGAAGAACGCTACCCCCAAACCGGCCCGCACTCCGTGCTGGTTGTCGTGGTCGAACGTGATCCCGCCCAATTTAGCGAAAAATTGAAATCACTGCACGCCGAAGTCTGCGGGCCGGGCAAAACAGACCCGCTCGTTCCCATGCAATTAGAAGTGATTGACCGCGCCACGGACGAAGCCATTCAGCGCTTGATCGCCGCCGGACTTCTCAGCAAGACCACGCGCGCCACCCGCCCGTTGTTCCCGGTGCCAGACAGCGCCGGGTCCGCCCCCTTGTCCGCCGCAGAACTGGCCAAGGCAAAAACCCTTCGCGAACGCGCCGCCCGCCAACTCAAAATGGCCCGCATCCTTGGCGGAGGCGGGTTCAGTGAGGAGGCGCGGCCGGCTTTGCTCGAGGCCATGCTTGGCTTTGCCTGTGCGCTGGCCGTGGAACACCGCTTGTCCGAACCGTCCGAATTAAAATACGCTTTGCAGCCGCCTCTTTCCAATTGTTGGGCGAGCGCATTGCCAATTCTCCAGCCCTATCTTCACGAAACTGCCGCCGACTGGAAACCTGTGGCAGAGTGTCTAGGCGCCTTGTAAGATTGGAGATTCAAAACCGAAACCCCTTGTTACACGTAAATCTCCGTTTTGCGCCGAGGGCCAGTTCTCGACTTGCAGTTGACTTGCTAGACGTCACGAATTCAATATGCTCTTTCAAGTGCGCTCTTTCGCCCCCGTACCTCAAATGGATAGAGGAGCGGTTTCCTAAACCGAACAACGTCAAGCATAATAATTTGACAAAACCCCAATAAAATCCCATGTTTTCAATGGTTTTATCACTTTCTGATTTTCGGCTCTGTACAGTATAATTA
>Ga0075522_10002740_pt1 | contig 12997 bp, 9 predicted proteins | sample NGEPerA_FD_74796 | JGI IMG/M metagenome (GOLD analysis project Ga0075522, IMG submission 74796) | Arctic peat soil microbial communities from the Barrow Environmental Observatory site, Barrow, Alaska, USA - NGEE PermafrostL2-A | ecosystem: Environmental > Terrestrial > Soil > Wetlands > Peat ... | reverse complement strand
TCCACCAAGACCGAAGCGCTGCGCGGCGCCGAGCAGGCGCTAAAGGACAAGCAGAGCGAGCTTGCCAGGATCAATGCCGAACTGTCCGACCGCTCGATGACCGCGGACACCCGCCAGGTCGAACTGGTGGCGGTGCGCACCCATATCGAGGAACTCAGGAATCGCGTCGGCGACGCCGAGAAGGAATTTGCGACTACCCAGACCCGGCTCGAAGCGGAGCGCCGCGATTCCGAGAAAGCGACGCGCGAGCTCGCCGAAGCGCGCGATCGCGTCGCCAATCTGAGCCAGCGCGTCACCGATCTCGACCGCCAGCTCATCATCCAGGTCAAGGAAGCCGAGATGCTCGGCAACCGCGTCCAGGATCTGGAAACGAGGCTCGCCACCCAGGGCAAGCTGCTGGCCGAGCGCGACTATGAGAACAACCAGTTGCGCCAGTCGCATGAAGCCGCCGAGCGCAGCGTGCAGGAATTGCGGGCCGAAATCGTCGCCCTCAACGGCAAATCGCCGGCGATCGAAAAACTGCGCGGCGAAAAGGCCGCGGTCGAAGAGCAGCTGCGCGTCGCGCGCGACGAGCGCACCAAGCTGCAGCGCGACATCAACGTGATCCAGCAGCAGGCCGAAAGCTCCTGGGCCACCGAGCGCATGGAAAACGCGCTGCTGCGCGAACGCATCAACGATATCGCCGCCGAGGTGGCAAAGCTGGCGATGCAGCTCGAAGGGCCGGATTCGCAGATCGAGGCCATGCTGGCGGCCGAGGCGCCGATGCCGGCCCGGATGGCCCGGCCGGCCAACGGCGTCATCGCCAATGGCGGCGCCCACGAGGGCGGCGGCACGCTGGCCGAGCGCATCCGCGCCCTGCAATCCCACGCCTCAAGGGCAAGGCAGCCGGGGGCGTGAGCCTTCCGGCTGAAGTTTTGCCTCGGCATCGCCCGAGCGGAAACGCGCCCCCTCGCCCCTCTGCGGGTCGAGACGAGCGAAGCTCGTTCTTGGAGGGGCGGGGTGAGGGCGCGCGCCCTATCATTAAGCCCTAACCCCTCACCCGATTTGCCGAGTTTATCATCGGACGGCGCTTTGCGCCGACCCGGTGGCAAATCGACCTCTCCCTACGGGAGAGGTGACGTTGAACCCGCGCGATTTGACCGCGATTGGCTTGACACCAGTGCCCCGCACTTCGTAAATCGCGGGCTCTGACGGCGTGCGTCACTTGGCCAGAAACTGATTTGCCGGCCTTTGATATTGCACGACATTCCCGGGCGCATAGCTCAGCGGGAGAGCGTTCCCTTCACACGGGAGAGGTCCAAGGTTCGATCCCTTGTGCGCCCACCAGCTAAAGCATGGATTTATTGAGTTTTTTGCGCTGTTCTCGTTTGGACGGCGACACTTCATAACCGAACAAAACACGAAACGGACGCAACGATCCGTGGAAAATCCGTGGACTTTGTTCACGGCTCGTTTGCAGCCCTCGGCGTGAGCATGACGCCGATTAGTCGTGCCTATTGCCACCGACTTCGCACGGCTTCTCTACGAATGAACGGCCCCTAGAGCGAAAAGACCGGCTCGAAGCTTGTGTTTGGAGGGTAGCAGCGCCATTGTTTCGCTGGGAGGTTGCAACATGGCAGACATCAAGTCTGGTGAACCGTTTGGAATGGAGGCAGCTTATCTCGCAAAGATAGATTGGGATTTGGCACGTAAGCGAATTCTTCAAGATGTTCGCTCTGACTTTATCTATGCCCCTCATCTGAATTTTATTTACAGCAAGGCTGGCAACGAGCTTGTGGCCTCCTTAAAGACAGAACTCAAAGGTGGAAACTACAGCCCTGGCGTGCCACTCACCATCGAGGTCCCGAAATCGTTTCGAATTCGGGTAGCGGCACAGATCAAGCGGCTCGGTCCAAATTTTTCTCGACCTGGCAGCATACTGCTCCCGCGAGATCGAATGCTTTATCAGGCCTTAGCTGATCAGGCCGCTCCGATTATAGACAAAAAAACCGATTCGGCCCGTTCCTTTAGCCACAAGCTTGCTGCAACAGTCAGCGCAAGTATGTTCCTGCCCACGAGAACCTGCTGGAGCCAACTTCAGAAAACTCTCGCTAAGCATTCGAAACATCCCGATCTGAAATACATTTTAAAGGTTGACGTTGCGAATTTTTTCGGCTCGTTGAACCAACACATTCTAATCAATGTTCTTAGCGACGCTGGATATCCCAAACCGCTGCATTCGCGGCTTGAAGCGATACTTACAAGCTTCACAGGCGAGCGGAGTTCGCGCGGCATTCTTCAAGGAATGTATCCATCTGATCTGTTTGGAAATTATTACCTTGCGCCGATCGACAAGGTCTTGGACGAGCATGGCGCCCCTTCTGCACGATACGTTGATGATATTTATGTTTTCGTAAAAAGCATGGACGGAGCCGACAAATTATTGAGAGAGCTGATCCCGGCATTACGAAGCTATGATCTCGTTCTGAACGAGGCTAAATCTATGGTGATGCCTAAATCATCGTTGATGACTGAGGAGCCGGATCTAGAGGCCTTGTTCGCGGACGCGGTTGCGGAAATTGCCTCCCAGGTTGATGACGAGGATTTTGATGCAGATTACGGCTTTCAGTCTGATTGGGATGAAAGTGACGATGACGAAGATGAAGACCTTGAACTCAAAGCTACGAAAGTTCTTTTTGATTCACTAGAGGAGTATCCGGGCCACGAAGAAAACATCGAGAGGTTTTGCCTTCCTCTGTTTTCCAAAGCAAGATCCGACTATGCGGTTGAACACGTATTAGAGACGTTCCAGAAGCGCCCCGCAATGTCCCAAATTTACGCTTCGTATCTCGCTAAATTTCTCGAAGAGGAGGACGTGCGTGACTTTCTAATAGATTTGCTCACGGAGAGCTCACTTGTTGATTGGCAGAAACTGTGGATTTTGGCCGCACTATCACAGGTGTCAGGAGCCGACGATGTTTCTGTGAAGGCAGCGATGTGGATCCTAAAGGACGGCGATCGACATGAGGCGTTACGTGCCGTGGCTGCAATCTATGCCGGACGGTTCGGTGACCACCAACGACGAAAAGCGCTCATCGCTTATTACGGCTCCGTTTCGCAATATGTGCAGGCAGCCATTTATTTCTCGACCCGAGGCTGGCCGGGAATTGAACGCTCGAATGCGAAAGCAAGCTGGGGTAGTCAAAATCCGCTCAATTCTCTTTTGACCGCCGGTATGGCCAATAAGTAGGCGGACCATGGTGGAACACCGTTGCGACGGGCGGTGCGGCGAGATCACCCTGCACACGATGATTAAGAGTCAGCGGTACGACTCGCATTTTCAAGCCCCATTCCGACATGTTCGCGTTTCGATCGACATTGATTTCACTATTGAATCTTTCCCTGTCGGAATGCAGGAAGCAGAACCCGATACCTTGAATGTTAAGCATTGCTCCTTGGCGTTTCCGTTGACCCTTCCAAGGCCGGGCGGACCGCCTCAACTCTTTTTTTTTGGAAACTGACAAAACCCGGCCTCGACCCGTGACTATGGTATTCATAACCTATGGAAGTGACTATCTGATCTTTGAGTCTGCCTAACACTTTAAAGTTCACTTCGCTAATCCGTGAACGGGTAAGCTGACAACATATTCCATTAAGTATCTCAAAATGAAAATCATCGTTGTCGCTTATACCTGAGCACTTTGACAGTTCCGGTGACTGCCAGACGCTAGCGGGCAGAGGGAGATCAATTCCGTCGCCCCCTTTCTTTCGAGCGAAGGATGCCGGGACCACGGCCGCTAATAAGAATGGCATGGGACCGATCCTGCCTTGAGCAAAATCGCAAGCCGCTTGCGCTTGGATGAGCACCCATTTCAGATCCTTCGGCCGCTCTAACTTTAATAACGTCCCACGAATAACCTTTTGCTTGTCACCGAATGTTCGAGTGAACGCCTCATCCGTAAGCCAATCGTCTGGCAATTCTAATATTGCGCCTCGCCTGTACGGTTTGATATCCGGTGAAAGTTCGAGCACTACCGAACTATTAAGCCGACACACAATGTCGTCTGCAAGATCGTTAGCATCAGCAAACTTTGTAATGGCCTTTTCCCATATCCCGTCCGGTGCGGAAGAGAAAAACTCGGTATTCAACGCGTCGCTCAATATCGGCATCAACGCTTCATTGACGGATTCAAAGACATGATCGGCCGCATGCCCTTTGCCGAACGCGTCCACGGATAGCTTGCTCAGCAGACGGTCCATATTTTCAGAGGGGTCACCTGCCGGAATCTGTTGGGAGAATGAATAGAGGTCACTCAAAACCCGTTCGCTCGCCTTCGATACTCGACGCTCCCAATCCAGAATCGCCCCAAACGGCGCGTTTGCGGTAAAAATACTCTGTATCGCAACCTTCAGCTTATCGGGGTCTTCCAAGAAATCGGATTTATTTAGCGCCATCGAAAAGAACGGCTGACGCTCACTAAGAGAACCAGTAGCCTTTATCCGCGCCACCAGTGCATCGTGCAAAGTCGTGGTAGACCACGTTATCAACGCATATGGGCCATTCCCTCTCGCGATAATGCGTTCAATTAGGCTGATTGCGGTCGTAAGCTTTCGAGCCTCATCCCCAGGGGAATCTCCGCCGATCAGGTTTATATCGGTGATATATAATCTGATTCCGCCAAAACTGATGCCGGCTTGCGGCTGCTCATCAGGATATTGAAAGCTCGCGCAAGCCAGTCCAAGGTTCTTAAGCGCGACGAGGATTTTTCTTAAATCATCTTCGTCATCATCCACCGCAATAATTTTCGCGCCTGGAAACATTTTAAATCACCTGCTAAAAATGATCGCAAATGCAGCACCGTCATATGCGGAAGGAATGCCAACATCTTCGCGATCGGGCGAGATTATCAATCGAGCGTTGTTGAGTTCACAAACCATATTAACGTAGTAAAGACCGAGTCCCATCCCATCCGGCTTTAATGTCACGAATGGCTTTGTGAGTTCGGTCGTATCGGCAGGAAGTCCGGGACCATTGTCAGCAATCACGATGGCGGGACCTTCTTCAAAATAGTCAGTCGTGCCTATATAGATTGCTCGGTTTGCGGGCTTCCCTCTTGTTTCTGGCCAGCGCACCTGAAGCCAGTAGATCGCATTGTCGATTAGATTTGAAAGTGCGCCGAGGAGCATACCGAACGATACGTTTACCTCGAAGTCTGGTTGTTCACCTGTTAGGACAGGACAGGAGAAAATGACGCTATGGATGTCAAAACGGTTTTCGTTGAGAAGCCGGCTTTCCTGCAGGATATCTTTAATACGATGAATCTTTTTTCGGTCTTTACGGAGAAGTGTAGAGAACCCATCAAGTAGCTGACTAAGGTGTTCTGCCCTTGCCAACAAGCTTTTCATGGGTGCATTTTTACGGATATCCGACGTGAGTCCCTTCACGCCTCGATCAATTTCGTGAAAGAGAATACCAAGATTTAGACCCGCATTCCCTGCGTGGGTCATTACCTCTTTCATTTGGTTGAATTTTCGCTCTATCGCCTTCAGATGATTGCCGAGCGCCTCAGATAGATTACGTTTTTCCAATTCGGAGCGAAGCGAATTGAGAGGATCCTCCAGGTCGCCGATTGTCTTTTCTGTGACCGTCTTTAGTACCTTGCGGATATTCCTTTTGTCCTGCTCACGAAGGTTTTCAAATTCAATTAAAGCACCGAGCACAACTGCTTTAAATTTCTGAAAGGCGTCGTTCTCGAAAAACCCTTCTCGATTCGTTTTTTCGACTAGACCGACGTCGGGGTCTCCACTTTCGGCCAGCGAGATATCAACTGAGCCGATGAGGATGTTATTGCTAAGTCTGCGCGTCGGGATATTAACGCGTCTTTGATCGAGACCAAGCCAATCGTCACCTGCAGCGCGCTCCCCATAATTATACACACGGACGCCGTCCCGATAAACGCGAACGCCGCCAGATTCATCTAGAAATTCCGTTACGGAGCGGGCTTCTGCCATTAAATCCAGGACAGGCTTGTCGCGATCGAACGAATAAAAGTCACCTAGAACGGTTCCGATCTGTTCTCGTCCTGTTTGATCAAATGTTGTTCTGGTAAAATATTCACCAGCCACGATACGTTTCTTTTCCTTGCCCGATTCATCGATCGTCGCGAACGTTTTCTGATCTTCGGGCGAAAGCTTCAACGCAGTCGCAGGCTCAGACGCTTTGTGCTGTGCCGCAATCTTGATACCAGGAAGCGGATTAAAGTTATATTCCCACTCAAATTTTCCGTTCTCATATGAGAACACAAAATGCCACATTGCCCGGTCAAGAAAATCGGGCGTATCCAAAAGCCCCTTTAACCAGTTCTGGTGTTCTGGGACGTCGAGTTCAACATTGAAGCTTTCGGGAGTTTTGGTCGGGGACGAAATCGACTTAACGTTCCGCCATAGCCGCCGAACATCGCCTCGCGTCCAAATAGTTCGGAGCTCCGATATGTTGATTTGCGTTCCGGTTTCCTCCGCCGCGAAAATCGGCACGGCACTATCTTTAACTACGATAAACGCCTCGTCCATATACTTGTTTTTCGTGTATTCGAGCCAGTCGATTAAAACGGTGAGTTCTTGTTTTCCCGCGCGTTTGGTCCGCACTTCAATTTTGCTGCCGAGCTTATGGACCGCAAAGCGTCCGACTCCCTTTTGGCCTAGTGGCAATCGATGGAATTTCTTACTGCGAACATTGTCTCGTCGCTGAATCTCGCGATAGTCTGCACCGGGCTCTAACCAAACTCCGGTCAGAATGTCTCGATCCATGCCTTCGCCGTTGTCGCGAATGATGATTTGAGCTTCAGAAGTGTCAACATCTTGAAAAACGACAGAGACCTTCGACGCGTCGGCGTCGTATGCATTTTTCACTAGTTCAAATACGGCCAGCCGAATGCTGCCGATGAGTTGGTCACCCAACATCTGCAGCAGGCGCGCTCGCGGTCGAAACTTTGCAGTGTTGGCGGTTTGGTCCATACCTGAAATCGATCCGTCGTGGTGCTACCAAGTAAACTTAAACAGTCTTGGCTTTCCGGCATTTGGGTTCGTTCGGGAAACTAGGCGACAATCTGCAGCAAAAACTGACCGACCACTAGCCGGAAGTTACCCTAGCATGTTTAAGAGAGCCCGGAGCGACCGATCTCCAATTAAGCCTGGGAGCAGGAATTTTGCCCCGCAGAGGGTTAACGTTGCTGTCGCTCCTTTATGAGAGCCAAGAAATCCTTGACGCTGAAGAGCCATAGCCGTTGCTTTTCGCGATAGGTCTCGTGAAGCCGCGCGGGTAAGACCAGCTGCAGTTGCTTGGCCTGCATCTCATCCGTCTGATTTTCCGAAATACCCGGTTCGAGCGTCAGCAGATGTTTGGCTGGGATACGCTGCGCTTCCGAGAGCACTTGGCGCCAGCGATCCTTGCACGTCGATTTTGCACCGAGCATTGTCAGATTATTCGCGGCGAAGGCGGGGTCGCGATACTGCCTCTGGCCCGGGAAAAGGAAGTCGGGTTTGTTGCGGTTCTCTGTCTCCGCGCCGCGCGCATATCGTACGTTATGGGCAGTAAACAATGCCTCCAGATGATTTTCCAGCGCATGACCCACTCGGGATTTGCGCCGTTGCTGGACGCTCAACGAAAACGACAGGAAGCCATCTACGTCTGCACCGCTACCGTCACCGGCGAATCCGGACTGGATACGACCGGCGACGATATGGCGTTCGAGCCGCCGGAACAGAAGCTCCTCGCGCTCCATCCACGCGAACAGTGCGGCGTCCGGATCATCCAGCGGCGAGATGTCCGATAGACTCAGGCGGGCAAACTCCGAGAATTCCTTGGTTTTGGGAAACTTCGCGCCGAATTTTGCAATGAGGGAGTCGAGTGCATCGACCTCCGGTTCTTCGGGCTCGATACCCAGTTCATCAAGAACATAGCGAGCAGCGAAGTCGAGCCGGGCTGAATCAGCGCCCGTAATTTCCCGGAAAGTGAATTGCATTTCCGGCTCTTCTTCTAGCCCGAAAAGCCACAGCAACTGATTCTGGATTGTGCTCTCGGCAGGCGTGACGATCAGCATGGCCGTACCGTCCGGACGCATGGCGAAAAAGAAAGTATCGCCCGCTTTCATCAGCTCGGTGACGGCGTTGCCCGGATAGTAAAGCCGAAATTCCGCAGAGCGGTGCGCTTGTGCCTTCCGGGAGTCGTACCAGCTGACCGTCGCATCATCTGTGATTCCTTCCTGCTCGTCTCCGAGCCAGATAAAGCGCGCGGGAATACCGAGTCTGTCCTGTTCGCCCAGCAGGCGGCGCAACGGCTTTGCCCCGTTAAACTCGTGCTGGTTGCTTTTTGTTGGCGTGGTTTCCACCACGCTGAGTTTTTTGACGGCAACGCCCTCAAAATAATCTGAAAGAATGCCGCGGCGAAAAGGCGTCATTGGATACCGCGAATTTCGAGTAATGGTTTATCCGAACGCAGCCAGGAAGAGCAGCGCCGGATCACGGTCGAAAGCGGAAGTCGTGCCTTCCCCTTCAGCGCACATTCCCAGACCACGCCTTGGCGCCAGCCACTGTCCGCCAAAGCAGTTTCGCAGCGGGCGTCGTTCTCGCGGTTACGCCAGATTTTCGCCTGCCAGAACTCCGGCCGGGTCGAAGGCCATTTGAACAAATGGCAATCGTGACCGTGCCAGAAACATCCGTGTGCAAACATCACCGCATTATAACGGGGAAAAACCATGTCGGGTTTTCCCGGCAGTCCCCGATCGTGCAGATTGTAACGAAATCCCTCAGCATGAAGAGCCCGGCGCAAAACCAGTTCCGGTGCAGTGTTTCTGCCACGGATGCCGGCCATCATCCGGCTGCGCACCTCTGCCGAGACTACATCAGCCATGAGCAGCAAGAGCCGGCCGGTCAGGTCGCGTAACGTGCCGCACCTTCTCCGCCTTCGACCCGGAGCGGGCTTTTTTTGCAATCGCGGCTTCGATGTGCGGCTTCATCGCCTTGGCCACAAACTCCACCACCGGAACGACCACCGCGTTTCCGAATTGCTTGTACGCCTGGGTATCGGAAACAGCGATCCGGAATTTTCTCTTTTTGGTCTCGAATCCCATCAGGCGGGCGCATTCGATCGGCGTAAGCCGCCGTGGTCTCTTGCCAGGCTGCGCCACCAGAATTTCCGAGCCGTCTTTGTAATAGCGTGCCGACAGGGTCCGGGTAACGTCGTTAGGTCCGAACAGGCTGAAGCCGAAACCATTGCCCGCAGCATTGTGCTTCGCCTTGTAGTCCTGGAGATATTTCCAGAGATGCGGAGTGAGCGTGTACTTCGGGTCTACCTCGTCCGGGGGCTGGAGGATGCTGCCAAGCTTTGGCCCCTTCCCTTTCGCCGGGATCTTCAGCGCAGCGAGATCAAAGTCAGTGGGATCACGGAACCCCACGATGAATACCCTTTCGCGCTTCTGCGGTACCCAAGGTTCCGAACTGATCACCCGATGCTGCACATGATAGCCGAGTTCATTTTCGAGCACGTTGATGATGGTGGCGAACGTGCGGCCCTGGTCATGTCGTTCAAGATTCTTAACGTTTTCCAGGACGAAAGCCGCCGGCCGGTGATGAGCTATGATCTGTGCGGTGTCGAAAAAAAGCGTGCCCTGGGTGTCGCACAAAAACCCGTGTGGTCGGCCGAGAGCGTTTTTCTTGGAAACACCGGCGATGGAAAATGGCTGGCAAGGAAATCCGGCCACGAGCAAATCGTGTGCCGGAATCTTTTCCGGATTGGCTGAAAATTCCCGGATATCGCCCCCGATCGGATGATTATCAGGAAAATTAAGCGCGTAGCTTTCCTGGCATTTCAGGTCCCATTCGGACGTAAAAACGCAGCGTCCGCCAATGCTCTGAAAGCCCAGGCGCAACCCGCCAATACCGGCGAACAGATCGATGAACCGGAACCCTGCCGGCATGTCCTCGTCAGCGACGCGCTTTTCAGCAGCTTGCCGAAGCAGGTCCAGGGCAAGCTTGGTGGGTTTGGTCTCTCCCCGTTCGTACCGATATGCGGTCCTGGGTTCGATTTTCAAAAGCTCCATAGACTCCGATAGCGTCAAACCGGCCAGCTCTCTCAATCGCTTGAATTCTGTGAGTTTTTTTGATCGCGGAAGTGACATGGTGGAGTTTGTTCCCCAAATTGTAACACGACACTGGCCCGGCCGACCCGAATCACACTGTGTCAATTTTTGACAGCTTGGCATTCGCTGTCCCTTTTTGCCAGGGGGGAAATTCAGGTGGTGACAACATACCTACCAATTTGTTGAGCCCCTCGCCGGAGGCAGTCGGTCCCGTGTCCCGCCGAATATCGGCCGCGCTATGCTGACACTCCTGCGGCTGCCTTATTAACCGGTCTCGGGGCTGCAGTCGGTCCCGCGTCCCGGCTCCGCCGTCGCTATGCTGACGCTCCTGCGGCTGCACTTTTTTGAAGGCTTGGGGATAACCGGCGCCAGGTGGGAGGGCGCCGCGGTATCATCAACCCATGGAAACCAACGACTCGTCGCGGCTTGTCGCGACACCCAGCGACAGCGATTTTACCCTAACCATTGACGACGCACTCGCCCTCTACGCCGAGGCCGGCATCCCCCGCACTCCTCGCAGCATCCAAAGATATTGTGCAAAACAACATCTTTCCTCGCGCCGGATCGAAACCGAGTTCGGCGAAAAATACCTCATCACGCGCGCATCCGTCGAGAAGCATATTGCTTACATTAAGGAAGTTACACCATCGACCAGTCGCGACGTGCCGCGACCTGTCGCGACAACTGTCGCCGCAGAAAATAAGGACGACATGCCGCGACAAGAACCAGCGACAACCAGCGAAGAGCCGCGACCTGTCGCGGCTGGTCTGGACCTGTCGCGCTATGTCGCGCGCCTAGAAAACGACATCGATTATCTACGCAGTCAGTTGGACGTGAAAGATACCCAGATTCAACAAATGATCGACCGCTCACGAGAAACCAACGTTCTAACGGATGGCCTGCAAAAACTTTTGAAGCCCTTGTTGGAAAATCCAAAAGAGAGAACAGACGGCGCGGGACGGTCCGACAACCGCACTGACAGTCCACAGTAAGCAGCGGCACAGGTGTTTTCCGTGTCATAATTTGATGACACGATATGGAAGCGACCCAACACACCGACAATGCGCAACAAAGAACGGCCGAGCCGGTATATTTAGAGAGCACTCTTTTACGCGTGTTTGGCGTTTTATTTTGTCACGACCCAAAACGCGCGCGCAGCCGCGCCGGAAAAATTGAGATAAACCGTGGCGTAGCTGAGAAAGGAATCGCCGTTCGCTTCGATCCGGAATACGCGCAGCCAGGTCCCTTCGCGCACAAGGTTGCGATGGCGGTGATCCGAAAACAATCCGGTTTCGGCCGGCCCGCGCAAAAAGCGATTTCATTTTCGCAGCGCGAACTAATCCGGATGACCGGCCGCAAAAATTGGGGAGGAAGGCAAAGCGAGGAGCTTGCGCTGGCGTTGAAACAAATTCGGTATAGCCATGTGCTCGCGCATTTCAAAAAAGACGACCGGTTCGTCGAGCACGATTTCTCAATATTCAATGAGGTGTTGATCGAGCGGCGTGCATCTCACACCGATCCGATTATCGCCTGCACGATCGTCATTGCCGACCCTATTATTCAGTCCCTCAATGACAAGCATTTCACCTGTCTCAATCATGCGTTGATGCAAGAACTCAGCACCATCGGCGCAGCTTTTTATATGCGACTATTTTATCACTTCGCGACACATTACGACGGCCACCATTTAGAGCGGATTGTTTTCAAAAAGCGATATAACGATGTTTGCGCCGAATGGCTCGGCGGAATTACGGTCCTCAAACACCGTTCAAAAATTCTAGCGGAACAGCTGGGTACCCATCTGGATCAGCTCGTGAGCCTGGGATTTTTGCGATCCTACGCGCTGACGCCGGCGGAAGGTCGCGACGGCTTCGTTCTCACATTTCGGCCTGGCGACCGGTTCAAGCAGGATTATCAGATTTTCTATACCCGTCGTTCTCCGGGCGAAGCCAGGTTTACCTTCCATGATGAGAACCGCTCCATTGGCGATCCGCACCGGGTTGCCTACCTATTTATGGAAAAGCGCAGCGGTCATAAACCCGACGCCACCGCCTATGTGTCGTCAAAGGACGTGGAGACCGCCAAGGGGCTTCTGGCACATCTCAGCTTGGCGCAAATACCGGATTTTCTGGACTATGCACTGGCCGAGGCGGGGAAGACCCGGTTCGACCTGCAGACCCTTGGCGGGGTCAGGCAGTACCTCAACGGGTACCAGCAAAACCGCGGGCGGCGCAGCGCAACCAAGGCGGCAGCCGAGGCCCGCCAATCGGAGCAGCGGCAGACCCAACTGCGCTTGGATTACGACCAGTACCACCGCACAGAGAGCCAGCGGTTGTTCGATGGACTTCCCATCGGCGAACAGGCCGAGATTGAGGCTTTGGCGCGCACAAAATTGAGAGATCGAGGCCGCGTCGCTGACTTCATGGCCCCAACCCTCATCCGCGTGGAAAAGCTCCGTCTCACGATCGAGCGACATCCGGGCAGCGTTGTCGACTTCGACCAGTGGTCAGCATCCCGCGCAGCCTAAAGCACCAGCATTGGCATTGGGTGGTTTGACCGAAAGACCGGGTGTTTTGACCGAAACCGGTGGGTGGTTTGACCGAAAAGAATGGGTGGTTTGACCGAAAACTCGGGACCCCGAGATGACCATTCTACCAAGCCCCACAACGGTTTTTCAACGAGCGACCAACGGCCCATATATATTTCTTATAGCCCTCTACACAGAGACAGCTCTTGTGTGTTCTCTTTAAAGGAAAAGGACGGCCACGAGGCAGATACAGGGGCACCTATTGGTATCTGCCCCAATGTGACGACCCCAAACCAACAAATCCTTGCGTATCCTCGCAATTTCCCCCGCTTTTTCGTCGGGCTGGCGCCCGACC
>Ga0075522_10002736_pt1 | contig 13006 bp, 12 predicted proteins | sample NGEPerA_FD_74796 | JGI IMG/M metagenome (GOLD analysis project Ga0075522, IMG submission 74796) | Arctic peat soil microbial communities from the Barrow Environmental Observatory site, Barrow, Alaska, USA - NGEE PermafrostL2-A | ecosystem: Environmental > Terrestrial > Soil > Wetlands > Peat ... | reverse complement strand
CCCCCAACCCCTCCCCGCAAGGGGGAGGGGAGCGCGCAGTCATCGCAATGACGACTCAATTCACCGCATTATTGACCATCACCTCGATCAGCTTGGGGCCCGGCCGATTGAACGCCGACGCGAATGTCGACTTCAACTGCGCGGGATCGCTGACCCGGATCGCTTCCATTCCGAGCGATTTCGCGATACCCGTGAAATCCACCGGCGGATCGACGAAATCCATGCCGACATAGTGATCGTCGTTGTGGAACGCCAACAGCCGCTGCTTGATGATGCGGTAGCCGCCATTGTTGGCGATCACGAATGTCAGCGGCAGCTTGTGATGCGCCGCGGTCCACAGCGCCTGGATCGAGTACATCGCGCTGCCGTCGCCGGAGAAACACACCACCGGCCGGTCGGGATTGGCAAGACTGACACCGACCGATGCCGGCAATCCCCAACCGATGCCGCCCGAAGCCAACGCGTGGTAGCCGTAGCGATCCCGATGCGGACGCAGCGCCGTCACCTGCCGCGACGAGGTCAGGCCTTCGTCGACCAGGATCGCATTGTCCGGCATCGCATCGACCAATTGCATGCCGAGCCAATCCGGATCGATCGGCGATTTTGCCTTGGCCTTCGATATTTCCTCGATCAGTTTTACGCGGCGTGCGCTCCAGTTTTTCGAGGCCAGTGCCGCGATGCTCTTTTTGGCGCGGGCTTCCAGCCCGGCGTCGCCGGCGGCCTTCAGCGCCGGGATCAGTGCACGCAACGTCTCCTTGACGTCCGCCTTCACGGCGATCTCGGCGCCATAGTTCTTGGCCAGATCCCAATCGACCAGGCCGATTTGGACGATCGACATGCCGTCGGGCATCGGATCGACCTCGCTATAGACCGACATCCGCAACGGATCGGCGCCGAGCACGATCATCAAATCGTACGGCGACAGCACCTCGCGCACCTGCTTCTGCAGCCGCGATAGCGCGCCCATGAAGCACGGGCTTTCCGACAGGAATTGCGCGCTGTAGGGCGTCGAGCACTGATAGGCCGGCGCGCCGATCGCGGCGGCGAAGGCGGCGGCTTCCTTCAGCGCGTCGCTCTTGACGATTTCGTCGCCGGTAATGATGACGGGGTTTTGCGCCTTCAATATCCGCTGCGCCAGTGCCTGCACGCCTTCGTCGGAAGGCCGCACCCGGGCATCGACGCGCGTGGAGCGGCCGAGTTCGATGCCGGCTTCCGCATTGAGGATATCGCCGGGCAGCGAGATGAACACCGGCCCGGTCGGCGGCGTGGTCGCGATCTTGGCGGCGCGGCGCACGATCCGCGGCAAATCCTCCAGCCGCGTCACCTCGACCGCCCATTTCACCAAGGGCTCCGCCATCTGCACCAGCGGCCCGAACAGCACCGGCTCCATCAGGCCGTGGCCCTGCTCCTGCTGGCCCGCGGTCAGGATCATCGGCGTGCCCGTGAACGCTGCGTTGAACAGCGAGCCCATCGCATTGCCCAAACCAGGCGCGACATGGACGTTGCAGGCGACGAGCCGGCCCGAAGCACGGCTGTAGCCATCGGCGATCGCCACCACCAGGCTTTCCTGCATCGCCATCACGTAAGTGAGGTCGGGATGGTCCTTCAGCGCGTGCATGATCGGCAGTTCGGTGGTGCCGGGATTGCCAAACAGATGCGTGATGCCCTCGTCTTTCAGCAGAGCGAGGAACGCCGAGCGCCCGGTAATGCGATTCATCAAAGTCTCCTCCTGCCCGCGACCGTTACCGCCGGGATCGGGGCATCATGAACGATAGGGGATAGCGAGATCAATGGAGGCCCTTCATGGCTGCCCTGCGCTGACGGGCACGAACCGCCGCGTTATGCTGGCGTCGCCGGTGAAAACAGCTAGAACAGGGAGGATTCCTTGGTGCGCACACATTTATTGTGGACGACCTGCATCGTGTTGACGATCGGACAGATGGCCCCCTCACACGCAGCCCCCCGCGACCAGTTCTTCTGGATGACCCGGATCAACAAGGCGTCCGCCGTGATGATCGTCGAGCGCGGGATCGTGCCAAAGGCACTGGGCGCCCGGATTTTCGACGCCGTCAATCAGGTCGATGCGGCCAGCGATAAACCCGGCGCGGCGCGCTCGCGCGATTATCTGGTCGTGGAGAAGGACCTGATCGCCGCCGGCGGACCGGACATTTCGCGGCTGCATTCCGGCCGCAGCCGGCAGGACATCGGCGCCACCACGCAGCGGCTGATCAATCGCGACGATTTCCTCACCGCGTTCGACAAACTGAACGGCATGCGCGATGCGATCCTGACGCTGGCGGCACGGGCGCCCGACGCCATCATTCCCGCCTACACCTGGGGCGTCCAGGCCCAGCCGATCACGTTCGGCCATTATCTCTCCGGCTATGCGGCAGCGTTCGAGCGCGAGGCGACCCGGATGCGGGAAGCCTACGTTCGGCTCAACCGGTCGCCGCTCGGGGCGGCGGCACTCGGCACATCGAGCTTTCCGGTCGACCGGCCGAGGCTTGCGGAATTGCTCGGCTTCGACGCACCGCTGGAAAATTCCTACGACGCCAACCAGATTTCGCCGATCGGTGGCGGCGCCGAGTTGGGCGGCCTCGCCACCTCGGGCGCGCTGGTGCTCGGCGCTTTCATCGCGGACGTGACCGCGCAATACGCCCAGACCGAGCCGTGGATTTTGCTGACCGAGGGCAACGAGACCGGCGTCAGCAGCATCATGCCGCAGAAGCGCAATCCGAGCGGGCTGGTGCGGCTGCGCGCCGAGGCCAGCACCCTGATCGGCGAGGCCGGCACGTTTGCCCTGATCGCGCACAACGTCGAACCCGGCATGAGCGACTACAAGGACTTTGGCAATCCGAAGGAATACCCCAACGCCATCCTGCGCGACATGGCCGCGCTGTACGCGCATGCCGATGCGGTGATCCGTACCATGATCTTCCGGCCGGAGCGCGCGCTGGATGAAGTCAACAACGACTACTCCACGACAACGGAACTCGCCGACACGCTGCAACGCGAAGCCGACGTGCCGTTCCGGATCGGTCATCACTTTGCGTCGGAGCTTGTCAATTTTGGCCGCGGTCACCGCCTGCGCGCCAGCGAAATTCCCTATGCGGAGGCGCAGCGGATTTATGCCGAGATTGCCACCGCGGCAAAAGTCGAACCCAAACTGCCGCTGACCGAGGCGCAATTCCGCCGCTCGCTGACGGCGGAAAACATGGTGAGCACGAGCAAAGGCCTCGGCGGACCGCAACCGGCCGAAGTCGCGCGGATGCTGGCTGCGGCCAAGGATCATCTGGCCGCCGATCGCGCGTGGCTCGATGCGACGCGCGGAAAATTGGCCGCCGCGTCGCAAAAGCTCGACGCTGCGTTTGCCGGTTTGAAGGACGCGAAGTAAGGGAGCATCGTGTCCCGGACGCGGTGCAACGCTCTTCTTAAACCTCGCCCCGCTCTTGCGGGGAGAGGTCGAAATTCGCTGAAAAGCGAATTTCGGGTGAGGGCGGGGCACGGCGCTCGCCACACACGCAGAATTTGTGGGAAGAGCCCCTCACCCCGACCCTCTCCCCGCAAGAGCGGGGCGAGGGAGAAGGCGACCGGCAACGAATGCGGCGTGTCCTGGACGCGATGCGAGATCTAGAACATGCCTTCGTGCTGAACCGGCTTCTTCTTTTTCGAGCGCTGCCAGACCACGCCCGGAAAGCCTTTCAGCGGCACCAGCGGCTCGCCGGTATAGGCCCATTCCTGCAACTGCTCGATCGCGATGTGATAGAGCGGTTGCCGGCCGGTGCGGCCCTCCAGCAGCGCGCGCGGGATGTTGACCATATGTGGCGAGCGGGCGCGTTCGTAATACAGCGGTGTACCGCAAGTGACGCAGAAATGGCGCACGGTGCGGGTCGGCTTGTCCTCATAGCGCGCGATGTTGCGCTCACCCTTGGTGATCCGAAAGCGCTTGCGCCAGCTTCCGACATAGGTGGCGTAGGCGGCGCCATGGGCGCGGCGGCTCGCCGGTGAATGGTCATGCCAGGCCCAGCGCGCCGGCGTATCGATCTCGAAACAGACTTTTGCGCAGAGGCATTGGCCTTTGGAGAGACCGAGGGGTTTTGCGGCTTTTGTCACGGGAAATCCTTGTAGCCCGGATGAGCGCAGCGACATCCGGGATTCACGTAACGGAGCTCCCGGATATCGCTTCGCTCATCCGGGCTACGAGCTACGCCTGCTCCAACTCCGCATGCACCGGGTAATCGGTGTAGCCCGCCGCATCGCCGCCATAGAAGGTGGCACGGTTATAGGGCGTCAGCGGATAACCGCGTTGCAGGCGGCGCGGCAAATCCGGGTTGGAGATGAAGATGCGACCGAACGCGATCGCATCGGCATGGCCGTCGGCGATCGCCGCGTTGGCCGCTTCGCCGCTAAAACCGCCGGCGGTGATCAGGATGCCGCTCCACAGCGGGCGGAACAGCACCATCGCCGACGGCACGTTCTGATGGTTGACCTCGGCGCGCCCGGTACCGCTCGAGCGCGGCTCGATGAAATGCAGATAAGCGAGCCCCAGCGGCTCGAGCTGCTTGATCGCGTGGGTATAGAGCGGCATCGGTTCGGGTTCGCGGCTGTCATTGGCGACGCCGTAAGGCGACAGCCGCACGCCGACGCGGTTCGCACCCCAGACCTCGATCACCGCTTGGGTCACCTCCATCAGGAAGCGCGTGCGGTTCTCGATTCCGCCGCCATAGCGGTCGGTGCGCAGGTTGGTGTGCGATTGCAGGAACTGCTCGATCAGGTAGCCGTTGGCGCCATGGATTTCGACGCCGTCGAAGCCAGCCTTCAGCGCGTTCTTCGCGCCCTGCCGGTAGGCCTCGATGATGCCGGGAATTTCGTCAGTCTCGAGCGCGCGCGGCGTCTCGTAGGGCGCGGATTTGCCGTCCGCCGTGCCGGTTTTGAGGTTGGGGATCGGCACCGCCGATGGCGCCACCGGCAACACACCACCGGGCTGGAACGAGGAATGCGAGACGCGCCCGACATGCCAGAGCTGCAGGAAGATGATTCCGCCTTTGGCGTGAACGGCATCGACCACTTCGCGCCAGCCGGCGACCTGCTGCTCCGAATAGATGCCGGGCACGCCGGGGCTACCGAAACCGGTCGCCATCACGGGCGAAGCTTCGGCGATCAGCAATCCGCCCGCCGTGGCGCGCTGGGCGTAATATTCCGCGTTCAGCGCCCGCGGCGCCAGAGAAGGTTTCGCCGCCCGCATCCGCGTCAGCGGCGCCAGCATGACGCGATGCTTCAACTGGTAGGGACCGACTTTTATGGGTGAAAACAGCGACGGAAAATTCATGCCTGCCCCGGAAGATTTTTCGGACGTTATACGGATATCCAATACCTTCATCTTGTTCGTAAATCGCTCCGGTGGCAATGTGGGCGGCAAGCCCGAGAGAGCACGTCTTCCATGCAGAAATCCAGCGCCAGATCGCTGCCGTCCTTGAGCGTCCGGATCGATCTGGATGCGGAGGGCCGCATCGGGCCGGGCAAGATCCAGCTCCTGGAAAACATCCGGACTTGCGGCTCGATTTCGGCGGCCGGTCGCGCGATGGACATGTCGTACAAGCGGGCCTGGGATCTCGTCGACGAGATCAACCGGATCTGCCGGCAGGCCGCGGTGGAACGGCAGACCGGCGGCAAGAACGGCGGCGGCGCGATGCTGACCCCGTTCGGCCTGTCGCTGGTCGCGCGGTACCGCAAGATCGAGCGCGATGCCGCCAGCGCGGTCAAGAAGGAACTCGCGGCGTTGAGCAGCGACATCGGGCGGCCGGGGAAAGCGGCGAACCGATAGATTTCCCTTCGTTGCCATCTTCCCTTCGTTGCCATCCTTCGAGACGCATCGCTGCGCGATGCTCCTCAGGATGACGGCTGAATGTTGGGTGGACGCTACTCCACTCCTCCCGTCATGGTGAGGAGGCGTGTAGCGCCGTCTCGAACCATGGGCCACAAAATCGTCATGCCCAATGTTGTTCTGGCCATGACGAAGGTGAACTCCCTCAAGCCGCCTTGATCCAGACCGCCTTGGTGTTGAGATACTCTTCGAGGTGCTGCTTGCCGGACTCGCGGCCGTAGCCGCTCATCTTGTAGCCGCCGAACGGCACCGCCGGGTCCATCGCCTGATAGCAATTGACCCAGACCGAGCCGGCGCGCAGCGCCTTGGAGATTTGGACCGCCTTGCTGACATTGGTGGTCCACACGCCGCTGCCGAGCCCGAAGGTGGTGGCGTTGGCGCGCTTGATCAAATCGTCACTGTCCTTGAAGGAGATCGCCGAGATCACCGGGCCGAAGATTTCCTCCTGCGCGATCCGCATGTTGTCCTGGACGTTGGCGAACACCGTCGGCGGCACGAAATAGCCCTTTGACAAGGCGCCTTCGGTCAGCCGCGCGCCGCCGGCCAAAGCCTTGGCGCCTTCCTTCTGGCCGATCGCGAGATAGCTGGAGACGCGCTCGAGCTGCTGCTCCGACACCAGCGGCCCGATCTGGGTGTTGGGATCGAGGCCGTTGCCGACCTGCAGCTTCTTGCCGAATTCGGCGACGCGACCGACGAACTCGTCATAGATGCTGTGCTCGACGAACAGCCGCGTGCCGGCGCTGCAGATCTGGCCGGAATTGGCGAACACCGCCATCGCCGCGCCCGGCACCGCCGCATCGAGGTCGGCATCCGCGAACACGATGTCCGGCGACTTGCCGCCAAGCTCGAGCGAGACGCGCTTGAGGTTACCGGCGGACGCCCGGATGATCGATTGGCCGGTGACATGCGAGCCGGTGAACGCGACCTTGTCGACGCCGGGATGCGCCGCAAGCGCTGCACCCGCCGTCTCGCCATAGCCGGGCACCACATTGACGACGCCGGCGGGAATGCCGGCTTCCAGCACCAGTTCCGCCAGCCGCAGCGAGGTCAGCGGCGCTTCCTCGGCGGGTTTGAGGATCACGGTGCAGCCGGTGGCGATCGCAGGCCCGATCTTCCAGACGCTGGCGCCGAGCGGGCCATTCCACGGAATGATCGCTCCGACCACGCCGACCGGTTCTTTCAGCGTGTAGGAGAAGATATCGCCGGGCAGCGAGTTCTCGATGGTCTCGCCATGCAGCGAGGTCGCCTGCCCCGCGTAATAGCGCAGCATGCCGAGCACGCGCAGTTTGTTGCCGCGGGTGCGGGCGATCGGCGCGCCCATGTCGAGCGTGTCGAGCTGCGAAAGCTCTTCGAAATTCTTCTCGACGAGATCGGCAAGCTTCAGCAGCAACGCCTGCCGTTCGAACGGCTTGACCTTGCTCCACGGTCCCTCGAAGGCGCGGCGCGCCGCAGCCACCGCGCGGTTGATGTCCTCGGCATCGCCCTCGGCGACGGTGGCGAGCAACTCGCCGGTTGCCGGATTAAACGTCTCGAATTTCTTGCCGGACGCGGCGTCGACCCATTTGCCGTCGATCAGCATCTTCTTGTAGGAGCCATCCGCATAAGGATGGCGCGTCATCGGTATCGCCTGCGTTACAGCCATGTCTGCACTCCCTTGTTATTATCCCGGGGCATTGTCGATCGGTGTCGAGGAGGATCGTTATATTCATAATTCTATAGCGCTAGGGGCGGACGGTAAAGCGCGGCACGGGACAAAGCGTCGCACGAAGACCTCCCATGCGCTTTCGCGTATCGCGCGCGCGGCGTTTTGCAATACACCTGTCGCACCCTCTTGATCCCGTCGGAGATTTGCCGTGCCGCATGCCGCTTTTTCGCCAAACAATGTCGCCGTGATCACCGGCGGCGCGTCCGGTATCGGGCTTGCCGCCGCGATGCGGTTCGCCGGCCTCGGCATGAAGGTGTGCATCGCCGATATCGGCGAGGATCGCCTCGCGGAAGCGACGGCAAAACTGGCGGCGGTCGCCTCCGGTGGCGCCGCCAGCATCATGACAGCCGCGGTCGACGTCAGCCGGATCGGCGCCGTCGCCGGACTGGAAGCCGCGGTGGAAAAGCGGTTCGGCGGCACTGATATTCTGATGAACAATGCCGGCATCGGGCCTGAAAGCACCAGCTTCGGTCCGATGGAGAACTGGCAGCGCATCCTCAATGTCAATCTCTGGGGCGTGATCCACGGCACCCAGATCTTCGCCCCCGGCATGATCAAGCGCGGACGGCCCGGCCTGATCATCAACACCGGCTCCAAGCAAGGCATCACCACCCCGCCCGGCAATCCCGCCTACAATGTCTCCAAGGCCGGCGTGAAGGCGCTGACCGAAGCGCTGCAACACGAATTGCGCAATACCGAAGGCAACAGGATCAGCGCGCATCTGATGATTCCCGGCCATGTCTTCACCGGCCTGACCTCGCGCGGCCGCACCGAAAAACCCGATGGCGCCTGGACGCCGGAGCAGACCGTCGACTTCATGATCCAGCGCATCGAGGCCGGCGACTTCTACATCCTGTGCCCGGACAACGACGTGCCGCGCAGCCTCGACGAGCGGCGCATGCTGTGGGCGGCCGGCGATATCGTCGAAAACCGACCGCCGCTGTCGCGCTGGCATCCCGACTACGCCGAGGCGTTTTCCGAATTCGCGAAGCAGAAATAGCGCGGCCCGGGACCGGCGCCATGTGGCGGCGTCTCCCGGGCCGGACCAATCGCAGCAAGGCTTACTTGCGGGCCGCGCAGGCGTACATGTTGATTTCCATGCCAACCGGCACTTCGACGATCTTCGGTGTCTTCCAGGCCATGTGATCTCTCCAACCAGGGTTACGGTGCGAGCGCCCCGAACGGCTGCAAAGTTACGTCCATCGTCCGGACAGCGCAAGCTCACGTTCCGGTACGAAGGTTTATCAATTGCTGCCTGTGGCGGTTGCAGCGGAATGCGTGGGCAGCGTTCCACAATGCAAGTATGGCGCGATGTGCTGATCCATAACCTGCGTCATCCCGGCCTCGAGCCGGGACCCGCAACGCCTCGCGTTGTTGTGAGACGCAAGATAAGGCGACAGGCGCTGTATGGGTCCCGAGGCCGGGACGACGCTACTTCCCCGCCGGCAGTGCGACGGGAATGAACCCATACGCCTTCAGCGTCGCCTGTCCTGGCGGCGACAGCAGGTACATGGCGAAATCGGTTGCCAGCGGTTGCGCCTTGCGGGAGACGGTGAGGCCGTATTCGGGACCGACCGAAAGTTGATCCGGCAGCGCGACCGATTTGTAGTTCGAGGACGCCTTCACGATCTCGCGCGCGCCCGAGCAGTAATAGATGAAGAGATCGATGCGGCGCTCGTCGAGCGCGACCAGCAAAGGCGAGCGCCCGTTGACGGAGGGCGCGGACGCCGGACCGCCGATCAATTGCCGGGCTTTTTCCGACAGCGTCTTGAACGCGCCGGGCCGCAAGGCCTCGATGCGATGAAATATCTCCCAGGTGTAGTCGCCGGACGGATCGGACACCGGCGTCGAGGTGCCGATCCTGGTCCCGGGCTCAAGCAACGTCTCGACCAGATTGCCGGTATCGACCACGTTGTCGGCTTTGGTCACGACGCAGAGCGCGTTGCGCGTGAACAGCACGCTGGGACCGGAGATGCCTGAAACCGTCAGGGTTTTCGCATGGGCCAGGGCGGCGGAAGCAAACACGTCGAACGGCTCGCCGTTTTGCAAGCGCTCGCGCAAGCTGCCGGAGGGTCCCCACACCGGGACAAAACTTGCGCCATATTGCTTGCTGAAATCGGCAAAGATCGCCGTGAAGGCGTCCTTCAGGCTGCCAGCCGCCATGACCCGGATGTCGGCCGCGGACGCGGAGGAAGAAGCCAATGCCATCATCAATACTACCAGCCAGGTGCGCATGGATTTATTCCACCTGCCGCCGTCGCTCGGCAAACCCGCGCGCGCCGGAACCATTTTTCCGTCATGCCCGGGCTTGTCCCGGGCATCCACGTCTTCGCAGACCATCCGCGAGGAAGACATGGATGGCCGGGACAAGCCAGGCCATGACGGTGTGACGATGACGATGGATGAAATTTGGGACGACGTCAAAACCACGAAAGAACCTAATTAGCCCGCAGCGTCAGCTTGGCCGGCGGCTGGGCCACCAGCGCTTCGCCGAGTTCGCTTTGCTGCTCGCGCGGGATCGAGAAGCAGACGCTAAAGCCATCCACCGTGCGCAGCGTCACCATACCCTGGGTGGGATCGGACGATTGCTCGACCTTCCACGACGCCAGCGGATAGGCATAACGAAGGCTTTGATCACCAAAGCGTGTTTGCAGCGCCTTGTCGATCAATCCGGGCAAGGTCATCGCCAGTGCGCCGACCTGATTGAGCGACAGCCGGATGGTGGCGGGCTTGCCGTCGGAATCGACAAAACCCAATGAAATAGCGCCGCCATCGGCTGCGACTTCGCAGGTGGTGAGGGCCTGGGTGTCGATTTCCATCGGGGTCTCCACGTCGAACCGTTATATTCACGAATATATATCGATTTTGCCGGCGGCGTCCAAGTCCGGTTTTTGGCCCCGCCGGGCCCGCCGGTGGCAGTGGTCGCGCGCCCCGAACCGTGATATGTAATGAAATATAACGAGGCTGCCAAAGCGGCCCGTTCCAAAGGGAGAGCAAACCAAATGAGCGATTTCAACCTTCTCATCGACGGCAAGATGGTTCCCGGCGACCAGACCATGCCGGTTCTTAATCCCGCAACCGAAGAAGTGCTGGCGCAGTGCCCGCGCGCCTCCAAAAGCCAGCTCGACCAGGCCGTTGCCGCGGCGAAAGCCGCCTTCCCGGCCTGGGCCGCGACGCCGATCGAGGAGCGCCGCAAGCTCGTCACCAAGATGGCCGACGCGATCGAAGCCAACACCAGTGAACTGGCGCGGCTGTTGACCGCCGAACAGGGCAAGCCCTTGGCGGACGCCACCGGCGAAGTCATGGGCATGGCCGGCTTCTTCCGCTATCTCTCCTCGCTCGATCTGCCGATGAAGGTGATCGAGGATTCCGGCGACCGCCGCGTCGAGGCGCACCGCCGCCCGCTCGGCGTGATCGGCGCCATCATTCCATGGAACTATCCGCTTTTGATCCTCAGCTTCAAGCTGCCGTCGGCGCTGCTCGCCGGCAACACGCTGGTGGTGAAGCCGGCGCCAACCACGCCGTTGGCGACACTGAAGTTCGCGGAAATCGTCAAGGACATCCTGCCCAAGGGCGTGCTCAACGTCATCACCGACGCCAACGACCTCGGCGACTTCATGACCAAGCATCCCGACATCCGCAAGATCTCGTTCACCGGCTCGACCGCGACCGGCCAGAAGGTGATGGCGAATGCGGCCGCGACCTTGAAGCGCATCACGCTGGAGCTCGGCGGCAACGATGCCTCGATCGTGCTCGACGACGTCGACCCGAAGAAGGTCGCGCCCGGCATCTTCGAAGGCGCGTTCCAGAACTCGGGCCAGGTCTGCCTCGCCATCAAGCGGCTCTACGTTCACGAGTCGGTCTATGACGAAATCTGCAACGAGCTGGTCGCGATCGTCAAGAACACGGTGGTGGACGACGGCTCCAAGCAGGGCACCAAACTCGGGCCGCTGCAGAACAAGATGCAGTACGAGAAGGTGAAGGGTTTCCTGGAAGACGCCAAAAAGAACGGCAACGTCATCGCCGGCGGCGCGGCGATGGACCGGCCCGGCTATTTCATCCAGCCGACGCTGGTGCGCGATATCAAGGAAGGCTCGCGTCTCGTCGACGAGGAGCAGTTCGGCCCGGTGCTGCCGATCATCAAATATTCCGACAATGACGACGTGATCAAGCGCGCCAACGCCACCACCTACGGCCTCGGCGCTTCGGTCTGGTCGTCGGATACGGCGCGCGCCCACAAGATGGCAAGCCGGATCGAGGCCGGAACGGTCTGGATCAACAAGCATCTCGACATGGCCCCGCACATTCCGTTCGGCGGCGCCAAGCAATCGGGCATCGGCACCGAATTCGCCGAGGAGGGTCTGGCTGAGTTCACCCAGCTCCAGATCATCAACGAAGCCCGCGCCTAAAGCCTGCGCCTGATCGCGGCGGCGACCCCGCCGCGATCGATGCTTTCGACTTTAAAGGCAATTCGCCATGTTCGATGCCCAATGCGACCTTGCTGCACTGGTCTATGGAGAGGATCAGGACCCCGACGCGATCCTGCGTGATTTCGCCGCTGAGCTGAACGCGAGCGGTCGTCGCGCGGTCGGGATGGTGCAGACCGGCCAGTGTGCCGACTCCAGCCTCTCCGCCGTGCTGGTTCACACCGGCGAGGTGCTGCTGTTGGCGCAACCGGCGACTTCGCCGGGAAGCGGCTGCAAGCTGGACCTCAACCGGCTGCAGGACGCGGCAACACGGGTAGCCGGCGCGATGGAGGCGGGCGCGGACCTCGTGATCGTCAACCGGTTCGGCAAGCGCGAGCGCGACGGCAAGGGATTGTTTCGCGTGATCGAACGGGCGCTGGGTGCCGATATTCCCGTGGTGATCGCGGTCTCGAGCGCCAGCTTCGCCGATTGGATCAAATTCGCCGATGGCATGAGCGTGAAGCTTGCCTGCAGCCGCGAGGCGCTGGAAGCCTGGTGGAGCGCGGTGTCGGCACGGAACGGCGGATTGGCGGGGCGCGATCAGCCAACGTTCTGCGAGGTTTTCAAATAGCGCGGGGCCCGCTGGGAAGAGCAGGCCAGACAAGCTGGTGATTCCGGTGCGATGGAGCAATGGCAGCAGGTTTACGCTGCGGACACTCCGCCGACAAATAGCCAATTGATCGCCTTTCCCCAAACGGGAAGCTGGTTCATACTGCTTCCGGTCCGTCGCGTGCGGCATTGACCTCGTCATTTGTCAGGCCAATCGCTGCATACGAAACGCGACCGAGGCGCTATCCCCCCTATTCCCGAGACTGACAGGCAGCCGTACATGAAGCGTATCCAAGGCCTCGACATTCCCCAAACACTGGCAGAGCTATGCGATCCCAAGCGGATGGCGCTGGTGGTTTACGATATGCAGATCGGGATTTTGAGGCAGATCAAAAATCCGGA
>Ga0075522_10002735_pt1 | contig 13007 bp, 12 predicted proteins | sample NGEPerA_FD_74796 | JGI IMG/M metagenome (GOLD analysis project Ga0075522, IMG submission 74796) | Arctic peat soil microbial communities from the Barrow Environmental Observatory site, Barrow, Alaska, USA - NGEE PermafrostL2-A | ecosystem: Environmental > Terrestrial > Soil > Wetlands > Peat ... | reverse complement strand
CCCGCCACCGGCGATGATGGATCCGGATGGCGGCCCGCCACTCCAAGTACCACCTCCGTAGCCATAACCCGAACCGTCCGCAGCCCCGCGCCCGTCGCCGGGTCCCAAGTTGTCAAGAGTCGACTGAGTACTGTGGCGTCGCTCAAACCAGGTGATAATTCCGATTCCTACGAGACAGACGAATATCCCCGCAACCAGTCCGCCTTCCAGGTGATGGCGCAGGAAGTACAACGTCAAAGCGGCCAGGAACGCCACCAAAAGCCCTTCCACGACAATCCGAAGCAGACGCATCTTGCAGAGCCTAAGAGCCGACTTCCTCTCCGTGCTCTGGGAGGGGCTCAGTCCGATGCTGGTTCAGAACTCGCCATCCACTGACGGGACCCTCGCACCGAGGACCTACGTCATCCGGCTCTGAGCGATCCGCCACACTGCCGAAACACGGTCAACCTTTGACCAGTCCTCTTCTTGCTGCGCGATCGCTGCTTGAACTTCGATAGTGATGAACGAGTGGTCATCAAGGCCTCGATGGCCGCAAAGTACCTTTTCGGCCACTTCAACGTAGTGCCACGTGCTCAGCCCGAATACGACGGATTCGCGCAGGATGAACTCCCTTGTCCTCGGCTGGTTCCCATTCCCGATCAGGGCTCTCGCGCCTTGCGGGGTTGGATGGCCGCCGAGTTCGCAGTGTTCCGAATAGTCAGCTCCACGAAACCGTCCCTGTGATCGCTCGCGGAGGTGCCGAGGCTGCCATCGGCTGAGTCGGTCATCCCGACTTGATCGGAGCCATGAGGCTGCTTCCTCATGGTCCTCACCAAAGGCCCACGCGAGATACTCCACCACCTCGACCAACTGCCGGTTGAGGGAGGCGGCGGCATAGCAGTTGTCCTGTTCAAGCAACTGCATTGCTCCGGAGATCAGCGATGCGGCCGTCTCGCACAGGTATCCCAGGGCAACAAGGCCATCGTCCCCATTGCCAAAGGGCGACGTACTGTCCACGCGGCCGGGCCCGATCATGTTGCCCATGCACCGAAGCGCCGTACCGACCGGATCGAATGCTTTCACGAGCGAGTTGCACAGGACGCGCCTGGCTGCCATGGCCTCGGGATCCTCTGCCGCCGAGCGCGATGCGCTTCGTATTGTCAAGTCATCCCAGAAGTCGGGCACCTCAGGCGGCATGGTTGCCCTCTCCTGACAGCTGGCCGTAGCCCTCACGCCCATCGACTTCGATCCGCCCCCACTGGACATCATGAAATTGGTCGAAAGCCCGGATGTCGAGAACATGCAGTGAGCGGGGATTGTGCAGCACGGTCACACGGGCCAATCGAGCATGAGGGTCGTAGTCGCCGCTCGCGAGAAACCGATCCTCAGTTTCGGTGGTGATCCGTACGATCGCAGCTTGGGCTTCACGGATTTGGCTAGCCGTCATTCCGAGTGGGTCGCTGGGAACGACAGCCAGTCGCTCATCAATGGCTGCTTGAAGCTTCCACCTGGTGGGGTTGAATCGCTCCAGAATGGCCACGGCGCTCACCCCTCGGAACTGGTCAACTTGCAACCTGCCACCGCCGCCAAAGACCGTTCTGCCTGTCTGGGTCGCGATCGGCTCGTCGCTGAGAGCAAACTCGGTGGCCAAGTTGCCGAACATCGCTCCAGCCACGATCTGCGGTTGAAATGACAGGTCGGCGTTGGTCGAGGCGACGACAGCGACGTATGGATGCCCAGCCTCCTTCACAACCTTGATCTGCTTGGCCTTCCGGTCCTTGAATGCACCACGGAGCGGCTTGTACGAGTCGAACCATCCTCCGCCGGCTGGCAGTCGCAGTCCGGGTTCGAAGACCTCGGCGACGATCGTCCCCGTCGGGTGATCGATCGAGAAGTCAGGATGTCGACCGTTCACCTCCCGCTCGTACTCCCACGCCAGACCACCCTGCCGCAGATAGGCAGCGAATAGGAATTCGCCATCGGTCCTCATTGCACCATTCTCGCAGGCGGGTGTGGCCATGGTGCTCGGTCGACAAGACCGGGGAAGGGACTCATCCAAATGGGCTGGTTAGGACGTACCCTGTGACATGCGGGCTTCCCGAGAGGGCCAAATCGGTAGTGCTGCCGAAGATGAAGCGTCCGCGAACTTCGTGAGGCTCAATTGGGGTGTCGCCCGCAATCCAGACCACGACCTCGGCACTGATCTGTGGCTTATGCCCTGCGACGAGCGCCTTCTCGATCTCGGACTCATCGTCGGCGCCCAGGTAAAGGGAGGACCGAGCCGATTCGGGAGGCCCAAGTACGACTCTGAACGCAACGTGGTGGGTTGGTGGTTTCGCGTCGACCGCCGTCATGTTGACTACTGGCTATCTCACGTGGCTCCACATTTCCTTGTGCTGCACGATCTGGAGACACGAATCTCCTACTGGGTGCACATCACTCCGGAGTCCGTGATCTCAACCGGCGTCGGAGCGAAATTGCTCGTTCCGGCTTCTCAAACCGTCACAGATGATCAACGAGATGCGTTACTGGCGGTGTGACGGACACGCTCAACAAGTCTCGCCATCATGCCGTGCGCACTCGTGCCCGTCTCCTTGCTCAGCTAACCGACCAACCACATGATCACTGGCGGCTGAATCACATCGCCCGTGATGCGACGGCGGCCGTGACGATCGCCAAGCAAGCGAACAGCGTGCTGGAGCGGGAGAGGGCGAGGGAGCGCATCCGGACGAGCAACCTCGAAGCCCTGGCGCATGTAGCGGGCTTCCTCGCCGAGGGAGAGGCGGGTAGCCGGAGCGCGTAGCCCGTGCCGTCCGACATCCGCTGTCCTTGCCGTTCACGGAGGGTCTTGCGCTGGGTCTGACAATAGTGTTAGATATCTAACGTGACAACTCAGGTCATCTACACGCGAGTTCCGGATGCCGTGAAAGAAGCCGCAGACGCATACGCCAACGAGCGGGGAGCCAAGCTCTCGTCGGCGGTCGTGGAACTGCTCGAGAAGGGCCTGACGGCCGTGGGCGACGAGGAATCCATCAGCGCCCTCGAAGCCTGCGTGGCACTGCTCGGCTCGGAGAACTCTCAGCTCCAGGCTGAACTCATGACAGCCCACACTGAGCTATCAGCGGTCAAGACGCTCGCACAGCGAGCGGTTCAGGTCGTGGGCTCGTGCCCCAAATGTACGAAGCCGATCAGTGGGTACGACTTGCTCGCTGTGGGCCAATGTGCGCAGTGCGGGCAGGCTCTGACGAACCTGCTGGCACCGGACGGACCATCTACTGGTCTCGATCAACGCGAGTTCTTGATCCTTGTAGGAGCACTAGGAGCAGTCGTCGGCCTGGCACTGCTCGCAGCGAAGGGATGACCCAATGACCAATCAAGAACAGCTCGCAGACTTCCTCGCTCGGCGTATTGCGTGGACACGATCTGCTGACCCGTACTGGATGGCGTCGCGCTGGGTTGCATTTCAGCAGCGGCCAACAGCGGAGAAGCTGGCCCGGGAGTTACTCCAGGATGCGGAGTTCCGAGCATTGCGACTTGGAACTTGGTTGGGCACCACTGATGGAGCGATCATCGCCCAAGCCGTCGAGTCCGTTGCTCCTCCCTTCTACCGCCAGGACGTCGAGCTGCTCGTCGAAGCGTTGATCTTGGCTGCAGCTATGCAGCAGGCGGAGGGACAAAGCCGGGCCGGCGCCTTTGCGCTCGGGGCGATCGGGGTCACCACGCTCATCGCCATTGGTCTTGGCGAAATGGGAGAAGGCCGGGCCGCATAGCAAGGGCCAGGCCCGGGGCCGAGACCCGAGCCGGACCTCCTCTCACGCTGCTGCTTCAGTGGCCTGCTTGAGCGTCAGCGCCTGGAACCGATCCGCAACCACCTCGATGGTGCGACGTTTGCTGCCGTCGACAGCCGTCGAGGTGCGGACCTGCAGCCGGCCCTCGACGTGGGCATGGCGTCCTGGCTCGAATGCTCAGTCCTCCCAAGAGTCCACCACCTCAATCAAGGCAGTGATCAGCACGTATCTGTTGACGAAGTGCCAACGGTGAGTGCCGCTACTTGTTGTCGAACGATTGAATCCACCACTCTTCATCTTGCCGCAAGATGCCGTACTCAAGTGTGCTCGGGATCCAGGTTTCGTCGTTGTAGCGAGCGCGATGAAAGTGGAATGTTCCGGAGTCATCGGCAGCGGACTGTTCCATTCGCCGGTACAGCTTTCCTTGCTCTGACCAACCACGATTGAGTTCACGTCGCTGAGGAAACAAGTTGATGTCCAACTCGCCTCCAGCCGCATGACTCAGAAAGTGTCCTCGGTCAACAGGGAATGCCTGATCCCCCATCACCTTCCTCACTCCGATACTGACATCTGGAAACCGCCGGATGCGATTCACGTCCCGCGGACCGTCCGGGCTAGTGGAAATTCCATAGGCAGCGACGACGCGCTCGTGTGTCCGGTCGAACCAGTAGATGGCGGAGACAAGGTTGATCTCTAGAAGCTCAGCGTCGGGGTAACCGGCGGTGTAGGCGTCGCACCACCCGTCCACGTCTTGCTCGAACGTCTGTAGTGGTTCGGGCAGCTGCCGACCAACGGACTCGAAGATCCCCAAGAGGTAGGACTGCTCCGTACGAGTTGGTGACACGACGATGATTCGATGGAGGTCTCGTCCTCCGTCGGCAGTGAGTGCATCAACGTGATCGGAGAGCGCTGAGCCCCGACGGTCGGCCGATCCTCCAACTCGTGAATCGTCTGAATCATCCGGATTCATTGGAGGCACCTTCCTGTCGAGCATGGTGGTCAACGAAACCATCGTATGAGACGACCATGCGGTCGCAGGTGGGCACCGCGATTGGCCTGGTTGGGCTTCTACTCGGCCGATAGCTTCGGCTCAAGTGACGCGGCGGTGTCTGCAAGTACCGAGGTGGCTTGGCGGATGTCGACCTACTGCGCGGGTCTCGCCCGTCGCCCGTCTAGGGTCTCCCAGGGGCCCATGTCGTCCGATGAGAGCGAAGATCTTTGACGCCACTGGCCGTTGCCGCGTCCGCACCACAGTGGGTCACCTACATGACGCTTGCGATCGCCTGCGTCGGCCTCCTGACGGGGCTTGGGTCGCTTGCGGTGTCGTACGTAAACTACCGAGCATCGGGCCATCGTGTAACCATCTCGGGTCCTGGCCTGTTGGTCGGACCTAGCTCATTGCAGGACCACTGGAGCGGCGGAGCGGTCGTCCGCAATGAGGGTCGTGGCCCAGTGAACGTGGACGAGCTGCTCGTTCGGGCAATCGGAACCAACTCTGGGTGTCCGCACCAAGGGGTGATCGGTGGGCTGCCCATCAGCAGCCGGATCACGAATGGAGAGCACCTCAGCGTCCGCCTAGTGTCCTGAGTCAACAACTCGCTCAAGATATCCACCGAGGGAGGCAAGGATCTCATCGGCGGTCTTGTGCCACACATAGGGGCGAGGATCCTCGTTCCAGGTTCCCACCCAGTGTGTGATCGAGTCGGCGAGTTCCTTCACACTTCGGTGGGTGCCACGACGAATCCACTTGTTGGTGATCTCCGCGAACCACCGCTCGACCAAGTTGAGCCATGAGCTCGATGTCGGCGTGAAGTGGATGTGGAATCTCGGGTGGGCGAGCAACCATTTCTTGATGACCGGGGTCTTGTGCGTCGAGTGATTGTCGATGACGAGGTGGACATCCAGTTCCTTCGGCACCGATCGGTCGATGAGGGCCAGGAACTTCTTGAACTCGATGGCCCGGTGTTGTGCAGTCAGCTGATGGGTCACCTCACCGGTGGCCAGATTGAGTGCGGCATACAGGTCGATGGTCCCGTTGCGTTTGTAGTCGTGGCTCCGACGTTCGGGCACGCCAGGGAGCAACGGGAAGATGGGCTGGGTGCGATCGAGGGCTTGCACCTGGGTTTTCTCATCGACGCAGAGAACAACGGCATGATCGGGCGGGCACATGTAGAGAGCCACGACGTCCTTGACCTTGTCGATGAAGAGCGGGTCTGTCGATAGCTTGAACGTGTCGACGAGGTGAGGCTTCAATCCGAAGGCCCGCCAGATCCGGCTGATCGCCGACTGGGACATGCCGGTCGTCTTGGCCATCGACCGCGTCGACCAGTGGGTAGCGTCAGTGGGCTTTTCCTGCAACGTCTTGACGATGACAGTCTCCACTGCATCATCGGTGACCGTGCGGGGAGAACCCGGACGGGGCTCGTCAACCAGGCCGTCAAGTCGCTTGACGATGAACCGGCTGCGCCATTTCCCCACGGTCACTTGGTTCACCCCCAATGCTGCCGCCACCGCCTGGTTGGTCACCCCCGGCTCGGCACACGCCAGTACGATCTTCGATCGCAAGGCGAGGGACTGCGGACTCTTCGGGCGACGCGCCCAGCGTTCGAGGGTCTCTCGCTCGTCGTCGGTGAGGATCAGGGGTTTCTTCGGGCGTCCGGTTCTCGGCATGTGCACCTCCATGGTCACATGCCAGAACGCGCCCTCCAACCCCGAAATTCCCCTTCAGGCAATATTTCTTGTGAATTGGCGACTCGGGACACTAGGAGCGTGGGTCAGAACCCAATTCAGCCAGCCAAAGCCACTGTTTTGCAGGTCATATCTGTCCACCTCTGGCGTTTCAGCGGCCCTCCGGCGATTCTGTGGGGAGGATGAATTGAGCCCCGAGTCCGCGAGTCGGTTCTGACCCACGCTCCTAGAAGGGAGTCAGTCAGCCCAGTGGACTTTGAACATGAGCCTGGTGCTGACAGACATTACGGGTTTGCTGGAGATGTCAGAGCCAACGGACCGACCGTTCCTGCAACTTGGTGTCCTGTTGGGTGACGGACGTCGGGTCTTCGCCCGCCAGAAGTTCTACCCCGATCGCTACAGCTGTGATTTCGATCGATCCGACCCACCGAAGCCGACGTACGAGCTTCCTCCGGAGGAAGCCGACGAGTAGACCTCTCGGGTCCGCAATCCGGCGCACCGAATCTCAGATGTGTCCCTGTGGAGACCTTGGGGCGTGGGAGGTGATCGAGCAGCGCTACTGGCACCCGCCGAAGAACGCCAACTACGAGGCCAGGATTCGGAGCTGCAGGTCCGGACGTGGACTGATTCTCTGCGTCTCGATTAGAGGCCCATTACGATTCCATCCGACAAACCGATGAATAATCAGGTCCTCGCCCTCAGCGCGGCCTGTGAGCTTCCGCTGTAGCAGCTCCGCAAACCTCTCTTCATGAGTAGCGAGTACCAGTTGTCGCTGGCGACGGAGTCGCCGGGCTAGGTCCGCGAATCCAAGGACATTTACATCGTCAAGAGCTTGCAGGGGGTCATCCAGAAGCACAAATGGAAGTCCCCGATCGCCCGCGGCCCACCCGAGTGCGAGGAACGCCGCCAAAACCACGATGTTGGCTTGAGCAGAGGAGAACACGATCATCGGATTGGCATCGACGTGCTCATCAACGTCGACCACATTGGGAGTCGCGGTTCCCTTCGATCGATACGTCTCGACTCGGATGCCCAATTGAGTGAATGCTGGGTGGGGGTCGAGCCTGGCATAGATGTCGTTGATGAGCGGCTCTAGCGCATCGAAACGCTCGCGAAAGATCTCTGTGGCCGCTGCTGTGGAACTTTGAGCGAGCGCGGTGGCTGCGGTTTCCGTTCTTCGAGCCTCTTCGTAGTGAACTTCCTGATGCTCTTGACGAATCCGAAGTTCGTCGTACTCAGCCTGCAGACGAGGAAGCGCAGCCGCCCGATCCGTCGCCAACTTGGCGGCTGTAGCTGCCGCTGCAGAGATGTCAGCTGCATCGGCTATCGCGTCCAACGCACTTGCCAGGCTCTCAAGAATGCCGAGCGTATCCTCACGAGTATCCAGCCAGGAGGCGAAAAGTCGACCATCAGCATCTTCAGCCGGATCGCTTGTCACTCTCAACGGAGCCGTAATTGATTCGAGCCCAGACGCAAGACTGGCTGCAACGCGAAGGAACGGCGAAGCCACGCCAGCGCGCCAGCGGTCTGCGGCCTGAAGCGCCTGGCGGAGTGCTTCTGCTCGGTCGCGCCTCTCTGAAGCCTGAGTGCGAAGTGCACGTTCTTCAGCGCGCACGCGTTGGAGGGATTCGTCAGCAGCGCGAACTGCCTCATCAGAAGCCTCAACCAGAGCCTGTGCAGCCGCTTGGGCGGCCGCAGTTGCGGCACGGGCTTCAAGCTCAGCTACAACCTGGCTCGGGGAAATATTGGTTTGGCAAACCGGACAAGGCGCCATTTCCTGATCGACTGGGAGAAGCGGGATCGCTGCGGCGGCGAGCCTGCTGATGGCGTCTTGGACTGAGCTGGCTGCTCGCAGCGCTTGTTGGGCTTCTGTCTGTCGTTGGTGCTCACGCTCTAGCGACAGTTGAGCGTCCGAGAGTTGGGTAGCAAGCAATCCTAACGACGACTCAGGATTCGGAGGTAGCGCATCTGGCAGCGCGCCGAGCTGGCTGCGAACGGCTCTGATCTGGCCTTCGCTGCTCCTTAGTGATGCAGCGAAGGCCGCAAGCTGCTCTGGAGAGTCTGGTGTATCAGTCAACTCCAGCACATTCACGACCGAAATGACCGCCGCCGTGATGGCGCTTGTGTCCAGCTCCTGGGTTCCCTGGAGATGAACTTGTAACCGGGCGGTTTCTAGCCGCTCAGCCACGGTCTCCACCTGGGGGCGCAATAGATCGACATTCTCTCGGGCAGTGCGAGTAGCTCTTCGGGAGGCGTCGCGTCCAGTAGCTGCGTACCGGTCGAAGAGCTCCAACACCTCAAGCCCAAGGAGCCGGAGAAGTTGACGGTAGCGGAGGTCAGGCTTGGTTTGAAGAAGTTGGCGCAGATCATCCTGCTGCAGAAGGCCGTTTGTTGCGAGTACCTCGCTCAAAGGTAGGTCGCCGCCAATCAACGAGTGTTGAAGTACCCGTGCCGCGCCAGATCCAGTGTGAGTCTCGGTGCCGAGACTGACTTCGAGGTTGCTGTCACTGGAGTTCCCAGTCCGCCTTACCTGAAGGGTCGTCCCCGGGAGTCTGAAATGAGCTTCAACAACGGCCGGAACTGTCGCCTGGTAGACGTTTGCAAGGTATTCCTCATTGCGTCGAAGCTTGTAACTGGTGAGTCGAGCTACGTCGCCGACGAGTAGCCACTGCAGGGCGTCGAAGACACTTGTCTTGCCTGTGCCGTTCGGCCCCGACATGAGAACTGCTGACGCGTCAAAGTCGAGCGTGATGGGCTCACGGAAGCCCCGGAAGCCCGCAATAGTCAAACTGGAAAGTCTTCCGGAACGCGACTCCATCGAATCAGTCATCGTCCTCGACCTCCTCCGTTGCGTCGGGATCGTCCTCGACATCATCATCCGCAAATGCGAAACCGGACGGTGCTTGGGCACGGAAGTTGGCCATTGCTTGATCTACCTGGGCTGGAGCAAGACCGTCTGCGATCAGACGCTCCTCCAGGGCAGCAAGTGGATCGGTCATAACTGAGTCACCTGTCGACTCACGCAGTGGAAGGACGGGACGCAATCCGCGAGCGATCGCAGCCTTTGTTGCGTCCACTCCGATACGCACGATCCTCCTCACCTGGCTGAGGTTGTAAGTGAGGCTGAAGAGAGCTTCAGTCGTGTCTTCGTCGGAGCGAGTGCTCGTGAGGATCACGACGTAGCCATCCCACTTCTTCGATTCGGCAGTGCCTTCTGCCAACCGCTTCACGAGAGTCTCAGAGAGGGCAGGTTCGATGGCCAACACATCCGCCACATCAATCACAGCCCCAAGGACGACGACATTGTCGGGATCTTCAGCGAGCAGGTATGGCGTGCCGTTGATCAGCTCGCGGCGAACAACGTAATCAGCCTCTCCCAGCACGACTTGAGCCAAGTCAAGGAGTTCGGTATCAGCAAGCGATGGGTCGAGGTGAAGACTCATGCGGCCTCGATCAAATGATCACCGTTGACCATGAGAATGCCGCCACTCGCCGGTCCGTCGATGAGATGAGTTGGCTGCGCTTCGGCGACCACGTTTGCGGGTGCATCATCAATTGCCGCATGTGGAAGATTTGCGAGGACATCCGCGATACGCGTACCTCTCGCGACCTCCACCTCGCCACTTATTGGACCCAGGTGGCCTACGGCAACAACGATTACAACAGCACCCGAAGGGACGACATCCTCACCTCGGGCTTGGACAACTCTCCGGCGAGCTTCGGCCTCGATAGTGGCTCCCACCGGTGAACCGTGGCTCATTAGGAGCATCACGGGTACATTCACTGGATTAGGTGTAGCCGATGATGCATTGAGCGGTGTCGCCTCTCCCGAGTCCGTCGTTGCCGTAGGTTGCCCGTCAACCAGGACGGGCAAAGGGCAATCGACAAACGCCCACCCGCCCGATCGAAGAGACGAGATCGGAACGTCGCCGAGCAGGCTGCCTTGAGCCAGGAGACCGCGGGTCAGTTCTGTCGATGTTGCTGCCGAGGTTCCCGGGGCAAGTCGGAAGGAAGCAGCGCGCATCCAACGTAGAACCCAGACCGCATCGCGAGACCAAAGGGCCTGAAGAATGGAGCCAACTCCAACTCGCTGTGCGTGAACCTCGGGCAATCCAGAGACTCTGTCGATGGCTGTTCCTCTCGGCCTGTCGAGATAGGCCCGGAGCAGGGCGTCGCAGAACTCTTGAGCGGTTCGTTCGTCACGGTTCTCAAGAGGTAGGGCAGGCAAGAGACTGCGCCATGCCGGAGGATCCGCACTGTCCCAATCAGCAAGGCATGGGTCGACCACAAGGAGGTGGGCAACGCCGACATCGTCGACTAGCTCGGTGACGTTTTGCCTGACGTAGTCAGCAGGGCTGCCAATTCCGACGAACGCGACTCGGCTGGCTCGCAGCTGAGCCGCTACACGGGTCGATGCCCAAGGGAGCACCGAATCTAGATCGGCTTGGGTAACGAGCATCGTGTCGGGCTTCGTCACACAACCGTGCGCTTTGAGGAGAGCGTTTCCGTCGGCCTGCAGCATTTCCTCTGACGTACAGACAACGATAGGTCGTTCGGGTTGGGCCGCCCGCTCGATGCAGTCGTCGTAGTTGGTCTCCAAGACAAGCACCGCGCCCTCGCACAAGAGGAGGGCAAGTACTTCGTGCGCGTAGTTGAAAGCTGCGCCGCGAAAGTCAGCCACGCTGAGCATGGTCTCCCGAAGAAGATCTGCCCCCAGTGGCTGTGCCGCGACTGCGTCTGCGACGGCGACGAGGTCGGTGGGATCAACGCCGTCCAAGGGAATGTGACTGCTGAGTGCAGTGACAATTAGTTGGGCAAGGGCGCTGGCACCTGGAATCGAAGTCGGAGGAGCGACGGATAACCCTGCGCCCGCGTACACGGTCAGTTGACGGCGTAGCGCGTGAGCCGCGAAATCGAGGGCGACAGAACCTGAGGGTTGGCTCAATGGCTCAGGTACGTACATAGCGAAAGAGTATGGCAACCAGGTCCTCCATGGGTCCGGGGCACGGATTCCTCGTCAGGCCGGTGGGCCCGCTGTGTCGACACTGCGATTGATCACTTCACTGCAGCGTGTCAGCGCTCGATGCCTCGAGCTCGGTTTGGCCCGCGGCTCCGATGATTTCTGGGCTGGCTCTGAGGGATCTCGTGCATCGCTGGAGCGGCGCGATCATCCTGCGTCTGCTCACCGGGAATCAGATCCTGGCTCGAGCTTGTCTCAAATCGCCCGTGAAGCTCGAGGATCTCGGCCGACAGACGCCCCCCGAGCACCTTGGCCATCTGCGATTCCCCTCGGACCGCATGGGCATCACCGATGGCGTCGAGCGTTCTTCCCAATTGGCTGAGCAACATTGCCCAGGCAATCGGAGAGTCGTTCCCTAGTTCGGACTGCGCCACGATCGCCGCTATCCCCCGGAAGTCACCCACCGCCACCCGGCTCGGCGGTGGATCCTCTGGGCGGCTCTGTGCTGATCGACCCAACGCTTCTGCAGCATCCGCCATCGGTCCGGGGCTGTCTCCCTCGAAGCGTCTCGACCAGGCGGCAAACACTCCGGCGGCTTCTCGTGCCGCCCCCCTCCACCCAGCGAGGTCGGACACCGGAACGGCCATCAGTCTTTCGACCGACCTCTCGACACCCACTACCGCCCGTTGCCAGTCCTCCGGGTCACCGAGCACGGCTTCTCTGCCCAGGAAGGTCGACTTTGTGGCGCACCATTCGACGACCGCTTTCTTGCGATCCTCTGCTGACTGCTCCCACACCTGTCGCAGGTTGGGCAACGTCAAGTCCTTTGCCAGCTTCCCGCCGCCGAACCAGATCGGCTTGTCCCCATCCCCTGTCCGGAGTGCCACCGAGTAGCCGACCACCGCCACTTTCCCCCCGGGCTCGAAGCGGGGCCGCACGAGAGCCCCAATCGCTCGGAGCCGTCGAACAAACTCGGCCTCGTCCTTGGATGCGACCGATGCCTCCCGCACGATTCGGGCCAGGGTAATCCGTGGAGGCTCTGCCCGCTGCTCTCGTGCTGTCCGCTCCAGTTCGGCTCTGGTTAACCCAGGCATCCCCCGACCCTCTCGACCCTCGACGACGGTCAAGCCATAGGCGCGTTCGATCTCGGCACACACTCGGGAGAGGGTCCGCTTGGACTGCCAGATGTCCACCCTGCTGCCATCAACCCGGACAAGCGACGCCGCGAGGTGGATGTGTTGGTTGCCGGTGGCACTCGTTCCGTGGCCTACGGCCACCCACGCGGCGGGCTCCAGTCCCTCACGCTCGAACCCGATGGCCTTGACGGCCTTGTGGGCGATTTCCGCCCACTGGTCGTCGGTCAGTTGGAGATCAGTGGAAGGGAGCGAGAGCGAGAGGTGCCAGATGTGCCCATTGGCGGGATTGGTTCGATAGGAGTCATTAGCGGCATCGAGTGCTGTATCTAGGTCTGCGATTTCGGCCGCAGTCAGTGCCCGCCCCTCCTCCACTCCCATCACGATCCCCGACGTGATCACCCGCTGATCTGTGTGCTCGTTCGCCCGGCCCGGCCCGAAGAGGTAGCGGATGAGAGC
>Ga0075522_10002734_pt1 | contig 13025 bp, 10 predicted proteins | sample NGEPerA_FD_74796 | JGI IMG/M metagenome (GOLD analysis project Ga0075522, IMG submission 74796) | Arctic peat soil microbial communities from the Barrow Environmental Observatory site, Barrow, Alaska, USA - NGEE PermafrostL2-A | ecosystem: Environmental > Terrestrial > Soil > Wetlands > Peat ... | reverse complement strand
GGCCCACTGACTGGAAAGCCGGATGCGGGAAATCCGCACGTCCGGTTTGGCGCGAGGGGAGGCCGAAACCAATCGGCCTTCCCTACCCCGATCAATAAAGGATCTGAATCCACGAATGGCGCAGGTTAGCTGAATTGCAATGTCGGACGCAGATCATTGCTGCCCGATGTGAACGGCGCGTATTCGCGCACGGCTATTTAGCCCTGCCGTCATCGACGTTTACACTTCTCCAGAAAATCGCGCACCGCTCTGCTCGGCGCGGCAGAAATGCCCCGTGGATTCCGCACATCGGGGCGATACAATGCCGTTGTTGTCCGACTGTCTGTTGGAGGTGAGTTCAGGTGGCACAGGCTGAAATCATAGTTGCCGACGAGAGGCTTTTGCCCAAGGCCGTTGAACTTTACAACGCCTGCTTCCGGCCCAAGCGCGAAGTGGATTTCTTTAAGCGCCGATTCATGGGCCGGTACAATGCGCTGACGCTGCTGGCGCGAATGGACGAGAAGCCGGTGGGATTCTGGATCGGCTTTGAGCTCAAGCCCGGGATGTTTTATCACTGGATGGGCGCGGTGCTGCCGGACATTCGCCGTCACGGAGTCGCCCGCCAGCTTCAGGAAGCGCAGCAGGCCTGGGGCAAGGACCACGGCTACGAATACATCCGCTGCGAGTGCATGAACCACCAGCGCGAGTTCATCCACTTCGCCGTCGCCCTCGGATACGACATCGTCGGCATCCGATGGGACTCGACGCACGCGGATAATCTGGTCGTCTTTGAGAAGAATTTGGTGGATTAGGATCGCCCCCGATTTCCCCGGCGTCCCCGACTGGTTTAACGAGGGGCTGGCGAGCCTTTACGAACAGAGCACGCTGGGCGTCAACACGATCGCCGGCCACGAAAACTGGCGACTTCCCGCGCTGCAGACGGCCATCAAATCCAATCGCCTGCGCCCGCTCAAGGAACTGATCGAAGACCCGAATTATTATCGCAAGGATCTCGTCGGCCTCAATTATGCCCAGGCGCGTTACCTCATGTTCTATCTGCAAGAGCGCGGCTTGCTGGTCCGCTACTACAAGAGTTTCCGCGACTCGACGACTGAGGATAAAACGGGCTTGAAATCATTGGAAAGGTTGATCGTTCCGCAATCGCTGGAAGCCTTTGAGAAAGATTGGCGGAAGTGGGTGCTGACATTGACGTTTCAGGGAGACGGATAACCAGGGAGTCCTTCAGTCGGGTATAAGTACACTGGATTCACGGAAAGAAGCCGCCAACGTATCACGGGCGTCTCGCCCCGTGCGGATGGCGCGGCGTTGAGAAATCACAATATTCCCAATCTGAAAGCACCCTGCACGGGCGGGACGCCCGTGATACATTAATGGGCGCCAATCCCACAAGAGGCGTTAGCCGCAGTTACTTTACGCGCACTTCCAACAAATACGCGTACAACGCTCCGCCGCGACCGTTGGCGTCGGTGACGCTCAGGTAGTATTCCCCATCCCTGGTCAGCGCGATGTCCAGGCTTGAATCGGGGCTGGCATCGGTGTCGTCGTTGGAGGCGATGACATGGTGATGGGCATCGTACAGCGTGAGCAGCGAATCCAGCGGCGAACCGAGTTGGGCGGCGATCACGTGCGCGGAAAGTTTCTGGCCTTTGCTGGCCTTGAAGCGGAAGACGTCCACGTCATTGGGTTCCTGAATGGCGCCTTGAATCGTGGTGGCCGGATGGATTTTTTGGGCGTTGGGAAAGCCGCCGTTGGGCTCCTTCTCCGGGGTCAATGCGCCGGCGGCGAACGTCCGCAGGGCGCGGGGCGGCGTCGCGCCAACGGGAGTGACGATCGTAATTGAAACGTCGCTTGCCGGGGCGTCGGCGGGGATTTCAAGCTCGACTTCAACCTGGCTTTCCCCCACCGCTTCCGGCGTCAGTGGCGCGGGCGGGGCGGACTTGGACTTGGATTTGATCGTCGCATGCAGCGGCTTGCCGCCCAGTTCACATTTCGCTTCGCTGGCCTCCGATAGATCATGCCCGCGGATGAGCAATTTGCTCGTCGCCCCGCGCATCACGCCCAGCGGCGCGGTAAATAAAACACCCGGCGGAACTTTCTTGCCAGTGTCTTTTTTATCCTTGGCAATCGCAGGGATCGTGAAGGCCACCACCGAAAGACTTGCGCAGAGAACGCGGAGAAGCCGAGGTCCAGAGAAAATAAATTTGAATGGAAGGATTGGAACCAATGTGCATTCTTTCTCATGAATACAATTCCTCGACCAGCCCCCCCTCGCTGAGAATCTCAACGGGCCGCCCCTCAGGCGTATGCAGTTGCTTGCGGGGGTTGATGCCCAGCGAGGAGTAGACCGTGAAAGCGACATCGGCTGGGCGGACGGGGCGGTCGGTGACATAGGCGCCGTCGCGGTCGGTGGCGCCGACGATCTTTCCGCCCTGCACTCCCGCGCCGGCGAACAGCATTGACGCGGCCTTCGACCAATGATCGCGGCCGGCTTTGTCGTTGATCTTGGGCGTGCGGCCAAACTCGCCCATCACCACCACCATCGTGTCCTTCATCAGGCCGCGATCATGCATGTCGGCGATCAGGGTTGAAAAGCCCTGGTCGAACATGGGCAGTTTCTTGTCCAGGTGCTCGAAGATTTTGTCGTGATGATCCCAGCCGGCGGAGTTGAGGGTGATGAACCGCACGCCGCGCTCGACCAGCCGGCGCGCCAGCAGGCAGCCCTGGCCAAAGTCGGTGCGGCCATAGGCGTCGCGCATGGCCGGCTTTTCCTGCTCCATGTCGAATCCCGCCTGCGCTTCGGGCGACAGCACCATGTCGGCGGCGCGCTGCTGAAATTCATCGTACGTCGCCATCTGATCGTTGCCCTTGATCTGGGCCCCCAGATGATCGACGGCAGCCAGGAGCGTCTTGCGGCGCTCCACCGTTCGCGGCGCCAACGGCCGGCGCAGGCCCAGGTCCCGCACCTTGTAGCCGGCCTGGTTGGGATCGCCGGCCTTGAACGATTCGTAGCGCCCGCCCAGGAACGCGCTCTTGCCCAGTTCCCAGGTGAACGACGGATTTTTCGGCACGGCCACGTAAGGCGGCAACTTGCCGGTAAATCCTTCTTCATGCGCGACCACCGCGCCCATTGCGGGGTAATCGCCGAACGCCGATCCGAATTGCCCGGAAAGCACCCAGTTGGTTGCGGTTTCGTGGTGGTCGCTTTCGTGGCTGCCGGAGCGCACGAGGCAAACCTTGTCCATCAGCTTCGCCATCCTCGGCAGCAACTCGCTGATTTGCAGGCCGGCGACGTTGGTGGAGATGGCCTTGTATTTCCCGCGAATTTCGGGAGCGGCATCGGGCTTGGGATCAAACGAATCATGATGCGAAAGCCCGCCGCCCAGATAAACCAGGATGATCGACTTGGCGCGCGGCTTCATTGCCGGCTTCCCCTCGGAAGCCAAAAGTTTCTCGGCCGCCAGCACATTGGCCAATGAAAGCCCCAGTGCGCCCAGTCCGCCGACGCGCAGAAAATCGCGCCGCGAGACGCCATTGCAAAGTCGGCTGAAGTTTCCGGGGAGGGAGATGTCAATCATAAGTCACCTGTGTACTGAGGAGAAACTGACCGCGGAGACGCCGAGACGCAGAGAAGAAAACACGGAGAAGCCAGTGGCGATGTTGCATGACGGCGGGAACCTTCAACGTATCACGGGCGTCTCGCCCGTGCTGACGGGGCAAGACACCTGCGATCCACGATAACCAATTTTCCGCGCTTTCAGCACGGGCGGGACGCCCGTGATACAACACAGTTCGCGTTTGGCGTCAATGGTTGAACGCAAACTCCTTCGAGTTCAGCAGCGCCCACAGCAAATCCCGATACACCTCTTCCCGCGGATCGCCGGCGGCCAGCGCTTTGTGCACCGCCGCTTTCTCGCCATCGCTGGGCGGGCGGCCGAATGCCGCGAGAAACACCTCATCGACCGCCCGCGTGTCATCGGGCACATTTTTCATGATCTTCGCCAGCCGGCCCTCACCCGAGCGGATTTTGTTTAGGACGTCGTCGCCATTGTTGAGATTCAGAAGCTGCGGGAGATTGACCTCGTCATTGCGTTCGCACGCACAGGCGGTGATGCGGTCAGAGCGGCCGAACAGCGTGAGAAAGTACGAATTCACGCCCGGCTCGGGGAGTTCGACGGCGCGCTGGCCGACGGGATATCCGGCGTAATGATCGGGCACTCCGGTGGCGCTGACGATCGCGTCCGCCATCACCTCGGCTGGAAGCCGGCGGGCGTAGTAGTGCGAGAAGAAATGATGATCTTTCTCGTTTTCGGCGAGAGTCGTTGAGCTAAGCTGGTAAGTCCGCGAGTTAAGGATCAGCCGGATCACATGCTTCAAGTCATAATGATGCGAAACGAATTCCTGGTTCAGCACGGCCCACAGCGCGGGATTGGAAGGAGGATTGCTGGAGCGCAGATCATCCACCGGCTCAACGATGCCGACGCCCAGGAAATGCTTCCAGAGCCGATTGACCATCGCGCCGCTGAAGTACTCGTTTTTGGGATCGGTGATCCACGCCGCCAGCGCCACGCGGGCGTCCTGGCCGGAGTCGGTGGCGATCGGGGAGCGATCGAGCGGCTGGGGGACCATGAATTTGCCAGTGCGCGGCTGCCTTACGCCTTGCGGGCCAAGCCGCCCGCCCTCGATGTTCGCGCATAGGTCGTTCTGGCGGTTCTCCAGTTCCTCGATTTTCGCCAAGGCCTTTTTCTGTTCGTCGCCGGTCTTTGAATCCGCGATTGCCTGAGTTTCGGCGAGCGCCTTCTGGTTTTCCGAAAGTTGCTTTTCCGCCTCGGCCTGCTCGCGGCCCTCGGCCAGCAGATACGTCGTTCCCTTGCCCAACTCGGCGCGCCGAAATGTCATATGCGAGAAGCAGGCGGCGAAGTGGTAGAAGTCGTCCTGCGTGTACTTTTCGAGCGGATGATTATGGCAGCGGGCGCAGCCGATGCGCGTGCCCAGGAACGCCTGTGCCACAGAATCGGCGACTTCCGATTCTTCCACATTCTGCTTCTCGCCAATCGTCACGATGAAATATCCGATGGCCGGATGATGCGCGGCATCGCCGGTGCAAGTCAGAACTTCGCGCGCCAATTCATCCCACGGCCGATTCCGCGCCACCTGCTCGCGGAGCCATTCGTGCAGCGCCCGCACGCCCTTTACGCCGCGGGCATCGTGATCGCGCTCCCGGCGGTTTTGCAGGAGGTCGCCAAGCTGCAACGCCCAATAGTCGGCAAACTCCGGCCGATCCAGCAAAGCGTCGATCAATGCCGCCCGCTTATTGCTACGCCCATCCGCGAGAAACGCCCGCACTTCATTGGGCGTCGGCAGCGCGCCGATCGTGTCGAGAAATGCCCGCCGCACAAACGTCGCATCATCGCACACCCCCGAAGGCGGCACATGCAGGGCGGCAAGCCGGGCCATGACCGGCGGATCAAGCAGGTTATTCGCTTGCGAGAATTGCGACGGTTCGACCGTGTTATCGAATGGCGTAGTCAACGTCACCACGCCGACCAATCCCTGGAAATGCACGCGCACCGCGGTGGAACCGCTGCGCAGCGATTTCACCAAACCATCCTCGCTCACGCTGACGATTGCCGGGTCATTGGCGAAGAATTGGCTCAGCCAGGTTACGTCGCGCAGCCGGCCATCGGGATAGTGCGCCCGCACCGCCAGTTGCTGCGTCTCGCCGATGTGCATCATCCGGTCGCCCGGCAACACGTCCAGCCGATCGGCATCCTGCTCTTTTGGATCAGGCCCCGGCGCCCGCGCCTTGATCCATTCGAGCAACACCTTCTGCGCCGCCGATCCCTCGGCAAACCGCCGGCCCCCCTCGTGCGGCACCTGCCCCAACGGCTTGCGCAACAACAGGCTCTGATCCGGCTCCCCAAAATCGATCCGCCGGGAACCCAGTTCGGTGGTCAGCGAGTCGTAATCCCATTCCGGCGCGTACCCCCGCAACGAAAGTTTGAATCCATTCTGCCCCGCCATCTTCCCATGACAACTGCCGGCGTTGCACCCCATCTTCGTGAGCACCGGGATCACGTCCTGGCGGAATGAGGGGGCGGTGGGCTTTTCCGCCGTCGTCGGCGGTGTGGCGGGGGCGTCGCCTGCGCGCAGCGTAACGCCCATGGCCAGCAAGAGGCCGATGCCGGTCAGAAGCATCAGGATGGTCCCGCGCCGCGATCCGCGCAATGCCATACAGTTTGGAAGTTCGGAATGTAACATCGGCTTTTGGAATTGATAGTGTTGCGGAGCAGTCTCGTTGAATTTCGCAAGGTGGACACAGCCGCTTAACGTATCACGGGCGTCTCGCCCGTGCTGGGTGCGTTGAGGTCGGCAAACGGTGATTCTTCAACCACCGCGCCATCCGCACGGGCGAGACGCCCGTGATACGACAACGGGTTTCCACTGCTCATGCCACCTCTGCCGCTTTGCGTCTCCGTGACTCTGCGCAATCGTTGCCGTCGTGGCTTGAGAGCTGGAGAGTTCGCGAACAACATCAGCCCTTTCTGCCGTCCTCCCACATTTCCAACCTCTTCCCACGATGCTAAGATCGCCTTTGCCGCGCCTTTCGCGCGATCTGGAGCTTTGCATGAACCGTGAGAAATTTGCCTGGCTGGTGAGCGTCGTCCTGATTGCCGTGCTGGCGTTTCAGATTCCGCGCACGCTGGCGCATCGTGATGATGAATATGCCTTCGTGCGCACGCTGCTGGATATTCATCGGCAGGTCGCGGTGAATTACGTCGATACGGTGGACGAGCCCAAGCTCGAGCAGGGGGCCATCGACGGCATGCTCGGGCAGCTCGATCCGTTCACCGCCTACATCCCGTCGGCCAAACAGGAGCAATTCGACAACATGCTCGAAGGCAGCTTCCGCGGTGTGGGCATTGAGCTCAATCAAACCGAGAAAGGCGAAGTGCAGGTCGTTACGCCGATTGACAACAGCCCCGCCGCCCGCGCCGGCGTCGAGCCCGGCGACATCATCATCAAAGTTAACGGCGACGACATCACCCGCCTCAAGATCGACGAGGTGATGAAGAAAATCAAAGGCCCCATCGGCACCCCCGTCACCCTCACCGTCCATCACGAAGACGGCAAAGATCAGTCGCTGACGATGAACCGCGAAGACATAGTCGTTCCCACCATCAAGGGGTACCGCCGGCGGCCCGATGCCAGGGCCAGTGATCCCGATCCCTGGGATTACTGGGCGAGCAATAGTCCTAGAATCGGCTACATTCGCATCACCCAGTTCACCAGCGACACCTTCGCGAGACTCAAAAGCGTGATGGACCGGCTGCTTGCCGGGCACATGCAGGGCCTGATCCTGGACGTGCGCTTCAACCCCGGCGGCCGGCTCGATCAGGCCAAGGACGTGGTCGATCTGTTCGTTCGCCAGGGGGTGATCGTCAAGGTAAAGGGGCGCAACCGGCCCGAGGAAATCTCCTACGCCCACGCCCAGGGAACGCTTCCCGACTTTCCGATGGCGGTGCTGGTCAACGAGCACTCGGCCAGCGCCAGCGAAATCGTATCCGGCAGCCTCAAGGACAATCATCGCGCCCTCATCGTTGGCACCCGCACGTTCGGCAAAGGCTCCGTGCAGGAACTCATCCAACTGGGCAACAACGAAGGAGAGCTCAAGCTGACCGTCGCGTATTACTACCTGCCCAGCGGCCGGCTGGTGCATCGCAAGAAGGACTCGACCGATTGGGGCGTCGATCCGCAGTTGGCCGTCCCCATGACCCCCGAGCAGGAAAAATGGCTCATGCAGCAGGAACTGGCCCTGGACATGATGCCCGGCCACCCCACCACAAAGCCCGCCACCCGTCCCGCGACCCAGCCGATTGATCCGCAACTCGACGCCGCGCTGGGCGCCTTGAACAGCGACATCCGCGCCGGCGGCAAGCAAAACGTCCCCGCGATTCCGGCAAGTCAGCCAGTCATCCAACCTGCCGCTGTCCAGCGGGCGCTCAAGTGATCGGCAACTGGGTGCGTGACGAGCACCGGGCGCGGGAAAAAGAGACGCTGCCCAAACTGTTACGCACCCCCGGCAACTTCGACTGGCCGCTGGGATGCTGTCGCCGGCGGGCCAACGTCTGTACAGAAAGTCATCATCCTGTAATATCAGCGGCGATCCGATGGCTCGCGGAAAGCCTCGGGCAAGTTCCAATCTCTCGGAGGAGCCTTCAAGTGATACGATCCAATTTGCGCGGGATGCGGGGAATACGGGCGGTGTTGGGTGTTTGCGCGGCGCGGCTGGCGTGTGTCGGCGCGTGCGCGGCTTTCGCGGTTGCCGGGTGTTCTAAACACAATGCCGCCAGTTCTTCACCGGACAAGGACAAGTCGATGGCCAATGTGCAAGAATCGGATTTTGGCAAAACCAAGGACGGCAAAGCCGTCAAGCTCTTCACCCTCACAAATGAGCATGGCCTGGTCGCCAAGGTCATGACGTTTGGGGCGACACTGGTCGAAATGCGCGTGCCGGACAAGAACGGCAAAATGGGCGACGTGGTCTGCGGCTTTGACAAGCTGGTCGACTACGAACCCAAGAGCGATCCGTACTTCGGCGCCGTCGTCGGCCGCGTCGGCAATCGCATTGCCAAGGGCGAGTTCACTCTCGACGGCACGACATATCACCTTGCCGTCAACAACGGCCCCAATACCCTGCACGGCGGAAACGTCGGCTTCGACAAGCACGTCTGGGACGCCAAAATCGTGCAGAGCCACGATGGGCCGTCCGTGGCGTTTCATCGCGTCAGCCCCGACATGGAAGAGGGTTTCCCCGGCAATCTCGATGTAACCGTCACCTACACGCTCACCAACGACAACGCCGTGCGCCTGCATTACAAAGCCACCACCGACAAGGACACGATCCTCAATCTCACCAATCACTCGTATTGGAATTTGAGCGCATTTGAGACGCCGACGATTTTGGATGAAGTGCTCATGCTTAACGCCGACTATTACACCCCGGTGGACGCCACGCTGATCCCGACTGGCGAGATTCTGCCGGTGAAGGGAACCGTGATGGATTTCACCAAGCCCACGCCAATCGGCGAGCGCATCGAACAAGTGCCCGGCGGCCCGCCGACCGGTTACGACCACAACTACGTTTTGAACGGCCCGGATGGCAAGATGAAGCTGTGCGCCCGCGCGTATGATCCGAAGTCCGGCCGTCAGATGGAAGTGCGCACCACCCAACCGGGTGTGCAGTTTTACAGCGGCAACTTCCTGGACGGCACGAATACCGGCAAGAACGGCGTCAAGTACGTCAACCACGGCGCCTTCTGCCTCGAAACCCAGCATTATCCCGATTCGATTCATCAGCCCAAATTCCCCAGCTCGGAGCTGAAGCCGGGGCAGACATTTGATGAGACGACGACGTATAAGTTTTCAACGCGATAGAGGCGGCCGGCCTCTCGCTCGCTCCTTCGGTGCACGTCACTTCTTGGAACGCCGTGCCTGCGAAGAAGAAACGCGGCGAGGATGCCGCGTCCATGTAGAAGCGACGGCCTCGTCGCTTTCGGGTGCGCTGTGCCCGTGGAAGAGACACGCGGCGAGGATGCCTCGGCTACGCAGAAGCGACGGCCCCGTCGCTTTCAGGACCGCTGTGCCTGTGGAGTAGACACGCGGCGAGGACGCCGCGGCTACGTAGAAGCGACGGCCGCGTCGCTTTCGGGAGCGCTGTGGCCGTGAAGAAGACGCGCGGCGAGGATGCCGCGTCCATGTAGAAGCGACGGCCTCGTCGCTTTCGGGAACGCTGTGCCCGTGGAGAAGACGCGCGGCGAGAATGCCTCGTCTATGTAGAAGCGACGGCCCCGTCGCTTTCGGGAACGCTGTGCCCGTGGAGAAGACGCGCGGCGAGGATGCCGCGTCCATGTAGAAGCGACGGCCCCGTCGCTTTCGGGAACGCTGTGCCCGTGGAGAAGACGCGCGGCGAGGATGCCGCGTCCATGTAGAAGCGACGGCCTCGTCGCTTTCGGGAGCGCTGTGCCTGTGGAGTAGACACGCGGCGAGGACGCCGCGTCTACGTAGAAGCGACGGCCTCGTCGCTTTTGGGAGCGCTGTGCCTGTGGAGAAGACACGCGCCTACCCGGAAATAAACGACACTCAAGCGGAGAAGCAGCCTATGTTTCGCAATCCGACCGCATTCTTCACGGCATTACTCCTGGCCGGCGCCCTGCCGTTCGCCCCCGGCTGCAAGAGAACCACCGCCGGCACCGGCGGACCCACGTCCGCGGCCCGTACGCGGCATGTATTCCTCGCGCCGCCTGGCCAGCCTCTGAAGCTGGCGTTTGTCTCCAACAATGCCAGCGATTTCTGGAAGCAGGCCGAGGCGGGGGTGGACGCCTACAGCAAGGAGAGCGGTGTTCAGGTTGTATTCAAGAAGCCCAACTCGACCAACCTGCTGGCCGAACAGAATGGCATCCTTGAGGATTTGCTGACGCAGGGCTACAACGGGATCGCCATCAGCCCGTGGTCACCGGCCGAACAGACCCGCGAACTGAACAGGGCAGCTGCACAGACGAATTTGATCTGCGCCGACAGCGATTGCCCCAAGTCCAATCGCCTGGAATACATCGGCACCAACAACTATGAGGCAGGCAAAAAATTGGGCGAGCAAATCGTAAAACTCCTTCCAAAGGGCGGAAAGATGGCGGTTTTCGTCGGCACCTTCTCCGCCGACAATGCCCGCCAGCGCCTACAGGGAATCCAAGATGTGATCGCGGGCCACAACATCGACATTGTCGCCAAGAAGGAAGATTCGCACGATGCAATTAAGCAACGGGCCAATCCCGAAGACGTCATCAATAACACGAGCCTGGGTGTGAATCTGCTCTGCGGGCTGTGGTCCTACAACGGCGGCGAGATCGCGGCGGCCATCCGCGCCAGCGGCAAGCAGGGGCAACTGATTGAAGTTTGCTTCGATGATGACAAGGACACCCTCAAGGCCATTGAGGAAGGAATCATCTCCTGCACCGTGGTGCAAAAGCCGTATCTTTTCGGCTATGACTCAGCCAAGCTTCTCCACGATCTGGCGGTGAAGGGGCAATCAGCGCTGCCGGCCAATGACGTTATGGACTTGGGCGTGGAGGTCGTCGATGCGGAAAACGTCAAGGCGTACCAGCAAAAGATCGGCAAGATGTTCGACGCCGTAAAGCCAAAGAAATGACATGCCGCCGCTCGATCCCATGCTCCTGTCCATGCGCGGCATCACCAAGCGCTTTCCGGGAGTGGTGGCGCTTCAGGATGTTTCATTGGATCTATGCCCGGGTGAAGTGCTCGCGCTCATGGGCGAAAACGGCGCGGGCAAGAGCACACTGATGAAGATTCTGGGCGGCGCGTATCTGCCGGATCTGGGACAGATCACGCTCGATGGCCGGCTGGTTGTTTTGCACGATACAGCCCACGCGAAGCAGGCCGGCATTGCGCTGATCCATCAGGAATTGATGCTCGCCCCCAACCTGGATGTTGCCGCCAATATCTTTCTGGGGAATGAGCGGGCGGCGCACGGATCCGGAGTTGTGCGCGTGCATGGAGCGGCACTTGGAAACGGAGCTGCGCCGGGAGACGCGGCTAAAAGCGTTAGCCGCACCCTCGGCGCTGGGTTAATGCGATCCCTCCCTCGCTCGGCGATGCGGGATCGGGCGGCGGAACTACTGGCTCGCGTGGGCCTGCGCCGTTCTCCCGACACGCCCGTCTCCGCGCTTAGCGCCGGGCAAATGCAGATGGTGGAGATCGCCAAGGCTCTGGCCCTGGATGCCCGCATCATCATCATGGACGAGCCGACCTCCTCGCTCACCTTCGGCGAAACCCGGCAACTGTTCAAAATCATCCAATCCCTGCGCAGCGCAGGCATCGGCATCATCTACATCTCGCATCGGCTGGAAGAGGTGCTGGAATTGGCGGACCGGATCACCGTCTTGCGCGACGGCAAAAACGTCGGTGATCTGGACAGATCGCAGGCCACGCATGACAAGATCGTGGCGATGATGGTGGGCCGTGCGCTAAGCGCATGGTTTCCCGAGCGTCCCGAGCAGCCGCCGGGCGAAATCGTGCTGGAGGCGGACAGCCTGATTGTCCCGGGCGCGCCGGCGGGCGTGAGCTTTACGGCGCGGCGCGGCGAAATCCTTGGCTTCGCGGGATTAGTCGGGTCGGGCCGCACCGAACTGATGGAAGTGCTTTTCGGCGCTCGTCGGGCCCTGGGTGGCCGGATGCGCCTGGGCGGCATCCCCTACCAGCCGCGCAAAACGCGTGACGCCATTCGCAATGGAATCTACCTGGCGCCCGAGGATCGCAAGCGGCACGGGTTGGTCTTGCCGATGAGCATCGCGCAAAACGTGTCGCTGCCCGACGTCGGCAATTACAAGCCGCGCTGGCGCCTGGGCCTCCGCCAGGAAGCGCGGGCGGCGGCGCTGGAAATGACGCGCCTGCGGATCAAAGCCCCCTCCGCCAGCCAGCGCGTGGTCAATCTCTCGGGCGGAAATCAGCAGAAGGTCGTGCTGGCCAAGTGGCTGGCGATGCGCCCAAAAGTATTGATCCTTGACGAGCCGACGCGCGGAATCGACGTCGGCGCCAAGGCCGAAATTTATCGCCACATGGCGGAGTTGGCGCGGCAGGGAATTACCATCATCATGGTCAGTTCCGATATGGAGGAAGTGCTGGGCATGAGCGACCGCGTCGCCGTCATGCACGAGCGCCGAATCGTCGGCGTCTTAGCGCGCCGCGAATTGAGCCAGGAACGCGTTGGAATGCTAATGGCGGGCGGAGACGCGAGAAAATGATGGAGGATGAAGGGCGTTGTCGTATCACGGGCGTCCCGCCCGTGCCGGTTGCGATAAATGTCGAAAACTGCGGTTTTTCCTACTTTTGATGCACCAGGCACGGGCGAGACGCCTCATCTTTCGTCACATTTTTTCCAGTCCAGCCGCCCGCGCGCCCATGACCATCAGGTGAAGGTCATTCCATCCGCGCCAGAGGGTGAGCCAGCCGGG
>Ga0075522_10002732_pt1 | contig 13037 bp, 3 predicted proteins | sample NGEPerA_FD_74796 | JGI IMG/M metagenome (GOLD analysis project Ga0075522, IMG submission 74796) | Arctic peat soil microbial communities from the Barrow Environmental Observatory site, Barrow, Alaska, USA - NGEE PermafrostL2-A | ecosystem: Environmental > Terrestrial > Soil > Wetlands > Peat ... | reverse complement strand
TAAATTAGCCGCCAATTTTGATTGTTTTGGCGGAAAAAATCCGTCACTGTTTGCGGTTTTATGCAACAGGTCAATCTTGGGATTATCGGCGGCGGCACGGTCGGCAGCGGCGTTTTCCATCACTTGGAAAATAATGGCGCGCTGCTTTCGTCGCGCCTCGGGATCAAGATTGGCTTGCGCAAAATCGCCGTCAAAGCCCTTGATGAACCGCGCCCATACGCCATCCCTTCCTCCTTGATGACGACCGATTGGACGACGGTGGTCAATGATCCCAAGGTGGATATCGTCCTCGAGTTGGTCGGCGGCCTCCATCTCGCCAAGACCATGATTTTAACGGCGCTCAAGTTGGGCAAGCCGGTGATCACGGCCAACAAAGCGCTGATCTCGGCCCATGGCGAGGAGTTGTTTGCCGCCGCCAGTCAATACAAAACCAACCTGTATTACGAAGCGAGCGTGGCCGGAGGAATTCCGATTATCAAGGCGGTGCGCGAAGGTTTTGCCGGCAATCGCATCACGCATATTTACGGGATTGTTAACGGAACCTGCAATTACATCCTGACTCGAATGAAGTTGGAAGGCTCGGACTTTCAACCGACCCTGGCCGAAGCGCAACGACTCGGCTATGCCGAAGCGGACCCCTCCCTCGATGTCGATGGCTTTGATTCCGAACACAAAATCGGCATTCTCGCCTCGCTGGCCCATGGGTTTTGGGTGCGGCCGGCGGACATCTACGTCGAGGGCATCCGGTCAATCAGCCGCACGGACATCGAGTTTGCGGGCAAGCTTGGCTATACGATCAAACTGCTCGGAGTGGTCAAGGCCATCGAGCAACCGCGCGGCCAGGCGGTGCAAGTCTCGGTTTACCCCGCCTTGGTTCCAAACGGGCACGTCCTGGCCAGTGTCAATCATGTTTTCAACGCGGTTTTTGTCCGGGGCGACGTGGTCGGCGACACTCTTTTCTACGGGCGCGGCGCAGGCAAGGACGCGACGGCCAGCGCGGTTCTAAGCGACATCGCCGATGCCGCCTTGGATTTAAAACACGGCACGCGCCAGCGCATCCCGCCCTTTGTCGCGCACGAGGGCCACGGCAAAGTCCTTTCCATCGACGCGGTGGTGTCGCGGTATTATTTGCGTCTAAGTGTGATTGACAAGCCGGGGACGCTGGCCAAGATCACCGCGATTTTGGCCGAGTCGAAAATTGGCATTTCCTCGGTCATTCAGCCCGAAGGCCACGAAGGGGAAAGTGTGCCGTTGATTTTGATGAGCCATGCCGCGCCCAACGCCGCCATGAAAAAGGCGCTGGCTAAAATTGCCAAGTCCCCCGTCATTAAGGCGGCACCGGTCATGATCCGGCTGGAGAGTTTCGAGTGAAGGCCGAATATCGGAGTGAAGCCATGAATTCCATTTTACCCGCGGAGGGCAAACGATGGCGGGGCGTGATTGACGCCTATCGCGCCTATTTGCCTGTGACCGACGCGACCCCGGTCGTCTCACTCAACGAAGGCAACACGCCGTTGGTGCGGGTGGATAATTTTGTCGAAGCCATTGGCGGCGATTTTCAATTGTGGCTGAAATACGAAGGCGTCAACCCAACCTGCTCGTTCAAAGACCGCGGCATGACCATGGCGGTTTCCAAAGCCAAGGAGCGCGGCGCGCAGATCGTCATCTGCGCCAGCACCGGCAATACTTCCGCCGCCGCCGCCGCCTACGCCGCCCGCGCCAAAATGAAGTGCGTCGTTCTGTTGCCGCACGGAAATATTGCCCTGGGCAAATTGGCGCAGGCCCTCATGTACGGCGCCATGACCATTGCCGTGCAGGGAAATTTCGACGAGGCGTTGCGCATCGTGCGCGAACTGGGCGAAACCGGACGGGTTGAAGTGGTCAACAGCATCAACCCCGTGCGCATTGAGGGACAAAAAACGGCCGCATTTGAAATTTGCGACCAATTGGGCCGCGCGCCGGACTTTCATTTTCTACCCGTCGGCAACGCAGGCAACATCACCGCCTATTGGAAGGGCTACCGCGAATACTTCGCCGTCGGGAAAATCGGCCATGTCCCGCGCATGTTCGGCTTTCAAGCCGCTGGCGCAGCCCCCATCGTCCTGGGATTGGCCGTGGCCGACCCGCAAACCGTTGCCACCGCCATTCGCATCGGCAACCCGGCCAGTTGGCAAGCCGCCGGACTGGCCTTGAAAGAATCAAACGGCTTCATCGACAAAGTCGAGGATGAAGAAATCCTGGCCGCCTATAAATTGATTGCGCGCACGGACGGCATTTTTGTCGAACCCGCCTCCGCCGCCTGTTTGGCCGGATTGATCCACCGCGTCAAAGCAGGCGTCATTCCGCCCGGGAGCGTCATTGCCGCGACCATGACCGGCCACGGTTTAAAAGACCCCGACAACGCCATTAAAACCGCCGGCTTCGAGCCCATCATCGTGCCGCCGCAAAAAGAAGCCGTCATGAGGGTGATCGGACTGTAGTCCGGTTTCTTAATCTTAATCGTAATCTTAATCTCTTTTTCGGAGAAGAGGATGAAGAGGATTAACCCGACAAAGCGATAGCGGAACGGCGGAAGGAGCGGAGTGACCGGAGCCAACCTCCCACCCGAAGCGCCGCGCAATTGCGCCGTCCTCAAGCCGGAACGAACGCGCGCGGAGCAAAGTGGGCGCAAGGGTGTCAGGGTGCGATCACGGCGCGAGGCACGCGCTGGTTCCGGCGGGCTTGCTCCAGGGCTTTGCCCCAAAAAAGTCATCCTTGACGCGCAAGTGATGACCGGGGTTGGCAGCCCACGCCCTACCGAATCGGCGGCCTAATTTCCCGGAGGAAACTTCTTGCCTCCGCAATTTAGTAAGGCATATTAGCCGCCCGATGCTTCGGATTCGAGGCAAAATACCCAATCGTAATCGCAATGTGGGTTGGTAGCTCAGTCGGTAGAGCAGTGCCCTTTTAAGGCATTGGTCGAGGGTTCGAGTCCCTCCCAACCCACCATTCCCCAGTACGCCACTGTCTCTCTGCCTTGGACGGGGCTGCCAAAATGGCAATTCGGGATTTACTTCGCGCGAGGATGATTTTAAGCTGGGCGATTATCAAACGCCAGGCCATGTCTTTTAAAAATCGAATTTCTCGGCATCGTCTTTTGCGGCAAGATGAAGCCGAATTTTTTCATGTTCCTTTATCAAGGTGGGGGACATCGCGCTGCGATATCCCGGACGGCGCAGCGCGCCATCCATACCCATTGTGTTTGCCGTTTATCTTTTTCGTGCTGCTGGCAGGGACGAATGCCAAGGCCGCTAACATGACTCCAGTGGCGGTGACCGGCTTTAATCGGGATATGGTGATCGAGAGCGGGGCTTCCGGGCCGCCTTTTTCCAGCTCTGCCTTGGAGTTCAATCCGGCGGAGGGGACGTGCTTTTACCAGCATGGGTTGGTGGGTTACACTGCTGGAATGCCGGCCTCTGGGTCGTTTTTGAGCGCGACGGGGGACGGGACGACTTTTCAATTTCAGCCTTATACCGGGAATAATGCGCTGGTGTTCAGCAGCGAGACGGGGTTGAGCAGCGGAACGCTCACTCTCTCCAGGCCGGCCGTCTATAACCGGATCGCGGTCGTCGCCAACGCGGCGAATGGAAACAGCGCCGGCAACGCGAATGTAACGCTGCATTTTTCCGACGGCAGTTCCTACACCACGATTTACTACGCGCCGGATTGGTTTAACAACACGGCCAATATCGCGCTGGGAGGGGTGGATCGAATCGTCATCAGCACCGGTGCCCTGAAGAATTCGGGCTCGAACAATCCGCGCTTTTACGAGACGACGCTCAATCTGGGGGCGCTTCTGGGAACCTCCAATAAACCGCTGGCCAGCCTGACCTTCGCCCAGGCGCCGGGGGTTCAGTCCGGTTTGTCCGGCTCGACGGCCATTTATGCGGTCAGCGGTGAGTTGAGTGCGCAAACGCCCGTGACGATTACGACCCAGCCGGCCAACGCCATCGTGCTCGAATTTACGACGGCGAGTTTCGCGGCGGTGGCAGCGGGCAATCCGGGGCCAGCGCTGCAATGGTATGACAATGGGGTTGCCTTGGCGGGTCAAACCAATCCATCCCTCACGATCGGCCCGGTGGGGTACTCCAATAATGGCGCTGCGTTCTACCTGGTGGCGTCCAACGTGGTCAGCAACATAACCTATAGCGCGACCAGCAGCGTGGCGGTTCTGACGGTAACGCCAGTGATGAAGCCGGTGGCGGTTACTGGATACAATCGGGATGTTATGATTGAAAACACCGCGATCGGGCCGCCCTACAGCGCTGAGGCGGCGGAGATGAACGCGGGGGAGGGGACGGCCTATTACGAAAGCGGATTGCCCGGAACCGCCTACGGCCTTCCCATTTCCGGCAGTTTCCTTAGCGCAATCGATGGAACGGAATTTCAATTGCAACCCTATGCCACTAACAACGCACTCGTTCTGAGCAGTGACACGGGGATCAGTTCCGGCATGCTGGCGCTGCCCACGCCCTCGGTTTATCAGTCGATTGCCATTCTGGCGAATTCTGGCAATGGCACCGCGACCGGCACGGCCTCGTTGACGCTCAATTTCAGCGACGGCACCTCGCTCTTGACGACTTACAGCGCGCCGGATTGGTTCAATAACACCCCTTATGCGTTTGGGCGGGGAGATCGCATTAATCTCACGACCGGCGTGACCAATGGCGGGCCCACCAATCCGCGATTTTATCAGACGACCATCAATTTGATGGCGTTGCTGGGCGAAAGCAACAAAGCGCTGGCCAGCCTCGTTTTTGGGCAGTCGGAATCGGCCCATTCCACCGCCATTTATGCTCTGAGCGGCTTGGCCGCCCCGCCCGAGACGCCGTTCTTTCTCAGCCAGCCCGCCAGCCTCACCATCCTGGAACTGGGTGCGGCGGCCTTTAGCGCCTCGGCGATGGGCAATCCCTCGCCCTCATTGCAATGGTATCTGAATGGCGTTCCGGTTCCAGGCGCGACCAATTCGACTTACCTGATGGCCTCGGCGCCGCTGGCCGCCAACGGAGCGCGGTTGCGGGCGGTCGCGTCGAGCGTGGTCAGTAACGTCAATTATAGCGTGACCAGCAGTGTGGCGCTTCTCACCGTCCTGGCGGATACGAATCCGCCCGTGCTCCTCGGCGCGCAGTCGCTGGGGCTGACGCAGGCGCAGGTCAGCTTTTCCAAACCCATCTCGCCGGCCACGGCGGCTAATCCGGCAAATTATTCCCTGACAGGCCCGAATGGCGCCGTGGGCGTCCTAGGTGCGGCGCAGGATTTCTCGCAAAGCAATGTCGTGCTTTCAGTCAACACAATGGCGGACCTGGGCCTTTACGCCGTAACTGTCAACAATTTGAGCGACCAGACGGTGGCGGGCAATGTCATCGCGCCCAATTCGCAGGCTGCCTTTATGGCCAGCGATTATCAGCCGGCGGGCATTGGCAACCCGCCCCCGGGCGGAAACCAGGCCGTCTCGGCCAATGGGCTGGCCCTGACTGGCGCGGGCGCGGCCATCGGTGGAACCAACGACCAGTTTCAGTTCAGCTATAAGGTGGTTACGGGCAATTTCGATATCGCGGCGCGTTTGGCGGGCTTGAGCTTGTCGGATACGTGGGCGAAGGCGGGCTTGATGGCGCGCGAGACTCTCACGCCGGGCGGACGGTTCGCCGCGTCCCTGGCCACACCGGTCATGAACGGCTGTTTTTTTGAGTGGCGCGACCCGGCGGGCAGCACCAATCAGGCGGGCGGAAGCTTCCCGGATAATTATCCTAACATGTGGCTGCGGCTCAACCGGGTGGGCAACCTTTTGAGCGGCTTCGCCAGTTATGACGGACAAACCTGGTCGCTCCTGGCCAGCCAATCCATCGCCCTGTCCAATCAGCTTTATCTTGGGTTTGCCGTCGATAGCGATCAGAGCAACCAAACGGTCACGGCGCAATTCCTGCAAATCAGCAACATGCCCGGCAACGCGGTTGTCGGGACCGTGCCCAATCCGTCCGAACCGCTCGCGTCCTGCAGCCGCACGACGCCGATCGTGTTTTCGGAGATCATGTGGAAACCGGCCCCGCGCAGCGACACCAACGATTGCGAGTTCGTCGAGATTTACAATTCCAATCCCTGGTTCCAGGACATTAGCTCCTACCAAATCATCTGCGCCGATATGAATTACACTTTTCCGCCCGGCACGGTCATGCCGGGAGGAGGGTTTTTGGTCGTGGCCGCTTCACCCGGCAGCATACGGAGCGTGTATGGCATCACCAATGTGACGGGGCCGTACACTGGGAGCTTGAAGCACTCGGAAACCTTGCAGTTGCTCGACGAACAAGGCTCAATTCTGTTGACAGCTCCTTATACCGATATTTATCCATGGCCGGTGGCTTCCGCGGGCACGGGGCATTCCATCGTGCTGGCCAATCCAAGCTATGGTGAGGGCGACCCGCGCGCCTGGTCCATCAGTGACCGGGTGGGCGGCTCGCCGGGCCAGATGGAATCGTATCATCCGAGCGCCTTGCGCAATGTGGTTATCAACGAGGTGCTGGCGCACTCAGAGAATCCGGCGGCGCCGGCCTTTCTTGAGCTTTATAACACTAGCGCCCAAACGGTTGATCTTTCGGGCTGCGTCCTGACCGATGATCCCGCGTTCCGCCAATTTGTCATTCCGGCGGGCACGACGATTGGCCCCGGGGCTTTTGTCTCCTTCAACGCTGCGCTGGGCTTCTTGCTCAATCCAGCCGGAGATACCATTTATTTCATCGAGCCTGACGGCAGCCGGGTGCTGGACGCGGTGCAATTTGAGGCCCAGGGCAACGGCGTTTCCGTGGGCCGATGGCCCGACGGCGCCAATGACTTCTATCCGTTGCAGGCGTTGACGCCGGGAACAAATAACAGCGCGATCGTGATCGGCAATATCGTGATCAACGAATTGATGTACGATCCCATCAGCGGCAATGATGACGACGAATATATCGAACTCTATAATCAAAGCACCAACACGGTGAGCGTGGCCAATTGGCAGTTTACCGCCGGCGTGGCCTTTACGTTTCCGACCAACGCCAGCATTGGCCCCAATGGTTACGCGGTCATTGGCAGGGACACGGCCGGGTTGTTTTCCAATTACGCGAACCTGAGCGCCGCCAACACCTATGGAAATTTTTCGGGCAAATTATCGCATAATGGCGAGCGAGTGGCCTTGTCCATGCCTGAATCGCTCTATGGGACAAATACCATTTACGTGGTGGAGGACGAGGTGACCTATGGCACGGGGGGACGATGGGGGGCGTGGTCGAGCGGCGGCGGCAGCAGCATGGAGTTGATCGACCCTCACAGCGATCACCGCCTGGCGGCTAATTGGGCGGATAGCGACGAGTCCCAAAAATCATCCTGGGTCGATATTGAGAACACCGGCGTCCTGGATAATGGGGCCAATTACGAGTCCGCCATCGAGCACGCCCAAATCGGCCTGCTGGATGTGGGGGAATGTTTGGTGGACAATATCGAAGCGGATTGGGGGGGAACAAACTACATTGCCAACTCCACCTTTGAAACCGGGCTGGCCAACTGGTCGCCCCAGGGCAGCCATGTCCGCTCCGGCCTGGAAACTTCTGGTTATAACAGCAGTTATTCGCTGCATATTCGGAGCAGCGACAAATTCTGGCCGGCGCTAAATTCGTGCGAGGCCGTTCTGACGACTAATAAAATGACGGCGGGCGCGACCGTCACTTTGCGCTACAAGGCGCGCTGGATCCATGGCTCTCCCGAACCTGACCTCCGCCTGAACGGCAACTGGCTCGAGGCCACCGCCATGCTCCCCATTCCCCGCAATCTCGGAACCCCTGGAGCGCCCAACAGCGTTCTGGTGACGAATGCCGGCCCGGCGGTTTACCAGGTAAGCCATTCCCCAGGCGTGCCCGCAGCCCAGCAAGCTGCCGTCGTAAGCGCCCGGGTGCATGATCCCGACGGCGTGCAAAGCCTGACGCTCTATTACCGCATCGACCCCGCCGGCGCTTACACCGGCGTGGCCATGAAAGATGACGGCACCGGCGGGGATGTGATGGCGCACGACGGCATCTTCAGCGCGACCATTCCCGGCCAGGCTTCCAACGTAATGGCGGCGTTTTACATTTCGGCGGTGGACGCTCTTGGCGCATCGAGTCGCTTTCCCGCTTTGTTGACGGATGGCTCGCCGCCGCGTGAATGCGCCGTGATGTTCGGTGATGGCAACCCCGGCGGAAGTTTTGGCGTCTATCACATGTGGCTGACCCAGACTAATGTGACCCGCTGGGCCAACCTGGCCGACCTGAGCAATGAGGGCATCGACTTCACCTTCGTTTATGACAACAACAGGATTATCTACAACGCGCTGGGCCACTACTCCGGCAGCCCGTTCCATCAGGACTTTGACACGCCCATCGGCAAACTGTGCGCTTATAAGTGGGTTTTCCCGAAGGATGATAAATTTTTGGGCGCGACCGATTTCAACAAACTTCACCAACCGGGCAACTCCCCTGGGGACGATCCGAGTCTGCAGCGAGAGCAAACGACGTGGACATTCATGCGCGCGCTGGGCGTTCCTTGGGGCTACCGCCGGTTTGTCGCCGTTTACAGCAATGGCAATCGGCGGGGTTATCTGATGGAAGACGCCCAGGTGCCCGACAGCGACATGGTCAAGCAATATTTTCCAAACGATACCGGGGGCTATCTTTACAAAATGCAGCCGTGGTTTGAATTTGCGCCGTTTCCCTCCGGCTACACCATGGGTGATACGCCCGAGGCATATTGTTACCTCCTTCCATTCGTGACTACGGGCGGAATCAAAAAGCCTGCCCGATATCGTTATAACTTCGAGGTCCGCCGCACGCCGGACAGCTACAGCGACTTCACCAATGTGTTCTCGTTGGTGGACGCGGCGAATTCGTCCGCCAGTCCGAACTATGTTGAGAACATGGAAAACATGGCGGATATGAAAGAATGGATGCGCGTGTTCGCGGCGAATCACGCGGCGGGCAACACCGACTCCTTTGGCGCCAAGGTTAGTCAGAATATGTACGGTTACATCGGTGTTAACGGCACGAAATACACGCTGATGCCTTGGGATTTGAATATTGATTTGGGAGGACCCAGGTCGTGGGCCCCCGGCCAAAATCTTCTGGAGTATGACAGCAATGACCCCAATATGGGGGTGATTTTCCATACTCCTGCCTTCCTGCGCATGTATTGGCAGGCTCATCAAGATTTGATCAACGGCGCTCTCGACATCAACCTGACGACCGGGGCTCTCCTGAATGCAAAATACCACGCCTTTGTGGGCAATGGCCTAGTGGTCGAGAATCCCAACAGCGCCCTTCTTCCCTGGATCGCCTCCGCCCGGCTGAACATTGGGTCGCAACTTTCCCAGGTCGATACCGCCAACTTCACGGTCAATCCCGCCGTCTTGGCCAGCAACGATGTAGCTTTCGTGAGCGGCACTGCGCCGATGGCAGTCGGAACGATTTGGATCAATGGGGTGGCTTGGCCGATTACATGGACCACATTGACTAACTGGACACTCGCTGTTCCTTTGCATTCGGGCACAAATCAGTTGAGCATCACAGCCATGGACCCACATGGGCAAGCGATGCCCGGATATTCCGGCAGCGCGTCTGTTCTCTACAATGGAACGATTTCCTCACCAGTGGGGCGCGTGGTCATTAACGAAATCATGTATGATCCCATTGTGCCCGGCGCGTCTTTTATCGAGCTTTACAATAATTCGAGTAATACGACCTACGATCTTTCCGGCTGGCAAATCCCTGGGCTGTTTTACACGTTCTCGAACGGAGCGACTATCGGTCCCAACGCGTTTTTAGCGCTGGCGGGCAATCTGCCCGCCTATGCCAGCGCTTATGGCGTGACCAATACCGTGTTTGACGTATTTTCGGGGACCTTGCAAGCGGGCCAGCTTTTGACGCTGACCCGGCCCAATGGCTCCAGTAATTCGATCGTGGCCGAAGTCCAGTTCGACAGCGTCTTGCCTTGGCCCACCAATGCGTCCGGCCTCGGCGATTCACTGCAATTGGTCGATTCGCACCAGGACAATTGGCGGCCGGGCAACTGGGTTGCTCCCGCCCCCAACCCCGATGCGGCCAACGCCGTCGCTGCTGTGCTGCCGGCATTTCCGCCGTTGTGGATTAATGAAATCGAACCGGAGAATTTGACCGGCATCACCACTAGCGCCGGCCAGCGCGCGCCGTGGATCGAACTTTATAATCCCAGCAGCAATTTCGTTTCATTGAACGGCCTTTATCTGGCCAACAACTATACCAACGTCGGCCAATGGCCATTTTTGGCGGGCGCAGGCCTCAAACCCGGCCAGTTCCTGGTGATTTTTGCGGATGGCCAAACGACCCTCTCGACGACTAATGAACTTCACACCAGCTTCGCTTTGGGAGGGACCACCGGATCGCTCGCCTTGAGCCGATGGGCCAATGCCCAGTGGCAAGCGCTGGATTACTTGAATTACACCAATCTGCCGCCCAATTACTCCTACGGATCATTCCCGGATGGCCAGAGCTTTGCGCGGCAGATATTCGCCCATCCAACTCCCGGCGCCACGAACGATGGATCAAGCGCCCCTCCGCTCTCGTTCGTTCCCTATCTTGCGGCAGGGACGGTTTATTCGCAGAACTTTGACTCGCTCCCCGACCCAGATTCAAAATCGGTCGATACCGCCAATCCTGTAACCATTAACGACGTCACGTATGCGCTGTCCAATCCGTACGACTTTGCTTTTCCTGCCAGCGCCCTCAATGGCGGCCTGGGATTGCCCTCGATGGCGGGTTGGCATGGGTTGGCCGACCCCACCGCCAGCGTCGGCGTTCGTTTTGGCGCAACTGACGGAGATCAAACCGCCGGCGGACAACTCAGCTTCGGCCCGGCCAGCGGGTCGAATCGCGCGTTGGGCTTGCTGGCCACCAGCACGACCGGTTATACGGCCTTTGGCGCGCGATTTATCAACGGCACGGGACAAACCCTGAGCGACATTAACGTTCAATACACCGCCGAACTGTGGCGGCAATCGAATTTGGGCAAGACGCTGGAGTTTTATTATTTTATAGATCCCGCCGCGACCAATGCATTCTCGACTGCCGAGACGGCGTTTATACCCGCCTTAAATGTGAGTTTTCCAACCCTGGCATCTGACGTTGGAGGCGCGGCGGTTGACGGTACCGCTCCGGCCAACCAAGCTATTCTGGCGGTGACGAACCAATCCATCACGAATTGGCCTGCGGGTTCAGCGCTCTGGCTAGTCTGGGAAATGGCCAGCGCCGCCGGGAAGTCGCAAGGACTGGCCATCGACAACTTCAGTTTTTCCGCCACGGCCGGGACGGCGGCGCTGCCGGTTTTCCTTTCCGCGCAAGCCATTGGAACCAACGTAATCCTGACTTGGCCCCGGGCGCTTGGGCAAACGTATCAAGTACAATATAAAACCAATCTGACCGATTCCGCATGGACTCCATTGGGCGCGCCTGCGTCTGGAATGGGCGGCAGCCTGACCTTCACCAATAACCTCGGCAACGCGCCGCAACGTTTCTATCGCCTGGTGATTTTGCCTCCGGGCTGAGTACGTAAGCGGTGACGGAAGAGAGGATGATGGCGGCGTCGAAGCGGCTTGGTTTCCCACTGGCGGCAAAGGCAAAAAAACCTGCAAAAAAATTGGGAATAGAATTTTTTTGCCTCCATTTTTTTGCCTTTCATTTCGATGGTTGGATTTCATTATCGGTTGGGCGATTGAGGTCTCTTTGCCCGTCTTGACTTCATGCGGGCCTTGCAGAACAATTCTGCGCATGGTTGAACCCAAGGTGAATGATCTCATGGAACGGATTGTCTCTTTATGCAAGAGGCGCGGGTTTGTTTTTCAGTCGTCGGAAATTTATGGCGGCATTAATGGGTTTTGGGACTACGGCCCTCTCGGCGCTGAGTTGAAGCGCAATTTGAAGGATTTCTGGTGGCGGGCCATGACCCAGAAGCGCGATGACGTCGTGGGTCTTGAAGCCACGATTATCATGCATCCCAAGATTTGGGAAGCGAGCGGGCATACCACCACTTTTGCCGATCCGATGGTTGATTGTTTGTTGACTAAAAAGCGTTTTCGCGCCGACCAGATCGACGCGCAGAGCGGCATTGCGTATCATTATTCGGGAGCGGAGGAAGGCGCCGGGGAAAATCCGAAATCCAGCGCCGAACCGTATTCGGTCCTGCTCGCGCCGGGGAAAAACCCGGAGAGCGCGCGCAAGATCGCCAGGCAATTTTACCACCAGCGCGGGATCACCGATGGCCGGTTGCTGGGCGAGCGCACTGAGAAGGTGGAAAACTCGACCCGCTTCAATCCGGAAAATGGCAGCCTGCTGACCGAGGCGCGCCTGTTTAACCTCATGTTCAAAACTTGCGTCGGGCCGGTGGAGAATGCGGAGAATGTGGCTTACTTGAGGCCGGAAACGGCGCAGGCCATTTTTGCCCAATTTAAAAACGTCGCGGAGGTTTCCCGGCAGAAGGTTCCTTTCGGCATTTGCCAGATTGGCAAGGCGTTTCGCAATGAGATCAATCCGCGCAATTTCACTTTTCGCTCGCGCGAGTTCGAGCAGATGGAGTTGGAGTTTTTCATTCGGCCCGATGAAGCGGTCGAGGCAATATGCGGCAGCGTCGCCCGGCCCTCGGGCGCGGGGCATCCGGGCCAGCCGCAGCCGAATTGGGGTTGGGAGATGTGGCACAAGTATTGGGTGGAAGAACGACTGGGCTTTTATGAAAGCATCGGGCTGCCCCGTGCTTCGCTGGTGGAATATTGGCAGAAGCCGGCGGAACTGGCCCACTATGCCCGCGCGACGGTGGACATTCTCTACAAATTTCCTTTTAGCAAGCGCGACGCCAGCGGCGAATTGATGGGCGAGGAGTTGGAGGGCGTTGCGGCCCGGAGCGATTTCGATCTCTCGCAGCACCAGCGGTTTTCGGGCAAGGGGATGGGGGTGTTCGATGAAGAATTGAAA
>Ga0075522_10002731_pt1 | contig 13038 bp, 15 predicted proteins | sample NGEPerA_FD_74796 | JGI IMG/M metagenome (GOLD analysis project Ga0075522, IMG submission 74796) | Arctic peat soil microbial communities from the Barrow Environmental Observatory site, Barrow, Alaska, USA - NGEE PermafrostL2-A | ecosystem: Environmental > Terrestrial > Soil > Wetlands > Peat ... | reverse complement strand
AGCGTGTGCTCCGGCGCCAGCGGCGCCTCGCCCGCCGCCACCTCGCCCGAGGCGAGCCGCACCCCCGTCGCCGCGCAGCCGGCAAGCAGCAGCGCCAATGCGCCCGCGGCAACCCCCAGACGCCGGCCGCCCGGCCTCAGCTGCCCGATCCCTCGACCACGATCTCGATGCGGCGGTTGCGGGCGCGCCCGGCGGGCGTGTCGTTGGGCGCCACCGGGTGCGTCTCGCCGCGTCCTTTCGCCGCCAGTATCTTGGGATCGACGCCGTGGGTGCGCAGATAGTTCACCACGACGTCGGCGCGCTTCGACGACAGATCGACATTGGTCTTGATGCCCTGCTTCTTGAGCGGCGGGCCCGGCGGTTCGCTGTCGGTATAGCCGTAGACGACAATCTTGCCGTTCTTGAGCCCGCGCAGCTTGCCGGCGATGTCGTTGAGCGCGGCCTGGCCGGCTTGCGTCACCTCGAACTGCCCCCGCGGGAACAGCATGTCGGCCGCCACGGTATAGGTGTTCTGCGCCGTTTGCTGGCTGAGCTGCGCCTGCAGCGCCGCGTTCTCCGAGCTCAGCTGTCGGTTCGCCGCCTGCGATTGATCATAGCGCGCCTGCAGCTCGTCGTAGTTCGACTGGGTCGTGATCCCCGGAATCCCCGGCACCGCGCACGCGCAAAGCGGGACCAGCATCACCGCTGTTGACCATCGTCGGATCGTCGCCGCCGCCCTCGGCATCGCTCTCCCCAAGCGTCATTGCCCAGCGCTGTGCTAGTAAACCATTGAAACCGTACGCACGGCAATCACCTGGTGCTCAAAACGCGCCAAGCCCCAGAATTCCGTCGACCGGGTCGATCCCGGCCAGCACGCGGCGGCCGATCAGGTCTTTCAGCGTCTCGGTGGTGCCGCCGCCCAAAGTGCCGTAGCGCGCGCCGCGGTAGAAGCGCGAGACCGGAAATTCGTCGGTGAAGCCGTAGCCGCCATGCACCTGGATCGCCTCGCTGGTGACGCGCAAGGCCATCTCGTTGACCGTGATCTTGGCGGCGGCGGCCAAGAGCGGGTCGGGGAACGGGTCGGCGCCGGCGCAGGCGCGGTAGAGGATCGAGCGGCTCGCCTCGATGTCGCGGTACATCTCGGCGAGCTTCCAGCGCATCCCCTGGAAATCGGCGACCGCGCGGCCGAAGACGTGCCGGTCCTTGGCGTATTTCACCGCCTCTTCCAGCGCTCCCTCGGCGAGGCCGAGGGAGATCGACGGGTTGAGGCAGCGCTGGGTGTTGAACGCTCCGAGCAGCTTTCTGAAGCCGTCCTCCAACACCAGGTTCTCCGGTGGCAGCTCGACATCCTCGAAGCGGATTTCGTGCAAATTCTCGCCGCCCATCGTGTGGTAGCTGCCGGTGACCGAAAACCCCGGCGTGCCCTTCTCGACCAGCACGCAGCCGATGCCCTCGCGGCCGGGCTTCTTGTCGACGCGGGTGAAGACGACGAACCAGCCGGCTTCCTCGGCGCGGCTGATCAGGGTCTTGACCCCGTTGAGGCGGAGCTTGTTGCCGACACGGTCGACATTGGTCTTGTAGCTGGCGACGTCGGTGCCGGCGTCGGGTTCGGTCATGCAGATTGCCAGGAGGCATTCGCCGCTGCACACCGCGGGCAGCACGCGCCGCTTGATCGTCTCGGGCGCGTAGGTCGAGATGATGCGGGTCTGCGCCCCGACCTCGCCCAGCACCGCCATCGCCGTCACGTAGCAGACCTTGGCGATCTCCTCGAGGACGAGCGCGGTATCGAACACCGACAGGCCGAGCCCGCCATATTCCTCGGGCACCGCCATGCCGAGGACGCCCAGTTCGGCGAGCGGCTTCATGTTCTCCCACGGGAAGGTGCCGTCCTGGTAGCGCGGCGCGCGCTCGCGGAACTCGCCCTGCGCCAACTCGCGGACCGTCGAGACGAAGTGGCGCTGCTCGTCGCTCAGGGATGGGAACACCGGAATCTCCTTGTTTGATCGCCGCAGACTATGCCCTGTCACGGCGGTTGTTGACGATCCGAAAGGTGTTGTTATACACACCAACACAATGCCGCGGCTGCTGTTGCGCGAACGTCATGTTCTCAGCGAGAGCGCTTTTGCGGAGATCGTAATCTGGCAGCTGCCTCGGCTGCTGCCGGGCAGTTCGCACCGCTTCAAATACCGCTTGGCGTTTGTCGTCGGCGGCGAATGCGTCCTGCGCTTCGACAACGAAGCCGGCAAAGGGAATCACAAGCATATCGGGGAGACTGAAGCGCCTTATCAATTCACGTCGTTGACCGGGTTGCTGACAGATTTCTGGAGTGAGATCGACGGATGGAGGACTCGTTGAATACGGTAACGATCGGCATTTCCTCTACCGAGGACGTCAAGGCGAGAGCAGCACGTGCTTTTACCGGCGAATCCCAAGGAGCTTTTGTCAGCTTCCCTACCGTCGAGCTGTTGTGGAAAGTCATCACGCCCAAGCGGTGGCAGTTGCTGCGCCTGCTGACCGGCGTCGGCCCGCTGTCCATTCGCGAGGCGGCGAGGCGAGCGAAACGCGACGTAAAATCGGTTCACGGCGAGGTCCAGGCCCTGCTTGCCGCCGGCATCCTAGAACGCGGCAGCGATGGGCGGATCGTCTTTCCCTATGACGAAGTCCATGTGGATTTCGTGTTGCGCGCCGCCTGACGGCGCTATTGGCGCCACTGCCAGTCGAGCAGGCGGGACATCGCCGCGCGCAGCGTCTCGTGCGGGCGGACGATGCCGAGCGTCTCCATCGCCTCGTCCCACGCGCCGGCGATGCTGCGCAGCTCGTGGTCGAGCGGCGTGTCGCCGAGCCGCTCGGCCCATCCCGGCGTGTCGCGCGACGCGAACAGCGCCAGCACGATCGCGCCGACGAGGCAGATCGCGAGAACCTGGCGCGGGCCGGCGCCGCGCCGGCGCAGCGCTGGCGGGATCGCGCCGGTGACAAGCGGCGCGCGTTCGTTGCGGCTCAGCGACATCGGCCGCGCAAGGGCTCAGAACCGGAAATAGATGAAGGGCGCGATGCCCTCGGGGCCGAGCGCGTTGATCGCGGCGAGGATGAGCCCGGTCGCCGCGCCGAGCCCCCAAAGCGGCACCCGCGCCAGCGCGAGCCCGGTGCGCTCGAACGCTCCGGGCGGCAGGAACTGCCCCGCCATCCCAATGACCACGAGGCCGACCATCGCCGGCTGCGCCTGCTGCACCGGATCGCCCCAGCCGTGCCCAAGCCCGGCGATAAAGACCCGGGCGACGGTGAAATCCTCCGCCCGGAAGAAGATCCAGGCAAGGCAGACGAAATGGAACACGACCAGCGTCGAGACGATCTTGCCGGCCAGGCTCACCGGCCGGCGGCCGAGCCACGGTTCGCAGATGCGCTCGACCGCCAGCCCGCCGCCGTGCAGCGCGCCCCACATCACGAATTTCCACGCCGCGCCGTGCCAGATGCCGCCCAGCAGCATCGTGATCAGCAGATTGCGGTAGGTGTTGAGCCGGCCGTGCCGGTTGCCGCCGAGCGGCTTGTAGAGATAGTCGCGCAGCCAGGTGCTGAGCGAGATGTGCCAGCGCTGCCAGAATTCCCTGAGGCGCTGCGACCGGTAAGGCTGGTTGAAATTGCGCGGAAAGCGGAACCCGCACAGCGCCGCAAGGGCGATCGCGATGTCGGTGTAGGCGCTGAAATCGCAGTAGATCTGCACCGCGTAGGCATAGGCTGCGAGCAGCAAATCGGGGCCGCCGTAATTGTCCGGCGCGGCGAACACCGGGTCGACGAGGCCGGTCGCCAGGTAATTGGCGATGATCACCTTCTTGACCATGCCGCCGAGGATCAAGAGCAGCGCCGCCGCGACCGGGATCGGCTCGTCCGCCGGCCGGGCGAGCTGCGGCAGGAAATAGGCGGCGCGCACGATCGGTCCGGCCACCAGCTGCGGGAAGAACGACATATAGAGCGCCATGTCGAGCGGCGCCCGGCATACCGCGACGTCGCGGCGGTAGGCATCGGTGATGTAGGAGATGCCGTGAAAGGTGAAGAACGAGATGCCGACCGGCAGCAGCACCTCGACAAACGGCAGCTCGTGCCCGAGCCCGAGCATCCGGGCGAGCTGGTTCGCCGAACCGACCAGGAAATCGAGGTACTTGAAGATGCCGAGGATCGTCAGGTGCAGCGCGACGCCGATGGTCAGCACCAGCCGCCGCGATCGGCGCCGCTGGCTCGCCCCGAGCAGCAATCCGGCGACGTAGCTGATTGCGGTGCTCGCGGCGAGCAGGAAGCAGAACCGCCAATCCCACTGCGCGTAGAAATAATAGCTGGCGACGACCAGCATCGCCTTTTTCAACGCAAAACGCCGATCGAGCAGCGCGAGCGCCGCCGCGACGACCAGGAAAAACAACAGAAAATCGAGCGTCGGAAAGAGCATCGGAGTGTTGTCGGAGAAGCGGCGCCGTGGGGTTCTATCGGGCGGCAAGACGCTCGGCAAGCCGCGAGCGGCGACAGCGCGTCGCAGGGTCTCCAAGCGTCGGAATTGGGTTTGCATCGGCACGGCGCAGCCCCCACTATCGGGCTGCGGCCTGTGCTTTGGGGGGCCGGGGGAACGGGTCGCCGTGCGCGAAATCGGCTGGCTGAGGGTGATGTGGCGTCGCGTCCGCCAGGTTGGGATGGCGGCGTTGCTGCTTCTGCATTGGGGCGTCGGCGCGGCCGTCGCCGATGACGATTCGAGCGCGCGCCGGCTCGTCGTGTTCGGCGACAGCCAGGCGCAGGGCATCGCCGGCGGGTTGCAGCGGGTGATGCTCGACGATCCGCGCTACAAGGTGCTGAACCGCACGCATCCGGGCGCCGCGCTCGTCCACTCGGACAGCGAATGGCTGGCCCCGGTCCAGAACTTTATCGAGAAGGAGACCGCCGACATCGCGGTCGTCATGTTCGGCGCCAACGATCGCCTCGACATGCGCGACGACGACGGCAGATACCTGCATTTCCGCAGCGACGAGTGGCGCGTCGGCTACGCGAAGCGCATCGACCGCATCCTGACCGCACTGTCCGGCGCCAGCCTCAAGTTGATCTGGTGCGGCAACCCGATCGCGCGCAGCTCGGTTTACACCGCCGATATGAGCTATATCAACGACATCTATGCCGGCGAGGTGGCGCATTTTGGCGGCGCATTCCTGCCGCTGTGGACGGTGATCGCCGACAACCAGGGCCAGTTCGCCGCCTACGGCCCCGACCGCAACGGCGTCACCGAGCGGCTGCGCAATGACGACGGCATCCATTTCACCGCGGCCGGCTATGAATTGATCGCCGAGCGGGTCATCAGCCTGCTGCCCTCGCTCCAGGCGAATGGCCGCTGACCGGCGGCGGGCGCTGGTCCGCGCCGCTTGCGTGTCTCTGGCCAGCGGCGCCGTTGCGATCTTCTTGCTGCTGCAAGCCTGTTTCGGCCCAGCCGAGCCGCCGTCCATGCTGCCCGCCGGCGAACCGCAGCGCCTCTCGTCGCCCCAGGCGCTGGCGCCGTTTTTCGCCGCGCTGGACGCCAGGAATTCGCGGCAGCAGGTCCGCATCCTGCAGATCGGCGACAGCCATACCGCCAACGATTCGTTCAGCGGCCGCCTGCGCGAGCGGTTTCAGCAGAAATTCGGCGCCGCCGGGCGCGGCTGGCTGCCGGCGGGAATTCCGTTCAAGTACTACCGCCCGGCGCTGGTCAGTATCAGCGAGAGCGGCTGGCGGCATTTGCGGCCGGGCGACCCAGCCGGGCTGACGCTGGGCCTCGATGCGGTCGCGGCGCAGAGCCAGCCGCCCGACGCGACGATGGCGATCGAGAGCACCGAAGCGGCCGGTTTCGACCGGTTCGGGGTCGAGTTCCTGACCCGGCCGAACGGCCCGGCCTTCACCGTCGCGGTCGACGGCGGCGCGCCGATCCGCGTCTCGACCGCCGTCGCTTCCGGCACGATCAAGCGTTTCGACATGCCGCTCGACCGTGCAGCGCGGCGCGTCGAGTTGCGCGTCGAGGGGCGTGCGCCGGTCGCGCTGCTCGGCTGGAGTGTCGAGCGCGATTCCGCCGGAATCATTTACGAAAACCACGGCACGATCGGCGCGACGGTCGATCTCATCGGCCGGATGACGCCGGAAGCGGTGTCGTTCGAGCTCGCAGAGCGGCATCCGGCGCTCCTCGTCGTCGCTTTCGGCACCAATGAGGGGTTCGACGACGGGCTCGACCTCGATCGCTACGCGACGCGGTTCGCCGACAACATCGAAGCGCTGCGCCGCGCGGCGCAGGGCGCGCCGGTGCTCGTGCTCGGGCCGCCCGATGGCAACCGCGTCGGGTCGGGTTGCCCCGCGACATCTTGCCGAACCGACGCCGACGCCTGCGCTTGGCACGAGCCGGCCAAGCTTGCCGCCGTCCGCGAGCTCCAGCGCCGGGTGTCGGCGCGGCAGGGCTGGGCCTATTAGGATTGGTTCGCGGCGATGGGCCGCAGCTGCAGCATCGACCGCATGGCGTCCGCCGACCCGCCGCTCGCGGCGCGCGACCGCGTGCATCTGACCAAGCCGGGCTATGAGGCGATGGCCGATCTGCTTTTCGGCGATGTGATGCGCGAGTATGAGAAACGGAAGGCGCCGCCGCGCACCAGCTGAGAAGCCGAGGGAAGCGCCATGTTTTCGAGGCCCTCTCCATCCCCGAGGGAGTCTTTGCACAAAAAGCCCAGGCGGCCTGCCAGGGCGACACCTGCGGCGCTTCCTCGCCTTTCACAAGCCGGCCCCCGATACTCCCTGTGGGGAGCCGGGATATGGCATTTCTGTTGGCGAAACCAAGGGCATCTAGGCTGGCCTAAATGATGATAGAATGGTGGATGAATTGTGGAATTCAAAGCGTTTGCCCGTTGGAACCATGACGTTAGGGTCATGGTGGCCTTCTTGCTTCAAGGTCGATTCGGATAGGCGACCATGAGCGCAAATCCCCACGCGCCGAAGTTATTCCCCATGCCGGACGAGCCACGCCCGATGCCGCCCGCAGACCCCGAGTTTCCCAAAACCGCCGGTATCTTTCCCTCGCAAGAAATCAGCGGCCTCATCCGGGCTGGGGAAATTGATAGCTTGGAACGTATCACGCCAGATCAAATACAGCCGGCAAGTATCGATCTACGCCTAGGGCGGCGGGCATACCGAGTCCAGGCTAGCTTTTTGCCGCAGAAATTCAGAGTCATGGAGCGCGTCAAGCAATTAGACGGCCTGCCTGCTATTGATTTGAGTCAAGATACCGTATTCGAACAAGGCGCCGTTTATGTAGTTGAGCTTATGGAGAGTCTCAGTCTAACTAATGGCGCTGAAGCTGCGGCCAACCCCAAAAGCTCGACAGGACGGCTGGATGTTTTGACGCGCCTGATCACCGACTATGGCACGGCGTTCGATAAGGTTGATAAGGGCTACAAAGGACCGCTTTATGTAGAGGTCGCGCCACTGTCGTTCAGCATCGTCGTACGGCAGGGTACTAAGCTCAATCAGATGCGGTTTTATAGAGGAAGCCCGGAGCTGCCCGCTACCGAGGTGGCGCGGTTGTATGCGGATGATCAACTCTCACACACATTGCTTGACGAGCGCCTGCCGCTCCGGGGGAGCTTGGTCCCGGTTTCGGTCGATCTAGGGCTGGATGGTCGCAATATCGTTGGGTTCAAGGCCAAAAAAAGCACAAAAAAAATCGATTATGACCGCCTCGCACACTATAACCCCACGGAATTTTGGGAACCAATCTACTCAGAGTCGGGAAAACTCAATCTGGATCGAAACGATTTCTATATTCTGGCTACTAAAGAAGAGATCGGCGTGCCGCCGCATCTCGCCGCTGAGATGGTGCCTTACGATTCGGGCGTCGGCGAATTTCGGGTCCATTACGCCGGTTTTTTTGATCCGGGCTTCGGTTGGGACGGAAAAGCCGGCGGAAGCAAAGCGGTTCTTGAAGTGCGGTCGTACGGGGTATCGTTCACCCTTGAGCACGGTCAGGTCGTGGGGTGGCTGCGCTACAGCAGGATCGGAACCGGAACCCCGGAAAAAATCTACGGAAGGGGGATCAAGTCCAATTACCAGGGGCAAGGGCTGGCGCTTGCCAAGCAATTCAAGCCGTGGCCCAAGGGGCGTGGGACGCGGCGATAGCTGCGGTGCTGCTGTCCCGGCCCATCTGGGGCTGATCCCATGCTCGTGGGACTTTGAATCAAGCAGCAGATAATCTTGCACAGCCCCGCGTTGACCATCGCGTCGCCGCTCTTGCTGCGGACGCGACCGCGGAACTTGGCCTCGATCATTAGGGCCGTTTCGACGTTGCTGCGCTTGTGGTAGGGCGCAAGGATCTCGTCCCGTCGGGGCGGCTTTCCACCGAGTGCAAGAGGGAGGTGTGATGACCCTCGACCCCCGGCTCAACGCGATCCGCGACGGCCTAGCGGATATCGCGTTGCAGGGCAAGGTGGTCGCGCCGCGCTACGCCGAGGGGCGGCCGGCGCGAGTCGCGGTGGGCCTAGCGCCCGTGCGGCATGCGCCGCACCGCGCGGCGGCGCTCGACACCTGCTTCCATTACGGCGAAACCCTGCGAGTTTTCGACGAAGCCGGCGGTTACGCCTGGTGCCAGTCGCAACGCGATTCCTATGTCGGCTATGTCGACGTGTCGGCGCTCGCCTTCGGCGAACCGCCGGCTCCGACCCATTGCGTCGCCGGCCCCGGCGCCTACCGCTACGCCGACGCCGATCTGCGCTCGCCGACGATCGATTTCCTGCCGCGGCACAGCCCGGTCACGGTGGTGGAGGCGGGGCTCGAATGCCGCGGCACCGCCTATGTCGGGATCGAGGGCGGCGGCTTTCTCCCTGCGGAGTGCCTCGGCACCGAGCCGCCGCGTTCGCCCGGTCTCGCGGCGGCGGCGGCGCTTTATCTCGGCTGCCCATATCTGTGGGCCGGGCGCAGCTTTCTCGGCCTCGACTGCTCGGGGCTGGTGCAGGAGGCGTTTCGCGACCTCGGCATCGCCGTCCCGCGCGACACCGACATGCAACGCGACGCGATCGGCGCCGCGATCGATCTCGCTGACCCCACGAACCTGCGCCGCGACGATCTGATCTTCCTCCCCGGCCACGTGATGATCTGTGCCGGCGAGGGAACCGTGATCCACGCCTATGGCGGCGACATGAGGGTGCGGCAAGATAAGCTCACCGCGCTGACTGAAGGGAACGGCTGGGACTTCGCCGGCTTTACCGTGCGCCGGCGGGCCTAGGCGCTATGTCGCCGGGTGCTCGGCGATCCAATGCCGGGCGATGTCCTCGCGCCGGCAAATCCAGACGCGCTCCTTGGCCTGGATGTATTCGATGAAGCGGATCAGCGCCGAGGCCCGGCCGGGATGCCCGGCCAACCGCATGTGCAAGCCCACCGACATCATGCGCGGGCGCTCGGCGCCCTCTTCGTAGAGAAGGTCGAAGGCGTCGCGCAGGTAGGCGAAGAAATCCTCGCCCGGCCCGAACACGCCGCGGCCGAATTTCACGTCATTGGTCGACAGCGTGTACGGCACGACGAGGTGCGGCCTATCATCGACTCGTACCCAGTACGGCAGCTCGTCGTTGTAGGCGTCGCTGTCGTAGAGAAAGCCGCCCTCTTCGGCGACGATCCGGCGCGTATTCTCCGACGGTGCGTAGCGGCAGTACCAGCCCAGCGTCGGCTTGCCGGTGGTCTCGCGGATCAGCGCGACGGCGGCGGCGATCTGCCGGCGTTCCTCGGCCTCATCCAATTCGAAATGCTTGATCCAGCGATAGCCGTGGCCGCAGATGTCCCACTCGGTCGCGGCGATCGCCTGGGCGGCCGGCGGGTTGGCCTCGAGCGCCCTGGCGCAGGCAAACAGCGTCGCCGGCACCCGGTACTTGGTGAAAATACGATAGAGCCGCCACCAGCCGACGCGCGAGCCGAACTCGAACATGCTTTCGGCGCCAAGGTCGCGCCGTCCGAGCATGCCGGGGTCGATGCTGGCGCTTTCGGTGAGCCCGCCCTCGCTGATCCCGTCGCCGGCCGGGTAGGACAACTCCGACCCTTCCTCGAAATTGATCACGAAATTAACCGCGATGCGCGCCTCGCCCGGCCAATTCGCGTGCGGCGGGGTCGGCCCGTAACCGACAAAATCGCGGGTCATGGCTGCTCCAGCGGTTCGGGGTACCAGTCGTCTCGGCAAATCTCTGCGAGCGTGTAGGGGCATACCGCTGGCAATACCGCTGCGGCATTGGTTTCACCGTAAGGCTCCATGCCCAATGCGGCCTGCTTTCGGCCCACGCGATAAAGCCTGGACAACTCAGCCTCGATAGCGGACCGCAACGTCGCGGACATCCTGTCCTCCAAAGCGGCTCTGGCTTCGACAACCGATCCCATCCATCCCGACCGGGGTTCCCTCGCTGGCGAATATTGCAGTTTCAGGAAATGCTCGATGACGCGGCGCACCTGGCTGCGTACCGCATCGCGCTGGTCCCTGCCCAAGCTTTCGATCTCCTCGGCGACGTTTTCGCGGTCGAAGCGATTGTCCGCGGTCGGCATCGAACGCAGCACCGCGGCCTGGTGCTGCGTCCAGGCATAGAAATCGTCGTCATAGTCGGGCGCGTTGACGCGCGGTCCATCGGGCATTTTCGGTTCCAGCCGCTATTTCGCCGGCGCATCCGCGAAACGCCGATTGAATTCCTGTTGCCAATCTTCGGTCGCGATAAAGCCGGCAAGCTCGAAATGGCCGACCGTGTAGCTCATTGCCGATCCTCTCGCGAAGCTGCCGCGATGATGCGGCAAAGCCGTGTCGCGGGAAAGCCCCGGGAAATGACTTGCGGCCCGGCCGCGATGCCAATAAAGCGAGGCACCCGTTTCCTTTGGCCGGAGCAAGCCGATGCCCGACTTCCCAAGCGCCGCCAGCCTCCAAGCCCTCACCGCGTGGGATACCCCGACGATCTGCAATGCGCTCGAGGTGGTGGCGCCGGAGCGTCGCGCCCATGGCTTCAGCCGCCGGCCGGTCGTCGCCTGCTTTTCCGAGATGAAGCCGATCGTCGCCTTCGCCCGCACCGCGCTCATCCGCTCGCGCGAGCCAAACGCCCGCGACCGCGACGCCGCGGCGACGATGCGGATCGGCTATTACGAGCACATCGCCGCCCAGCCGATGCCGAGCCTCGCGGTGATCCAGGACATCGACGCCCCCGACACCGGGTTCGGCGCGTTCTGGGGCGAGGTGCAGACCCACGTCCATGCCGGTCTCGGCTGCGCCGGGGTCATCACCGACGGCTCGGTGCGCGACCTCGACGCGATGGCGCCCAATTTCATGGTGCTGGCGGGGTCGATCATGCCGTCGCACGCGCATGTCCACCTCGTCGATTTCGGCGGCACGGTCAGCGTCTTCGGCATGGTGGTCTCGGCCAACGACATCATCCATTGCGACCGCCATGGCGCGGTCATCGTGCCGCGGGCGGCGGTGGAGAAGATTCCCGAGGCGGTCGATCTGCTGACCCGGCGCGAAAAGGTGGTGATCGAGGCGTCGAAAAGGCCGGGCTTCTCGATCGACGATTTGCGCCGCGCCTTTGCCGAGCAGTCGGAGATACACTGAGGACCGCGAAAAGTGATTAAAAAAGATCAGGACTAAGTAGTTGAATTCCTTAAAACATGTCTCGAAAAACAGGAGGATAACAGGCAGAGGAACAGAACGAGCCGGGAACCCAATCATATCAGTCGTTTGAGCGGTTGGAGACATACCCTTAAGATATGTTCTCTCTATGTTCCTTTCGAGGGTCCGAGCGCTTAACCTCGCCATGTTCGCAAACGTCGCATAAGCCGCATTCTCGAAAATGCGTGGGGGACGGGTCTCGTCACCAATTTACAGGAGGTTGCCCATAGCGCTTACCTGCATTTTCTTCCGCTTTGCGGACCTGTTCAGGCCAAAGGACACCGCAGAGCCAGCGGGAGACAGGTACACCCATGGCAAACGTCGCAAGGTAACTAATACGCGCTGACCAAAGGTCGTCTACGCCGAACCATGGAAGAACATAAACCCCGGGCACGAAAAAAATTGGGAGGCCAATTATCAAAAAAACTACGAATACCCTCTTGCGTAACCAACGTTCCTCTTCTGACCAGTCTTTACCTGACCGATGCCGAGCCCACCAGTGATACATAATAAGCTGCCGACGCTTGCGCGCCCTGGGCTCTTGATCCATATCGAGGAAGGTCATGCTGGGGATAGCAACCGAAAAGGCCGACACCTACGGTCGCGCATCGATCTTAAGGAATCCTTCGCATCCCGACGGCGCTGGCGATTTCTACATCTTGTGTCTGGCGGCTTCGTCGGGAAACCGGCCTGCGCCGCATAAACTCAATTCTGGAAAACCTTTTCAGGTGTTCATAAAGTCACCAAACGTGCCTGGAAATATATCTCGCCCGCGCGCTCGCGTTTCTCTTGCTTCTGTACCCAGCGCCAGGCCACAAAAATACTTGCATCGTGCGCCGTTACTTGCCGGCAGGACGCCGCAAGATGTCGATCGCGGCTGCTCATCCCGCTGGCGGTCCAAGTATCGCCCGCACGTCGCCGAGTGTGACCATCAGTGTCATGGGATCGAGCGGCGACGGCTCGAAGCCGAGGGCCAGATAGAAGGTTTTGGCTTGCTCCGAGATGGCGTGAACGACGATGCCTCGAATGCCGATGCTGTCGGCGGCGTGGGCGATTCGTGCGGCGCAGTCGCGAAACAGGGCGCGGCCCAATCCACGGCCCTGCCAGGCGCGATCTATCGCGAGACGGGCAAGCACGGCGACCGGGATGGGGTCGGGCATATTGCGCCGGAACCGGCCGAGCGCGCCTCCGAGGCTGATCGCGCCCGAGGCGACGGCGTAATAGGCGATGACGCGGCGGCCTTCCGCCACGACGAAAGTGCGGGTCGCACCGCTGGCCTGGTTGCCGCGCGCGCGGCGCTTCAGCCAGTCATCGAGCGAAGGAACGCCGGAGGAGAATTCGGCCAGCTCGTGCGTATCGGCAAGCGGCTCTGGTGCGGAGAGCGGCACGCCTACTCCCAGGGA
>Ga0075522_10002729_pt1 | contig 13042 bp, 13 predicted proteins | sample NGEPerA_FD_74796 | JGI IMG/M metagenome (GOLD analysis project Ga0075522, IMG submission 74796) | Arctic peat soil microbial communities from the Barrow Environmental Observatory site, Barrow, Alaska, USA - NGEE PermafrostL2-A | ecosystem: Environmental > Terrestrial > Soil > Wetlands > Peat ... | reverse complement strand
GCGTGCCGCGGCCGCCGACGGCGACCCAGATCACCGCCTCGATCGAATTGCCCGGCGCGAATTCCGAGGGGTTGATGATGCCGACCTGCGGCACGTAGAGCGCACCGGCGACGCCGGCCATGCAGGCCGACAGCGTGAACACGAACAATTTGTAGGATTCGACGCGGTAACCGAGAAAGCGGGTGCGGGATTCCGCGTCGCGCACCGCGATCAGCACTTTGCCGAGCTTGGAGGTCACCACCGCCCGGCAAATCACAAAAGCGACGATCAGCGCAATACAGCTCAGCAGGAACAGCGCGGCACGGGTGCCGTCGGCCTGCACGTTGAAGCCCAGGATATCCTTGAAATCGGTCAGGCCGTTATTGCCGCCGAAGCCGAAATCATTGCGGAAGAAACCGAGCAGCAGTGCATAGGTCATCGCCTGCGTGATGATCGAGAGATAGACGCCGGTGACGCGGGAGCGGAACGCCAGCCAGCCAAAGCAGAATGCCAACAGGCCCGGCACCAGCACGACCATCAGCGCCGCGAACCAGAACATGTCGAAGCCGTTCCAGTACCAGGGCAATTTCGGATAGTTCAGGAACACCATGAAATCGGGCAGGACCGGATTGCCGTAGACGCCACGGCTGCCGATCTGGCGCATCAAATACATGCCCATCGCATAGCCGCCGAGCGCGAAGAACGCGCCATGGCCGAGCGAGAGGATGCCGCAATAGCCCCAGATCAGGTCGATCGCGAGCGCCAGGATGGCGTAGCAGACATATTTGCCCCACAGCGCCACCAGATAGGTCGGCACCTGGAAGAACGAGCCGGCCGGCAGCAGCAGGTTGGACAGCGGGATCAGCACGCCGAGGCCCGCGACCACGGCCAGAAATGCCGTCGCGCTGCGATCCAGCGAGCGCGTGAGCAAATGCGGCATCATGCTTCCACCGCCCGCCCCTTCAGCGCGAACAGGCCGCGCGGGCGTTTCTGGATGAACAGGATGATCAGGACCAGGATCGCGATCTTGCCGAGCACGGCGCCGGCGACCGGCTCCAGGAACTTGTTGGCGATGCCGAGCGAGAAGGCGCCGACCAGCGTGCCCCAGAGGTTGCCGACGCCGCCGAACACCACCACCATGAAGCTGTCGATGATGTAGCTCTGGCCGAGATTGGGACTGACATTGTCAATCTGCGACAGCGCCACGCCGGCGATCCCGGCGATGCCGGAACCGAGCCCGAAGGTCAGCGCGTCGACGCGCGAGGTGGCGATCCCCATCGACGCCGCCATGCGGCGGTTCTGGGTCACCGCACGCATCTCGAGCCCCAGCGCCGTGTAGCGCAGCATCGCCAGCAGGATCACGAACACGGCCAGCGTGAAGACGAGGATCCACAGCCGGTTATAGGTGATCGTGATCTGCCCGATCTCGAACGCGCCGCTCATCCAGGACGGATTGCCGACGTCCTGGTTGGTGGGGCCGAACACGGTGCGCACCGCCTGCTGCAACACCAGCGACAGGCCCCAGGTCGCCAGCAGCGTTTCCAGCGGGCGGCCGTAGAGGAAGCGGATGATGCTGCGCTCGATCAGCACGCCGATCGCACCGGCGACGAGAAAGGCCAGCGGCACGGCGAACAGCAGCGAATAGTCGAATAGCCCGGGAAAGCTGGTGCGGATGGTCTGCTGCACCACGAAGGTGGTGTAGGCGCCGATCATCACCATCTCGCCATGGGCCATGTTGATGACGCCCATGACACCGAAGGTGATGGCAAGGCCGATGGCCGCCAGCAGCAGCACCGAACCCAGCGACAGGCCGTACCAGGCATTCTGCACCATCGACCAGAGCGCGAGGTTGCTCTGGATCGCGGTCGTGGCGCTGGCGGCGGCGTGCGCCACCGCCGGCGGCTGCTCGCCGCTCAATCCGGTCAACAGCGCCAGCGCCTCCTGGTCGCCGCGCGCCCTGATGATGTTGATGGCCTCCAGTTTTTCGACGTCGGTCGCGTCCTCCTTGAACAGCAGGATCGCCGCCCGCGCTTCGGAAAAGGCCTGCTTGGCGCCCCTGTTGGTCTCCTTCGCCAGCGCGCTGTCGATTCCCGGCAGCATCGCCTCGTCATGGGTCTTGAAAACCGATTGCGCCGCCTGGATGCGCTTGGCCGGGTCCGGCGACTGCAGGGTCAGGCTGCCGAGAGCGGCCTGGACATGTCGGCGCAGCTTGTTGTTGAGGCGAACCGCGACGGCGCTATCGGGCATGCCGGCGACGGACGTGCCGGTCAGGGCATCGATGATCTTGCCGTCGGGCTGGGTGACATAGACTTTTTTGCTGTCGGGATCGGCCGACAGGCGGCCGTCCTGCAGCGCGCTGACGATCGTGTAGGCCAGCGGGTTGCTGCTGGTTGCGAGCGCGTCGACGGCTTCTTCCGTATCGGAATACGCATCGTTTGCGAATTTGCCGACCGCGTCTTCGAACGCGCCTGCCATCGCCGGCAGTGCGGATGCGAAGATCATCAACAAGGCAAAGGCAGGCGCGCGGAAGTATCTGGAAACCTTGTCAAGCACTGGACGACCCCGGCAGGAGCAGCGGGAAGGCGGCGGACATCGCCGCCTTCCCAAGGTTTTGTGCGCGATCAAGCAATCATCAGGAGCCCTGACCGCCGCACTTGTTGGTCTTGGTGTTGTAGTTGCCGCACTTCTTGCCGACCCAATCGCCGATCAGGTCCCTGGAATCCGGCAGCTCCTTCGACCACGCATCGCCGGCGACCAGGCCCGGGGTCTTCCAGACCACGTCGAACTGGCCGTCGCCCTTCACCTCGCCGATGAAAACCGGCTTGGTGATGTGGTGGTTCGGCAGCACCTCGGCCACACCACCGGTCAGGTTCGGCGTCTTGGTGCCGGGGAGCGCGTCGATCACCTTGTCAGCATCGGTGCTCTTCGCCTTCTCGACTGCCTTCACCCACATGTTGAAGCCGATATAGGTGGCTTCCATCGGGTCGTTGGTGGTGCGCTTCGGGTTCTTGGTATAGGCCTGCCACTCCTTGATGAACTTCTCGTTCGCCGGTGTCTTGATCGACTCGAAGTAGTTCCAGGCGGCGAGATGGCCGAGCAGCGGTTTGGTGTCGAGGCCGGCGAGTTCTTCCTCGCCCACCGAGAAGGCGACGACGGGAATGTCGGTGGCCTTGATGCCCTGGTTGCCGAGTTCCTTGTAGAAGGGAACGTTGGCGTCGCCGTTGATGGTCGAGACCACGGCGGTCTTCTTGCCGGCCGAGCCGAACTTCTTGATGTCGGCCACGATGGTCTGCCAGTCGGAATGACCGAACGGCGTATAGTTGATCATGATGTCTTCATCCTTGACGCCTTTCGACTTCAGGTAGGCTTCGAGGATCTTGTTGGTGGTGCGCGGATAGACGTAGTCGGTGCCGGCCAGCACCCAGCGCTTCACCTTCTCTTCCTTCATCAAATAGTCGACGGCGGGAATCGCCTGCTGGTTCGGCGCGGCGCCGGTGTAGAACACGTTGCGCTCGCTCTCTTCGCCCTCATACTGCACCGGATAGAACAGGATGCTGTTCAGTTCCTTGAACACCGGCAGCACCGATTTGCGCGACACCGAGGTCCAGCATCCGAACACCACGGCGACCTTGTCCTTGGTGATCAACTCACGGGCCTTTTCCGCGAACAGCGGCCAGTTCGACGCGGGGTCGACGACCACGGCCTCGAGCTTCTTGCCGAGAACGCCGCCCTTCTTGTTCTGCTCATCGATCATGAACAGCACGGTATCTTTCAGCGTAGTTTCGCTGATAGCCATGGTGCCGGAGAGCGAGTGGAGGACACCGACCTTGATGGTGTCATCAGCCGCTTTGGCCGAGGTGAATCCGGTCAAGCCCAGAATCAGGCCGGCGGTGGCCGCTAGCCAGCGACGGCGGCTGAGAGGCGTCGCTATATCGTGAGTGAGTTGAGTAAGCATGAGGTCAAATCTCCCTGACGCAGGCGTTAAACGCTGCGAAACGGCCCCACGGCCGCCTGCTTTAACGGAATCGCAAGAACCATGCCACGCCTGCCCAACCAGGTAAGGCTATGGATCGGTTGGAGAATTCTGAACCCTGCGCCGGAGCAGGGATTAGCATGCCTAATTATTGAGCTGAAAAAATGAATGCTTGATCGGCAATCTGTTTAATTCATAAGCAAAACTGATGTCTTGTCTAAATTTCCGGCATTATCTTTTTTGCGTTGCAACGTGCGATTGGCTGCGGATTACGGCCCCAAAGAGCCATTTTCGGGCCGCTTCTTAACCGCGCCGGCACCTCCTTTGGCAATTCACCTTGAAAGCGCCGCGTTCCTGTTCCATATGAAGCCCACGACCCAGGGAATCACCGGGTCATTGCGAGCCGCGTGTTCTGAGCCCGTTCAACGGTTTCTGGCTTGCCCCTTTCAGCCAACCAAAACCGACGCCCCAAACACGCGGGTGTCTAAAGACACCCTCGCGCGCTCCTGGCGGATGATCTGCCGGGCGCCTGCCTTTGTATATGGAAAGAACCCACCTTTTGACCTCCTTTCAGGATTTCGGCCTTGCCGATCCCATCTCGCGTGCGCTCAAGGAAGAGAATTATCACACGCCCACCCCCATCCAGGCCCAGACCATCCCGCTAGCCCTTGCCGGCCGTGACGTCGTCGGCATCGCCCAGACCGGCACCGGCAAGACGGCGGCCTTCGCGCTTCCGATCCTGCATCGCATTCTGGAGAACCGCATCAAGCCGCAGCCCAAGGCCTGCCGCGTGCTGGTGCTCGCGCCGACCCGTGAATTGGCGGGGCAGATCCTCGACAGCTTCAACGCCTATGGTCGTCACATCCGGCTGACCTCGGCGCTGGCGATCGGCGGCGTGCCGATGGGACGCCAGGTCCGCTCCACCATGCAGGGCGTCGAAGTCCTGGTGGCCACGCCCGGCCGCCTGCTCGATCTCGTGCAGAGCAACGGGCTGAAGCTCGGGCAGGTCGAGTTCCTCGTGCTCGACGAGGCCGACCGCATGCTCGACATGGGCTTCATCAACGACATCAGGAAGATCGTCGCCAAAACACCGATCAAGCGGCAGACGCTGTTCTTCTCGGCGACGATGCCGAAGGATATCGCCGAACTCGCCGACCAGATGCTGCGCGATCCGGCGCGGGTGGCGGTGACGCCGGCCGCCACGACGGTCGAGCGCATCACCCAGCGCATCATCCAGGTCGATCATTCGGCGAAGCCCGTGCTGCTGGCGCAGCTCCTGAAGCAGGAAGCGGTCGACCGCGCGCTGATCTTCACCCGTACCAAGCACGGCGCGGACAAGGTGGTGAAGGGCCTCGCCCGGGCCGGCATCACCGCCGACGCCATCCACGGCAACAAGTCGCAGAACCACCGCGAGCGGGTGCTGGCGGCGTTCCGGTCAGGCGATATCCGAACTCTCGTCGCGACCGACATCGCCGCCCGCGGCATCGACGTCGACGGCATTTCGCATGTGGTCAACTTCGATCTGCCCAACATTCCCGAGACCTATGTCCATCGCATCGGCCGCACCGCGCGTGCCGGCGCCGAGGGGGTTGCGATCTCGCTGGTCGCAGGCGCCGAGGAGATGGGCTACCTGCGCGACATCGAAAAGCTGATCCGCATCGCGCTGCCGCGGGAAGACCGCCGCACGCCGGGGCACCGCGATGCTGCGCCGGCGCCAGCGCAGCATCGGGGCGGACGTTCCGCCGCGCCGCGCACGCACGGCAGGGCTGCAAATGAAGCCGCACCTGGCGCGAAAGGGCCTCGCCGACACCGCCGCGGAGGTGGTAATAATGCCGCCCCGCAAACCAACCGGCATGAGGCCAACCGGCATGAGCCGATCCGTCCGTCGTCGTCGCCGCATGGCGGCGGCAAGGTTGAAGGGATGCAGGGCGTCGCCTTTTTGCATCGCGAAGGCCGCCCCCATACCAAGCCCAATCGCACTCAACGACCGCGCTAGAAGCCGATCGATCTGGAGATAACCATGGCTAAGGAAGAGCTGATCCAGTTCGAAGGACTGGTGACCGAGATCCTCCCCGACGCACGCTACCGCGTGCAGCTCGACGCCGGCCACGAGATCGTGGCCTACACCGCGGGCAAGATGAAGAAGAACCGGATCAAGACCCTGGCGGGCGATCGGGTGACGATCGAGATGTCGCCCTACGACCTCGAAAAGGGTCGGCTGATCTTCCGTCACAAGGACGAGCGTCCGGGCGGCGGCACCGCCCCGCGCGGTGCGCCGCCGCGCGGCCAGTTCCGCCGTAGATAGATGCATGGAGCCCTGCCGCCGAGGGATCGGCTGCCGGGCTCCGTTCTTTCGTTTTGATGTGCTTCCCGATGCAAAGCGCGCGTCGTCCGAAATCGGCGTCGGTCGCAGAGACCGGAATGCTGCATGACAAATCATGTCGGCGCGCGGGTTGTAGCGCCGATTGCGTGCGAAACAAAAAATCGCGCACGTCAGGATTGTTTTGGCTTCTACTTTGGAATAATATGAGGCATCGATTTTCGGCCGGACGACATTAGCTATCCACCGGTACAGCCGGTTTAGACGCTGACGACCCTTCCAAAAATTCGATCTCACCAGCCCGTCGAAAGCGGGCTTCTACTATATCTATCTTGAGAAGGGACTATCCCGTGAGCATGGGAACCGTGAAGTGGTTTAACGCGACCAAGGGCTTCGGCTTCATTCAACCGGATGACGGTGGCAACGACGTGTTCGTACACATCAGCGCCGTAGAGCGCGCCGGCCTTGGAACGCTGCGTGAAGGCCAGAAGATCAGCTACGAGATCGTAGCCGATCGCCGTTCTGGCAAATCTTCGGCCGACAACCTGCGCGCCGCCGGCTAAGCGAATTTCATCCGGTCCGGCTCGCAAGAGCGGAGCGCGAGGGGATTTCGACAAACGAGAAAGGCCGTGCTTTGCGCACGGCCTTTTTTCTGTCGGCAAGTCACCTCATGGAGGGGTCTGCGCACAACTGGTGGCGGCGGGGAGAGAATTATAGATCACGCAGGTGACCTCGCGCGGCCTCGTATAGGCGACATCGGCCAGCGTCACGCCGGTCGTCGCCATCACATAACCGATCGTGGGGGTGTAGAGATAGCTCACCTCGCTGAAGATGAGATAGGTCTGCTGCACCAATAGCGCCGACGGAACTATCGGTGTTACGACGTCGCCCGCGTGGCGAGTGGACGCCGCCAGCGTGGCCTGCGAGGCGCTGGCGCTGACCGTCGCGGCCTTGCTCCATTGAACCTTCGCAACCTGGTTGGAATCGACATAGACCTCGGTGATCGTGGCCTGGATGGGCGTCGCCGGATACGGATCGACGATCTTCATGCCGGCCGTGAAGACATTCTGCAGATAGGTGTCGTCCACCGTCGAGTAGGTGGCGGCGAGCGTCGTCGGCGCCGCCTGGCCGGTCAAATCGGACAGGGCTCTTGCGATCAGCGTTACCTTGCGGTCGATCGCCACGCCGGATGAAAATTCGACCGTGCCGAAGAACAGCACCAGCATCAGCGGGACGATCACCGCAAATTCGGTGGCGGCGATGCCGGAGGAATTCCCGGCCAGCCGCGCCGCCGCGAACCGCAGACGAAACCATACCCTTGATATCACCGACATCGTTCCCACCCTCGTCAGGCTCTCAGTAAGGCTCTGTCTGGAACACCACCGTGGCGATCAGCAATTTCTTGTTGCCGGCCAAATTCGAAACATTGAAGCCGAACCCGGTGACGAACAGTTGCCACTGGTAGAACAGCCTCACCACGACGATATTGCCGGGGCCGCCGGGGCTGTAGTTGCTGGGCACTATGAAATTGTTGCTGCCGTCGATCTGGCTGCTCAGCGTTATGCTGCCGAACGTCGAGTAGCTCTGCACATCGACATAGACATTGTTGCAGTCGAAGATCGCCGGGATCTGGCCGCAGACATAGGTCTTGAAATCGGCCTGCGCGAAGCCGCTGGACTGCGCCTGCCCGGTCAGGATCATGCGCGCAGAACTCTGCGCGATGCTCTCCAGCGTCTGGTCCGCGAAGAACATGATCCCCGACTCCAGGATCGCAAACAACAGCGCGAAGAACACCGGCGCGACCAGCGCGAATTCGACCACGGTCGAGCCGCGCCGGTTACGGCGAAATCGGCGCAACTTCCTTCGTAGCGAAGCTGTTGAAGCGGCGGACGACGGCATCGAGGACCCCTGCGGCGGCGGCAATTGGCTGCCCGCAACAGGTAGCTCAAAGTGATTGTGGAAGTGTTTCGCGGCATCGGGACAGGTCGGCCCGTCCCGTTAACCAGCCGTTAACCCAATCGTGCTGCTGCCGTCGCAGAATCGATTGGCGCGGAGAGGATGCCCCGCGGGGTCAGTTGGTCCTGCCCGCGGCGGCGGCGCTGCCGGTGGCCTGGCTGCTGAGCGAGCCGGCCTGATCCATCGCCGATTTGAAGTAGGTCTCGCCGTCGCCGAGCGTCACGCGGCGCTGGCAGGTCGGCATGCAGCTATAGGATTCGCGGCTGATGCCGCGATAGACCGTGACCAGCTGGTCGGTCGGGCCCTCGACCTGGATCACGCGGTCGAGCAGAACCTCCCCGCCGCGGTCCATGGCAATGAAATTGGTCGCCCCGTAGCCCTTGCCGGTGACGACGATGATGCCGCCGGCCTGCAGCGTCACGTCCGCAATCAGCGGGTTTCCGACGACGATGGTGGCGACATGGCCGGGCAGCTTGACGAGCTTGGCCTGATCGACATTGACCGCGATGGTGTCGGCCGTGGGTTCGGCGAAGCCATAAACCGGCCATGACAGCATCACGGCAGCAAGGACCGTAAATCCGGAAATCGCGCTCAGGCGCGTACGCAGGGAACTAAATGACATACTCTACCCCGGGGCGTTGACAAGCCGGCTAAAGCGATACGCAGCGGACCGGCGCCCGACAGCGCAAATCTGACGACAATTTGTGAAGGAACCGCAAATTTCGATCGTACAATCCGCGCGGTTACGCACTATTGCCGGAACGGATACGCTAACTGCCCGGCGATCTCCGACGGCATCGCCGGTTCGTCCTTGCCGTAATTGTCCGGCAAGCGGCCTTCCGGCATCCGGAAGGTGCCGAACAGCAGGTCCCAGACCGGGAAAGTCCCGGCGAAGTTGGTGTTACCGCCCTCTTCCCGCGCGGTGTGGTGCCAGCGGTGGAATACCGGCGTCGCCAGCACGTATCTGAACGGGCCGAGCGTCCAGCTCAGATTGGCGTGGACAAAGGCCGAATGGAATGTCGTGAACGGTCCGACCCAGAGCATGACGTTCGGCGAGATGCCGGCCATCAGCAGGACGACGTCGACCATGATGGTGCCGAGGAACAGGTTCACCGGGTGGAAGCGCGCCGCCGAGATCCAGTCGAGGTGTTCCGAAGAATGGTGGACGGCGTGATATTTCCAGAACCCCCCGCCGTGAAACAGCCGGTGCAGCCAGTACAGCATGAAGTCCGAGGCCAGCAGGAACAGCAGTCCCTGCAGCCACAGCGGCAACTGGGACAGCGGCCCGTGGCCATTGTCGTAGAACGCGATCAACTCGTCCGCGTCGTGAATGTTGAAGACCACGCCGGCGCCAAGCACTAACAGGCCGATCCGCAATACCCGCGCGAACAGGGGAACGAAGAACCAGTAGCAGATGTCGGTGACGAGTTCGCGCTTGCGCCACCACGGCGCGCCGGGATTGCAGGCCCAGAAATAGCTCAGGACTGAGAACACCAGCGCCAGCACGATCGTGATCGGAACGACCTTGGCGATCGTCTGCCCCAGCATCTCGACGACTTCCAGCGGCAGATTGGGATTGGACATCGGCGCCTCATCCGGTCGGTTGGCTCCAAGGGGTATCCTCCCGTGCTTAAGGAGCGGTGAATCGCAAACCCTCCGGCGGATGGCCGTCGTCTATGGTGGGCCTTGCGGAAAGCCTCGACCGAAAGGCGGAGTTGCATTGTAACAAAGCCCTTAATTCGAAATTTACTGTGCGCAAGAACAACCGGTTCCCGCCCAATTTGCACGACCAAATTAACTGCGCCGAAATTTCCCGATTCTACGGTGCGACATGGTCACGGTGCTGAGAACGCCGGCGAGACCAAACGTAGTTCGACCAGCCACGTGTACACATGGAGCACCCTATGAAGAACCTTATTGCGCGTTTCGTGAAGGATCAGTCCGGCGCCACCGCTATCGAATACGGCCTGATTGCAGCCGGCATCTCGCTCGCGATCATCGCGGTCGTCAACGGTCTCGGCACCAACCTGAACACCAAGTTCACCTCGATCAACACCTCGCTCAAGTAAGCGATACCGATCGACAAGCTGCAAAGGCCTCGGGGAAATCCGGGGCCTTTGTTGTTTCGGCCGGAACCGGATGGCGTAAACATGCGTAAACCCAGAGCCACTCCGGTGGCGGCGACAGATCGGACGGAAGCAGCCGACCGGGTGGGCAACGAGCCCCTCGAACTGGTCTGTCTCGCGCTGGCGCTCGCGGTCATCGCGCTGGCCGCCCGCATCGCCAGCATCTGGTGAGCCGTCCGCAGGCATTTTCCGATTGTTCACCACTCGCCGCTAGAATCGGGCGATCGTTCCGACCTCGCGCCGATCGCACGGACCCCCCAAACCATGATCCTCGACATCGCACGACTCTCGCTGTTTCCGGCCCTGATGGCGTTCGCTGCCGCCAGCGACCTCTTCACAATGACGATCTCGAATCGGGTGTCGCTTCTGCTGCTGGCGGGCTTCCTCGCGCTCGCCGCCATGAGCGGCATGGGACTTGAAGAAATCCTCCTGCATCTGGGCGCCGGCGCTGCCGTGCTCGTGGTGGCGTTCGGCTGCTTCGCCATGGGCTGGGTCGGCGGCGGCGACGCCAAGGTCGCAGCCAGCGCCGCGCTGTGGTTCGGCTTCGCCCACCTGATGAATTACCTGCTCTATGCCTCGCTGTTCGGAGGGGCGCTGACATTACTGTTGCTGCAGTTTCGGCAGTGGCCGCTGCCCTACCAGCTCGCCGGCCAGGCCTGGCTTACGAAGCTGCATGCCAAGGAGAGCGGCATCCCCTACGGCATCGCGCTCGCGATTGGCGCCTTGATGGTCTACCCGGAGACCGAATGGATCAAGGCGGTCGACCTCGCCCACTTCGCGATGCGTTGAGCGGACGCGGCCTGCGGGTAAACCCGGCGTTAAGTTGATTTAGATACGCCTCATTAACCATGCTTTGACGAATAGCTGGTCAACTCCCACCACGGCGGCGGAAGCGTCGCGGCGTCTTGTGGAAAGTGAAGCGTATGAATACCGCACGCATTATCGTCCTGGGTGTTGCCGTCGTCGCGGGCGGCGTCGCCGCTTATCTGGCGAGCGGGTCGGACAAGTCCGCCCCCACCGAACCCGTCGCCCAATTGAAGACCGTGGACGTGCTGGTCGCCAAATCCGACATCGGGCTCGGCCAGACGGTCAAGCCCGAAGACATGCAGTGGCAGACCTGGCCCGCGGCGACCGCAAGCAACACCTTCATCCGCCGCAGCGACCGCCCCGACGCCACCACCCAGATCGCCGGCTCGATCGCCCGCGCGCCTTTCATCGCGGGCGAGCCGATCCGCGAGCCGAAGCTCGTCAAGGCCGACGGATCCGGCTTCATGGCCGCGATCCTGCCCACCGGCATGCGCGCGATCTCGACCGAAATATCGCCGGAGACCGGCGCCGGCGGCTTCATCCTGCCCAACGACCGCGTCGATGTGCTGCTGACCAAGCGCGACAAGAACGTCGAGCGTCCCAGCGCGCCCGACGTCGTCAGGTCCGAAATCATCCTGTCAAACGTTCGCGTTCTCGCGATCGACCAGGCGCCGAAGGAAAAGGACGGCCAGAACGCGGTGGTCGGCAAGACCGTCACCCTTGAGCTCAAGCCCGAGCAGGCCGAGACGCTTTCACGCTCGCGCCAGACCGGCACGCTTTCGCTGGCGCTGCGCAGCATCGCCGACGTCAACATGGTCGAGAACCGGACCGAAGACGACAGCTCCAAGCGGGGCGAAACCATCAACGTGGTTCGATATGGCATCGCCAGTTCGACCACGACGCAGAAGTGACCGAGGGACGTTCGATATGAAATGCAGGGTAACCCGGCTGGCGATGCGAACCTTCATGGTCCGCACCCTGTCGTTTGCAGCCGCCGCCGCGCTGACGCTCAACCCGGCGCTGACCCCGGTAGTGGCGAGCGACCAGCGCGCCGCCGTGCCGGTCGTCGCCGACGGGCAGATGAACGCGCGCTTCCTGTCGCTCGGCATCGGCAAATCCATCGTGATCGACCTGCCGCGCGACATCAAGGATGTGCTGGTCGCCGATCCCAAGATCGCCAACGCGGTGGTCCGCTCGGCGCAGCGCGCCTATATCATCGGCGCCGCGGTCGGCCAGACCAACATCGTGTTCTTCGATTCGGCAGGCCAGCAGATCGCCGCCTATGACATCGCGGTCAAGCGCGACCTCAACGGCGTGCGCGCCGCGCTGAAGGCGACGCTGCCGAACGACAACATACAGGTCGACGGCCTCGGCGACGGCGTGATCCTGACCGGCTCGGTGGCGAGCCCGATCGAGGCGCAACAGGCCGCCGATCTCGCAGCCCGACTCGCCGGCGGCGTCGACAAGGTCGTCAACTCGATCGTGGTCCGCGGCCGCGACCAGGTGATGTTGAAGGTCACGGTCGCCGAAGTCGCGCGCTCGATCATCAAGCAGATGGGCATCGATCTTTCCGGCAGCCTGAACTACGGCACCGCGGTGGTGAATTTCAACAACAGCAACCCGTTCACCGCGAACGGCGCGGCGCTGGTTGCCAACAACAATATCACCACGTCGTTCGGCGCCACTCCCTCCGTGCAGGCCACCCTGCGCGCGATGGAAAGCGCCGGTGTGGTGCGAACCCTTGCCGAACCGAACCTGACCGCGATTTCCGGCGAATCGGCGACCTTCATCGCCGGCGGCGAATTCCCGGTGCCGGCGGGCTATTCCTGCGACCCGACCACGCATGTCTGTACCACCCAGATCAGCTTCAAGAAATTCGGC
>Ga0075522_10002728_pt1 | contig 13051 bp, 13 predicted proteins | sample NGEPerA_FD_74796 | JGI IMG/M metagenome (GOLD analysis project Ga0075522, IMG submission 74796) | Arctic peat soil microbial communities from the Barrow Environmental Observatory site, Barrow, Alaska, USA - NGEE PermafrostL2-A | ecosystem: Environmental > Terrestrial > Soil > Wetlands > Peat ... | reverse complement strand
GCTTTGGCGGCGGCGGCGGCTTCAGCGGCGGCGGCGGTTCGGGCGGCGGCGGCGGCGCCTCGGGAGGCTGGTGACATGCTGAGCGCCATCGATCAGGACCGCATCGCCAAGGCGGTGACCAAGGCCGAGGAGGGTTCCTCGGGCGAGATCGTCTGCGCCCTGGCCGGAGAGGTATCGACCTATCGCGAAGTGCCCCTGGCCTGGGCGGCGGCCGTGGCCCTGGCCGTGCCGCCGATCGCCCTGGCGCTCGGCGTCCAACCGCTCACCGCCGGGGACGGCGGCCTGTGGATGATCGCCCAGGCCAGCGCCGTCGAGTGGCAATTGACCCTGGCGCTGGCGCTCTACGCCGGCCTGCAGATCGTCATCTTCCTGATCGTCGCCCTCGTCGTCCATATTCCGGGGGTGCGTCGGCGCCTGACGCCCAGGACCCTGAAGGCGCACCGCGTGGCGAGGGCCGCGCATCATCAGTTCGCCGCAGTCAGCGCCCGGGCAGTGGGCAGTGACACCGGCGTGCTGATCTTCGTCGCCCTCCACGACCGCCAGGTGCAGGTGCTGGCCGACGCCGCCATCCACCAGAAATGCGGCGACGCGGTGTGGGAGAGGGCCGCCCAGGCGATCCGCGCCGCCATGCGCGAGGGCAAGGACCCCACCGGCGGCATCGTCGAAGCGATTGGCATCTGCGGCGCCGCCCTGCGCGAGCACTTCCCGTCGACGGAGCCTCACGCTCACGCCTTTTCGCCACGGCCGATGGAGGTGTGAGGGGAGCGTAGCGCCCAAGGGCATAGCGCGATCGGGCGGCGATGACGGCGCGCTGGATGCGCCTTTTTTGGCCTCAATGGGCAGACTCCATCACGGCGCGCGATACCGGCCAAACCAAGAAAATTTGACGGGGAGAGCGATGAAGAAGCGCTTCGTGATGTCCTGGGACGAGAACGAACTGGCTCGAGCCTTCAAGGTGACGACGGACGACATTCGCGAGTATCTGACTGACGGTCGCCGCGTGTCGTTCATCATCGAACGGCGCCTGAAATGGGAAAATCCGGGGTGGACGCTGGCGCCGTCGGAAGGCGCCGGCTACGACCTGCGTGATCCAGAGGGTGGGCTGTGGGGAAGTGCGCTCGATCACCGCCGGCGGGGTGTATTTCAACCCCTCCAACCAGGTCGGCTCAGGGCGGAAATTTGCGGAGGAGGGATTTCAGGCGAAGCTGAAAAACCTCAAGGGCTTCATTCTCTCTGACATCGTGCATTTCCCGGTCGTGGAGGTCTTCGTCGTGCCAATCGAATTCGTCCTCGAGTGGCACAAGGCCCGGAAGCTGGGCGCAAACGCCCGGGTCTCGCGCTCTGTATTCCTTTCGCGGCTTGCGCTCCACCTCCCTATTGAAGGGTAAAGTCGACTACTCCGAGCGCATCTCGCGAAAAGGCGAGAGATGCGCGTTCATGTCCGCCGTAGCAGCACGATCCGGTTCGTGTTGGTGCCGCCGGCATTATTCGACACGCCCCAACAATTCGCCGTCTTTGTGAACTCCTGCTGGTTCACCATTACGCCAAGGCGGCCAAACGGTAGCTCCGCCGCCGCTTGCCACACTAGGCGCTCCAGAAGGATTTTTCCCTTTCGCACCTCGCCCACTTCAAACGCGACGTGCCCCCCAGGGCGGACGATCCGGGCCTGTTCGACAAGGACTTGGCGAACCATCTCCGTCCACCCGTCCACAGTGCGATGCATGGCGATATCGACGCACCGCGCGTCTATGCCAGCGAACCAGCATCTGAGCCAATTGTCGTCGGCATATTGAACAATATCCAAGAACGGTGGCGACGTGACGACCAATGCCGCGCTCTGATCTGGAATCTTGGGGGACTTGTTCGCGAGAGCGGTGGAAAGACAGGCCGACGGATGCGGGGTCATTGTGCCGTCCGCGAACAATGACCGCGATTTATTGACAATGATTTTTGCGACATCCCGAGGCGGAGGGCTTTGCTCGCGCTTCGCATTAATTTTTACCTGGGCGGCCACGCTCACTGCTTGGTTGGGTGGTAGCGTATAGACGGAGAAGAAGCCGGGAGAATGACCCGTAAGACGATTGATCGCGATCATTCTGATCCAATCGACGACATGATCGGGACTCGAGTGATCCAGCGGGGCGTTGGTTTCGACCCACTCCTTGAGCACCGTGAGATGGCGCAAGGTGGTGGGGTGGTAGAACGCTAGCAAATCCTCCCGAACCGATACCGCCCTGTCCCATTGGATTCCGCCCAGGCGCCTCACAATGGCGCTCAACGGGGGTGGGTTCAGCCTAGGCCTGGTAAGGAGAACCGATAGTGGATTTATGTCGTTCGCGAGCGGCCGCCGTCCCATGAGCGCCGCCTGCACCGGCGTAGTGCCACGTCCCATGAAGGGGTCATGAACGCCCTCGCCTGGATTGGTGAGGCGGGAGATGAAGAATTCGGGAAGTTGCGGCTTGAAACAGGCCCTGTAGCTAATCTCATGAATGGAGTGGGCCTGTCGTTGACCAGACGTCCAGAATTCATTGATGAAATACGGCAGACCTTCAATCTTGCTCTCAAGGGTGGTCTCCCCGAATCCTGAAAAGCGACGCACTTGGTCCAAAAAGTCCAGCCCATCGACATTCTCCGGCTTCGGCAACGTCTCAGCCTCGGCGTCTTCGGGAAAGAGATCGTCCAAGTATGCTAGGCCCTTGGCTGCCACCGGATGCATGGAGGCCTTACCTTGCTGAAGGGGAGGAATTGTCCATCCGATTTGAGAACAATATGCGAACGGGGATGTCAATCCCTTTCGCTGGAGCGTCGGCAATCATCTGGGGAGGAAAGGGCGCTCGCGGTGCTGGTCCGTCCTGGCTCCGCTTTTCCCTGGCAACCGGAGTGTAAGACTGTCCTAGCTCCCTCTTTTGCACAAGGCGGATGGATGGCTGAGAGAAATGGAGAAGGGTGGTCGATCCGGCCAAGACGGAGAGTGGAGAGGGTGGGACGGGCACCAGCCGCCCAGCTGATTGGTGGCAATTTTGCTAGATCGGCCGCGCGCTAGGCGCCAATGAACCCGCTCGCTGTTCTCTGGGAAGATCGCCATGCCCAAGATCGACGTCGCCGCCGCGCCGGAGTGCAAGGGAACGGGCTATCCGGCGCCTTTCGATGCGCCCTGCGCTGAGCGCGTGCGGCAGAGACTCGGCAATACCGGCGGGCTCAGCGATTTCGGGGTCAATCTCATACGCCTGCCGCCCGACAATTGGTCGAGTCAACGGCACTGGCATTCGGACGAGGATGAATTCGTCTATGTGCTCGAAGGCGAGCTGACGCTCATCGAAGACGATGGCGAGACGGTGCTGCGGGCCGGCGACTGTGCGGCCTTTCCCAAGGGCTCGGGCGACGGCCATCACATGATCAACAGGTCGGACGCGATTGCGGTCTATCTCGAAGTCGGCTCGCGCTCGCCCGCTGACCTCACCACCTGCTCGGACATCGACGTGATGAGCGCCGCCGCCGACGGCCGTTTCACGCACAAGGATGGCGCGCCGTACCCCGAAAGCTAGTCGTCCGCTTCGACCAATATGAAGGGACGCGAGTTCGTCGAACTTCCGCGGCCGGAGCGCGGGCTTCCAGCCCGCATCTGCGAAGCTGTTGATGTTCCAAAGAAAGTATGCGGGCTAGAAGCCCGCGCTCCGAAGGCGATGTGATCGCGAACACCAGCGGAAAGCAAGTGGCACCCATCAAATTAGCTGACGCGGGCGACTAGCCGGCTGAACCTCGATCGGAGCCCGCCCGCTGCAGTCCCGTGATCGCCTGTTTGCAGGCGAGCAGGGACTGGCCGGCGACCATTCCCTTCCAGTCGTCCTGGTCGCCGTAGAAGGCGTCGCGGATCTGGGCCTTGATCGCCTGGCCCTGGGGTGAGGCCGGGTCGCCGTGGGCGTGCAGCCAGGCGTCGGCGCGCAGGGCGAGCAGGGTCTCAGGCAGGCTCTGGACGCCGACCTCAAGGGCCATGCCGGTGACCTCGGCATGCCCGAGCAGTTCGGGAGCGCCGGTGAGGCCATCGCCGGATATCGGCGCCGATGTCGATCCGCCGCCCGGTTCCGGCGAGGTGATCGCCGCGCCGTACCAGGCGGCGGCGCGCTGGAAACCGGGCGTGCCGGGCGCCTCGGTGATGATCTGCTCGCCGTAGCCCCAGGGGCCGAGCCCGGTATGGTAGTCGATGATCGCGATCCGGCCGGCCTGGCGAAGATGGGCCTCGAAGATCGCCGTCTGGGCGCCGCGCGACCAGGTCGGCGCGTCGCCGCCATAGAAGACGCCCTTGGGATGACGGTACTGGCCGCCGCTGACCGCCTGCTGGAAGGCCGCCGGCCCCCACCGCGCGATGTAGGCGCCGATCGTCGCGGCGTTCGCCCGTTGGCTCTCCTCGGTCCATTCCGCCGGGCAGATAGCTTCGCCCAATTCGTCGTAGCCGGCGTTCACCGGCAGGGTCGAATTGAAATCGACCCAGTTGCGGTTGAGATCGACGTTCTCCTGCGTCACCCGCCGCAGCCAGGCGAAGCCATAGGGGTTGATGGCGTGGATCATCAGCGCGCCGAGGCCGTCGGGCAGGCGGCCGGCCTCGCCGCGACGCAGCCAATCGACCTGGGCGCCGGAACCGCAGAAGCCCTCGACGCCGTGGGTCGCCGAGATCATCACCAGCACCCTCTCCGCCGTTCGCGGCCCGAACCAGGCGATATCGGTGGAAAGATCGCCGCCGTCCGGCCCGCGCTCGGGATGGGCGAAGCTCTCGATCGCGCCGCCGGCGTCGCCCGCCTCGCAGCGGAACCTGGCGCGGGCCTCCTGGTAGTCGGCGCTGAAACTGTCGGCGGAGTTCATGGGATTTGGGTCCTGGGATTTAGTGTGGTTGCGCGCGCTCGACCTCACCCTACCGCCATGGCGTGAGAGGGGCTACGGACGCCTTGACTATGCGTCCCTTTTTTGGGACATACTTCCGCTCAATGATCGACCGGACCAAGAGGTTATCAGCCCACTTCTACCAATCGGCAGGCGGCAGCGAGCCGGTCCGGTCCTGGCTCCGGGACCTCGACGCCGGTGACCGCCGAACTCTGGGCGTGGCGATCGCCAAGGTCGAATTCGGCTGGCCGATCGGACTGCCGTCCTGCAGGCCGATGGGAGCCGGCCTCTTCGAAGTCAGGGCGGACATCAGCGACGGGCGGATCGCAAGGGTGCTGTTCGGGATTGGAAACGGCCGAATGGTGTTGCTCCACGCCTTCATCAAGAAGAGCCGGGCCACACCGAGTGAGTATCTGGACTTGGCGCGCAGGCGTCTGAAAGAGGTGATGTGATGAGTGAGACTCCAGGAACCGGCCGCATTGGGTCCAGCTTCGAAGACTTTCTCGACGCCGAGGGTTTGCGCGAGGAGGTGGAGGAACTGGCGATCAAAGCGCTGCTCGCCGAGCAATTGCGAGGCGCGATGAAGGCTGAGGGTTTGAACAAGGCCGCCATGGCCCGACGCATGCGCACCACTCGACAGCAACTCGACCGCCTTCTCGATCCGGCCAATCCGTCGGTGACACTGACCACGCTGAGGCGCGCGGCCAAGGCGGTCGGGCGAAACCTGGTGATCGAACTCAACTGAGCGCGGCGTTCATTGCTGGGACCTCGAGGCCGTCACGCCATAGAGGTCCGCGAACTCCTTCTTCCTCGGCCCCAAGTAGCCGAACAGGAACGCAGCGACCTTGCGCATCTGGATCTCTTCCGAGCCTTCGGTGATGCGATAGCGGCGATGGTGGCGATAGATGTGTTCGAAGGGCTTGTGGCGGGAATAGCCGATGCCGCCGTGGACCTGCATGGCCCGGTCGGCGGCCTCGCAGACCAGACGGTTAGACCAGTAGTTGCACATCGAGACCTTGTCGGAGATCTGCCGCTCGACCTCCTTGTGCGGCATGGCGTCCATCTCCCAGGCGGTCTTGCGGATCAGCAGGCGCAGCATCTCGCACTGGGTGGCCAGTTCCACCAGCGGGAACTGGATCGCCTGGTTGTCCGACAGGGGCTTGCCGAACGGCTTGCGCCGGCGGGCGTATTTCACGCTTTCCTCGACGCAGAACACCGCCGCGCCCAGAGACGAGGCCGCCTGGCGGATGCGATTCTGGTGGACGAAACTCTGACCGAGACCGAGCCCTCGCCCGACCTCGCCCCAGATCGCCTCGTCGGGAATCCAGACATTGGTGAAGCTGACCCGAGGGTGATCGGTGGGCATGTTGAAGGTCCACAGCCACTCCTCGATCTTGACGCCTGGGTCCTTGGCCGGAACCAGGAAGACGGTGATACCACCGGCGTCGCCATCGGCGCCGCTAGTGCGCGCGAAGACCATGCAGTGGGTCGCCACATGCATGCCGGTGGTCCACATCTTCTCGCCGTTGATCAGCCACCCGGCCACCCCGTCGCGCTCCTGGGGGACCGCGCGGGTCTCCATGAAGGTGGCGTCGGAGCCGTGGTTTGGCTCGGTCAGGCCGAAGCCGGAGCGGATCTTGCCGGCCATGAGGTCGGCGCCGTAGCGCTCGAACTGCTCGGGCGTGGCGAACTCCTTGAACATCACCACGAAGGGGTTGTTGCCGACGATCGAGTGCTCGTTCTGCAGGTCGTTGTGGAGGCCCAGGCCCTTGGCCGCGAGGTGTTCGCGGATGACCGCCATGGCGAGGTTCGAGCCGCCCTTGCCGCCGTATTCCTTCGGCCAGGCGAAACGCAGATGCCCGGCGACGTCGGCGAGCTTGCGCGCTTCGCCCAGCAGCGCCTCCCATTCGGGGCGCGGCAGGCCGTCGTTGTCCCAGTCGGTGCGGGCGTGTTCGCGGCGGTGGTCGAAGAAGCGGATGTTGTCGTCGCGCTGTTCGAGCGGCTTGATCTCCGCCTCGATGAAAGCGTCGAGTTCGGCGAGATAGGCGGTCAGGTTGGGATCGAGGGCGAAGTCCATGGTCGGCTCCTTGCTAACGGACGGGGTCCGCGCCTTGGGCGAGGACCGCGCGATAGGCGGCATAGGTCGGCTGATCGACGGCGAGCTTGGCCAGGGTGGTGGCCCACAGATGGGCCTTCAGTCCAGGCGTGGCGAGGTTCATGTCCCCGCGGGCGATGCGCGCGGCGAGTTCGCGGTTGAGGCTTGTCAGATCGCCGTCCATGGCCAGGAGCGCGGTGAGACGGTCCTGCTCCGCCGCGTCCTCGCCGGCCGCCAGTTCGAGTTGGCGACGCATCATCTCCAGCGCGTTGGCGGCCACACGCGCCTGAAACGCCACGGCGCCCGTGGTCTCGGCGACGACCACGGTCTTGAGGAAGGCGGCGACGGCGCCGATGATCTCCGAAGGTCTGGGTTCGTCCTGCACGGGGTCCTCAGGCCGCCAGCAATCGCAGCAGATCGAGTTCGTTTTCCGAGGTTCGCCTGGCGATCACCGCCCGCTCCACCGAAGGGTCGGCGGCGCGGAAGGCGGCGGCCATGCCGCCGCACATGACGCCCCAGCGCATCGAACCGAACACCTCCCAGAAATGGGCCTCCTGGCGTTGAACCGAGGCGCCGCCGGCCCCCTCGTAGCCAGCCCACAGGTCCCCGCGTTCGCCAAAGCCGCCGACCGGCTTGTCGATCACGCCGAATCGCCAGGGATTGGCGCAGATCCAGCCGAGATCCTCCATCGGATCGCCGATATGGGCAATCTCCCAGTCCAGCACCGCCCGCACCCCTTCGGGTCCGACCATCAGGTTGCCGTTGCGGAAGTCGCCATGCACCAGGCTCATCGCCCGCGGCGCCGGGCAATGCGCCTCGAGCCAGCGGAAAGCCACTTCGAACACCGGTCTTGGCCAATCGGTCGCCCTGTAGGCCTCCAGATAGCGGGCGATGAGTTCGCCCGGCGTCGAGCGGACCAGACCCGGAAACGCGGCTGCGTCCATGGCGTGAATGCGGGCCAGAATCTCTCCGCATTGGCGAGCGAGGAAGGTCCGCGTCTCGGCGAACGTCTCGGACCGGGCGATCCGCCCGCCCAGCGTCTCGCCCTCGACGAAGCTCATGATGAAGCCGTGGCCGAGGCCCTCGTCCGCCGTCAGCACATGGAGAATGGCCGGTTCGGGCACGCCGACCCTGGCCGCCGCGATCATCAGTTCGGCCTCGGTTTCGAGACCGACCGCCGAAGCGGACAGCCGCTCTCCACCTGGGGCGCGACGCAGGATCAACGGCTTCGCCCCCTCCCGCGTGACCAGGTCGAAGCGCCAGATCTCCTGGGTCGCGCCGGCGGTGAGACGCGCAAGTCCGGCGATATCGTCGCCGCCCAGCCGGCGCCGCGCGACGTCGCCAAGCCCCTCGGCGAGGTCGATCACGGACGGATGACGCCGGCTGGCGAGGGTTCGCGATAGAGATCGGCGACCAGATCCTTGCGCCGCTCGAGGGTGGCGCGCTGGTTGACATAGCCCTTGTCGGTGATCTCGCCGGCGTCCAGCGATGGCGGTTCGGCGAGGATCGTGAAGCGCCCGATCCGGCGCGACGACCCGCCGCCGGCGGCGTTGAAGGCGGCGATGCGCTCGGTGAGCCGGGCGGTGAGTTTTTCCATCGGAGATCCGGTCCCCGGCTCGGCCGCCGCCGTCGCCAAGCCCGCGGGGGAGGGCCACAGCAGGGCGCCGGCGAAGGGCTTGTCCTGACCGGCGATCACCGCGTCGAAGATGTAGGGGCTGCACGCCGCCGCCAGGTCCGGCCGAAGCGTCCCGACCGACACCCAGGTGCCGGAATCGAGCTTGAAATCCTCGGTCACCCGGCCGTCGAAGACCAGGCCCTGTGACGGATCGGCGGGATCGAGGAACTTCGCCGCGTCGCCGAGCTTGTAGAAGCCTTCCTCGTCGAAGGCCTCCGCCGTGCGCGCCGCATCGCCGACGTAGCCGGTGGTCACCGTCGGACCCTTGACCCGCACCTCCAGCTTGTCGCCGTTGGAGACCAGCTTGAGGGTGATCCCCGGCAGCGGCAGGCCGACCAGACCCACCCGCTCCGTCTGCCAGTGGACGACCGTGATCCCTTGGGTTTCGGTGGCCCCGTACATGGTGATCAGCGGGATCCGGTGGCCGGTCTCCGCGATCGCCAGGGCCTGCATGCGACCGTAGAGATCGTCGGAAAGCGTGGCCCCGCCGTAGCCCATGTAGCGCAGGTGCTTGAAGAAGGCGGCGCGCAGCACCGGATCGCGCTCCATGGCGTCGGCCAGCATGGAAAAGGCGATCGGGGCCGAGCCGAACACCAGGGGCGAGATCTCATAGAGGTTCTTGATCGTCGTCTCGAACAGGCCCGGTATCGGCTTGCCCTCGTCGAGATAGACCGTGCCGCCCGCCCACAGATTGCCGTTGAAGCCGATGTTGCCGGCCGAGATGTGGCTCCAGGGCATCCACTCCAGGCTCTGGGGCAGGGGCGCATCGGCTTCGGCTTCGGCCTCGAGGCGCAGGCCCTCCTGCCCGGCGATGACGCCGGCCATCATGCCGTGGGTCTGGGGGACGCCCTTGGGCATGCCGGTGGATCCCGAAGTGAAGAGATATTTGGCCACCGACGCGGGACCGAGCGCGGCGCGGGCCTCCTCCACGGCCGGGGTCGGCGCCGTGGCCGTGAGAGTGTCGAGCAGGACGGCGCCGTCGCCCTTGCCGTCGGCGGTGACAAACAGGAGATCAGCCTGGAGCGCCCGCAGGGTTTCGAAGGCGCGAGCGAAGGCTTCCCCGCTCTCGGCGAACACCACCTTCGGCCGGATGGTCGCAAAGCAGTGCTTCAGCTTGGCGTGATCGCTGGAAAGCAGGGAATAGGCCGGGCTGATTGGGGCCACGGGCACGCCGGCGGTGTAGGCGCCGAGCATCACCAGGCCATGGGAAACCGAATTGGCCGACAGAACCATGATCGCGTCGCCGGCCCCGAGGCCGCGATCGAGCAGCCACTGGGCAATCCCCTCGGCGGCGCGCAGCGCCTCGCCATAGGTCACGCCGCGCCAGGGACCGTGCCCCGGCTCGCGCTGCATCAGCAGCGGCCGGTCCGGATGCTCGCCGGCGCGATCGGCGAACAGCCGGGCGATGGAGGCGGGACCCTCGCCCGGCGAATGGTTGGAAGCGATGACGATCGAGCCATCGGCCCGGTGCTCGACGCGCACGTCCGCGCCTTTCATCGGCAGCGGATTGAACGGCGGCGGAGCGGTCTCCTGGCGCTGAACGGCGCCGTCGGCCGGGGTCATCGCAATTCTCCGTGGTTCTCTCGTCCCCTGATCCTTAGCCTGATGGGGGAAGCGTTCCAACGGCCGCGTTCCTCGCTTCAGGTCGCGGGCCGCTCACTCCAGGCCGCCACCATCGGGCCGAAGTCGGCCGGCTGTTCGGCGTATGAGAGAACGTCGTCGGGGAGCAGCGCCCACGGTAGGGCGCTGCTGGTCCAGATCTGGGCGACCGGGCGGAGCCAGGCAGTGTCGTCCAGAGTGCCGGCGCGAAGTATCACCACCGGCGCACCTTCGCGCCGCGTCGAGATCCGCGACCAGCATGACGGGCAGATGCGCGAGGTGTGTCGCTGGCCGCTGGCCAGCCGCCGCTCGGTCGGCTTGGGCTCGCCAGCCGTGAACTCGAGCGCATCGCCCGGGATGACGAGCTGCATGCTGAAGGCGCTGCCGGTGCGCTTCTGGCAGAGGTGGCAATGGCAGACATAGCAGGTGAGCGGCTGGCCCGTGAGACGGTAGCGAACCTCGCCGCAGTTGCAGCCGCCGGGGATGGGCAGGGTTGGTGTCATTCGAGTTCTCCTCAGGCGGTCAAGGCGAGGTCATAGTCGGCCCACATGGGCGCGCAATCGATCACCATGCCGTCGTCCATGGCCCGGTCGATGGCCATCACCGTGAGACCTGCCTCCATCGATTCCTCGGCCGTCACCGGGAAGGGCGCGCGGCCCTCGAGGGCGGCGAGGAGGTCTAGGGCCATGGCCTGGTCGGCGCCGTTGTGATTGTCATCGGTGAGATTGCCAAATTCCATCCGCTCGGGCTTGCCGCGGCTCATGGAGCCGCGGATCATCAGGCGGTTGCGGACCAGGTCAGCGATCAGGGTTGCTTTAGTTCCGGCGACGTACCAGCGCCGCTCCTGCAGGGCGACGTGGCTGTTGGAGTGGAAGGCGAGCGCCATGCCGCCGGCATAGTGGACGGTGGCGGTCTGGTGATCGGCGACATCCATGTCGGACTGGAAGGCGTCGTTCGCCCCCGCCCAGCCGGCGTCACGCAGGGCGTAGGCCGGCGATCCATCGTCATAGGTCCGCGCCGCGTCGCCGCGATCGGCGCGGAAGATGCTCCGACCGCCGAAGCTTGCCACCCTGGCGGCGCGCGAGCCGGCGATGCGGCCGAAGATATCGAAGTCGTGGCAGACCTTGTCGAGGAGGTAGGATCCGCCCCATTCCATGCGCCGCCGCCAGTTGCGGGCGAGATAGCCGCCGTGTTCGGGATGCAGGTGTTCGGTGGCGTCCATCGAGACCACCGCGCCCAGCTCGCCCCGATCGATGCGGGCGATGACCTCGCGGACGATCGGCATCGAGCGCATCACCAGGCCGATGTGGAGCGGCGGCGCGGCGGTTCGCGCCAGGATGCGCGCCAGACGGAGGGTCTCCTCCACCGTCCGGACGATCGGCTTCTCGGCGAAGATCGGCCAGCCGGCGGTGAAGGTCGCTTCAAGGTGTTCGAGATGAAGATGATTGGGCGAGCCGATCATGATCAGATCGAAGGGGCCGGCGGCCAGCAACGCCCCCGGGGTATCGAAGGCGCGGCCGGCGTCGATGGCGGCCACGGCGAGAATGGGCGCGCCCACTGGGGCAGGATCGACGTGGGCGGCGACCACCAGATCCCAGCCCACCTCCTTCATCGCCGCCAGGACGTGCGCGATGCGCTGGCCCAGGCCGATGACGCCGATCCGCCAGGTTTTCATCGCCTCGCCCCCTTCCGCGCGAACTCGTCGTTTGGAAGACGATTGCACGTCGCGGCGCGCCCTCCTAGGGTTCCTCCTGAACGGCGATAACCAAGGCCCGGCGCGAAACCTGGGCGACGAGGAGGATGGCCATGAAGTTCACCTGGTTCAATCTGATGCCGTGGCCGTACCTCCCCGACGACTTCCGCGAGAAGAACCGCTCGGTGTGGGTCGATATCGACCAGAACCTGTTCGATCCGGCCAGGAGCCACGAGGTCTACAACACCTACATGGACCTCCTGGAATACGCCGACACGCTCGGCTTCGACGGCATCGGGGTCAATGAGCACCACCAGAACGGCTATGGCATCATGCCTTCGCCGAACCTCATCGCCGCCGGCCTGGCGCGGCGCACCCGCGACGCGGCGATCGTCGTCCTCGGCAATTCGATCGCCCTCTATAATCCGCCAGTGCGGGTGGCCGAGGAATTCGCCATGCTCGACTGCATCTCGGGCGGGCGGCTGGTGGCCGGATTTCCGGTCGGCACCTCGATGGACACCAACTATTGCTACGGCCAGATCCCGGCCCTGACCCGGGAGAAATACGCCGAGGCGCACGAACTGATCATCAAGGCCTGGACGACGCGCGAGCCGTTCGCCTTCAACGGCCGCTACAACAAGCTGCGGCACGTCAACATCTGGCCGCGGCCGATTCAGCAGCCCCATCCGCCGGTTCACATTCCGGGCGGCGGCTCGGTGGAGACCTACGATTTCTGCATCGACAACACCTACTCGTATTCCTACCTCAGCTTCACCGGCTACATCCGGGCCAAGGCCCTGCTGCAGGGCTACTGGGACCGGGTGGCCGAACGCAACGCGCCCGATACTTCGCCCTATCGGGCCGGCTTCGCCCAGACCATCTGCGTCGCCGACACCGACGCCGAGGCCGAGCGGCTCTATGCCGAACACCTGCACTACTTCTACAACCGCTGCCTGCACGTCTATCCGGGCTTCGCCGACGCCCCCGGCTACCGCACCATCAAGACCATCCAGGCCGGCGCCCTGTCGCAGTACGCCCCGCCCAAAGGCTTCGGCGAACTGACCTGGAAGGACCTCACCGAAGGCGGTCACGTGATCGCCGGCTCCCCCGAGAC
>Ga0075522_10002726_pt1 | contig 13056 bp, 10 predicted proteins | sample NGEPerA_FD_74796 | JGI IMG/M metagenome (GOLD analysis project Ga0075522, IMG submission 74796) | Arctic peat soil microbial communities from the Barrow Environmental Observatory site, Barrow, Alaska, USA - NGEE PermafrostL2-A | ecosystem: Environmental > Terrestrial > Soil > Wetlands > Peat ... | reverse complement strand
CCGCGCTGCAGCGCGGGCGTGAGTTCGGATGATTTTGTCACGCGCACGGCGTCGCAACCCAGCCCTTCGGCGATCTTCACGAAATCGATGCCGGGCAGTTCGAGGCCCGGTACGTTGCGCACCTGCATCACCTGGCTGAAGGAGCGCATCGCGCCATAGCCCTGGTTGTTGATCACCACCACCGTCAGCGGCAGCTTGCGCTGCGCCGCGGTCCATAGCGCCTGGATCGAATACATCGCCGAACCGTCGCCGATCAGGCAGACGGTGCGGATGTCGGGACGGCCGAACGCGATGCCGACCGCGGCCGGCAGGCCGTAGCCGAGGCCGCCGCTCGCCATGGTGTAGAAACTACCCTCACCGCGCATCGGCAGGAATTTATGCATCGCCGGCCGGTGTGACGGCGCTTCCTCCACCAGCATGGCGTCGTCGGGCATGGCGGCCGAGAGCGTGTGCAGGAGGTATTCGACCGGGATCGGATCGGCCGCACTTGGTGCCGCCGGCAAATTGCGTCCCGCCGGGATCGCGCGCTTCGTCTCGGGCAGTAATTCCAGCAGCATCGACAGCGCCGGCTTCATGGTGGCGATGATGCTGGTGCCCCGGGGGGTGACCGCGGCGGCGGTGGGGTCGTCGGTGATCTGGAAGATCGTGGTCACGCCATCGAAGATCGAGGCATGGCCTTCGACGTGGAAGGTAAAAGCCGGTGCGCCGATCACGACCACGAGATCGTGCGTGCCAAGCGCCTCGGAGAGCTGCGCCGGCGACGCATGCAGGAAGCCCGCGAATTGCGGATGCCGTTCCGGGAAACTGCAGCGCGCCGAGAACGGGCTGACCCAGACCGACGCCCGCGCTTTCTCCGCGACCTGCACCAGGAGATCGACGGCCTGCGCGCGATCGACGCCGGGACCGACGACAACCGCCGGGTGCTTGCTCGCAGCGAACGCCGCGACGAGCGCCTGCATGGCGTCCGGATCGGGGCCGAGCTCGCGGCTGACGCGTCGCGCCTCGACCGGCAGCGTCAGATGGGCCCAGTCGTCGATCGGCACCGACACGAAGGTCGGGCCGCATGGCGGCTGCATCGCCACGTAGTAAGCGCGTGCGATCGCCGCCGGAACGTCTTCGGCGCGCGCGGGCTCGACCGAGAACTTGACATAGGGCCGCGGGAATTCCGACGCGCGCTCGGCGTAGAGGAAAGCCTGCAGCGGCAGGATGCTGCGCGCCTGCTGGCCCGCCGTGATCACCAGCGGGGTCTGGTTGCGGTGGGCGGTATAGATGTTGCCGAGCGCGTTACCGACGCCGGCGCCCGAATGCAGATTGACGAAACCGGCGTTGCGGGTGGCCTGCGCATAGCCGTCGGCCATGCCGACCACGGAAGCCTCCTGCAGACCCAGCACATAGTCGATATCGTCGGGCCAGTCAGCGAGCAACGGCAGTTCCGTCGAGCCGGGGTTGCCGAACACCTTCTTGATGCCGAACGCGCGCAAGAGGTCGAGCGTGGCCTGTTTGACGGTCACGGATTTGCGGATGCTTTTGGCGGGTTTGCGGGACAATGTTGCCTCTACGTCATTCCGGGGCGATGCGAAGCATCGAACCCGGAATCTCGAGATTCCGGGTTCGCGTCTTCGACACGCCCCGGAATGACGGTGTGAATAATCACCACGTCGCGGTGCCCTTCATGGTCGGCTGGCCGGCCGAATTCGCCGTCCACAACTCCATGCCACCAGCGGTATCGTTGGCATTGACGCTGAATTCCGAGCCCTCGAACAAGGGCTGCAGCCCGCGATAGCTGAATTTCCGCGGCGCCGCGCCGCCGTGCAATTTCGCCGCGAGTTCTACGAGGAACGCGGCCTGCATGGGGCCGTGAAAGATCAAGCCCGGGTAGCCTTCGACCTTGGTGACGTAGTCGCGGTCGTAATGGATGCGGTGGCCGTTGAAGGTCAGCGCCGAGTAGCGAAACAGCAGCACGGGATCGGCCATATGGCTTTCGCGGTGTCGTGCAGCGGGCGGCGCGGCCGCGGGCTTCGCCGGGGCGGAAGCCGCCGTCGAAATGTCGCGATAGACGATGTCCTGCCGCTCGCGCAGCGCGGTGCCGCGCGGCGTCGTCACCAGATGATCGACGGAGACGAAACACAACACGCCGGTGCTCCCGGCCTTCATGGTCACGTCGGTGATCTTCGAGGCCCGCGTTACCTCGTCGCCGACGCGCAAGGCATCGAAGAACTCCAGTTCACCGCCGGCCCACATCCGGCGTGGCAGCGGCACCGGCGGCAGGAAACCGCCGCGGGTCGGGTGGCCGTCGGGACCAAGTTCCGACATCGGATAAACCGGCTGCGCCAAACACCAATGCACCGTCCATGGCGCGGCATCGCCCGGCCTGGGCTCGCCGATCTCCATGAACAGCGTGGCGCGCAGGCCCTTGACCAGGTGCGCGGTGACGATGTCGGAGGCCTCGGTGCTACGGCCGATCCATTGCCTCAGATGGTCGAGATCGAGCTTTTCGCTCATGACGATTTCCGTGCCCGAGGAGTTCCAAGTGCGAGGTGCTCGTCGATCGCGGGCACCGGGCCATACGTACGTGGCTCGTCGACAAAGATCGCGGCCGGGGCGGAATAGGTCACGACACCCTTTGGTGTGCCGACCTCGATGCGGCGCAGATGTGGATGCGCGGCGAGGTCGGCCATGGTGTTGACTTCGCCAAAGGCGATGTCGGCGCCGTCAAGCCGCTGGATCAGTTCGTCACGGTTCAGCGATCCAAAGACATCGGCAACGATCTTGTCGGTGAGCTGACGATTGCGGACGCGTTCGGAAATGTTGGCGAGCCGCGGATCGTTCGGCAAGTCGGGTTGCTTCAGGACCTCGGCGCAGAGCTTTTTCCACTCGCGCTCGCTCTGGATCGAAATCAGGATGTCCTTGCCGTCCTTTGACTGGAACACGCCATAGGGCGCAATCGAGGGGTGCGCCAGCCCAATCCGTTGTGGCGGGTTGCCGGCTTCCGAATTGATCAGGGGCACCGCCAGCCAGTCGGCCATCACGTCGAACATCGAGATGCGGATGTCCGCGCCCATGCCGGTGCGCGTGCGCGCGAATAGCGCTTCCAGAATCGCGGCCTGCGCGGTGGCGCCGGTCGAGATATCGACGACGGAGATGCCGACCCGGGAGGCGCCTTCCGGTCCGCCCGTGATCGAGGCGAGCCCACTCTCGGCCTGGATCAGGAGATCATAGGCTTTGCGATCCTTGTATGGCCCTTCGTCGCCATAACCGGTGATGGTGCAGCAGATCAGTGTCGGATAATCCTTGCGCAGGCGCTCGCGCGAGAAGCCGAGCTTGTCCATCGAGCCGGGCTTGAGATTCTGCAGCAGCACGTCGGCGCCTGATATCAGCGCCTCGAGTTGCTCGCGGCCGCCCTTGGTCGAGAGATCGATCGCGACTGATTGCTTGCCACGATTGAGCCAGACGAAATAGCTGCTCTGGCCCTTGGCGGCGTTATCATAGCCGCGAGCGAAATCACCCTCGGGTCGCTCGATCTTGATGACAGTGGCACCGGCATCCGCCAGGCGCGACGAGCAGAACGGGGCGGCGACCGCCTGTTCGACGGCGATGACGGTTATTCCCTGAAGCGGCAGCATCTCGATTTCTCAGTAGGAGCGGGGCATGCCGAGCACATGCTCGGCGATGAAAGACAGAACCAGATTGGTCGAGATCGGCGCCACCTGATAGAGCCGCGTCTCGCGGAACTTGCGCTCGACGTCATACTCCTCGGCAAAGCCAAACCCCCCATGGGTCTGGATGCAGGCGTTGGCGGCTTCCCAGGAGGCGTCGGCCGCCAGCATCTTGGCCATGTTGGCTTCGGCGCCGCAATCGAGCCCGGCCTCGTATTTGCGAGTGGCTTCCTTCACCATCAATTCGGCGCCGCGCATCGCCGCATAGGCCTTGGCGATCGGAAACTGGATACCCTGGTTCTGGCCGATCGGCCGGCCGAACACCGCACGCTCCTTGGCGTAGGCGGTCGACTTGGCGATGAACCATTTGCAGTCGCCGATACATTCGGACGCGATCAGGATGCGCTCGGTGTTCATGCCCGAGAGGATGTAACGAAAGCCCTTGCCTTCCTCGCCGATCAAATTCTCCGCCGGCACCTTCATGTCGGTGAAGAACACCTCGGTCGTGGAATGGTTCATCATGGTGCGGATCGGGCGGATCGTCAGTCCGGCCTTGCGCGCCTCGCGCATGTCGACCAGGAACACCGAAAGGCCCTCGGTGCGCTTTCGCGCCTGCTCCTTTGGCGTGGTGCGCGCCAACAGGACCATCAGGTCGGAATATTCGGCGCGGCTGGTCCAGATCTTCTGGCCGTTGACGACATAGCTGTCATTGCCATCGCGCTTCGCAAACGTCTTCAGCGAGGACGTATCGGTGCCGCTGGTCGGCTCGGTGACGCCGAACGCCTGCAAACGCAACTTCCCGCTCGCGACGCCCGGCAGCCATTTTGCCTTCTGCTCCGCGCTGCCGTGCCGCAGCACCGTGCCCATGGTGTACATCTGGGCGTGGCAGGCGCCGGCATTGCAGCCGGCGCGGTGGATCTCCTCGAGGATCGCGGTCGCCGCCGACAGTTTCAGCCCGGCGCCGCCATATTCCTCGGGAATAAGCACCGAAAGGTAGCCGGCCTCCGTCAGCGCGTCGACAAAGGCGGAGGGGTAGGCCATCTCGCGGTCGAGCTTGCGCCAGTATTCGCCGGGGAATTGTGCGCAGAGTTTTGCGACGGCTTCGCGGATGTCGGAATGTTCTTCTGGTTCTGTCGATGTCATGGGAACTCGGCTGGCAGATCGAAAGCGCGGGGGCCAATGGCCCCGTCAAAATGCATTCGGTGGATAGGCGGGTCCAACCCGGCGATCAAGAGGCCGGTCCGGTCATGCTGGTATGCGCACCGGCAGGGATTCGATGCCGCGCACGAAGCTGGAATAGACCCGCTTCGGCTCGCCGACCACCTCGATGCGGTCGAACCGCTTCAGGATTTCCTGCCACACGATCTTCAATTGCAGTTCGGCGAGCCGCATGCCGACGCAGCGGTGGATGCCGAAACCGAACGACAGATGGGTGCGCGGCCGCGCGCGGTCGATGATGAATTCGTCGGGCTTCTCGATGCCCTCTTCGTCGCGGTTGCCGGAGACGTACCACATCACCACGCGATCACCCTTCCGGATGGTCTTGCCGTGCAGTTCGGTATCGACCAGCGCGGTGCGCCGCATATGGGCGAGCGGCGTTTGCCAGCGAATGACCTCCGGCACCATCGAATCGATCAATGCCGGATTGTCGCGCAGCTTCTGGTACTGCTCGGGGTGTTCGTTCAGCGCCAGCACCGAGCCGCTCATGGTGTTGCGGGTGGTGTCGTTGCCGCCGACGATCAGCAGGATGATGTTTCCCATCAAGGTGTCGGCGTCCATGTAGCGGGTGGCGTCGCTGTGGGCCATCATCGAGATCAGGTCGTTGCGCGGCTCGGCGTTGACGCGCTCGTTCCAGAGTTTGGTGAAATAGGCCGCGCATTCGTCCATCTCGGCGCGGCGCTGCTCCGCCGATTCCACCACGCCACTTTTAGGTAACGCGGTAGAGACGTCGGACCAGCGCGTCAGCTTGCGGCGCTCCTCGAACGGAAAATCGAACAATGTCGCCAGCATCTGCGTGGTCAGTTCGATCGACACCCGCTCGACGAAGTTGAAGGTCTCGTCGCGGGGCAGTGCATCGAGCACCCGCCCGGTGCGTTCGCGGATCAGGATCGCGAGTTCGTCGAGATGCGTCGGCGTGAACATCGGCGAGACGGTCTTGCGCTGGGCGGAGTGCCGCGGCTGGTCCATCGCGATGAAGCTCGGATAGTCATAGCCCGGCGGCACGTCGCGGATCGAAATGCCGCCGAGCGAGACGTCGGAAGAGAACAGGCCGTGATGGGTGTCGACATGCATGATGTCGTTGTATTTGGTGACCGACCAATAGGGCTCGATCGGCGCGTTGGTGCAGTAGTGCACCGGCTCTTCCTTGCGCAGCCGTTCGAAGAACGGCCACAGCGTGTCGTTCTGGAACAACCGTGGCGCGCCCGGATGGAAATCCTTCAGGGGCGTGGAATAGGCCTCCTCGCGCGCCTGGCGCTGGAGCTCGGCCTTGTCGGCCCGGACCGTTGTCTGGATGTTCATCGTTCGTCGTCCAACAATTGATATTTGAAGGAACCCCTTTAGCCGGCGATGCGCACCGGCAGGGTCTCGTAGCCCTTCACAAAACTCGAATACACCCGCTTCGGTTCGCCGACCACCTCAATATTGTCGAAGCGCTTCAGGATTTCCTCCCAAATGATCTTCAGTTGCAGTTCGGCGAGCCTGATGCCAACACAGCGATGGATGCCGAAGCCGAAGGAAATGTGGGTCCTGGGCCGCGCCCGGTCGATGATGAATTCGTAGGGACGGTCGATCGCGGCTTCGTCGCGATTGCCCGAGACGTACCACATCACGACCTTGTCGCCCTTTTTGATCTGCTTGCCGCGGAATTCGACGTCCTCGAGCGCGGTGCGGCGCATATGCGCCAGCGGCGTCTGCCAGCGGATCACCTCCGGCACGAAACTGTCGATCAGCGCCGGGTTTTCGCGCAGCTTTTTGTATTGGTCGGGATGCTTGCTCAGCGCATAAATGCTGCCCGACATGGTGTTGCGGGTGGTGTCGTTGCCGCCGACGATCAGCAAAATCAAATTGCCGAGGAAATTCTTCGGGTCCATGTCACGCGTCGCATCGCCATGCGCCATCATCGACAGCAGGTCGCTCTTTGGCGGCTGGTCGATGCGCTCCTTCCAGAGTTTTGCGAAATAGCTCGCGCATTCCAGCAGTTCGACCTGCCGCTCGTCTTCCGTGGCGACCACGCCGTCGGGTCCCGGCAGCGTGGTGGCGACGTCGGACCAGCGCGTCAGCTTGCGGCGGTCTTCCCAGGGGAAGTCAAACAGCACGGCGAGCATCTGGGTGGTCAGTTCGATCGAGACCTGATCGACGAAATCGAACACGTCATTTTTCGGGAGGTTGTCGAGGCACTCGGCCGAGCGCTTGCGGATGCTGATCGCGAGCTGGTCGAGATGGGTCGGCGTGAACATCGGCGCAACCGTCTTGCGCTGCGGGCCATGGCGCGGCTGGTCCATGGCGATGAAGCTTTCGCGCCTCAGGTCGGACGGCGCGTCGCGGATGGTGATGCCGCCGAGCGAAGCCGCCGACGAGAACGCCGCGTGATTGGTCTCGATGTCCATGATGTCGTTGTATTTGGTCACCGACCAATAGGGCCCGAACACGCTATCCCGGCAGTAATGCACGGGCTCTTCCTCACGCAGCCGGTCGAAATACGGCCAGAATGTATCGGAGCGAAACAGTTCGGGATCCCCGGGGTTCAGTTGATCGAGCGGCAGCGAATACGCCCGATCCCGCGCGGCCTCCTGACTGGCTTCCTTGTCGATCGTCCCGTGCATCGGGCAGCTCCTTGATTGTCCGGCTTTTAGCTTCCGGGGCGGCTGTTGAATGCGAATTACATCCCGTTGCACGCGCCAGAGCAAGGGCGAGTTTGGCCATCTCATCGCATCGGCTGACGGCTTCCCGTGGTATACAACGGAAAGCCTTCCGGCGCCTTCCTGCCGTGACAAGACTGTTGCCAATGATTAAGGCTTAAGGCGACAAAACGCCGCGTCATTCGCCCGGAGGCCGACCATGATCCCCAACGCGCATCGGATGTTTAATTTCGATCTCGGCGAAACCGCGGACGCGATACGCGAGACCGTGCATGATTTCGCCAGCCACGAGATCGCGCCGCGCGCCGACGAGATCGACAAGAGCAATCAATTCCCCAGGGATCTCTGGCCGAAAATCGGCGCGCTCGGCCTGCACGGCATCACCGTCGAGGAGGAGTATGGCGGATCGGGGCTGGGCTATCTCGAACATTGCCTCGCGGTCGAGGAAATCTCGCGCGCGTCTGCCGCGGTCGGCCTGTCCTACGGCGCGCATTCCAACCTCTGCGTCAATCAGCTGCGGCGCAACGGCAGCGAGGCGCAGAAGCGGAAATATCTCCCAAAACTGATTTCAGGCGAACATGTCGGCGCGCTGGCGATGTCGGAGCCCGGCGCCGGCTCCGATGTGGTGTCGATGGCGACCCGCGCCGAGAAAAAGGGCGACCGCTATGTGCTGAACGGCAGCAAGATGTGGATCACCAACGGGCCGATCGCGGAAACGCTCGTGGTCTATGCCAAGACCGATCCTTCCGCCGGCGCCCGCGGCATCACCGCCTTCATCATCGAAAAGGGCATGAAGGGATTTTCCACCGCGCAGAAGCTCGACAAGCTCGGCATGCGCGGCTCCGACACCGGCGAACTCGTGTTCGACAATTGCGAGGTGCCGGCAGAGAACGTGCTCGGTGAGGTCGGTCGCGGCGTCAACGTCCTGATGTCCGGTCTTGATTACGAACGCTCGGTGCTGGCTGCCGGTCCCCTCGGCATCATGCAGGCCTGCATGGACGTGGTGATGCCCTATGTCCATGAGCGCAAGCAGTTCGGCCAGCCGATCGGCCATTTCCAGCTGGTGCAGGGCAAGATCGCCGACATGTATACGACGATGAATGCGTCCCGTGCCTACGTCTACGCGGTCGCGAAAGCCTGCGACCGCGGCGAGACCACGCGCGAGGACGCCGCCGGCGCGATTCTCTATGCCTCCGAAAAGGCGACGCAATGCGCGCTGGATGCGATCCAGCTGCTCGGGGGCAACGGCTATATCAACGATTATCCGACCGGGCGGCTGTTGCGCGATGCCAAGCTCTACGAGATTGGCGCCGGCACCAGCGAGATCCGCCGCATGTTGATCGGACGCGAGCTGTTCGAGAAATCTGCGTAAACTTGTTCGAACGAAGTTACGGATTGGGCGACAAATACGGATTAGGCAATCATCTTCCGCTTATTTTATGGAATTGATCCATGAATCAAATGGCCGTCGTGCCTCCGGCGCTGCCGGGTTCCGTCGCATTTTCCGGCAACCGCGGCGAGTTCCGACGGCTGGTGACGCGAGGCGCGCTGCTCGAACTCATCACCGTCGGCTTCTACCGCTTCTGGCTTGCCACCGACATCCGCAGGCATTTGTGGTCGCAGACGGCTGTTGACGACGACGCCTTCGAATACACCGGCACCGGCAAGGAATTGTTGTTCGGATTCCTGTTCGCGCTAGCGATCATCGTGCCGATCTATCTGCTTTATTTCCTGATCAGCGTCGAAGTGGCGCGGCTCAAGGCGTTTGCCAGCCTGCCCTTGCTGGCATTCTTCTACATGTTCGGGCAATTCGCCATCTATCGGGCGCGACGCTATCGCCTCACCCGCACGATATGGCGGGGAGTGCGGTTCTGGATGACGGGATCGGGCTGGGCCTATGCGGCGCGGGCGACGCTGTGGGCGCTGCTGATGGTGCTGACGCTCGGGCTGATCCTGCCGTGGCGGGAGGCAGCCCTTGAGCGCTACAAGATGCGCCATTCCTGGTACGGCGACCTGCAGGGCGGCTTTGAAGGCCGCGGCTGGGATTTCTTCAAGCGCGCCTGGTGGATATGGCTGACGGCCATCGTCGTGTTGCCCCTGGTGATCTTCATCGTCCCGCTGGCCCAATGGTTTCCCCATCTCCGGCCGTTGACGAAAGTCGTCCCCGGCGTGGGCGGACTTCTGATACCCGTCGGGACCCCGTTTCTCTACGCCATTTTCAAAGCCGTGGAATGGCGCTGGTGGCTTGCAGGCATCCGCTTTGGCGAGGTCCGGCTTGAATCGGCCTTGCGGCGCGGAGCCTTGATCGGCCTTTACTGGAAAGTGATCGGGTGGGGCTTGTTGATCGTCGCGCTGTTCGCGGCCTATTTGTTCGGTTGCGCGGCTCTGGTGGCAGGCATCAACCATACACCGATGGCAAAGCTGTTCGCCGGTGGCAATTTGCAGGGAAGCATTCCAATGCTGGTGGCGTTGGGGATCGGCTATCTGGCATTGATACTCACCATGAACGTGGTGATGCGCGTCTATTTGTTGCGCGATCTCTGGGCGAGGGTGATCGGATCGACGACGGTGTATCATATCGAAGCGGCAGCCAATGTCGCGGTGGCAGGCGACGTCGCCAGCGCGCTGGGTGAAGGCCTTGCCGACGGGCTTGATATGGCCGGGTTCTAGCGGGCGGGTACTTGCAGCGATGGATAGCGGGCCGGAAGATATTTCAACGTCGTCCGGAATCGGTGCGACGGCCATTTATTTCGACGGTAAGTCGAGCCGCCGCCGTTTGGTGACGCTGGTATTTGGTGATCGCCTCGAATTGCGGGAGGCCCCGGACGAGGCGAGCGAGTGGAACTATGCCGATATCCGCCGCGCCGACAGCCCGTCCGGCATCCTGCGCCTGACCTGCCTGACCGCGCCGGCGCTCGCGCGGCTCGAAATCCGCGATGCGGCGCTCGCGACAAAACTTGTCTCGCGTTGCGCGCGGCTGGACGAGAACGTCCCGGGGCGGCAAGGCGTCGGCGCGATCATCGGCTGGTCGCTCGCCGCGGCGGCTTCCATTGTTGCCGTGGTCCTGTTTGGCGTGCCGCTGGCCGCAGATCGCCTCGCGCCGCTGGTGCCGCCGGCATTTGAACGCCGCCTTGGCGATGTCGCGGAAAAGCAGATCGGCGCGATTTTCGGCAACAAGGTTTGCAACAATGGGGCGGGGCAGGCGGCCTTTGCCAAGCTCGTTCATGTCGTTTCGGATACCGCCGGACTGGATACGGAAATTCGCAGCGAGGTGCTGGCGACCCCCATTCCCAACGCTTTTGCGCTACCGGGCGGCACGGTCTATTTGTTCAACGGTCTGTTGAAAAAGGCCGAGAATGCCGACGAGATCGCCGGCGTCCTCGCGCACGAACTCGGACATCTCAGGCATCGCGACTCGACGCGCAATTTGATCTACAACGGCGGCTCGTCGTTCCTGATCGGATTGCTGTTCGGCGATGTCACCGGCTCCGGCGCATTGATTTTTGCTTCGCGCTCGCTGGTGACGTCGTCCTATTCGCGCGACGCCGAACAGAATGCCGACACCTTCGCCATCGACACGATGCACCGGCTCGGCCGCCCGACGAAGCCAATGGGCGAATTGCTGTTCCGTGTCACCGGACGAGAAGTCGACAAGAGCCTGTCGATTCTGTCGAGCCATCCGTTGACCGAGGACCGCCTCGCCCGCATGAGCAGCGAGGATCGTCCGCCGACCGGGCCGCCACTGCTGACGGAAACCGAATGGGCATCGTTGAAATCAATCTGCAACTAAAACGTCGTTCAATCCGACAGATCGTTGACCTTCTTCACCCAGACGCGCACATCCGGGAGCACCGCGGGCAGCACCGCCTTGACCTCCTCGACCGTCATGCCGGCCTTGATGCGGGGGTCGTAGAGCACGTTCAGAATGTACTGGTCGTAGACGTCGAAGAAACCCATCGACACATTGTCGTTGAACATGGTCCATGGCACCGAGGAGGTATCGTTGATCGGGCCGAGCGATTGCAGCAGTTCCTCATAGGCGCAATCCAGGAAGACGAAATCGCCATTGTCGACCGTGAGGATGACGTCGGAGTGCTCGATCTCGTAATTGTCGTTCTTGCGGAATCCGGACAGGCATTGCGGATCGAGCGAGGTGCGGATCTCCTTCGCCCGCTCGCTGCCGTAGAATGACGTGATGGTGCGATAGAGGTCGCGGTCGCGAACCATCTTGACCAGGATGTTGGCGGCCTCGCTGTTGTCGGCCATCGCGATGTCGATATGCTGGATGCGCCGGCCGATGTCGGCCACGACTTTCGCAAGTTGCGTCTTGCGTTCCGGGCGGTTGCCGTCGGCGAATACCCTGACCGGCATGTCGTATTTGCGGATGCGGTCGACCCGGCCGGCGAGCTGAAATTCGGCGCCGAACGCGGTCTTGAAAAAGCCTTCCGTGATCTCGCTGTCGGTGAACGTCTTCTTTTCCGCGCGCTGGCGGGAGGCAATGGCGGGAATTTCGGCAGCGGCAGCGACAACCCCGCCGAACGCGATCGTCAGCAAGCCGATTGCGACTGTCGCGTGGAGATAAGAGGGCCGGCGGGGAGCGCGCATCATTCGAACGCTGCCGCAATCGCCCTGGGCATGCAAGGCTTGATCGGGTCGCGCCTTGCCGGTTCCTCGTTTGAGGCGCGGCTAGTTCTTCACCACGACGGTGGTGCCGACGGAGACGCGGCCATAGAGATCGGTCACGTCATCATTGGTCATGCGGAAGCAACCCGAGGACACCGCCTGGCCGATGGTTTCCGGCTCGTTGGAACCGTGGATGCGATAGAGCGTCGAGCCTAGATACATCGCGCGAGCGCCGAGCGGATTGTCGATTCCGCCGGCCATGTGACGCGGCAGATCGGGCCGCCGCGCCAGCATCTGCGAGGGCGGCGTCCAGCTCGGCCATTCCTTCTTGGCCGTGATGCGATGGGTGCCGCTCCAGCGGAAGCCGTCGCGGCCGACGCCGATGCCGTAGCGCAGCGCCTGGCCGTTGGGCAGCACCAGATAAAGCCGGCGCTCGGCGGTGCTGATGAAGATGGTGCCGGGCGCATATTCGCCGTTGAAAGTGATGGTCTGCCGCGGAATCGGATTCGCGCCTCCCGCCCTGAAATTGGGGCCGCCGCCCATGACGTCGCGCGAATCGAAATCCTCCGCTCGCGCCTGGCCGGTGCAAGCCAGCACGGTCACCACCGCCAACAGCAACGCAAAAACCCGCATCATCTTCACTGTCTCCAGGGCCCGATTTGGCCGCAAGACAGGCCATAATTGAGGCGATTGCGCAAGCAACGAGCCCGCGACCGGGCTATTTTCAGATGCCGCGGTTAAAAAAGACGTCATGGCTCCGGCAATGATGGCGCCGCCTTGAATAGCAGCAATGTCTCCAGGACCCTTTGACGAAACGCGCCGGGAATGATTGATCTCCAGGCGGATTTCAGAAAAGACCCACGGGAGCGAATGATGAACGGTGCGGAAAGTCTGGTGCGGACCCTGGTCGCGGGCGG
>Ga0075522_10002725_pt1 | contig 13059 bp, 12 predicted proteins | sample NGEPerA_FD_74796 | JGI IMG/M metagenome (GOLD analysis project Ga0075522, IMG submission 74796) | Arctic peat soil microbial communities from the Barrow Environmental Observatory site, Barrow, Alaska, USA - NGEE PermafrostL2-A | ecosystem: Environmental > Terrestrial > Soil > Wetlands > Peat ... | reverse complement strand
CTTCTATTGGGCAGGACAGTTGCGCAGCGCAACCGCCGCAGAAAATCCCAAACCCGGCAGCCAGGCAGTGGGCGAGGCGAACAGCACCAAGTCGCTGGCGCTTTTTTACTTCTCTGCCTGGAGAAACACGGCCTCGGCGCAGGCTTTCGCGAAGCTCTATACAGATAGCCTGGGGCGGAAATATTCCGGTCTGAAGGAAGATGAGGCTGCCGAGAAAACTGCTTCGCCGGGGCCTGAGGAAGTGGAGCAGGTATACACCACGAACGAGGGACTGGTGGTGATTACGACGCGCGGCAGCCGTGTGTTTGTTGCCGAGAGTTTTCCGCTTGATGTGGCGCGAAAACTGTCGGCGTTGATTATGAATGCGCAGGGCAGCGGCGAATTGAAGATGGCGCGCGCAGTTGGGCAGGAACATGCTCCGATGGTGCGGCCGGCTTCGTATGCCAAGCAAGCACCAGGCTCCACTCACAATCTAATCCGGTCGAATGTAACTCAGGCGCAGGCGGGGCCGGAACAGGAAGCCGGCAGCGCGCTTTCAGGAAGCCTGGTGCGCTTTATGGCCAACTGCGGCGTGCTGAAAGCTGCCGTGGACGGCGCGATTGCCGGCATTCGATAGCAATTGAGTTGCGCGAAAACAATCAGATGTTTGCCGATGTAAGATTCAAGCGAAATCAATGGAAGCGTCTGGAAGCCCGAGCAGAAGTCAGATCTGCGAAGGGCGCGTCGATACCATCGCGATCGATCATGTGGGGATGTTTACAGAGAACGGAGCAAGCCGCTAACGCGTTGCGGCGGTTTGGAATACTCCGAATTGTTTGAGAGAGCTAGACGCAATGAACACTAAAGCGCTAAAAAAAGCTTTTCAACTCGCTCTGATGAGTTCGGTCTTGTATGTCATGGGTGACCCTTTAGGGGTTAATCTGCGAGTACGCGCACAAGATGACAGAAGCAAAAGCACAGTTAGCACCACTCCAACTGAAAAGAACTTCGAATTCGAAGTAGTCTCAATTCGATTGCACAAACCCGGTACTCCGTTCGCGCCGCGGCAGCTTACGCCTGATAGTTATCGGTCCTCCATGAGTGTGTCGGACATGATCAACATGGCCTATAGTCCGCTGACACCGCGTTATTCTTCATGGTCGAAAATTCAGAATGCTCCTCCCTGGATTCGGGATATGTATGACATGAATGCGCGCATTAGCGAGAAAGATATTGCAGTTTGGAAACAAGCTCAACTCAATGATCAAATCTTTAAAGATGACCGATTTGAGCGGAGCGCACTGCGCGCCGTGCTGGAGGAACATTTCAAGCTTGTGGTTCAAGTCACTCCAGTCGAAGTCCCCTATTTAAATCTCATGGTCGGTCAACATGGCGCAAAGCTAACAGACAACGTTCCGGGCGCTGTTAAACCTGTAGTGGGTAAGACCCATAAATTGGGTGACGGATTCTTTATCGAGGACAACGGGGAACGAAGATTCGTCGGAGTATCGATGAAAGAATTGGCAGCGTTGTTGACGGGCCTGACTGACAATCTTCCCGTCCAGGACAAAACGAGACTAACGGGGCGCTACGATTTCACTCTGCCTTGGTATGGCTATCAGCATGATTCCGACAGTGAGTTCAGTAATCCCTTGAGTCGAATGCCCATCAAGAATATTGGCCTTCTATTGAAAAAAGGTAAGGGCCAAGCATTCACGTTCGACATCAAGCACATCGAGAAGCCAGATGAGAATTGATTTGTCTCGAAGAGTTAGCGATTGAGCGACCGTCGTCGAATCAAGTTTGCGGGCACTGTACTCGTGAGATGACGGTCCGGTATGTCGGGCAGCTATTTGCTGTCTTTGACTACTGCGTATTCCTCCAGCAGGACCGCGACCAACACCGCTGTAGGGATGGCAACCATGGCGCCTAGAATGCCGGCCATTGCGGAGCCGATCAATAACGAGACGAGCACCGCCAGGCCGGGGAGATTGAGGCGGTTCTGCATGATGCGCGGAATCAAGAAAGAATTCTCTATCCACAGATAGATGGCGTAAAACACCGCAACGCCAATTACGCTCCCCCACGAGTCGATTGATGCTGAAAGCAGCGCCAGCGAAACTCCGACTGCTCCACCCAGAACCGGAATCAGGTTCAGCGCTCCCATAAGGACTCCGAGCGCGTAGGCATAACGAACCTTCAGAATCACGAAGGTGAGGGTGCTGCAAATCCCTAGTATGAGCATCAGGCTGCCCTGGCCTACGAGCCACTTATCCATGCGAAGGCGCGCGCGCTGCAGCGTCATGTCGAGACGGTCGCGACTGCCAAGTGGAATGAATGTTAGAAACCAGTCGTAAGCGTGCCTGCCCTCAAGGATGAAATAGACGGTCAGGATGACGCCCATTGCGATGCTGAAGAGCGCGCTCGCCCAGTTCTTGATAGAAAGCAAAAGACCGGTCGCAGTATTGCTGATGACGCTCTGCACCTCCGCGCCGATGTTCCCGCCAAGAAAGCCCTGAAGAATCGGAATTCGCCGCAGGCGATCGAGAAGCGCAGGGAGACGCGTAGGCATTTCGCGTCCGAATTCCTGAAGATCTCCGATGACCGGCGGCAGCGCAAGATAGCCGAAGCCCACAATCGCACCTGCCACAAGTAGCAGGAGTATCAGAATCGCGGATCCCTTGAAAGGGCGATAACGACCGATCCTGATACCGCTCGTCGCTGACACGAGCGGCGAAAGCACTACAGCAAAGAGGGCGCTGACGTAGAGGAGCACCAGCTCGTTGCGCAACACCCAGGCCAGGTAACACGCCAGGGCAAGCGCGAATGCAAAGACGATCCCCTTGCGAACACTTATCTCGGTTCTTTGAAGATCTGTCATTTGCAATTTGGCTACTTGTCTCCATTAAGAATTTGGCCTGCGATTGCGCCAAGCAGCCCTCCGCCAACACCTGCTGCTGCCGTGTTGCGCGAAGAATCACCGTGCGGAATGTACTCGTAAATTTTATGCGCAAGGCGCGAAATGGGCAGCGTCTGCAACCACACTCTTCCTGGTCCCTGCATTACTGCGAGGAACAGACCGTCGCCGCCGAAGATCACGTTGCGAATGCCCGGAACGGTGGTGATCTGGAATCCTACTGATGCCTGAAAAGCGCCGACGTGACCGGGATGAACGCGCAATACTTCGCCTGGCGCGAGATCTTTGACGATGAGTTCGCCGCTGAGCTCAAGCCATGCGGTTCCCTGCCCGCTCAGACGCTGCAGCAGAAATCCATCGCCGCCGAAAATGCCTGCGCCGAGCGACTGCTGAAAACCTACGCCAATGGTGACCTGCGGCGTGGCACAGAGAAAGCCGTGCCTGTGCACCATGAACTCCTGTCCGGGCACCACCTCTACCGGCACAATGTGGCCGGGGACTTTGGTAGCGAAAGCAACTTCGCCCGGCACACCGTAAGCGCGGTATTCAGTCATGAAAATGCTGCCGCCGCCTGCCACGCGCTTGAGAATTCCAAACAGTCCTCCGCCGCCACCCATCTGAGTGTGCGTCGCCATTTGAATGGAAGCTGTCATCCACGAGAGCTCGCCGCTCTCAGAAAATACGCTTTCGTTGGGGTCGAGCTGTATTTCCAGCACCGGCATTGTGGTGCCCTGAAGTTTGGCCTGCATAGAAAGCCTCCTGTAATGCAACAGTGTACCCGCATCGGAGACAAATGACTGCTGGAAAGAAAATGAAAATTGAATTTGAGGTCAGGACGGGTGGGCGGACCCGGAGACCGCGGCTGCGTCCGGGGCCTCGCCACCCCGCTCTCGCCACAGTATCAGGCCCGCCTGCGCCCGTGGGTTCCCGTTACCGGGCCGGTAACAGGTCTGGTTATTTTTTATTTTCGCTTCCCTCAGTCTGTACGTTGTGTGCCTGCGCCAGTTTCTGAATCGCCTGAAGGTGCTGTTCGATAACGGGCGCGTCGGTTTGTGCTGTTCGCTGCACGTTCGGATCCTGCGATGTTTCCGATGCCTGCTTGAAGCTCTTTACATCTTTTTCGTGAGCCTTTTGATGGTGCGAATATATTCTTCATCGAACTGCTGTCCGGATAGCGTTTGCAGCTTCGCAATCTCTTGCTTGCTCTTTTTATCTGGTCCTTTAGGCTGGCTTACATCAAGGTGTTTGGCGAGCGTAGAGAGTTGGTCGTCGAGTCGTTTGCGATTTTCCACCATCTTCTCTGCAAACTGTTTCACGTCGTCACTCTGCGATTTTTCCTGGGCCAATTGCCCCAGCTGCACTTCTACAGCGTCACTTTCAAACATCTGCCTGATGAAAGCTTGATCCGCCATCGAGGGCTGGCCGCCGGGGGTCGTAGTGCCGGGCATCGGTTGTGCTCCGGGATATCCGGGAGCGTTACCTGGAGTGGGTTGCGGAAGTTGGATTTGGCCCGGCGTTCGAGAATATAGCGAATTTTCGCCATACCTTGCGGGGCGCTTCAGCCAACGTACGATGCCCCGCGCAGCGAAGCGAGTTGTCCCTGATGAGTGGAAGTCCCTTAGGAAGCGGAGGCCGCGCCGGCGAGAATGATCGGCGCCGTTGGTGTGGACGAGCCCTCTGCCCTCTCAATGGTGACACCAAACGCTTTGGCAGCTACACCCGGCGGGAGCGGAGGCAAGACAATGCTGGCGCTGCCAGACGCATCAGGACGAAAGAGCCCGGCAGGAATAGGTGCGCTACCGTCTGCGGGAATCACCCAAAGCTCGTATGTCTTGCTCTCAGGCAATGGCCCCATGTTGCTGGCCTGGAAGATAAGGCCGCCACGGGACGGCAGATAAACGGCGCGCGCGGTAGGCACCGGGGCCGCTTTGCCTGCAGTGAGCACAATGTGTTGCGATTCACGCGCAGTGAGCACATCGAGTACTTGCTGCGCGCGGGACTCGGTGGCTGCAAACTCAGCGATCTGCCTGGATTGATTCCTCATCTCCCGGTTCAGCGAATTGATCCGGACGCCCATGGTAACAGCAAGTAGAGCAAGAGCCGCAGCAAGCGCCCATGGAATCCATGCTGTGAACGCGGCCCGCTCTTTTTGCTGAGGCATTGCAAGTACGGACGATTGCGAATTTGTTTTGGGAGCGGCTTTAATCCGGTCGATGAATCGCTCACGCGCACCTGCAGGCAGCGGATGCTGATCAACGCTCATGGCCACCATGGCAAGCTCCGTAGACAACTTTTCAAACTCGGCGCGGCAAAGGGGACACTGCTCGAAATGCGCCTCGATCGCGGCCGCCTCCTGCTCAGAGGCAGAATGCATCGCAAATTGAGCCAGATCTTCCAAAGCGATATGTGTGCCGTCTGTCATGCTTCGAGCGCCTTTCTCAAACTCAGCAATGCCGACCTGATCCTGGTCTTGACTGTTCCCAGCGGGTCGCCGGTTTTTGCTGCAATTTCAGAGTGGCTCAATCCCTCAAAATAGGCCAACTCCATTGACAGTTTCTGTTCTGGCGGAAGTACCTTCATTGCTCCACGAATCTTGTCGATCAGCGTATCGCGTTCCACCTCCGTAGCTATGTTGGTCCGCGAAATCAGCACAACGTCTTCAACCGAGTCCGACGGTTTTCTGCGCCGCAATGCATCAATCGCGCGATTCCTGGCCACAACGGCCAACCATGCGGCAAGCGGGCCGCGATCCTTCAAGAACGTTTGCGGCTCGCGCCAGACTTTGAAGAAGACTTCCTGTAGAACATCTTCCGCATGTCCCGTATCGCCGAGGACGCGCAGTGCAACCGAGTACACAAGTCGCCCGTGGCGATCGAAGATCTCCGCCATCGCCTGCTGATCGCCGTTGCTGACGCGACGCAACAGAACTTCATCTTCGTGACCTTCCCCCTTCGCGACGGAAAACTCCTGAGGCTTGTCAAAGGAACGATTGACAGCCGCCATCGGATTGAGAGGATTGTCAGTCATCGAGAAAATGGCTGGACGGGCTGCCTGCTTGCGTCATTCTAAGGTTCGCTCCGCCGACGAGCAATTCTTTTCTACGGCCGATCGGACGCGCCGCAGCAATGTTTGATGCCGCTATGGGGCCGGACGCGCTCTCCGGCCCCAACGGCACCCGTTCGCTACTTGATGTTTCCGTTGAGGCCGTTCGGGAAGAATGCTCCCGAGCTGGTTCCACCTCCATAAACGACCTTGAGCACTTGCGCAGTGGTGCGGCTGAATGCGATTGCATTCGCATCGGCATCGACAATGGTGGCCACGCCGCCGGAAACGCCAACTCCGATATCGTCGTTGTTGGTGCCGTCGAGCTTGGCGCGCGCCGCGGCGATAAGCTGCGAAGCCATCTGCGCCTGTTGTCCGGCGGCAAAGATACGGGTTCGAATACTGCCGGCATGATAAGCCTCGACGGCGAGTATGCCAGCGGCTTTGTCAAGATAAGCTGCGCTGCTGATTAGCCCGGCTGCGCCGCTATATGCAGTCACTCCCACATCCTCAAAGATGAATGCGCCAAGCAGAAAATTTGTCTCGCTGGCAAATGGATCAAAGCTGGCGCCGAGGCCGGCTGCCTGGGCAAGAGCGTTGAAGCTGTTCATCAGGTCAATGTTCGGCATTGCCACCGCGTTTGCACCCAGCGCGCCGCGCAGGAACGTTACGTGATTCTGTTCGTCCTTTGCGGTTTCCTGAGCGAACTGCTGCAGCAGAGGCGTGACAAACGGAACCGCGGCATTGGCTTTGACCGTGACGGCGCCGCCGGCCGCACCACCTCCGCCAGTGATTCCAATGCCTATCTGCGAGAGTGTCATGCCGGTGGTTGCCAGTGTGTAGAACTGCGCTTCAAGGTATTCCAGGTTGAGCGCAAAGTTGAGGATGTCAGTGTCTGTGACTCCGGCGGACTGTGCGAAGGCCCTGGGACTCAAGGCCATTCCAGCCAACGCAGCGCCACCCAACAGTATGGCGGCACGACGTCCGGAGGGGCGTTGCTCTTCTGCCTTCGCTTCTTTCTGAATGATTTCCATGGCGCGTCTCCTTAAGATGCCGTCGCTTTGATGGTGCCGTTGAGTCCGTTGGGGAAAAAGCCGCCGCTCTTGACCACGCCGGCAGTGCCGTTGAGATAGACGATATGCATCACCTGATCAGTAGTGCAGTCATAGGCAATGGAGTTGGAGTCCGCGGCTACGATTGCGTTTCCAGCAACCGCTACTTCAGCACCGCCGCCCGCGGAGGCACGCAGGGCCGAGATCTTGTTGGCGTACGCGAGATAGTTGCCGCCGAGTATTGCCAGCAAGGTGCGAATTTCCGCCGCGTGGTACGCTTCCACGGCCATGATGCCCGCGGCCGCAGCCAGGTTGGTTTTGCTGGTGAGCAAACCAGCCGCGCCGTGATATGCCGTGACCCCGACGTCCTCAAAAGTGAATGCGCCGACGATAAAGCTGTTTTCGTCAGAGAATGGGTTGAAGCTTGGACCGATGCCGGCGGCCATCGCGGCAGCGTTGAAGCTGCCAGTCAAATCGATCGCAGGCCTGCTAACCGCCGCGGAGCCAAGCGCCTTACGCAAAAATCGCACATGCGCGAGTTCGTCATTGGCAATCTCCATTGCATATTGCTGAATGGCTGGTGTGGCAAAGGGAACCTGCGCGCCTCCAGTGACAGTTCCCGGGTTAGCGCCTGCATCAGCGGCTGAGAGACCTGAACCTGTGGCCGCGCGGAGGTAGAACTCCGCTTCAAGATATTCCAGATTAAGTGTGAAATTCAGTATGTCGGCATCCGTTAAACCGGTGTTGCCGCCGGTCATGGTTGGAGTTGGGGTGGTGCCTCCGCAACCAGCGGCCAGTGTTACTGCTGCCGAGCCGACGCCGATTCCAATTCCAGCCAGGAATCTGCGACGAGATACGTCTGAGCCCATGGAACCATGGACGTTTTCCACGATAGTGCCTCCTTCGCGCCTGATGAGGGGATCCGATTTGCTTGCAACTCTGGTACGAAGCGAGAGTGCGCAATGGATTTGGCGGCGGAGGCAAATTTCTAAAATAGTTTTTGGGTCTTGTTGTGTAGATCTACCAGGCCAGCAATTCATCTCCGGATGAGGGTGAAAGAAAAGTGACCGGCGGCGGAGACGGCGGCAACGAATCGGCAAAGCATTGAATCGTTTCAGGGCCCATTTGCCGCGCGAGCACAAGAGCCTGCTCTGCCTCGCGAAGCACGACGACGGGCGAACGACCCAGGCTGTTGGCCAGGCCAAAACATGCGGAAAGGCGAATGGATTCGCGGCCTACTCGGAAGGGCAGGCTGAATACATCCAAGCGCAATCTCTCCGCAAGCATAAGTGCGTTGTTCATGCCGCAACCCGGAAGCACGATCAGAAATTCATCTTTACCGAGGCGCCCCAGCGCGTCGTAGCTGCGCAGCAGCCGCGCAGTGCGCACAACAATCTGGCGCAATAATTCGTCGCAAGGTTCGGCGCCCAGGCGCGAGTTCCAGTGACCGAAGTCGTCAATATCAAAGAGCAGGATGCAGAGGGCATTCTTCAGGCGCTGCACGCGATCCGTTTCCCTGAAGAGTATGGCGAGCAAAGCTTCGCGGTTGTACACACCTGTGAGCCGGTCGAGTTGCGCGTTCGCCGTGGCAGCATCGCGCAAGGATTCGAGATCCTGCGCAATACGGTGTGTGCGCAGCACGAGGTCGAATCGCAGCCGCCAGTAGGAAGGCTCGTCGGAGCGGAGAATGATGTCATCGATCACGCCTTCGTGCATTCGATCAGCCCATTCACGGGTGACAGAACTGGTAATAAGAACGATTGGGAAACGCTTGCCTGCAGGATCTGCGAGAACAGAGGCCAGCAACTGGCCGATGGGGACGCCGGGCAGCTTGTCGTCCAGCACGGCGAGTGCAGGAGCATGATGCGCGTTCATTGCCTTAAGTGCTGACTCGGCGGAGAGCACGACTTCAACACGGCCCCCCGCGGCCGCAAGAACCGGCTCGAGGTCGGCGAGCGATGCAGGTTCATGCGAGGCAAGCAGAAATGTGGGAGGGATTGTGACGAGCATCTGTGAGAGCCTCCTTAATGGATGCATCGGCAAAGATTAAAAAAAAATGAGGGGAATCAGCGAGTTTCTTAGAACGCCGTAATCACCGAAGTGCTGCCAAAGGTAATGGCGGACTTTGCGCAGCGCCTGGCCGTCCCAGCGCTTAATCTTATGCAGGAATTTAAGTACGGGCTGAGGCCCGTACCCTTCTCCCAGGTTGTACTAGTCGACGAAATCGACTTTAGGTTCAATGGGAATCACGCCGCGCTCATATCCCAGGTCGAGAAGTTTGCGAATGGCATCGCGGCCGTCTTGACCGTAGTCGAGTGTGCGCTCGTTTACATACATGCTGACGAAACGGCTGGCGAGGGTCGTGTCAAGATCGCGCGCAAACTGCATGGCATACTCAAGGGCCTGCTCGCGATGATCGAGCGCGTGCTGAATGCTGTCGCGCAGCGCTTTTGAGATGATCTTGTGCTTGTCTGCGCCGAGTGAGCGGCGAATGGCATTGCCGCCGAGCGGCAGAACCAGGCCGGTTGTTTCTTGCCACCAGACGCCTAAATCGAGAACCTTGTAAAGTCCGCTGGTGTTGTAGGTAAGTTGGCCTTCGTGAATGATAAGTCCGGCGTCATAGGTTCCGGCAAGAATGGCAGGAATGATTTTGTCGAAGGGTACGGTTTCCGTTTCAACATTGGGATTAAAAACTTTAAGTGCCAGGTAAGCCGTAGTCAGGGTGCCGGGGACGGCAATCTTAATATTGTCTAGATCGGAGAGCGATAACTTGCGGCTGGACACGATCATCGGACCGTACCCCTCACCCACGCTGCCGCCGCAACCCATGATGGTGTAGTTGTCCTGCACGTAGGGGTAGGCATGAAAGCTGATGGCGCTCAGGTCGTAAAAGGCTTCTTCGCGGGCGCGGCGATTGAGAGTTTCAATGTCGCAAAGGGTGTGGCTAAACCGATAGCCGGGTACGCGGATTTTGTTGGTCGCCAATCCATAAAACATAAAGGCGTCGTCAGAGTCGGGGCTATGAGCAATGGAGATATCGATAATGCCATCGGTGACGGCTTGTTCGGTTTGATTCGTGGTGGCCACGGGGGTGGAGTCCTTTCAGAGCACTTACAAAAAGCAGGTGAACAACGGTTAGATGCAACTAAGTGTTAAGAACGCGATAACGTCGCAATCCAGATGCAACCAAAGCCGCGGCGGCGATTTTAAGCAGATCGCCGGGGATGAATGGAGCCACAGCGGACGCCAGAATGGCTTGCGCACCGGCGTGAGCGAAGAGGTTGAGCCAAAGCGCACCGCAAGCCAGGATAACGCCACTGCCAACGGCGGCGCTGAGCGCAGCACCGGTGACACCGCGACCAACCCGGCGCCAGAGTATCGCCGTAATCGCGGCGGCCAAAGGGTACGACAGCAGATAGCCGCCGGTGGGTCCGAGCAAATGGGCCAGCCCGCCCAGCGCCGGCACTGGAGCGAAGACCGGCAAGCCGAGCGCACCTTCAGCCAGATAAGCAACCACGGCTCCGGCAGCCAGGCGGGGCGACAAGAGGAGCCCAATCAGCAGAACGGCGAAGGTCTGCAGGGTGAGCGGAACGGGCGTGAAGTAGAGCGGCAGGGCAATGTGGGAGCAAATAGCAAGCAACATGCTGCTCGCGACGACGATCCCTACGCTGCGAACCCAGGCTGCCGACCTGCTGGCTGCGCCGGTAACGATCGGTGCCGATAATTCGTTGCTCAAGAGAATTCCTCCGGAGATGACTGGATCACTTCAAATCCCAAAAGTTCGCGACGTTTCCCGGATTGGGAACCACTTTCAAATCCCTTGCAGGCGTTCAAGGCTCACTTTCTAAATCGGTTTCATGGGCCTCGAGCGAAGCGGGCGGCTCGTTCCGCAACTTCTTACGCTGGAGCCAGATATGGCGCGTAAGAGCTCCTGCGACAAACAGGAGCGCCCCCAGGGAAACGAGAAGGCCGATCATTAACCAAAGCATAGTTGCGAACCAACCAAGGATATCAGACGGCTTCGAGCGTTCCGGCGGGCGCCAGGGGAAATGGAATGACAATTGGAGCCGCCAAAAACGAGCCAGAAGTCTCGAAACGGGTCTATGATAGGAACGCCATTGGGTTGCGGCGATTTGCCAATCATTGGCGTCTATAAGTTAGTGGGTGCTTCGTCCGAGTGGAACGCGCCGGCCTGGACTTTGCGGGTTGAAGGTTCAAACGAATTGAACCTGACCCAGCGGCCGGGACCGAGCGCCTAACCGGTGCCTGCGTATAGCAGCAGAAAGGGGTCTTCCCCATGAGAAATCGCTTGGCATTTCAGCTCGCGTTGACGGCCATGTTAGTTCTGCCGGCCACAGCATTTGCCGCCAATACAACAACCGCCCCGCCTGTTACGCGGGGGCAGATTGTCCGGCTCAGCCTCGTGGAAGGTGACGTGCGCATTGCGCGCGACGAACAGCAGGGTCAGGCCAAAAACGCGGACTGGGAAAAGGCAATCAGCGGCCTTCCGCTCGAATCTGGATTCAGCCTGGCGACCGGCGATGGGCGCGCAGTGATTGAGCTGCAGGATGCCTCGACGCTGTACATGGGGCCGAACTCGGTTCTGGTGATGAACGATCTGACGACGACTGGCAACGCGCCCAACACTGAGATAGGTTTGTTGTCGGGCACCGTGACTCTTCACGTTCATTCGATCTTTGCTGGGGAGCACTTTATTCTGCGCACGCCTACGGATACGATGGCTGTACCCTATCCCGACCGCAATGACGTTCGTGTTACCGCCTATATGGATGCCCTGGCCCTTACGCCGCTCAGGACGGGGACGGTAATGCCGGGCAAGACAGGTGTTCAGACACCAGCGGCCGGCCAAACTCTCTTCTATCGCGCAGGAAAACCGGTGACCGTTGCCGACAAAGGAGACCAGGCGACCATGGCGGACTGGGATAAGTGGGTGGCCGACAAGTATACGCAGCGCGTTGAAGCCTATTCGACCGTGATGAAGGAGTCGGGCCTGAAGACATTGGTTCCAGGCCTGGAGTCGTTGCAGGGCAAAGGCAAGTTCGTTGATTGCGGCGAATACGGCAAGTGCTGGGAGCCTCCCGCGCCTGCTACAGCCGAAGCACAGACGAACCATACGGCCGGAGCGTCTGCCCTTACGGCGTCAACGGATTCAAATGCCGGAGGCGGCTCATCAACGCAGCCGGTCATCATCCACAAGACATCTTTAGCATCGGTTCAAAACACCGGCGGCATGGGCGGCGGCATGGGGTTTGACTCCTACTTCCCCTGCGGACCCGATTCGTACTACTACCGCATGATGATGTACCAGAACGGCGGCATGATGCCGATGGGCTATGGCATGGGCGGGTACGGAATGGGTGCATACGGCGGAATGGCCGCATACGGCGGAATGGGCGCTTACGGCAGCGTGTACGACCCCTGGAACTGGGCGGTCTGTCACTCAGGCAGCTGGATCTTCCAGGACATGCGCTATCTGTGGGTGCCGGGCAGCCAGATTCAATATCAGCCGCCGGTGCAATATGTTAAGTGGGGTAATAAACAGGGCTTTGTTCCAATTCATCCGCACGATGTGGCAGGGCAGACTCCGGTGAACCTGCAGAACGGCATTATCGCTCGCGGCAAGAATTCGCAGATTGCCGGTCCGATCAGAATTGATAACGGCAGCCCAGTGAAGATTCTCAATTCACCCCCGCGCGGTTTCAGAGAAGGCTATTCCATCTCCCTGGCAAAGAGCGATTCGCCGCATATGATGGGCCGCATGTTGGGAGTGGATGGCGGCCAGAAGTCGCCGATTCAGGGCAATGCGCGCTCGGTGCCAATCTCGTTCGATCACGGTTCGCGGAGCTTTATGGTGGCGCGGCCGGTTGGTGGCTCCAGCGCGAGAACCGTAAACGAGCCTGTTGGCAGCTTCCTGGTGCGTTCAGGAACAGGCGGCTTCGGCGGACCGGTGGGTTACCATCCAGGCGTTGAAGCGGGTGGGCGCGGCAACATGGGCGCTTTCAACGGAGGCGGTGGCGGCCAGTTCCACGGCGGCGCAGTGTTTAATGG
>Ga0075522_10002721_pt1 | contig 13063 bp, 13 predicted proteins | sample NGEPerA_FD_74796 | JGI IMG/M metagenome (GOLD analysis project Ga0075522, IMG submission 74796) | Arctic peat soil microbial communities from the Barrow Environmental Observatory site, Barrow, Alaska, USA - NGEE PermafrostL2-A | ecosystem: Environmental > Terrestrial > Soil > Wetlands > Peat ... | reverse complement strand
CAATGGCATCAAACGGCGTGCTGGCGGCGGCGAGCAAGGCATCCACGCCATTCGTCACCATATCCACCGCGAAACTCTCCGCTTGGAGTGCCTTGCGGACAAACGAGGCGGTTTTCCTTTCATCTTCAACTACCAGCACACGCATAATTTATTATTTGCTGAAAATAAGACCGACGGCGAGAAAACTCGCCGCCGGTATATCCGCTTAAAAAACAGATCAATCCTTGTCGCCTTCTTTTTTCTGATCTTCAGGAGCTTCCTTCTCCGTGGAAACCACGTCGCCAGTAATGGCATCCACATTCACCTCCGTGATGTCTTTCGCGTCCGGCGTGACGACATCGAATGACCAGATCAATTTGCCATGTTCCTTTTCCAATTCACTTTCCTTGATTGTGCCGTTCGGCACTTTGGCCAGCGCGGTTTTTTGGGCGTCGTCTTTGCTCACTTTCGCTTCGGCAATGAGCTTCGTCTGTTTAGCTTCTTTGTCATGGTGTTCGCCTTTTTCACAAACGCAGCCGACCAGCAAGCTGGCGGCCAGTGCGGAACAGGCAATCATTTTGATTTTCATAATAGTTCGTTTTTTAAGTGCGCGTTGTTGATTGTTAAAAATTCAGACTTCGCCATTAAACAGCATCTAAATGAACGCAGCATGAACGGCGCATGACAGTTTTGTCATTTATATTATTAGTCCTATTTAGTATGCCTAGATTTGTGTGAGGGAAAGGTAAGATTAAATTTTAGTCATAATTGATAAAACCGTTGATTCAGTCAGAACGAAGGAGTTAAATCTGCTGGAGTGGCCTCGTAACTAAATATTTGTCAACCAGTGGCTCTTTGCGGTGTTACGAGGCAGCCAGATTCACAAATAACGAGAAATGGAAGAATTATGTCAACGATGAAAACCATTGGTTTGAAGAAACTGCAAACAGGAATCGGCATAGCCTGTTTGTTGGTGTCACTGACTTTGCCCGCGCAAAACGTGCCCCTCACGGCGGGTGATCCAATCTTGCTGCCCGGCACGACGGGTAGATTTGATTTTATACGCATTGACACAAACCAAGACCGGCTGTTGCTCGGCCACGAAGCCAACAAAACGCTCGACGTGTTTGACATTACCACCAAAAAATTGCTGAAGGCCGTTTCTACTGGCACGGCGCAAGACGCCGCAGTGGATGTGAAACGCGGGAATTATTACGTCAGTGGCAATGACCCCGGTCGCACGGTCATCGTGGACGCCAAGACGCTGGAGGTGACCGGCGAAGTGCCAATGCCGACGAACACTGATTTGATTGCGTTCAATCCCGTGACCGGACTTGTCTATGAATGCAATGACACCTCCGGCGAAGTGTGGGTGATTGATCCGGCGGCCAAAAAAATCGTCACGACCATCAAATATGACGGCAGCGGTGTGGAAGACCTGGTATTTGACCCGGACTACAAACATTTGTATCAGGCCGTGAAAGGCAAGAACACCATTGCCGTGGTTGACGCCAGCAACAACAAAGTCCTGTCTAACTGGCCGTTCGCGCCGGACAAGGGGCCGCACGGAATCGCAATTGTGCCGGACGGCAACGGCCTGCTCGCGGCGTGCGCCAGCAAACTGGTCTTATTGGATCGTTCCAGCGGAAAAATTATCGCGACCGCCACCACCGGCGCGCGCGTAGATGAAATGACCTACGATCCCGGATTGGGTCAGGCTTATTGCGCGAGTCGCAGCGGAAACATTTCGGTGGTGGGCGTCGCCGCCGACAAATTGACCGCACTCGGCGATGTGCCGGACGAAACGGGAACTGGCAGCATCGTTGTTGACCCGAAAACACATACCGTGTGGATTGCCTATCACAAAGGCGATCAATGCTTCGTGCAGCCGTTCACGCCGGCCAAGTAAATGAATAGATTAAGGAATTGCCTTTATGTGCGCTGCGCTGAAAAGTGTCGGCTCAATGACATATTTATATTTCCCGGCATAATTTGATATGTCGGCCTGAACCTACAGACCAAGCATGACAAAACTGTAATTTTGAAATCATTGTCCTTTCATCTGCGTCTGACAGAGTGTCCATGCAAATCAACTCAACTTTAATATGAAAAAACTGACACATCTCCCGTGCGTTATGCTTGGCATCGGCCTGCTGGCTGGCAACGCTTTCGCTCAAACCGACACTCCTTACAAGGTTCTCGACACCACCCAGCTCATGGGCAACGGCGGCATTGATTATGTCTGTGTGGACAATGACGGACGGCGCGTTTATGTGCCGCGCGGCACAAATACGTTTGTATTCGATCTGGACACGCACAAATACATCGGTGCCATCGCGGGCATCGGCGGTCATGACATTGCCATTGATACTGCCTCGCATCACGGCATCAGCAGCAGCAATCCGCTCGGTATGTTCGACACGCCGACGATGCAGAAGATAAAGGGCATTGACGTCCAAGGCCGTCCCGATGGCATCCTTTTTGAACCGTTGACGGATCGTGTTTATGTTTTCAGCCACGCATCGCCCAGCATCACGGTGGTTGATCCCAAGGATGGCTCAGTTGTCGGGACGATTGATATTCCTGACGGCGGAATGGAGCAGGCGCGAAGCGACGGTCAGGGTCATGTGTATGCGGACGTGGAGAACCAGAAAAAAATCGCCGTCATAGATGTCAAAACCCTCAAGGTCCTCAACCTGTATGACCTCGGCGACAGTGCGGGCGAACCGGGCGGCCTCGGCCTGGACGCGAAGAACCACATTCTCTTTGCCATGTGCGCGAATCCTTCCGTCTGCGTGGTGGTGAATGCGAACGATGGAAAAGTTTTGGCCATACTGCCCATCGGCAACGGCACGGACGGCGGCGGGTTCAATCCCAACACCATGGAAGCCTGGAGTTCGCAACGCGACGGCACGCTGACCATCATCAAGGAAAACAGCCCCACCAGTTTTGCGGTGGAACAAACCGTGCAGACCAAGACGGGTTGCAAGACCTCCGCGCTCGACACGAAGAACAACCAGATAGTTTTGATCTGCACCGAACGTCTGCCGCAGGCGGCCACGGCCACGCCCGCGCCAGCACCGGACACAAACGCACCCGCCGGTGGACGGCGCGGCGGACGCGGCGGACGTGGTGGTCCCGGTAACCTCGACGTGCTTTGGGTTGGCCGTTGATTGGGTGAATTTGAAGGAGTTAGACTTCCCAAAACCGCTTGGCACCAAATCGTGCAACCTGTCATTGAACTGGATGATTTGAACGTGCGTTTCGGCGAGCGGGAGATTTTGAAGAGTCTCCGCATCGCTTTGTCCGGTCGCATCATCGGCCTGCTCGGTCCCAATGGCGCTGGCAAATCCACCCTGATTCACACTCTGCTGGGGTTCTGCCCGGCCAGCTCCGGCACTGCAAAGATTCTCGGACACGACATCCGTGCAGAAGCGGACAAAGTTCGCACGCTGGTCGGTTATATGCCGGAAAACGATGCACTGATCGCGGACATGACAGCGGTGTCGTTTGTGCGGATGATGGGGGAACTGTCCGGGCTGACGGAAGAAGCCGCATTGGAACGGGCGCACGAAGTTTTGTTTTACGTCGGGCTGGGCGAAGCACGTTATCGCCAGTTGGGCACTTACTCGCTTGGCATGAGACAACTTGCGAAACTTGCGCAAGCCATAGTGCATGGCCCGCGCCTTTTGATTCTCGATGAACCCACCAATGGCCTCGATCCCGCCGCTCGCACGCGCATGATCAAGCTCATCCACGACATGAAAGATTCGGGCGAAATGCACCTGTTGCTCTGCTCGCATTTGTTGCGCGATGTGGAGGAAACCTGCGAGGACGTTTTGATTTTGAAACAGGGCCGCATCGTTCACTACGCGAATTTGGAAAGCGAGCGGCGCACGAACAAACGCTTCGTGGAAATCCAAACTCATGGTGACGACGCGGGCTTTGCCGAAGCGCTCACCGCCATCGGTTGCGAATGTTCCGCCGCAGGCAACGGACGGTTCAAAGCGGTGCTGCCGGAAGAATTTGAATTGCGCGAAATTTACCGCGTCGCCGCCGGGCGTGATTTGCAATTGCGGCGGCTCAATTACCGGCGTGACACGCTGGAGGACATTTTTATGAAAGCGATGGAGGTTTGAAATGGCGGTTCACAAACACACCTACAAAGATTACACCGGCCCGCGGACTCCGGCTTGGTCGCGGTTCCTCGTGCTGGCACGATTTGGCTTCGCGCGGGTGTATCATCTGAAATTTCTGTTTCTGTTCAGCATCGGTTGCCTGTTTTATCCGCTCGTCTGCGCCGCCTATATTTATTTGTCGCACAACCCGTCGTTCCTCGCGCTGTTCAGCATCCCGGCCGACCGGCTGCCTCACGTGGATGGCCGGTTCTTCTATTTTTACAGCATCGTTCAAGGCGCTTTGGCGTATTTACTCACGGCATTTGTGGGACCGGTTTTAGTCACGCCAGATTTTGCCAATGGCGCGATGCCTCTCTATTTCAGCCGGCCATTTTCGCGCGCTGAATATGTCGCCGGCAGAATTAGCGTATTGCTGATTCTACTCTCACTCATTACCTGGATTCCGGGCTTGGTGTTGTTTGCCATTCAATCCAGCATCGAAGGATGGGATTGGATGACGGGAAATCTCTGGCTGGCCAGTGCCATTGTTTCTGGATTGTTTGTCTGGATTGTCGTCCTCTCGTTGATCGGATTGGCACTTTCGGCGTGGGTGCGATGGAAAATTGGCGCGGGCGCGTTAGTCCTCGGCGTGATTTTCGCCGGCGCGGGCTTCGGCGCGGCTATCAACAGCTTGATGCGCACCAATTACGGCGCGCTGATTGACCTGACGCAGGTGGCCCATACTATCTGGTCTTATTTGTTTCGTTACGACACCGGCACCGAAATGTCTTTGACCAGCGCGTGGATTGTTCTGGTCGTGACCTGCGTCATCTGCCTGTGGCTGCTGGCCAAACGAATCCGGCCTTTCGAGGTGATTAAATGACCGACAGCGCGAACATCACCCTCGACAACGTCTCGCGCTTTTACGGCGAAGTGCTCGGTGTCAATCGCGTCACGCTCTCGATTCCGCCGGGGATCACCAGCCTCGTCGGTCCGAACGGCTCCGGCAAAATAACGCTGATGAATTTGATGACCGGCCTCGTCCGCCCCACCTATGGCGAAATCCGCATCCGGGGCATCGCGCCGTCCGAGCCGCAAAAATTGTTTCATCTCGTCGGTTATTCCACGCAATTTGATTCCTTTCCTAAAGGTCTGACTGGATTTCAATTCATCCAATCCTTCCTCCGGTTTTTCGGCTATTCATCAGCGACGAGTCTGGAACTTGCGGGAAGAGCCATAGCGCAAGTCGGCCTTACCGAGGCGGCTGACCGCAAGATTGCCGCTTACAGCAAAGGCATGAGGCAGCGCATCAAACTGGCGCAGGCCATCGCGCACGACCCGCAAGTGCTCGTGTTGGATGAACCGCTGAACGGCCTCGACCCGCTGATCCGCGCCGAGACGATTGCGTTGTTCCGACGATGGGCCGATGAAGGCCGTCACGTCGTCGTTTCCAGTCACGTCCTGCACGAAGTGGATTTGATTTCCGACCGCGTCATTTTATTGACCGGCGGCTATGTCGTGGCCGAAGGACAAATTCACGGCGTGCGCACGGAAATTCAGGAGCATCCGATGGAAGTCCTGATTCGCTGCGACCAGCCGGGCGCGCTCGCTTCCAGAGTTTTCGAGCAGGAACACGTCGTGTCCGCGCAAATCCTTCCCGACGGCAGCGGGCTGCTCGTGCAAACGCGCGACGCCGACCGGTTTTACCGCCAACTGAATCATCTCGCGCTCGACAATATCCAAATCGAAAGCGTTGCGCCGGCGGATGACAACGTGAATTCCGTTTATCAATATCTGATTGGCGGGGAGGAGGTGTCCAAATGAACACGTCGCAATGGGCGCAGCTCTTCGCCATCATCCGGCTCGAAATCTGGAAAACCTTTTTCTCGCGGCGCAGCTTGTGGATTTATCTGTTCACGCTCGCGCCGGTGCTGCTGTTCACCGCCAATTCCATTTACGCCCCGCGCGAACAGGCTCGGCTGGCCAGAATTGCCGAAAAGCATCAGGTCGCGCTCGCCAACTTGACCGCCATCACCCGTGGCATGACCAACAGCGTCGTTTTAGAACAACTGGGCGAACCCTATCAGCAACACACCTGGCGGCATCCGATTGAAGGCGGGCGCGTGAACGAACGCGGCTTCTACCGTTACACCGACGGCAAGAGCGATTTCACCTTCCACTTCAACAATGGCCGGGTGCGCGGGATCGAACGAAGCGACCCCGAGACACTGCCGCAAAATTTTCTCATCTTCGCCACCATTTTCCGGTTTTATTTCCTGCGGCTGGCCGTGTTTTTCGGCTGCGTCGGGATTTTCACAAACCTGTTTCGCGGTGAGATGCTCGACAAAAGTCTGCACTTCTATCTGCTTACGCCCGTCCGGCGCGAAATCCTGCTGGCGGGAAAATATCTGGCCGGATTGCTCGCTGCCATGGTCATCTTCACCGCCAGCGCCGCGTTGCAATGGGAGGCGTTGCTCTGGCAATTCGATCATCAAACCGTGGCTGATTATTTTGCCGACCCGTCGTCCGCGCATTTGTTGTCTTATCTGGGCGTAACCGTGCTGGCGTGCGCTGCTTATGGCAGCATTTTTCTGTGCGCGGGACTTCTCTTCCGCAATCCCATTGTGCCGGCGGCCATCATCCTGCTTTGGGAAAGCGCCAATCTTTTTCTGCCGGCAACGCTCCAGAAGCTGGGCGTGATTTATTATCTGCAATCCCTTTGTCCGCTGGCCGCCGCGCCGGACAGCAACATGCCCGTGCCGCTCACACGTCTGATTTCGGCCACGACACCTGCGTCCGCATCAATGGCGCTGGTCGTCCTCATCCTGTTCACACTGGGGGTGCTTGTGTTTTCGGGTGTCCGGTCGAGGAAACTCGAAATCAATTACAGCACTGATTAATTCCGAAGATTATACAACGATAACTTAATGCGACATTTTCTGAAATTGCCGATTATTATTATAGCCGTCGTGATTCTGGCTGGCGGAGCCGGAGCATGGTGGTGGCACGCGCGTGGTAATTCAAAATTGTCATTCCTCACGGCGGCCGTGAAACGCGGCGATGTCGCGGCCACCATCAGCGCCAGCGGCACTATTGAACCAAATGAAACGGTGGACGTGGGAGCACAAGTCGCCGGGCGCATCACTACTTTCGGCACGGACATCAACGGCAAGACAATAGACTACGATTCAGTAGTGGAGAAAGGAGCGGTGCTGGCAAAGATTGATGATTCGGTTTATGCCGCCGACCTCGCGGTGGCCAACGCGCAAGTGGAGCAAGCCAAGGCCGGCGAATTAAGCGCCGCCGCCAATGTCGAACAGATGAACGCAAAACTTGTTCAGGCCGCCGCAGAATGGAAACGGGCGCAGGCGTTGAGCAATGACAAATTGCTGGCGCAGGTGGATTATGACACCGACGAGGCGAACTATGAAGTAGCCAAGTCCGATGTCTCCGTTGCCGAAGCCGGTGTTGCCGAAGCCAAAGCGGCCACGGTGCAAGCCCAAGCAGCATTGGATGGAGCGCAACGCAATCTGGATTTTTGCATCATCAAATCACCGGTCACAGGCGTCATCATTGATCGCCGCGTGAATATCGGCCAAACCGTCGTGGCCAGTCTTAATGCGCCGAGCCTGTTCCTCATTGCCGAGGATTTAACGAAGATGCAAATCTGGGTGGCGGTCAACGAGGCGGATGTCGCTCGCATCAAGCCCGGCGCGCCCGTCACTTTCACCTGCGACGCCTTTCCCGGACGGCAGTTCGCGGGCATGGTCGGCAAGGTGCGCCTGAATGCCACGATGACGCAAAACGTGGTGATGTATACGGTGGAGGTGAACACGGAAAACCCGGACAATGTTTTGCTGCCTTACTTGACCGCCAACGTGGATTTCACCGTGGACAAGCAAACCAATGTTCTGCTGGTTCCCAATGCGGCATTGCGCTGGTCGCCATCGTCACCCAACGAGATAGCGGACGACGTGCGTTCACAAAATTTAATTGATCCACCGAACGGTAACAATCCATTGGGTGCCAAAGGTTCAAACGGAAGCCAGGACGTCGTCTGGTTGAAGAGCGGCGATTATGTCCGACCCGTCAAGGTGAAGGTTGGAACTTCGGACGGTTCCGACACCGCTGTTGCCGCCGACAATTTGAAAACAGGCGAAGAGATCGTCACAGGTGAAACCACGGGACCGGAACAGGGCGAAACCCAAAACCCGTTCCTGCCACACTTTCACAGACATTGAACGGCTCATGCGATGTGTTGAAAAGGATTTTTCGATATGGAACTCATCAAGCTCGAAAACATCCATAAAATTTATCATCGCGGCGAACTGGAGATTCCCGTCCTACAGGGTGTCTCGCTGAAAATTGAGGCAGGCGAAATGATTGCGCTGGTGGGTGCCAGCGGTTCGGGCAAAAGCACGTTGATGAATATCGTGGGCTGTCTTGACCGGCCCACGTCGGGAAAATACTGGCTTGATGGACAAGACATTTCCTCCATCACCGCCGAACAGCGGGCCATGGTTAGAAATTTGAAAATCGGTTTCGTCTTCCAAAACTTCAACCTGCTGCCAAGGACAAGTGCATTGCAAAATGTTTTGATGCCGCTCAACTACACGGCGGCGCACCTTTCCGACAAGGAATGCCGCGACCGCGCCGAAGCGGCGTTGCGTCTGGTGGGACTGGGAGACCGGATGGATCACGAACCTTCGCAGCTTTCCGGCGGCCAGCAGCAGCGTGTTGCGATTGCCCGCGCGCTCATCAACCGGCCACCCGTTTTGTTCGCTGACGAACCGACAGGCAATCTGGATTCGCACACGGCCGAGGATGTCTTGAAGATGTTTCAGAAGCTTAATGAGGAGGAAGGTCTCACCATCATCATCGTCACTCATGACGAAAATGTTGCGCGGCACACCAAACGGGTCATTCGCATGATGGATGGAAGGATTATTGAGGAAGGTCCACCGCAGAATTTGTTTCGCACAGGATCGGCCGTAACGGGCGGCGCTGTCAGGTCATTGTCAGCCGGTCATAAAACCGGCGGGGACGTATTCAGGGTCGGCTGGCGAATCCTTCGACTGGCTTTGCACGCGTTGCGCCGGAACGTCATGCGGTCGCTTTTGACCTGTCTGGGCATCATCATCGGCATTGCCGCCGTCATCGCCATGATGGAAATTGGCCGGGGTTCTTCCTATTCCATTGAGCAGACCATCGCCAGCCTCGGTGCCAATGTCATCCAGATGGATCCCGCACACATGATGGTTGCCGGTATCAATTCCGGCGAGGGCGGGCGGCCAACCCTCACGCCCATGGACGCCGATGCCATCCGTCAGGATTGCAGCGCCATCAAATACGTCGCTCCCAGTGTGGATTGCCATGCGCAAATCATTTATGGCAACAAGAACTGGAATCCTGGCCGGATTCTCGGCACGACGCCGGATTACTTGGTGGTTCGGAACTGGCCGCTTTCCGCCGGAGTATGTTTCACGGAACAGGACGTGCGCAGCGCGGCGGCCGTCTGCGTGATCGGACAGACCATTGCCAAACAGTTGTTCGGCGGCGAATCTCCCCTCGGCAAGGAAATCCGCGTCAAAGACGTCGGGATGAAAATCGTTGGGGTCTTGAGCCAGAAAGGGCCGAATATGTTTGGGCAGGATCAAGACGATTTTCTCGCTGCCCCTTGGACCACCATCAAGTTCCGCGTGACCGGCGTCCGGGATACCACCCAGTCCACAGCGGCCACCGCGTCCAGCACGGTCAACACACTCAACCAACTTTATCCGAATCAATCCGTATCGCTTTATCCTCAACAAGACCCGATTCAGGCTGCCGACACACCGCAGGTAATGAGGTTTTCGGACATTGATGACATCTGGATGTCCGCAGACTCGCCGCAGGACATCCCGAAGGCCATCCGCCAGATCACCGTCCTGATGCGTCAACGGCACCATATTCAAGCCAGCGATTTGGACAATCAACCCGGCACGCTGGACGATTTCCGGGTTCACAATCTGACCGAAATCTCACAGGCGCTCGCCTCCACCAGCGGCGTGATGACCAAACTATTGTTAATTGTGGCGTTAATATCGCTGGTCGTCGGGGGCGTCGGCATTATGAACATCATGTTGGTGTCCGTGACCGAACGGACGCGGGAAATCGGGCTGCGCATGGCAGTCGGAGCGCGAGCGAGCGACATTCTGCGACAATTTCTGGTGGAAGCGGTGGTGCTTTGTCTGGCCGGCGGCATTGCCGGGATTTTATTGGGACGCGGGGTGTCGCTCGCGGTCACGGCTTTGTTGCATTGGCCAACCATGCCATCGGTGCCGGCAATTATTGCTGCCGTCGCAACGTCAGTGACCGTCGGAATCGTTTTCGGATTTTATCCGGCATGGAAGGCTTCCCGACTCGACCCGATTGAGGCGCTTCGGTATGAATGATGGCGATCACATCCGCAAAACACGACGACGGCGTTTAGACTGTCCGGCTTTTCTGCGTGCCTCGAAAATCGGACAGACAAAACGCATCAAATAAAAACCTACGCGATGACGCACTCAACGTTCGCTTCCGAAGCCACGCTCCACTATGCGCACGTTCGCAAACTCACGGTCCCGCTTCGTTCCGCTTCGGGCTTTCGGAACGGACGTTCAGTGCGATTAGGAAGCAAGGGTGTATTCCGCGTTACAACGGTTTATTTCAACCGTGACGTGAATCAATTCTTCGTGTTGCCGGAGCAGGCTCTTGTAAAACTCCGGCGATTTTGGTTCGTGAGCGACAAGGGAAATGATGGCCGCAAATTTATTCATGCCAACTTGCCAGATATGCAAGTCGGCAATCACCGTGTCCGAATCATTTTCAATGGCTTTACGAATTTCATAGTTCAAATCGCTTTCTTCGGGTTCTTTGTCCAAAAGAATTACCGTTGTCTGACGCACCAGTGAATAAGCCCACTGGCCGATGACAACGCTTCCAATTAAACCCATGATGGCGTCCATCCAATACCAGCCGAACAATTTTCCCGAAACCAAAGCCATGATCGCCAAAACGGAAGTAAATGCATCGGCAATGACATGGAGATAAGCCGACCGCAAATTCAAATCGTGGTGGTGATGTTCATGTTCTCCCTCGTGATGATGATGGTGATGGTGGTTGTCTTTTAGAATCCATGCGCTCGTGACATTGACAGCCAATCCCAAGCACGCGACAACGATGGCTTGGTTGAACTGAATCGGCAGCGGATGAATGAGCCTTGAGATGGATTCACCGGCCATCACCAAGCCGACGCCACCCAAGACAATGGCGCTGGTAAATGCGCCCAGCACGCCAAATTTTCCCGTTCCGAAACTAAAGTGGTCATCGCTCGCGTGCCGCCTTGCGAAGAAATAGGCAAGGACGCTTATCAAGAAAGCCGTCACATGAGTTCCCATGTGCAAGCCGTCGGCGAACAGAGCCATCGAATGAAACTTCAGGCCGAAGATGATTTCGGCGAACATCATCGCCGCCGTTAGAATCAAAACGCGCCGCGTATTCTTTTCCGCAGTTGAAAAGTCAGCGGTGAAATCATGGCTATGTTTCCAGCGAGAAATGTCGGTCGAGTGCATAACGGTTCAATTGATTGCAAAGATTGTTCCAAAAAGCAATTGGGCAATTCCTGATGCGAAATTTCAACTGGTATATTTTACAATTTGATTCGTCGTCAGTCACTGAAAACTACCGCTAGAACCAGCCTCAGCCCGAATGCCACGCACGAGAGAATGGTCATCTCGGCGAGGACACTGCTGGTTACTGGTTTCATGTCACCCGTCATGTGCGACTGGCTCTTTTGTGGCCCGCCGCCCGTGTGTTCGCCGGGACATATCATGTTCAGACATTTCTTTATGATTCTCACCGTTGGCTGGTTCCTTGGGTGAACGCACCGTCATCATGCCGTGTTTTAGGTGATGGGAAACCACCCACCAGTTCATCGGATAGGCGGTGATGAAACCTACCAGCAACGCCATGGACATGATGAACCAGAAGGCCGGATTTGCGGGATCGCGGCCAACTGGAACATATTTCATGGCTAGGGTCATCACCGGCACCATGCCGGCCATCAGGCAATTCATGGACAGCAACTCTGGAAAAAACGTGCTGGTGAGTGAACGCCGGTAGGAACCTCCTGCCATGCCCCGCATGAACAGAGCTTGAAAGATGCTCCAGCCGAAGCCGAAGCCCAAAGCATACTCCAGCGCCACATCGGCAACTTTGGATAAATGAAACAGGCTGGCAACGACCGCGCCCGCCAAGATGCCCACACCATCCCCGGCCACACAGTGCATGGTTGAACCCAGCACCTGTCGCCAACGGACGGCGACATAGCGTTCGTGCGTCCCCGGCAGCGGTTCACGACAGCCCAACACATACAGAAATGCGCCCAATGGCCCCGTGTAGGCGGTGAGCAAGATGAACCCTCACTTGAGCACCGGGGATTCCGGCGTGGTTCGGATGTCCACCGCCACAAACAGCAGCGACAGCGCGGTGAGCAAAAACCACAGCAGCATTACACCATCAAGCATTTTGAGCCTCCATTTGTTTTGTGTTCAATCATAGTCCGATATTTTTTATGGAATTTCGTTGTGCCAGAATATAAATCGCCCGCTTTACATTCCGCTGAACACCTGCTTGCCACGCCTGTGATGAAGGACTCAAACAGCAGTCTGAAAATGGATACAGCGTGCCGACGGAGAATTTTGAGACACCCATTACGTCGGCGGCAAAACTCCGTGTGATTATTTAACTCATTCATTTTCTAATCAGAACATTGTTTCCGGCGAGCGAGAAGAAAAATTGGAATTGCGGCCAATTCGCACGCGACGCAAAAGATAATCGTCGCCATTACCGAACGGTCATAGAGGAAACCCGTCACCGTGCTGCCGAGAAACCACGCGATGCCGTAGCCGGCGGTGAAAAGTCCATAAGCGGACGCCCGGCGT
>Ga0075522_10002720_pt1 | contig 13067 bp, 12 predicted proteins | sample NGEPerA_FD_74796 | JGI IMG/M metagenome (GOLD analysis project Ga0075522, IMG submission 74796) | Arctic peat soil microbial communities from the Barrow Environmental Observatory site, Barrow, Alaska, USA - NGEE PermafrostL2-A | ecosystem: Environmental > Terrestrial > Soil > Wetlands > Peat ... | reverse complement strand
AAATCGAACTCCACAGGCGGCAGCACCGCCAGGTCCATGCCATTGTTCCGATAAAGATGTACGTTCGGAACATCGGCCAGCATCTTTGCCGCTTCGGCGATCATCTCGGCGCTGATGTCCACCGCGTAGACGTCGCCGAAAATCTTGGCGAGTGCGCGCGTCACGCGGCCCGCTCCGCATCCGATTTCGAGAACGCGCATCTCCCGGGGATCTTTGCCCTGGCAGATGTTTTGCATGTCGGAAAGAATGTCTCCGGCAACCTCTTCTTCGCCCGAGGCCAAGAAGGCTTCATCCGTCCAGTCAGTGCGGCCGGTGGCGACGTAATGCCGGGCGTTCTTGCGAGCTCGCGCGTCCCAATCCCGGCGCATGCGTTCAAGCTGTTCTTCGATCGTCATTGTTCGTTCCCGCACATCGCGTTTGCCGTGGCCGTGGTCACTAATCTAACCCGCCAAGAAACGCGTCCCGCAAAGAAAACTCTCGGGAAAGCGAAATACGCCTCGGGCCGGTCTCCGGGCGACCGGGTGAACCATCCGGCAAACGAAAAAGTATATGGCCAGCCCCACCCGTCAGGGTGGGGACTACGATTCCCTATGGAATTTGGATCCCCGATCTCACGACCGGGGCTGGCGTAAGCATGGGGATTCCGCGTCGCTAACCGCACCAGCCCCCGTCCAACCACGATCCTGCCTTTCGCACGTGCCGCAAAGCCCCGTGCGTAAGCGCGGGGCTAGCTCGTATCATCCACGATGCCGAAAGCTCAGAGCAGCCCCAAGCTGATGCATGGGGCTTTCGATCAACACGTCAGTACGCTTCGTACGGTTACTGATAGCAACAGCAGGCACAGCGGTCAGACCGATGGCAGCAGCCGGCCGCATCACCGCCATACCGGCGTGAAGCTTGCGCGAACGCTACTTAGCGGGAGGAGGCGGAAGCTTGCCGCCCTCGGCCAGGATCTTCATATTCTTGAGCGCCTGCGTGAACCGCGCCCTTCGCGCCTCTATGTCCTTTTCGCGCGCGGCGTCGTCCGCCAGCATGGAATTATCAAGCACCAAAGTATAAAGCAGCTTCGAAGTTTTCTTCGTCAACGGCCGAGCTTCCAGCGTGCCGTGATACTGGTTGAAAGGCCGGCCCTCGCGCACAGGCTGCGTGTAGGTGTACGACATTTCGCTCTTCCCGACAAGAATTTCGAGAGTGCCGGACCGCACCGCGCCAATTTCACCATCCTTGCCGGAGACGATCGTGCAAGGCGCCACCTGCAGCCACTCGGTGATGTCGCAATACTTGCCGACTCTCTTCCACACCTCGGCGGCGGGGCGATTGACCGTGATCTCCATGGGAATCGTCACGTAGGTCGGATGCGGTATCGCAAGAGGCGGTGGTTGCCCTTGCGCCTGAGCGAGCTGCGCCATACCGGCGATCGCGAACACACAACCAGCAACTGTCTTACTAAAATGATTCCGCATGTTTCCTCCCAATGGTTTCGCCTTACGAAGCGATGCCGAACAACATCTTGTCACATACCGCGCGCACGAAGCAACAATATGCCGGCGGCCACACTTCGCTTCCCGGCCTCCACATCCATCCGCACTGGCGGCCCCGGACGCAACTCGGCGATCGACCAATGTTGTACACTCCGAAGGTCACGGAGAAATATGCACACGTTAATGTTGGTCTTTTTCTTCGGCGGAGTTCTATACGCTAGTTCGATTTCAACCTCAGTCCTCTTTGGCCTTAATGCCAGCCCACCGACTGGGCCAGCTAGCATTTTCTCATCACAGGCCTGTGTCGACGGGTATACGCTTCCAACTGAAAACTGTGTCTCCGGATCGCAACCGTCTAACGTTCTGGAAACACCGCTTGGGACCTGCCGACTACGGCAGGGCAGCGCCGTGTCGACCGCGATTTGTATTGAGGCGACTCTTGCATTGGTGGCTCCCACGGCGATGCAGAAGCTTTTCAACTCGGCGATGTTGCCGGGTCTAGCCAATAATAGATAGCTTCTTCTCTTTGGAAGTTGGAGGGGAGCCCTAGCACGTCCACTCAGGACGATCAGCGCCTTCCCATAATCAAGTACACGATCAGCACGATCAATAGAACGCCACCGATGCCCCCACCGATCACCGGGCCACCGTAATAGAAGCCTCCTCCGCCAAAAATCAGCAGGAGCAGGATAAGAAGAAGCACGAGGTTCATGGTAGGAACGCCTCCCAGCAATCGCTAAAAGCACCGTGCGGCTTTCCACACGCAGTAGAGCCGCAGCAATCCGAGGGCCGAAGATGGCGAGCGACTTTCCGGAATGCCGGGGTTCCGGACCCCTGCCTGATACGTGGGCACCCTTGTGCGGGCGGCCGACCATCGGACAATCGTTCCTAGAAGCATCAAACGCGCCTATTCGATGTGACGATGGTCGGTCATCTGACTGCGGGCGGTTAGGGCCGAAAAGCTAATTCTTGGTACGCCGGGTAGCGACCTGGACCTCATCGGAAGGCCTATGCACCCGCGGCGGCGCGCTGTTGCTTTATCGACAATTCGCTTTATCCGAGACCACAATGGAAGCGTTACCATCGTTGATGGCCTGACTTTGCGTGAAGAGGCGAAATGAAGCTATCCAGAAGACACACTCTGCAGGCGCTGACCGCCGTGGCTGCGATGCCTTCGATCGCCCGTGGACGAGCTCAAGGCATTCGCCTCGTGATTCTCGACGTCGGCGGAACGATTCTCCAAGACCGAGGCGACGTGGTCGAGGCGCTGCGCAGCGCAATGGCGCGGCGAGACATCATCGTCAATGCGGCCGAAATCGCGCCTTGGAGGGGAGCATCTAAACGCGCTGTTGTTTCACATTTCGTCGATCAGAGATCGAAGCGAAGCGCACCGGAGCGGCAGAGGCTGGCTGGCGACATCTATCGAGATTTCGTCGGCCAGGTCAACGAGGCGTATAAATCCGTGCCGCCCATTCTACGCGCGGAGGAGACGATCATAAGATTGCGCGAAAGCGGATACCTGGTCGCCGCGACGACGGGCTTCGATCGCGAGATTGTCATGCCGATTTTTCGCCGTCTGGGCTGGGAAAAATATTTTGCGGCGATCATTGCGAGTGACGACGTTTCTCAAGGAAGGCCTGCTCCTTACATGCTTTTTCACGCGATGGAGGCGGCCAAAATTAGCAGCGTTGCCGAAGTGATGGCTGTGGGGGACACGGCCCTCGATCTTCGGGCGGCAAGCAACGCCGGCTTACGGGCGATGGTCGGCGTGCTTTCGGGAGCCGGCACTAAGGAGCAACTTCTCCGGGAGCCGCATACGGAGATCGTCGCGAGCGTAGCGGATCTGCCCGCTTTACTAGCACCGAAACGTTGAACACGGCTCTAGCCGGCGGAGTCGAGTTTCGCGCTCGGAACCTGTTAGACCGTTGCAAATCATGCCAATGGCACGCAACCGATAGAATCTGTAGCTACGAGGCTTCTGTTTAGCTAGGATGTTCGCGCGCAGCGACTCTTTGTAAAATGGGATGGTTGTGTTTGAGCCTAGGGATAGTGATGCGGTCGCGAGGGCCGTTTCGGCCGTCGGATCAGCGCAAGGGCGCACCTATATGGAATCATACAGTTCGTCGATTCGAGTTTTTCTTGCCGAGGACAACGACGCCGACGCGATGATCGTTGGGGAAGTTCTTCGAACCCACCCGGCAGACTACGAGCTCGTCCGAGTTAAGGACGGCGAGGCCGCCCTTGATTTCGTGGCGACACTTGAGGACAGCCCGACGTTGCCCACGCCGCATATCTTCGTTCTGGACCTGCACCTTCCCAAGCATGACGGGCTGGAGATCATTAAAGTGATACGCGCGAGCTTAAGGTGTCGCGCACTCCCAATAATCGCCCTGAGCGCGTCGGATTCTCCGCAGGAGCTGGAACGTGTCGAAAGCCATTCGGCAATCTACTTTCGAAAGCCCTCCGATTTCGAGTCGTACATGAAATTGGCTGCGGTCGTGCAAAATGTCATCCGGGACCAGCCATGCGAGGAAAGCACTCATGAACGGTGAGAACGCAGCTCGCGAGGCGCGTGACGCCTCTATGGAATTCTCCGCGGACACGAGCGAAGTTGCTGCGCTCATTCGTGACACTGATTGGTCTCAAACGGCGTTAGGTCCCGTTGAGGGCTGGTCGTCCAGCTTAAGAATGATGGTCAGCTTTCTGCTGGCAAATCGTTTCCCACTCCTTCTTTGGTGGGGGCCGGATTACATATCCATCTACAATGACGCGTACCGGCCGATCCTTGGCGCAAAGCACCCGTGGGCGCTGGGAAAGCCGGTGAGAGAATGCTGGTCTGAAATTTGGACCGTCCTCCAGCCGCTCATCGATGCGCCTTTTAACGGCGGTCCTTCGACTTGGATGGAAGATATCGAGCTGCATATCAAGCGCAAAAGCTATACCGAAGAAACACACTTCACGGTGGCGTATAGCCCGGTCCCGGACGAGACCGCACCGCGTGGCATCGGCGGTGTGCTTGCCACGGTGCACGAGATCACCGATAAGGTGGTCGGGGAGCGCCGGCTCGAAGTGTTACACAACCTTGGCTTGCGCGCGTCCGATGCGAAGTCAGATGAGGAAGCTTGCGCTTTTGTATGCGAAACACTGGCCCGTCACATCAAAGACGTCCCATTCGCACTGCTATACCTGTTGAGCCCGGACGGCCAGGTCGCGGAGCTGGCGGGAGCTTGCGGTGTGCGGACAGGCGAGAACATCAGCCCTAAGACCATTCGGCTCGACCAAGTGGATTCGGTTTGGCCTCTTGCTCGCTGCAAATATACAGAACAGTTGCAGCGCGTTGATAGCCTCGGATCGCTTTTTGATCCTCTTCCATCCGGGCCATGGTCCGATCCTCCACAGACTGCCGCCATCCTCCCCATTCAGTCGAATATGGCGCATCAGCTGGCCGGATTTCTCGTGGCAGGCGTGAGTTCGCGTTTGAATCTAGATAGCACCTACGAGAATTTCCTGCAGCTTGCTGCTGATCAGGTTGCGACCGCTATAGCCAAGGCTCGAGCACTCGAGGAAGCACACAGACGCGCCACGGCGCTGGCGGAGCTGGATCGCGCGAAGACAACTTTTTTCTCTAATGTAAGTCATGAATTCCGCACCCCGCTAACATTAATGCTCGGTCCACTGGAGGAACTATTATCCAGCGAGAGAGATCTTCCTCACAGAGCTGCAGAGTCCCTTTCGGTCGTTCACCGTAACGGGCTTCGACTCCAAAAGCTGGTCAATATGTTGCTTGACTTCTCGCGGATCGAGGCTGGACGGGTGCAAGTCTCCTACGAAGCCACGGATCTCTCGCGACTGACCGCGGACATTGCCAGCAACTTCAGTTCAGCAATGGAAAAGGCTGGCCTTCGTTTCACCATTGATTGTCCCCCGCCGCCGGGGCCGGTCTATATTGATCCGGAGATGTGGGAAAAAGTAGTCCTGAATCTTCTATCCAACGCTTTTAAACATACTTTCGAGGGGGAAATCGCAGTACGCCTTTCCTGGTGCGAGAATTCTGTTTCTCTCTCGGTCAGTGACACCGGCATCGGAATCGCTTCCGAAGACCTTGCCCACATCTTTGAGCGCTTTCATCGCGTCCGCGGCGCGCGCGCCCGCACGCACGAGGGGACCGGAATCGGCCTGGCTTTAGTAAACGAACTCGTCAAACTGCAGGGCGGAGCTATCAACGTCACAAGTGAGGTTGGCGTCGGTACGACGTTCACGGTGTCGATCCCGTCCGGCTCCGCCCGCCAGACCGTTACCAACAACGAGTCTGCTGGTCCGGCGCAAGCAAGCCGGACCAACGTCGAATCGTACGTCTTGGAAGCACTCCGTTGGTTGCCGCAAGAGGCAGAAGCGGTCACGAAAACGTCTGAAAATCCGGCGGGCATCAAGCAGCTGGAGTCCGAAGATACGCGAATCCCGTCACTGACGGGGAAACGGCCGAGAGTTTTACTTGCAGACGACAACGCCGACATGCGCGCCTACGTGCAGCGGCTCCTCGCGCCGGCCTTTGAAGTTCAAGCAGTCGGAGACGGTGCGGCCGCTCTGGACTGCGTTAAAGAGAATAGACCAGAGCTGATTCTCGCCGATGTTATGATGCCCGGTCTTGATGGATTTGAACTCTTGCGCGCGCTCCGGGCAGACGAGCTCTTCAAGACCATCCCGATCATTCTCCTTTCGGCCCGAGCGGGTGAGGAGTCTCGAGTCGAAGGGCTCGAGGCCGGGGCGGACGATTACCTTACGAAGCCCTTCAGCGCTCGCGAACTCATCGCCCGAGTGGAATCGCACATCAAGCTTGCCCGTCTCCGCCGCGAGGCGCAGGACGCCCAGCGCCGCTCAGCCGAATATAACGAAGCAATCGTGAACAACATGGGAGAAGGGCTTTACGCCGTGGATAATCAAGGCCGTCTGATATTGATGAACCCGGCGGCAGAAGCAATGTTCGGCTGGACACTTGATGAGCTTCGTGGAAAACGTATGCACGATGTCACGCATTACATGCATCCCGATGGAACTCCCTTTCCCGCCGAAGAATGTCCCGGATTTCAAGTGCTGCAGAGGAGGGAAGGGCTGACGGGCCGCGAAGATGTTTTTATTCGCAAGGATGGAACGTTTTTCGACGTCACATACAGCTCATCGCCACTGTGGGATGGCGATCAAATCTCAGGAATTGTAGTTGTCTTCAGCGACGTGTCAGATCGTAGGAGGACTGAGGAGGAGTTGAAACGTAATAATGAAGCGCTTCAGCGAGCGAATGCGGACCTTGAGCAGTTCGCCTATTCGGCGAGTCACGACCTGCAAGAGCCAATTCGAAATATCGCAGTTTCAGGGGACGTCCTCAGTCGCCGCTACGGGAACCTCCTCGATGCGAAAGGGAAGGAGTATCTGGGCTTCATGACCGACGGCGCGAGGCGAATGGAAAGCATGGTGAAGGATCTCCTTGCTTACACGCAAAGCGCAGCCGCCGGCCGCGAGTCGGGCACGCTGAGCGATCCCTCTGACGCACTCGCGAAGGCGCTTGAAAATCTTTCCGCCGCTATCAACGAAACCGCTGCGGAGGTGACCCACGATTTGCTGCCGCTCCTGAAAATGGGAGGGCTTCAACTTCAGCAGCTCTTCCAAAACCTTATCGGAAACGCGATCAAGTATCGGAAGGAGAACCAAGACCCGCGGATCCATGTCTCCGCCACACGCAGAGGTAAAGACTGGATCGTTTCCGTACGTGACAACGGGATCGGTATTCCGGCGGAGTACAAGGAGCGAGTATTTGGGATCTTTAAACGACTTCATGCAGACGCCAAGTATCCGGGTACGGGAATCGGGCTAGCAATCTGCCAGAAGGTGGTGGAACGTAACGGCGGCAAGATCTGGGTCGAATCGGAAGGTTTGGGAAAAGGTTCAACGTTTTTCTTTTCCGTCCCGAGCTGAAAGTATATATAGGAGAACTGCATTGTCAGAGATTCGAAGAACAACGACTCGAGACGAATTGCTTTTTGCAGACGGCTCCGAGTCAGGACATAAGCAACCAGAGGTCGCTCCGGAGAGCGTCGGTTCTAATCGGGGCAAGAAAATAGTCGCGCTCCTTGTGGAGGACAATCGGACTGACGTCCTCATGGTGGAAGAGGCAATCGAGCTGCACGGTCTTTCTATCGAGCTTCACGTTGTCGACGACGGCGACAAAGCGTGTGAATTTCTCGCACATGTAGATGACGACCCCGAAGCGCTAACGCCGGACGTGCTTCTTCTGGACCTAAATCTTCCCAAGCGGCCCGGGAAAGAGGTGCTCGCATGCCTACGGCGCAGCAAAACTTGCCCGCACATTCCGGTGCTGATTATCACCTCATCCGAGACCTCAAAAGAACGAGAAGAGCTGAAGCAGATGGGGGTCGCGGACTACTTCCGAAAACCGGCGAGTTATGACGAATTCATGAAATTAGGCTCGGTTCTCGGTCGAGTACTCGAAAACTACAATCTAAGGTGAAGTAAGCCGCACTTAACTTCCTGCGGGGCAAATTGCTGCGGATCGCCGGTTGAGTCGTTCATAAAATTCAAGCACGCCCGGCGCAGAATAGATTTCCTGGCGTTCACCAGAAATCTCTAGATCCGAGACCAATGCGGTGCATCTTCGAGTCACGATCTCCGGTACGCCGGAGTCCGGAAGCGGCCTGCCTCCGCGGTGTGTGGAGCAAACTGACCAGGAACTCTCGTCATGACTCCAACGCCAAAGATGCCGGCTTGGTTTCTGCTCACCCGGCATTGGGTGAGCTTATTGGGTCTGGCGTTGATCGTGACCGCGGCGCTTTCTTCTTTATTTATGGCGTCGGTTGGGATTCGGGGCCACGCGGGCAACCCCTATATTGGAATCCTGCTCCTGGTTCTTCCCGCCGTCCTGTTGTTAGGATTGGCGCTGGTCCCTCTCGGCGTCTACCTCAGCAAACAGGACATACGCAAAGATCTGGCACAAGCGACCTTCAATCGAAAGGCGGCGCTGCGTCGCCTTATCACGTTTTTGGGCGTCACGACACTCTTCAATGTGCTGCTCGGAACGCAACTCACTTACCGCGCCGTGAAGTACATGGAGACGCCACAGTTTTGCGGTGGAACCTGCCACAGGATGAAGCCCGAATTCAGCGCCTACCAAAACGCGCCGCATTCACGGGTGGAATGCGTCAAATGTCACGTCGCGCCCGGGGCTGCCGGATGGGTCGCCAGCAAGACCAGCGGCATACGCCAGTTGATTCAAACCGTGTCTAACCGGGAACCGAAGCCGGTCCCTCCCGCCTTAGAGAGCAACCGTCTTGTTCCTGCCCGCGAAACCTGCGAGAACTGCCACTGGCCGGATAAATCCATCGGCGCCTTTGCGCGTGTTCCCTAAATATGCCGACGACGAGCGCAACACCCGGTCCGATACCGTCCTTCTGGTGATGGTGGGCGGAAATAAGATCGCCGGAATTCATGCCGCTCACTTCGGCCCTGGAATTCAAATCCGCTATACCGCGGCCGATCCTGCCCGACAGATCATTGGGATCGTCGAATATCGCAACACGGCTACGGCGAATCGCGTACGTTTGTCGGTCCCGATCCCCCAAATACTTCGGCCCAAGCTGGAGTTGGGGCCGTTGTACTGGCATAGTTGGTGCCCAGGTTGAATTTCGTGAGATCGCGCGAAGCGTAGATGCCGATGGTATGCGTGGCGGTTTGGTCGAATCCGCCAGGCGCCTTCGCCTGAAAAACATACTGATATTGCCCCGGTGCGAGATTCGTCGTGACGCCTCCTGAATCGGCGCTCGGTTGGTTCGTCGAGGGCACCGCAGGCCCGGAGTTGACCTTGGTTGTGTAGGCGGTGTACTCATCCAGATCATTGATGCACAGGATCCACACGGGAGCCAATCTGCCCGCCGATCGGCCCTACGCAGTCGTCGGCTTCGGCGGAAGCCACAACGACTTCAGCGGCGTTTTATATCCCGCATTTTCGTTCCCACCGGCTCCGGCGGCGATACGCGCAATTGCTCCTTGTGCCACATGAACAGCAGTGAGCTGAACCTGCCCTTAGGACTGAATGCCGTGGTCGATCCCCAAGGGCCCATCAATCCGGTGCTGCCGATCACCTCCGCGTGTACGGGATGCCATGCTGACATCGCGCTCAGCAACACGAATCAATTGGGAGAGAGCTTTGAAAGGTTTGGTCGGGGCGGGGCGATTTGAACGCCCGACCCCCTGCGCCCAAGTCGGTGGTCGGCGACTTTGCGAAATCGTCTATTTTCAGTGCCTTGTGTTTCAATCAGATGCTGCTGACTTGTTGAAACTTGTTGCGGCTTATTGAACTCTGGGGAATTCGCATCCTCATTTTTGACTACACCTGAGGATTCTGCTCTGAACTTCATCACGCGGTTTTGCGCTGCTTCTTTGAACCTGTTCCTGCCGGAACACGACTGCCCGTCGCGGACTTTCTATCACGGATGCGGATCACTAATGCTTTACCGAGCGCGTGCGCCGCGCGGGTCATCGTCTCTAGTGAGACAGACACATTGCTTGGATCCAACAACCGATCCAATTGAGACCGGCTTGTGTGCAGTTCTCGCGCCATAGCTTGTTTAGTTTTCTTTTGTTCCCGCATCTCCTGCGAAAACTGCCAGGCGAGGACGCGCTTAATCGCTACCGCCTCCACTTCCTCACGCAGTCCTTCGCGTTCCAAAAAGTCGTCAAAGTTCGAGCCACTATGATCGAAGGCCTTTTTTCTTGTTTTTTTAATCATGGCAACCCCTTTTCATGCCTTCGCTTGTTAGTTCGCGCCAACTTCAAGTCCTCGTCAGGCGTGCGGCGGGTCTTCTTTATGAACCCGTGTAACAACACCATCCTGCCCAGCTTGTCGATATAGAACAAAACACGGGCAGTCCGATTTTGCCCAAGATCGGTGCGAACTTCATAAATTCCATTTTCGAGCGGCCGACACACAGGCATTCCCACAGGCCAACCAAATTCGACCGTTTCAATGTCATAACCAATGAGCCTGCGGTCTTCGCGCGACGGAAGGCTCAGCAGCCACTCGCGTACCGGTTCGCCTCCGGCTTCGGTCCGATAGAAGATTGCCGGAATGCGTCTAACCCGTCTGTCGGCCACGAGCTTATTGTACCACATACGGTACATACCGGGGCATCGCCATAGTCTTTGTGATGGGATGAACGCGGCAAACTAATCGCTCGCGAGCGACCCTAGAACTCTTCCGTAGACAGCGGGCGGCGGCAAAGATCAATGACTACAGAATGAAAAGAGTAATCAAACCACTTCCTAAACTCCGCAAACCCAAGATCCCTCGGCCACGTCTCTGAATCACGGTACCAGGCGTTCAACTCATGCGCGAAAATTTCCTTGCAGACTCTCCGGAGATGGACTTCCGCTTCGGCATCGTTGTTGCACTCGGGCAACAGATAAACGGGTGGATACTGCTGGATTTGTTCCATTGAGATTCTCGAGGCAGTGATTTCGGTATTCTGAACTGGCCCAGTTCGGCGGCTTGATTTGGCCCACCCTCTTAGCGAACGGGTACTCTGATTCGGGCGCAGCCCGAACGGAGGGGACTCGTTGGACTGGAGAGCGAAAGTGGAGCTATTCGAGCAGATCCGCCGGGAGTACGAGTTTGGAATCGGGACGATCGTGGGGGTGGCCAAGAAGCTGGGTGTGCACCGGCGGATGGTGCGCGAAGCGATCGGCAGCGCGTTGCCGAGGCCGCGGAAGAAACCGGAGCGTCCGAGATGGAAGCTGAAGGCGGCGGTCGAGTTTGTGGACGCGATTCTGGAAGCTGACCGGAAGGCGCCGCGCAAGCAGCGGCATACGGCGCACCGCATCTGGACGCGGATGCAGAGCGAGCTGTCCGAATGCAAGATCGCAGAACGGACCGTTCGCGAATACGTTCACGATCGAAAGATAGCGCTGGGGCTGAACGTGCGTGAGACGTGCGTTCCGCAAAGCTATGCCTGGGGTGTGGAAGCGCAGATCGACTGGTACGAGGCCTACGCCGATCTGGGCGGGGAACGAATCAAGCTGCAGGCGTTCGGGATGCGCAGCATGGCCAGCGGCGCGGCGTTTCACTGCGCTTACCTGCACGCGACGCAGCAAGCATTTCTGGAGGCGCACGAACTGGCGTTCGCCTACTTCGGCGGCGTGTTCCGCAAACTGCGCTATGACAACTTCACTTCGGCAGTGAAGAAGATTCTGCGTGGACACCGCCGGGAGGAAACGGCGCGATTCGTGGCGTTCCGATCGCACTGGCGATTCGAGGCGGAGTTTTGCACGCCGGCGGAGCCTCATGAAAAAGGCGGCATCGAAGGCGAAGCCGGATACTTCCGGCGTAATCACTGGGTGCCCGTTCCGGAAGCGGCAGAGCTTGCGGATCTGAACGGGCAGCTTCTGAATGCCTGCCAACAGGACGAACATCGCTTAATCGCTGGACGCGAGCAAGCCGTGGGAGCGGGAATGGTGATCGAGCGCGAGCATCTGTTGCCATTGGCAACCGAAGGCGCGGACCTGGCGCAGACGAGTTTCCCGACGGTGAATGGTCTGGGCTGTGTGAAGGTGTTGACCAACACCTACTCGGTATCTGGAAGCATTGCTGCTGGCGGAGATCGAAGAGCGCGAGCGCAACACCATCGAGCGGCGCATTCGCGAAGCCCACCTGCCGCGCGTGAAAACGCTGGACGAGTTCGACTACACACAGTCGCCGAATGTAACGGCCGCGAAGATGCGCGACCTGGCGGAGGGCGGCTATATCGAACGCGCCGAACCAGTTCTGTTCATCGGCGAATGCGGCACCGGCAAGACGCATCTGTTGACCGGTCTCTGCGTCGCCGCCTGCCGGCAGAAGCGCCGAGTCCGCTTCACTACGGCGGCCGGGTTTCGGCAAGCACACGATTTCGGACGTCCTCGACCAGCTTCGCGTGCCCAAGCGAATCGGTTTTTGCTTGGTAGCCACGTGTGGTCTTTTGCTTTGCGGCTCCAAGGCCGAAGAATACTACTACAATCCTTTTTTCAGGATCAAGGCGGTATTACTGATCTTGGCTGCGGTCCACGCTTTCGTTTTTCGGGCGAGGGTGTATAACGATACGGCCGCATTAGACGCTGCAACGAGGATTCCAGCGCGAGCGAAACTTGCGGCGGGTTTCTCGCTAGTCCGGAGAAGTTTCCCCGCTTGGTTCCTTGGTCTAGTCGGCGGCGCTGGAGCACTTGCGGCCACTGTGCCCGCTTCCATTCTTGCCCTCACTGTGGCTACTCTTTTTGCCAAGAATTTCTTTCGGCCCGTCTTCGCACCGTCGATGACCGACGCTCAAGTTGCTAGGCTGGGACGCGCAATGGTGGGGGTTTTCGGTCTGATAAGTGTCCATTTCGCCGTTTACAGCTCCACCACTCTGGTATCTCTCTTGCTACTCGGCTACTCCGGTGTCTCGCAGTTCTTCCCTGGCGTCGTGCTTGGTCTTTACTGGAGCCGGGTCACTACGAACGCAGTGTTCGTTGGCCTCGTCACCGGACTCGCCGTAGTTGGATACCTAATCC
>Ga0075522_10002717_pt1 | contig 13074 bp, 13 predicted proteins | sample NGEPerA_FD_74796 | JGI IMG/M metagenome (GOLD analysis project Ga0075522, IMG submission 74796) | Arctic peat soil microbial communities from the Barrow Environmental Observatory site, Barrow, Alaska, USA - NGEE PermafrostL2-A | ecosystem: Environmental > Terrestrial > Soil > Wetlands > Peat ... | reverse complement strand
GCGTGGGACGCGGCGCTTGCCCTCGGCGAGAAGCATGGTTTCCGCAACGCGCAAACCACGGTGATCGCGCCCACCGGCACGATCGGCCTGGTGATGGATTGCGACACGACCGGGATCGAACCCGATTTCGCCCTCGTCAAGTTCAAGAAGCTGGCCGGCGGCGGCTATTTCAAGATCATCAACCGCATGGCGCCCGACGCGCTGCGCACGCTCGGCTACGGCGACGCGGACATCGCGGCGATCGAGCGCTATGCGCTCGGCCACGGGACACTGAAGGACGCCCCGGCGATCCATCATGACGCGCTTGCGGAAAAAGGCTTCGACGAAAACTCGCTGAAAGCTGTCGAATCTGCCCTCGCCTCGGCCTTCGACATCAAATTCGCCTTCAACAAATGGACGCTTGGCGAAAGCTTCTGCACCGAGACGCTCGGCATCGCCGCGGCCCAGCTTGGCGACCCGAGCTTCGATCTATTGACCATGCTCGGGTTCACCCGAGCCGAAATCGAGGCGGCGAACACATATTGCTGCGGCGCCATGACCTTGGAGGGCGCCCCTCACCTAAAAATCGAGCATCTGCCGGTCTTCGATTGCGCCAATCCGTGCGGACGGCTCGGCAAGCGCTGCCTCTCGGTCGACAGCCATATTCGCATGATGGCCGCGGCGCAGCCGTTCATCACCGGCGCGATCTCCAAGACCATCAACATGCAGAACGCGGCGACGGTCGAGGAATGCAAGGACGCCTATAGCCTGTCCTGGCGGCTCGGGCTTAAGGCGACCGCGCTTTACCGGGACGGCTCGAAGCTCTCGCAGCCGCTGGCCTCGAGCCTGTTCGGCGACGACGAGGATGCCGAGGACAAGGCGGCCGAACTCTACGAGCGTTCGCCGGCCGATCGCGTGCCAATCGTGGCCGAACGGATCGTCGAGCGGATCATCGAGCGCGTCGCACGGCCGGAACGGCGCGAGTTGCCGCATCGCCGCAAGGGCTACACGCAAAAGGCGCGGGTCGGCGGCCACAAGATCTATCTGCGCACCGGCGAGTATGAGGATGGCTCGCTTGGCGAGGTCTTCATCGACATGCACAAGGAAGGCTCGGCCTTCCGCTCCCTAATGGACAGCTTCGCGATCGCGATTTCCTTGGGGCTGCAATACGGCGTGCCGCTCGAGGAATTCGTCGAGACCTTCACCTTCACCCGCTTCGAGCCATCGGGCGTGGTCGAAGGCAACGAGGCGATCAAGATGGCGACCTCGATCCTCGACTACCTCTTCCGCGAGTTGGCGGTGTCCTATCTTGGCCGCAACGATCTTGCCCATGTCGAGCCAGCCGACCTGATGCCTGACACTGTTGGCAGGACCGCGGTCAGCCAAGCAAATTTGCGCGAGATCGATGAGGCAGAATCGGTCGGCGCCGACGTTGCGGCGATGATGCAGCGCGTCGCTTCCAACGGCTATGTCCGCAACAAGCTCACCGTGCTGCATGGCGGCAAGCGCGGCGCGGCGGCGAGCGCGCGCGCCGAAACCGGCGCCCCCGATATGCCGCTCTTCGCCGGAGCGCTAACGGTTTCGGCCGAGTTCGTCGAGATCGGCGCGCTCGCTCCCGACCCCCGCCTCGACCGGATCCGCGAGGCGCGGATCAAAGGCTACGAGGGCGACAGTTGCGGCGAATGCGGCAACTTCACCCTGGTGCGGAACGGGACGTGCCTGAAATGCGACACTTGCGGCTCGACGAGCGGTTGTTCATGAATCGGTAGGAGGAGCCCATGATCACTCCCCTCATTTATGAAGGCGTCGAATTCTCGTTGATCCATGAAATGCGCGGGTGGACGGCGCACATCCCGCGCTTTGGCCGGACGATGTACTTTACCTCGCAACAGGAGGCCGTTGACGAGGCCATCCGTCTGATCAATGCGTTTCTTCTGCCTCGCCTACTTCGAGCGACAGCCAAGGCAGCTTGACGGCCAAGCATTCATGATATTGATATTTAATTATCGCTAGGGTGCCGCCATGGCCACGCAGCAATTGTTGTTGCACTTGCCCGATGAGTTGGTGCGGCGCCTGAAGCGCCATGTCGCGCCGCGCCAGCGCAGCAAATTCATCCAGGATTTGCTGGAGCAGGCATTGCCGCCGGACGGCGATGTCGAGCAGGATCCGCTGTACCTCGCCGCTCTCGCTGTCGAGGAAGACGCGCAACTGGCCGCCGAAATGGCGGAATGGGAACCTGCGACCGGCGCCGACGGCGTCGCGGTGCCCGCGGTTGTAGGACCCGAGGACTGATGGCGGCCTCGCCCCCCAGCGCCGAAACGGTGCGCCGCGGCGACGTCTGGTGGGTCGATTTCGACACGGCTCACGATGGCGAGGTCCGCCGCATGCGGCCGGCCGTGGTGATGACCGCCGATCCGCTCAACCAGGCGCGGCGCACGGTTGTGGTCGTGCCGTTGGCGACCGGGCCGCAACCGCGCCCGCCGATCGTCGTCGCCACCCCCTCGGCCGGCGAAGGCCGTGTCGCGGTCTGCGACCAGGCACGCGCGGTCGACAAAGCCCGCCTCACGCGCACCGCCGGGCAGCTCTCGGCGGCCGATCTGAAAGCGGTGGAGGACGGATTGCGCCGCGTCCTCGAATTGTGACCCCGCTAAGCCGAGCTTTCTCATGCGGGCGGTTTTGCTCTAGGCTAGCCCATCCAGCAGATTTCGCCGGGAGGGCGGCATGGAGTACGGGTTCGGCGCGCCGGTCAGCGGCCCGCTATCGGGGGTCAACGACCTCACCCGCATCGTCACCGAAGGCGAGGCGATCGGCTACGATTACTGCACGCTGAGCGATCACGTCGTCATCCCGCGCGAGCTGGAAGCCAAATACCCTTATTCCGACACCGGCGAGTTCCCCGGCCGTGCCGGCGGCGACCGCCACGAGCAGCTCACCGCGGCGACGTTCGTTGCCGCCAAGACCAGCAAATTGCGGCTCGTCACCTCGGTCATGGTGGTGCCGCACCGCCCGGCGGTGCTGACCGCGAAGATCCTGGCGACGATCGACGTCTTGTCCGAAGGCCGCTTGACGCTCGGCGTCGGCGCCGGCTGGTGCCGCGAGGAATTCGAGGCGATCGGAACCGACCCGTTCGCCGAGCGCGGTGCGGTCACCGACGAATACCTGCTCGCCTGCCGCGAGCTGTGGACCAATGAAAACCCCTCGTTCAGCGGCAAATACGTCAATTTCTCGGACATCTTCTTTCAGCCGCGGCCGGTTCAGAAGCGCGTGCCGATCTGGGTCGGCGGCGAGAGCAACCCGGCGCTGCGGCGCACCGCCAAGCTGGGCGACGGCTGGTATCCGATCGGCACCAACCCCGCCTTCCGGCTCGATACGCTGGAGCGCTTCAAGGGCGGTATCGAGCGGCTGCACCGCTATTGCCGCGACGCCGGCCGCGACGCGAAGGAAATCGCGCTCGCCTATCGCGTGACCCAGCGCGGCGCCGGAATCCCCGAGAAGGCCGACAATGGCGACCGCCGCCTGTTCTCGGGCGACAACGCGGCGATCGTCGGCGATCTTCGCGCGTTCAAGGAACTCGGTGTCGCCGGGGTCGATTTCAGCTTCGACGGGGCCAATGCCGGCGAGGTCGTCGCCACGATGCGCCGCTTCCGCGAGGACGTGCTGGCCAAGGTCTGATCCGGGAGCGCGATCATCCCGCCCGCAGGCAGGCGAAAGCCTCCGCGGTCCATTCGAGCCACAGGAGCCACATACCGTGCTGAAACTGGGATACAAGGCATCGGCCGAGCAATTCGGGCCGCACGAATTGCTGGAATTCTCGGTGCTCGCGGAAGAGACCGGGTTCGAATCGGTCTTTGTCAGCGACCATTTCCAGCCGTGGAAGCATACCGACGGGCACGCGCCGAACTCGCTCGCCTGGCTCGGCGCGCTCGGCGCCAGCACCAAGCGGGTTGTCATCGGCACCAGCGTCGCGACGCCGACCTTTCGTTATCACCCGTCGATCGTGGCGCAGGCCTTCGGCACGCTGGGCTCGATGTTCCCGGGCCGCGTCGTGCTCGGCCTCGGCACCGGCGAGTCGCTGAACGAGGTGCCGGCGACGGGCATGACATGGCCGGGCGCCAAGGAACGACGCGACCGGCTGCGCGAGTCGGTGCGCCTGATCAACCAGCTGTGGACCGAGGACCGGGTCAGCTTCCAGGGCCAGTTCTACCGCACCGAAAGCGCCACGATCTACGACAAGCCCAAGCAGAAGGTGCCGATCTGGATCGCTGCCTCCGGCCCGCTCGCGGCGGCGATGGCGGGACAGATCGCCGAAGGCTTCATCTGCACCAGCGGCAAGAACCCCCAGCTTTACACCGACCTGCTGGATAAGGTCGGCGAGGGGCTGGGCAAGGCCGGCCGACCGGATGCCAGCTTGGAGCGGATGATTGAGGTCAAGGTGTCGTTCGACACCGATGCGCAGCAGGCCAAGGAATTGACCCGGCATTGGGCCGCCCTCGCGCTGTCGCCCGAGGAAAAGATGGGGGTCGAGGATCCTATCGAGATGGAAAAGCGCGCCGACGCGCTGCCGCTCGACCGCGCTGCCAGCCGCTGGATCGTGTCGAGCGACCCCGACGAACAAGTCGAACGCATCCGCCCCTATGTCGAGTTGGGGTTCAGGCACCTCGTGTTCCACGCTCCCGGCCCGGACCAAGCCCGCTTCATCAAGCTCTACGCGGAGCAGGTGTTCCCACGCCTGCGCAAGGCGTTCGACTGACGCGGCCGGGTGATGGCCGATCGGGTCACGATCATTGCGCTGCCGGGCATTCCGATGGTGCAACCCGGCGATAATCTCCATGCGCTCGCCGTCTCCGCGCTCGTCGATGCCGACCTCGCGCTCGAAGCGGGCGATGTGCTCGTCGTCGCGCAGAAGATCGTGTCGAAGGCCGAAGACCGGTTTGTCGATGTCGCGACCGTGACGCCGTCGGCGCGCGCGAGAAAATTGGCCGCGGAAACCGGCAAGGATCCTCGCTTTGTGGAAATCGTGCTGTCCGAGTCGAAGCGGATCGTCCGGCGCCGCGAAAACCTGATCATCGCCGAGCACCGGCTTGGTTTCGTCATGGCCAATGCCGGGATCGACCACTCCAACGTCGCGCCCGGCGGCGAGCATGAGCGGGTGCTGCTGCTGCCGATCGACCCCGACGCGTCAGCCCGCGCGCTGCGGGACGATCTTGTCGCCTCGTACGGCGTGCCGATAGCCGTCCTCATCAGCGACAGCTTCGGCCGGCCATGGCGGCGCGGGACGGTGGGCATTGCGCTCGGCGCGGCGGGGCTGCCGGCGATCATCGACTGGCGCGGCCATCCGGATCTCTTCGGCCGGCCGCTCGAAGTCACCGAGACCGGCTTCGCCGACGAGATCGCCGCGGCCGCGTCGCTGGTCATGGGCCAGGCCGACGAGGCGATGCCGATGGTGCTGGTCCGCGGCCTCGCCTGGACCGCCCCTGACGCCGACGCCGCGGCGCTGGTCCGCCCGCCGGAGCACGACCTCTTCCGATGAGCGCCAATGGTTGCTGACGAGGCGCCGGTTCTCGCGCTGTCGGGCGGCGTCGGCGGCGCCAAGCTCGCGCTTGGGCTTTATCGCCTCCTGCCGCCGGACACGCTGACCGTCGTCGCCAATACCGGCGACGATTTCGAGCATCTTGGCCTCTCGATCTGCCCCGATCTCGACACGCTGCTCTACACGCTGTCCGGCCAGGCGAACCCCGAGCTCGGTTGGGGCCGGGAGGGCGAAACCTGGACCTTTATGGCGGCGCTCGAAAAGCTCGGCGGCGAGACCTGGTTCCGCCTCGGCGACGGCGATCTCGCGACCCATGTCGAACGCACCCGGCGGTTCGCGGCCGGCGAAAGCCTCACCGGGATCATCGACAATTTCCGCCGCCGCTACGGTATTGCCGCCCGTCTCTTGCCGATGAGCGACGATCCGGTGCGCACCTTCATCGACTCCGATCGGGGACGGCTCGACTTCCAGGATTATTTCGTGCGGCTGCGCAGCGAGCCGCCGGTCCGCTCGCTGAGCTTCGCCGGCAGCGAAACCGCCCGGCCGCAGCCGGATTTCCTCGCGGCGCTGGCCGATCCGAATTTGCGCGCGATCGTCGTCTGCCCGTCGAACCCGCTCATCAGCATCGGCCCGATCCTCAGTCTACCGGGCGTGCGCGAGGCATTGCGCGACAGCCCGGCGCCGGTCGTCGCGGTGTCGCCGATCATCGGCGGCAAGGCGATCAAGGGCCCGACCGCGAAGATGATGGCCGAGCTCGGCATGCAAGCCGATGCCGCCGCGGTGGCGCGGCATTACCGTGACTTCCTCGATCTCTACATAGCCGACGAGGCCGACCGCGACGCCGTTGCCGGCCTCGATCTGCCCGTCGTCCTGGGGCCGACGCTGATGGTCACGCTCGAAGACCGCGAGGGATTGGCCCGCTTGGTGCTCGCGGCCGCGAACGAGCTGCGGCGATGAGCTATCCCAGCGAGGTCTGGGCGATCATCCCGGTCAAGGAAACGCGCGATGCGAAGCAGCGCCTTGGCCCGGCGCTTTCTCGGCCGCAACGCCAGGGGCTGGCGCTGGCAATGCTGGAAGACGTGCTGGAAGCGGTCGCCGGCGTCAAAGGCCTGGGGGGCGCGATCCTCGTGACGATCGACGCGCAGGCGATCGCCCTCGCCCGCCGCTACGGGATGACCACCATCGCCGATGGCGCCCAGGCCGGCCACACTGGCGCCGTCGATGCCGGCGCGAGGCACCTGGTTGCCGGCGGCCGCCTCGCGATGCTGACCCTCCCGGGCGATCTGCCGCTGGTCACCGCCGCCGAGATCGAGCGGCTGATCGCGGCGCACGGCCCCGCCCCCGCTTTCACCATCGCGCCGGCGCATGACGATCTCGGCTCCAACGCGATCCTGATGTCGCCGCCGCAAGCGGCGCCGCTGCGCTTCGGCGAGGACAGCTTCTTTCCGCATCTGGCGGCGTCCCGCGCGGCGGGGATCGAGCCATGCGTCGTGCGCCTGCCCGGGATCGCCTTCGATATCGACAATCCGCAAGACCTCTATCATTTTGCGGGGCTTGGATCGGCGACGCGCGCGGGCAGGTTGGTGGCCGAATACGCGAACGAAATCGGCAACGCCGGCGGGCGCCTCGACGCCTGCGGCTAGGAGGTTGGGTGGCGAATTTTTTTGCGAAGATCCTGGCGCGCGCCGAAGCCGGCGAGGTTCTACCCCACGCCGACGCCCTGGCGCTTGCCGAGTGCGAGGATTTGCCGGAGCTGATGCGGGTCGCCGCCGCGCGGCGCGACGCCGGGCATGGCGGGCTGGTGTCATATTCGCGCAAAGTCTTTATTCCGCTCACCCAGCTTTGCCGCGATGTTTGCCACTACTGCACCTTCGCCCACCCGCCGCGTAAGGGCGAACGGGTTTACCTCGATCGCGGCGAGGTTCTGGCGATCGCCCGCGCCGGAGCCAAGGCCGGCTGCCATGAGGCGCTGTTCACCCTGGGTGACAAGCCGGAACTGCGCTATCGCGCGGCGCGCGAGGAGCTCGAGGCGCTCGGCCATCGGAGCACCCTCTCCTACCTCGCGGAGATGGCCGGGCTGGTGCTCAAGGAAGCCGGGCTGTTGCCGCACCTCAACCCGGGCCTTTTGACCCGTGGCGACCTCGACGCGCTGAAGAAAGTCTCGGTCTCGCAGGGGATCATGCTGGAGAGCGCCAGCGAGCGGTTGTCGCAACGCGGCGGACCGCATTTCGGTTCTCCCGACAAGCTGCCGGCGCGGCGTCTGGCGACGATCGACACGGCCGGCGAAGCGGCCGTGCCGTTCACCTCGGGCATCCTCATCGGCATCGGCGAGACGCGCCGCGAACGCATCGAGGCGCTCCTGGCGTTGCGCGACTTGCATGAGCGCCACTCCCACATCCAGGAAATCATCGTCCAGAATTTCCGAGCGAAGCCCGGCACGAACATGGCGGACGCGCCCGAGCCGGACCAAGCCGACCATTTGTGGACGATCGCTATTGCCCGCCTTGTCTTCGGCCCGGCGATGAATATCCAGGCGCCGCCGAACCTGATGCCGGACGGGCTCGAGGCGATGATCGCCGCCGGGATCAACGATTGGGGCGGCGTATCGCCGGTGACCCCGGACCACGTCAACCCCGAAGCGCCGTGGCCGGCGCTCGACCTGTTGGCCGAGCGTACCGCCGCCGCCGGCAAGCAGCTCGTCGAGCGGCTGGCGATTTATCCCGATTACGCCGCCAAGCCGGAGCGGTGGCTCGACCCGACGTTGCGGACGCCAACCCTGCGGCTGCTCGACGGCCAGGGTTTCGCCCGCACGGAACCGTGGACCCCCGGCTCCGGCGCAAACCCGCCGCCGGCCGGCAGGCGAGCGGGCTATCCGGCGCTCACCGCGCGGTTCGAGCCAATTCTCGAACGCGCCGCCGCCGGCGAGCGACTGACCGAACGCGAGATCGTCACCCTCTTCGGTGCACGCGGCGATGCGTTCGATGCAGTGTGCGAAGCCGCCGACCGGCTGCGCCGCCAGGTCAATGGCGACACCGTCAGCTATGTCGTCACCCGCAACATCAACTACACCAACATCTGCTATTTTCGCTGCCAGTTCTGCGCCTTCTCCAAGGGCAAGTTCAGCGAGAATTTGCGCGGTCGGCCCTACGACCTCGACTGGAACGAGATCGTCCGCCGTTGCGAGGAAGCCTGGGAGCGTGGCGCGACCGAGGTCTGCCTGCAGGGCGGTATCCACCCGGAATACACCGGCGCGACCTATCTCGGCATCTGCCGAACGATCAAAAAGGCGCTGCCGGATATGCACATCCACGCCTTCTCGCCGCTCGAGATCTGGCAGGGCGCCAAGACCTTGGGCCGCACGCTCCCCGACTTTCTCTCCGAGTTGCGCGACGCCGGCCTTAGCTCGCTGCCCGGCACCGCGGCGGAAATCCTCGACGACGAGGTGCGCGCGGTCATCTGCCCGGACAAAGTCAAGACCGCCGAGTGGCTCGAAGTCATGGAAGCCGCGCACAATGTCGGGCTCCGTGCCACGGTCACTATCATGTACGGCCATGTCGACGGCTACGAGCATTGGGCAAGGCATTTGCTGCGGGTGCGAGCATTGCAGGCGCGCACCGGCGGGTTCACCGAGTTCGTGCCACTGCCCTTCGTGCCGATGGAAGCGCCGATGTCGCTGAAAGGCCGCGCCCGCCTTGGCCCGACCTACCGGGAGGCGGTGCTGATGCACGCCATCGCGCGCCTCGCGCTGCACAGGCTGATCCCCAACATCCAGACATCATGGGTGAAGCTGGGCGCCGCCGGGGCCGCCGCCTGCCTCAACGCGGGATGCAACGACCTCGGCGGCACCTTGATGAACGAGAGCATCTCGCGCGCGGCGGGCGCCAGTTTCGGCCAGGAGATGCCGCCCGAAGCGATGGAAGACCTCATCCACTCGCTCGGCCGCACCCCGCGCCAACGCACCACGTTCTATGGCGACGCGCCGATCGAGCGCAAATCCGCGTCGTTCGGCGCCGCACCGCTATCCGACCCGGTCAACACACCGGCCCGCAAGTACGAGCGCGCCGCCGCGGAGTAGCGGAGCGCAAAACCCTGGACTTGATTACCGCTGGTGGTAAGATTTCCTACCAACGACCCGAGAAGAATAACCGTGCCTGATATCCAGAAAATCAGCGTTGCTCTGACCGGGGAGCAGGTCGACGCTCTCAAAGAGGCCGTCGGCTCCGGCGAATATGCCACTGCCAGCGAGATAGTGCGCGAAGCGATCCGCGATTGGCAGCTCAAGCATGAGCTGCGTCGCGATGAGCTCAAGCGACTGCGCCACATGTGGGATGCAGGTCAGGCGAGCGGCCCGGCACTGCCGGTGGACTTCGCCGAGCTGAGACGCGTGGCCCGGCAACGTCTGAGGCACGCCGAAAAAGTCCAGGATGATGGCGGCTGAGCCTGTAGTCTGGCGTCCGCGGGCGCGCGAGGATTTGCTCGAAATCTACATTGCCATTGGCCTGGACGGTCCCGCAGCCGCAGAGCGCGTTTTCCATGCGATCGAGACGAAGATAGCTCACCTGGCCGAATATCCGAGGCTGGGGCCGCGCCGTTCCGACATTCGCCCGAGCGCCCGTATGTAGTCGAGCGGCCCTACCTGATATGGTACGAGACCGTCCCTGACACCGACAGCGGTCCTGTCGAAGGAGTCATCATCGTTCGCGTCATCGACGGGCGGCGCGACCTACCGCCTCTCCTCGGCAATACGGAAGTCTGATCGCAGCTATTTCACTAACGCCCGGGCGATCTCTTCCCACTCGCTGTCGAGCGCGGCGATCGACGGCGTTTTGCCGGCGCGCTTGTACCAGCCGCCGGCATTCATCTGGTCTCCTTCGACGCGGTGCAGATAGGCGTGCGCCCAGGCGCCCTTTTCGTTGGCTTCCGCCTGCGCGCAGCGATGCGCCTTGTGCCAGTCGCCCTTGGCCTGCCACCACAGCGCTTGCATGGCGCCGTTGATTCCCGCCGGCGGGGACGCCCCCGCCAATGACGATTTGAAGGTCTCGAATTCCATCGTGCCCTCCGATGATTTGTCGCGGTTGATGATACAAGCGCCGCGCCGCTCAGGCGAGCACCCGATCGAGCCGAGCGCGCAGCCGGTTATAGGAACGACCAGCGGCAGGCTCATGAAGCGCCATCGCCATGGAAGATTCCGCTCAGTGGAATTTCGGCATCACGTTTTCGCAGAGCAATTGCAGCGACTTCATTACCCGCTGGTGCGGGATTTTGGTGCCGCAATTCATCTCCGCCAGGATGCCGTCGAGACCGAGTGTTTCCTTCAGCCCCATCAGCCGATCGGCGACACGCTCCGGAGAGCCGACGATCAGCTTTTCCTTGAGCGCATCCTCGTAGCTGATCTCCTGCAGGCGGCGGCCGCGAGCCGCGCGGTCCTCGACTGCCCGAACCCCCGAGCGCGTCGCCGAATCCTCCAGCCGCTCGCCGAGATAGCGATAGAAATACATGACGCTCTCTTCCGGCTCCTCGATCGCGGCCTTGTCGGTTTCGGCGACATAGACCGGCGCCCGCAGAAATACCTGCCCCTCGCCGGGGTGGCCGGCTTCCTTCCAAGCCTTGCGGTACGCGGCGATGTTCGGGCCCAGCTCCTCGATCGTGCCGAGGCGAACGGCGACGAATACCGCATGGCCGAGCTTGGCGATCGCCGGGAACGTGTCGGCGCTGTTCGCCGCGATGCGGATTTCCGGCCACGGCTTCTGGTAAGGCTTTGGCGTCAGCGCGACATTGTCGAAGCTGTAATATTTGCCGTGATAGGAAAACCGCGGCTCGGTCCACGCCCGCTTCAAAATTTCCAGCGTCTCGGCAAAGCGTTCGCGGCTTTCGCCGTAGGGTACGCCATAGGCCTCATAGGTGCGCGGAAACCCGCTGCGCCCGACGCCGAAAATTAGCCGGCCATGGCTGATCTGGTCGACCGTCGCCGCCTCTTCGGCCAACCGCAGCGGATGGCACAGCGGCAGAACCTGTACGCCGGTGCCGATCTTAATGCGCTTGGTGCGTGCGGCGATGGCGCTCGCCAAAGTCAGCGGCGCCGAACAGACCGAGCGCTCCGGCGCAACATGAATCTCGGCCAACCACATCGCATCGAGGCCCCAGCGCTCGGCGGCGTCGATCTGCTCGAATGAGCTGGTGAACGCCTCCTCCTCGGTGGTTCCGGCGGGCCGTTGAAACTCGTGAAACATGCCGAACTCGAACGCCATCCGCCGCCTCCTCCCGTCTTGGCCGGCTACCGCCGACACGATCTTCGCGTGCCGCCAATTCTTCGCCGACGGTCCCAATGGGCGGTGACTTTAGGGTCGAACGCGGGTCAGAGCCATCACGAAACGCGCACGCCGAGACAGCGCATTCGCATAGCGGCAACCCGAATGCAGCAGCCGATCTCAAGAAAGACGGTTGAGTGGGTGCACAGCAACGGTTTATCGTTTCTAGACAAATACAACCAACAAAAGGGAATTATATATTTAATTCCCTTTTGGCATTCTGTTTTTTGGCGGCAATCCTTTTACCGACAATAGCGTACGGCTATTCGGGCGGCTTATGCCCGACGTGCATTCGCAACTCCTTCGCTGTGACTGAGGGTTTAGTGAAGGTCAGCCCCGCACTGGACAGCGCTTTCATTAGCCGTTCTGCTTCGCCTGAGTCTCCCTCGCGCGGAGTAACCCACAGGCCAGTTACCACTTGCCCCTGCCATGAAGCGGGGGAAAGCGTCACCGACGCTCCCGATGCCTCAAGCGCGCTCTTTATGTCGCCGGCAAATGAGAACGCTTCCGGGTCGTCCCCCGCATGTGTCATCGATACCGTCGTCCCTCCCTTCATGGCTTCGGAAATTATCCGCGCTTGCTCGGCGGTAAGTCGTCGTCCTGCCGTTCGCTCCTCTACCTCGGCGGCGCGCTGGAACGCGTCATTTGCGCTCTGCGGCGCGATGCTCCGTTCTGCATTGAACGTCATCCATTCCTCGAATGCCGGTAGCGGCTTAGGGCCGACAAAGACGTACAGATTTGGAACAATCCCATTGAGCGGGAGTGATCCGCCTATAGGCGTCCCTTTGTTCACCTGGACTAATATTTGGGCTTTTTTAAATACGCCCGCGATGAATGAGACGTTCATGTGGGGAAATGATGATCCCATGTGCACGCCAAATATTATATCTCCAACAAATGTATTACCTCTCCGCTGGATATTTTTTATACCTGCGGTAACAAAGATTTTTGTTATTTCTAATGAATATGCCCACGACTCCTTGTCTGCCGTATCGTACTCAACTAGCAAATTAATATCGTCTGCCATGGGACGGATGCCTGCCGCTATCTGCTCGGCTTGTTCGTCCGATACGCGTCTCCAAGCTGTTAATCGCTCAATATCGGCAACACGCCCGCGAGCGTCAGCGGCCTCTTTCTCTAGGTTCCGGACCCATAAAGTGGATTCCCAGCCGGAACGTTTTGTGATTCAAGGTTCCCGAAGGGGGAACCATCATGGATCGCGATCAATTCTGGCTGGACGAGGGGCAGTTCGCGCGG
>Ga0075522_10002713_pt1 | contig 13085 bp, 10 predicted proteins | sample NGEPerA_FD_74796 | JGI IMG/M metagenome (GOLD analysis project Ga0075522, IMG submission 74796) | Arctic peat soil microbial communities from the Barrow Environmental Observatory site, Barrow, Alaska, USA - NGEE PermafrostL2-A | ecosystem: Environmental > Terrestrial > Soil > Wetlands > Peat ... | reverse complement strand
GAAGAAGATCGTGGCGGATCTGACCTTGGACAAGACCATGCTGCAGGATGTATTGCGCCGAAAGTGGTGAGGCCCTCCGTTCGGCGTGAGGTCGCAGGCCATCTGCAGAAGGCCTACGGCGTCAGCGAGCGGAGGGCATGTCGCGCCAGCGGCTTCCATCGATCGACGCAACGTTATCGCAAACGCTCAGACCCTCAGACCGAGCTTCGCATGCGGCTCAAAGAGCTCGCTGCTACGCGCGTCCGCTAGCCGACCCGACCTTTCCTAAGGATGGACCCTTTCCTCGCGTCGAGGACGCAGGAAAGCTCATGGCCTTGGCCTCATTCTCAAATCGCAGCACGCCTTTAGCGGAAGAAACAAAACTTCTGGATTTTCTACTGGAAGGTCCGCGCCGAGAATTGAGCGCGTACCAGGACCTTCAGAAGTCGCGACACTACAACGTCGGGGTGACTGATCCAGACTTTCGCAATTTCGCAGGCATTTATAGCGATAAGATCTTTGATATTTTTTATCAATTTGCGCAAACGAACATGAAGAAAGGAATGCCGTTAGTCATCGCAGGTGGATGCGGTCTGAATTGCGATTGGAATACGAAATGGAAGGAGACCAGCTTTTTTGCGGAAGTCTTCGTGCCGCCTGTTGCCAATGACTCGGGGTCGGCAATTGGGACCGCGATCGATGCCCAGTTTCACTTTACTGGGAATCCAAAGATTAATTGGAATGTCTACTCAGGGCTCCCCTTCATCACTAGCCCTTTTGATTCGGCGCCATACGACATCTACGAGACGAACTATGAATTGGTCGCCGACATGCTGGCTAACGACCTCATTATCGGATGGGTGAGCGGAAAATATGAAATCGGCCCGCGTGCGCTGGGCAACCGATCGATTCTTGCTGCGCCATTCCAAGAAAGCACCAGGGTGCGTCTAAATGAGATTAAGCAGCGCGAACAATTCCGTCCGATTGCGCCAGTTTGCTTAGAGGAAGAAGCTGCAAGATGGTTTGGTTGCGATCAAGCAAGTCCATTCATGCTTTTTACGCATCGTGTGAGAACGAACGCGCTGGCAGCTGTTACCCACGTGAATGGGACTGCTCGCATTCAGACAGTGTCAGTTGCGACCAATCGGAAATTGCACGAGCTGCTTAGTGCATTTCAGGCGCGTACCGGGTACGGCGTCTTGTGCAATACCTCTCTGAATTTCAAAGGCAGAGGGTTCATAAACAAGATCGATGACCTCTCAAGATATGTCGTCGAGCACAAATTGGATGGTTTCGTGGTTGAGGAGAAGGCCTATTTTCTTAAATCGTCGAAGAGCTATCAGGTATACCTAACCACCAAAGCTAAAAGCAACTGATGATCAATGATATGACGTGCATCGGTACTTATATCGGTCGGTCATTTTGATCACGGCACTCGTGGCATTTGTGCTAAATTGCCATGAGTTAGTTGATCGACGCGATTTCAATATCCATTGCAACAAAATCTGATTGCGCTACGATTCAATCGTTCACGCTAATTGAGAGACATGGCAGGCAAGCAGGCAAAAGTTCTCTTTGATCACCACGTACAAGCCCTCCTCGCCTACGCCCAGCGCTCACGATATCCAACTCGCAATCGCGTTATTGTCCTGCTGTCAGTCAAAGCGGGGCTACGCGCTGGGGAAATCGCAAACTTGACTTGGCCGATGGTCGTCGATCCGAGCGGGGAAATCACGACCTCCATCGAACTGCATGACATTGCAGCCAAGATGCGCAGTGGCCGACGCGTTCCCTTACACAAGGACTTGCAAGTGGCTTTGGCTCGGTGGCGCGAGGTAAGCGACGGCACTCGGCATGTTGTTCATTCCGAACGCGGCGGCGGCCTGACCCCATCGAGCATCGTCAACTGGTTCGGCGCAGCTTACCGACACCTGGGCTTGGCTGGATGCTCGTCCCACTCGGGGCGGCGGACTTTCATTACTCGGGCTGCGAGGTTGGTCCACAAGGCTGGCGGGTCATTACGGGACGTTCAAATTCTTGCCGGTCACCGATCTATTCAGACGACCGAGCGATACATCGACGGCGACTCCGACGCCCAACGGCGGTTGGTGGCGTTGATCTGACGTGACAAGCCGTTTGCCCGGTCGGTGGCCTGCTCCAGGAATGCGGCACGCCTGCTCTATAGTTCGGCGGGTCTGCGGATTGGCCGGTGAGGTTACGTGCATTGATGATCTCCGGCATGACGCGATCGACGCCGGCCTTGTTGCTGCGCTCGAGGGCAATGACACACCCGCGATCTTCGATTGGCTGATTTGGATCCTTAGCTTTCAAGGAATTTCCGACGCCGTAGCTGAGGGGTACATGGATCGCCACGGAACCGTGACGTGGGCCGAAATCGAGGCCTCCCTAGCCACGAACCCCAGCTGTCACAAGTTGCAGGGATATTGGGCATTTACAGGCTGCCAGTATCACAAGGGCTTACAGACCTGCGCCGAGCCAGACCAATTCAGCCACTGCCCCCTGCCGCGGCATCCACTGCGAAACGGTCGACTCAATCAAACCGCCTACAGCCTGTTCTTATTCATTCGGGACATTGCCGGTGCCGACATCGTTGGGTGGGTTGATCAGCAACTAGCCGACCATGCTGGTCCGACTAGCCTGGCGGCGGCCCGAGCCACCCTGATAGATCCGCTGCGGCATATCCATGGGATTTCCGACAAGGTCATCGCCATGGCACTGGCAACGCTGCTGATGGGGGCTGGGGCAACCCGCCCGGGTTGGTTCGCCGTGGGGGCGAGTTTTATTGTCGTTGATACCCTGGTCCACAACTTCCTGCACCGAACCGGGATCCTAGACCGACTTAATGCTGCCCATCCGTATGGACCGGCCTGCTATCGGTCAGGGGGCTGCGCAGAGGCTCTTATCGACATTGCCGCAGCATTAGATGCCCGCCAGTTCAATCCAGATTTTCCCAGGATGTTTCCACGGTTCGTTCAGCACGCAATTTGGCGATATTGCGCTCAAGCAGGCCTCGACGTCTGCAACGGCAATCAAATCGATGATCGTCGCCGCTGCACGAACATGTGGTGTCGACTTTACAGCGATTGTGATCGGCTTGTTTTGTACGCCGAGCCGAAAAAGAGACGAAAAACAGTCATTTTGAGCGATGCTTGACTTCTACTTTAGGTTGTGTATAATGCATTATGCAGCTATAGACAATAAAGCTGCAGCCGTCTGAAGACGCTTTAGCGTCAACGGGAAAGTCTGGGCCGCATCCAGCGGCTGTCAGAGCGATAGATGAAACCAAGGGCCCTTCGGGGCCCTTTTCGATTCCGGAGAATGTCATGACCCAACAAGCTACCAAGCCAAGTTCTGATCCTTCTGCCAAAGTCGTCGTGTTTGGAGTCGACAACGAGTGCCGGCCCCATGCCGCTTGGTTTCCGAAAGCCGAAGCCGACCGGGCACGAACCGCTGCAAAACAACTTCGCCTCAACGTGATCCAGGTCAATGGGGCAGCAACTGATCTCGTCGCCAAGCTACCGCCAGGCCGGATTAACATGTCTGGTCCCAGCATGGTGCCGACGGTCCGAGAAGACCTGTACGAGAAGCTTGTCGGCACGATCAATCCAAACGGCGAAGCTGGCAAAGAACCAGGTGAGCCAACAGCGTCTGATTGTCCTAGCAGTTGGGATGCCATCAAGCCCGGCCAAGTCGTCCTTATTCATGACAGCTTAGTCGAAGGCTGGTGGGCTGGGATTGTCACCGCGCGGGCTGGCGACAAGCTCACTGTTCGCTGGCGCGATTACCCCGGTTATCCAAAAGAAACCGTCCCAGTGACGGCTGTCGCTCTGGTCCACCCCAAGGCTGCCTGACCTCGACATCGACCTGTACTCGGGCTGCTGAGAGGCAGTCCGAGTATCTGCTCAATTTTCATACCTGGGGAAATGCCATGACAAATCAGACCGAACAGATTCGTGCACTCAACGACGATTTGCGTAAGAATCTCATTGGTGGCAGCGCCATCATGACGCCGGGCATCGCAGCTCTGGGGCCAGAAGCGATAGACCGCATCGTCAAAACAATCGCGGTCTACGACGACTTCTGTCACGCCAATGATCCGTATGAAGAACACGACTTCGGATCGTTCGAGGCTGAGGACAAAACAATTTTCTTCAAGATTGATTATTACGACCGCACGCTCACGTGCCATTCCCCCAATCCAGCCGATCCATCGGTAACCGAGCGAGTTATCACGGTCATGCTCGCCGACGAGTACTGATTACGAGGCTGTGCCATGACAAAGCCAATCATTGACAGGGCGTTTGGTAGATTGCGAAAGCCGGGTTTCTTGCTCAAACCGCTGGGTTGGATTCTAGATCGGCTAACGAATGCGATTGAGACCAAGCCAAGCCTGATTGAACTGCTGCTCGATCTTGACCTTGCCAGAATGCACCTCACGGCGTTGGCCCTCGCCCATCTGCCAAGCGACGTTTCGCCCGACCTGGCTTTGACCCTTCTCCAGGCTCCTAGAAAGATGGTTCTCAATCTCAGCGTCGGTCATCGTCCGGTTGGCATCGACCGAGTTCTGCATCAGCTTCCGCTTAAAGTATTACCCGCTGATACTTATCGTAAGCTCGTCGAGCTCCTCAACGATTCAGTCACTGCAAAGTTCTTGCATCATCGCCGATCCATTGACGAACAAATAGTCGCAGGTCTTTCCACTCTACCAGCGGCCTTACGGCGCCCCGCCATTCTGGCGATGTTCGACCGGATCCCTGGGATGGAGCTATTTGTAGAGGGATTAAGGTGCCTCGCCGACCGCGCCAGCCTGCCATTCATGGCGCTGACAATGGAAGTCGGCTCCCTCACGCAGACCGATCAGGTGGCCGCGAAGATTAAACAGATAGTCGATAGCTTGCCATTAATTGACACGTTGCCGCCGGCCAAAGTTGGGCGGTATCGACGCATCGACCAGATTGCAGAAATTCAAACGCTGGCCAAAGTCTGGCAAAACTGTCTCGCTAATTACGTATCGAATGTTTCCACTGGGACCTGCGCAATCTATCGAACCGACCCGCCCGATCAGCCGGCTGCTTGCTTCGTTTATCGCCAATGGCGGCTAGGCTGGTTTTTACAGCAAGCAAAAGGCCCTCGGAATATCGATCTCCCGCCCGACCACCTCGCCCAGACTTACATGGCCTTTGCCGCCGCTGGCATTCCCCGCTCCTCGTCTATCGAGGCCATAAAGGGCTTGATTTTGGACACGGAGCTGCGCCGCGACGGCCACGTCCTCGAGGACTACGAGCCTTATGACGACATCTGACTGAGACCAAAGAAATCTGGTTTTGCCGAATTCGACTGACTTATTGCGAAATGTGTCTTTCTTAACGAGTTGGAATTTCAGTTCGGCTGAGACGACTGAGTTCAGCGGCACAGGCATTGATCCCACCGCGCCGGCGCATGAAATGCTCCAACGGTTCGGAGGATGCCTTGTATTCCGCCGCAAACCTCAGGGCATGAGCCCATTTGCTAAGAGCTTTGGCGTCCACCTTCTTGCGAGGGCTAGTGCACCGGATGACCGCCGCAAACGGATCGATATGGTCACCGCCTGGCCGGCCCTTCAACCGCAGGGCCCGTTTAGCCCGGTCGATTGCATGATCCTCGGCGTGCCACACCATGACGAGATCAAATACAGCCGCTAAAAAATTATAGACCGAGAACCTATCATGTTGCCGTCGTGATTTGCGCCAAGTCTCGCGCACTCTGGTTAGGTCGCATTCAAGAGCCCTATTCGAATATGGAAGTTTCTGGCTCCCGCTTCGGTGGCTTTCATTTAAACCGTAAAGCGACATTCCAAGCCTCCTGACATTCAGTGGGGTTTGACGCGGCTGCGATTACCTCTCATTTGCCCATTCGTCCTCAACCTCCCTTTCAGCATCAGCCAACCGGTCCAACATTTGGCGTGTGGCCTTCCAAATCACTTGGCCGCGCATATTCAAGGATCGCATAGCATCGCCGCACCCTTCGAATTCCCGCAAGATCGACGCTACTTCTCTGTTATTAGCCATGCGCAAATCCAGCCCTTCACATTCGACTTCCACCCAGAATCGTAACGTTCGGCTCATTCGAAACGGCATCGCTTCCTTTTTCAGGTTAATGGTGGGAAATTCAGGAAATGCCCTGACAGGCATTCAGTCGCGATGCGATTCACGTAAGAAATTAGGGATTCTAAAAAGTGCAGTTTCGCGGTTAAAAATAGGAAGGAATATCCAATTCGCCCGAGTCGACGACCGACCATTGTGACTCATGGCAATTATGTACTTTGTTCATAAGTTTGGCAACCTTGCGGAAAGTACGAAAGGCAGCCGAACACAGCTCGACGTTCTGCTGCTGGAATACGCGAATGCGAGATCAACCGATTGCTAGTCGCCGTGTCCTAAACTACGCGATTTGAATTTTCTGAAAGTTCTCATTCAGTTGGAGCGCCGCACTCCTTCGGTCGCCAAAGAACCAAACATCCAGCGGCATGCACGGATGAGCGTGACTGCCATTTACAGGAATGTGTGTGGGCCAGAAAAAATCACGTTTGTCCGCCGATTTTGGGGGCAATCGGCAGCGGCAGCCCCGTTTCCGCTCGGGCGGACGAGTTAATAGCCAATTGGCAATGAGCCATTGGCCCTCTACAATTCAAAGGCGAGGATATACTCTTTACGCGCGCGTGGGGGCCTAATGTTAGCTAGAGATTCCGAATCTGAAACCCCGCTTGCGCCTGACAACATTCCGGCACAACGACTGACTGCCCTGCTTGGCTACGTCGAGCAGGTGATACGAATGGATGAGCGGCCTGCATTTAAGCTGGCCGACTTTCGTCTTGCAAACGGCCAGATCTATTTAATCCACCAAAACGAACTTCACGCTCTTCCGGGCGTTGCTCACGACGAATCCCCGATTGAAGATGCGCCAGTGTGGCTCCGTGTCAAAAGGCTAAAACGGCGCATCGCCCCATCCCCGAAGGACGACATTGCTCTTTGGGTTGTCGTCTCCAATGATCCTGAGAAGCCACCAACACTTCGAGAATTCATTTTCCGTACCGTTTCTAGCTCAGAGCGCGATGCTTTGATTACGAGCGGCGAAGCGCGCTCGGAAGACTGTCAACCGTCGCTAAACGAATCTCAGCCTAAGCATTTCGATGTTCGCCTTCGGGTCGAAGATCGACCGGATGTTGCAGCATCGGTTGAGGAATATATCGGTGGTCCGTGGCTCTCTTGGTCTAACGAAGAGAAGCCGCGTCGTAGATCACTCGCACTTTACCAAAAGCTATTTGAGATAGCCCAACTCGCTGAACTCGGGGGACCAGATCAAGCAATTGAAATGGTTTGGGGCATTGGAGTTGCGCGGTGGCTCAAAGACGGAACGCTCGTTGATTTGCCAATCGTCGAATGCCTCGTTGAAATTGAAATAAATGAGGCTTCCGGCGGAGATATTGAAATTCGTCCCAGACAGGCACCGGCTAGTGTCAATCTTCGTCCTTACGACGAACTGAAGATCGACGGTGTCCCGCTTGCGCATGATGCCGCGCGCCGCGGACTACAGTTGGCCGAAGCGGACGGGGGGGTCACGCCTTTCCGACGTGAACTTTTTGAAAACGTCCTTCGAGCATGCCAGTCGCAATTGGATTCCGAAGGCCGGTATCTTCCCGACGCTGAAAAGATAGAGCCGACCGATCCTTTGCCAAGCGCAGCAGCGCATTTGATGGTGTCCGACCGATGGGTAATTTTTGCCCGCAAGCGTTCGGACAATTTTCTGCTCAATGACATTGCGAAGCTAAAAAAATCAGTTGAGGAAAACAAAGAAGAGCTACCGGGGCCTGCGACTACGCTCGTTATGGGGCCTTCCAATGTCTCTAGTCTACCGTGGAAGCCGTTGTCAGGCTCTCTTGGTGGAGACTTTACGCCGGACTCTGATGCTCGAGATGAAGACTCGCCTTTAGGCGATCTTTTCTTTCCTAAGCCGTTTAACGACGAACAAGTGGATATTGTGAGACGGCTTGAGCAGACCGATGGAGTGGTGGTGCAAGGCCCGCCCGGTACGGGCAAAACACACACGATTTCAAACATCATCTGCCATTATCTTGCGACCGGACGGCGTGTACTTGTCGTTTCACATGGTGAAGCGGCGCTCTCGGTGCTCAGGAATCATCTGCCTGAAGAAATCCGTGACCTGACGATTAGCATTACCACCTCGGAGCGCGAAGGCCTAAAGCAGGTTGAAGGTGCGATACGGCTTCTTCAATCTCACGTCGTGGCGCTCAAGTATGAGCAGCAGGGCAAAATCATTCGTGACATTGAAAAGTCAATTCTCGGTATGCGCGCGAGACTTGCTGCGATTGACGAGGAGATTACAGAGATAGCTGAGAAACAGCTCTCAACTGTGCGAGGAAAGTCTGTCAGGCCAGCAGAGCTTGCAAAGGCTGTTGTGGCAGACCGTGTCTCCTTAGATTGGTTCATCGATAGGCCTAAGTGTTTTTTTGCGGATACGAGTCTGACCGCTGCCGACGTAACGCAAATAACGAGGGCCCGGACTGCGGTAGGCAATCGCCTGGAATATCTAAAGACTGTATTGCCGTCGCTGGCCGATCTTCCGAGCGCGAAGACAATTGCAGCTTGCCATCACGACATCGTTCAAGCGGCAAAGTTCTCCGCGATGCTTTCGGCGAACGAGCAAGTTATCAAGCTTCGGATTCCCAATGAGGCGGGCGTCGACAAGGCGGAGCGGGCGGCTAATCTAATCGATACACAGCTAGCGGCGTGCGGCCACCTCGTGGTGCATCCGTGGCTCATCGAATGCGCTCAGGCGGCGTCTCAGTCGACGGAAACACATTTCGGACCGTTAAAGGCGTTGCTCGCAGACCTAAAACCTTTTCTCGCGGAGCATGAGAATTATATCCGCAACCCAATAGAAGTTCCCGATGATGTTATCGGCTCTGCTCTTGCGCTTGAGGTTGTCGATAGGCTCGGCAAAGGTGACCGCGCATTTGGTCTATTCTCCTTTAAGGAAAAGGCTCTTAGGCCGTCTTTTGACGCGATACGCATCCTTTCGCGCTCACCGGCAAATGCAAGCGAATGGCAATTGATTGCAGGCTTTATCCGATGGCGTATCCGCTTGCGTGAATTGCAGTCCCGCTGGTTCGCCTTGTCGTCTGAAATGGGCTTGCTCACTATAAGCGCCACCACAGCGCCTCGCGAACTCGGACGCTTAGCCACCGCTCTTCAATCAGTCCTGATCGATGCCCCCGCGGCGAATGCCGCCATTCAGCAGGAGCTAAAGGGGATTGTTGTTGGCGAACTTAAGGTTGCATGGCCGAAACGTGAACGGCTCGTCAATCTGCAGGAGTGTTTGCGAAGTGCGGCGTCGGTCACTCGATTGTCTTCTGCCAAGGCTGAAATTAGGCGCGTCAACGGGCTTTTCCCGGAAGATAATGCAGGACGAGTGGGAACGTTGGCCCGAAAGTTTTTGTCCGAGGTTATCGGTCGTCCTGACGTGCAAGATGAGCGAATTGACTCCGCATGGGGGAAGGTGTTGGCCGAAGTTGGTGACCTCGAATTGCATAGAAGTTACTTCGACAAAATCCTCAACATTAGCGAGAAAATATCCGAGGCTGGTGCTCCAAGTTGGGCAGTCAGGCTCACAACTGAATCTTGCGAAGGTATCGATCCCGTTGTTCCGGCCTCATGGCAAAACGCATGGGATTGGGGTGCTGCGAACGCCTTACTAAGCGGCATTGACCAACGTGAACGAATTCAGGCGCTAACGGACGAGCGGCGAAAGCTTGACGTGGACGTGGCTAAAGCGTCCGAGCGGCTTGTCCGGGAAAGAACATTTTACGCGCTAGCTAAGAACATGACTGGCCCCGTACGTGCGGCCTTGATGATGTTGGCAACCGCGCTTCGTGGCATCGGACGCGGCATCGGTGTGCGAGCTGAACGAAACAGGCGTGCGGCAAGAGAAGCTATGGAGTCTTGCTATGATGGCGTTCCGTGCTGGATTATGCCGTCGTGGCGCGTAGCAGAGCAGCTTCCCAGCCAACTGGCTTCATTTGACCTCGTCATCATGGATGAGGCTTCGCAGTCGGATATAAAGGAAGTAACCGCTTTATTGCGCGGCAAGAAGGTATTAATCGTCGGAGACGACAAGCAGGTGAGCCCGACGGCAGCCTTCATTGAAAACGACAAGATAGATCGGCTTGAGCGGACATATCTCAGTAAACAGCCATACAAAACATTATTGCTGCCCGGCGCGTCACTTTATGACCTAGCGAAGGTGATGTTTCCAGATAAGTTTGTCATGCTGCGAGAGCATTTTCGCTGTGTTGAGCCAATTATTCGGTTTTCTTCGCAGTTCTATAATCAGGGTCTCGTGCCATTACGCGTGCCGACGGCCCTTGAGCGCATCGATCCGCCGCTTGTAGACATCTACGTCAGCGATGGACGCAGAACAGGCGACAAGATCAATCACCGGGAAGCAGAAGTCATTGTCGCTGAGATTATCGATATTGTGAGTGATCCTGCGCGGGCGCGCGTTGGTAATACCGCGCGGCATAGGAGCATAGGCGTCATTTCTCTAATTGGCTCCAAACAAGCGGCGCTCATCAATAAAATGCTGCTTAAACAATTGGACGAGGAATTGGTACTTCGGCATAAAATATCGTGCGGCGACAGCGCGACGTTTCAAGGTAACGAACGTGACATCGTCTTCCTGTCGATGGTTGCCGATCCAAAGTCCAAGCAATCTCAAACAGCGTCGCATTTTGAACAGCGCTTTAATGTCGCTATGTCGAGGGCCCGGGATCAGCTCTATGTGGTCCACTCGGTGCAGCAAGGGGAACTTAAAGAAGCCGATTTAAAGGCAAGGGTGCTCGCGCATTTCCGGGACCCAATGAAGGGATCAAAGCCTCCGACAAGCGATCTAGCTTCCCGCTGTGATTCCGACTTTGAGCGCGAAATTCTCTCCCAACTCATGGAGCGTGGCTACAGGGTTACGCCGCAGGTTGGATCCGCTGGATATAGTATCGACCTCGTGGTGGAAGGCATTGGAGAGAGGCGGCTAGCAATCGAGTGCGACGGCGACAAGTATCATGGCCCCGAGCGATGGGCTGACGACATGAAGCGACAGCGTGTCCTCGAACGAGTGGGTTGGCGATTCTGGCGATGCTGGGCATCTAGCTACACTCTTGATCCCAATGGATGCATTGCGGATTTAATGTCAACGCTTGATTTGCTTGGCGTCAAACCGATAGAGGGCGACAGCAAACCCTACCTCTACACGGAGCACCGAGTTTCGGCGCCCAAAGACCAGCTGCTATCTGAAGCCGAGTCCGCGCCGCTTCAGTCCTCGAAGCCGTCGTTGGGAATTCAAATTGGGGATCGTGTTGTTATTCGGTATCTCGATGATAACAAGACGACCAGTATCGTCGTAAGCCGAGATCGCGACGACATTACGACCGGCCATGTGAGTGCGTTCAGCCCTCTCGGCAAGCAGCTTGTCGGATGTAACGAGGAAGACGAAGTTGAATTTGAAGCTAGCGGTAAGGTGCGAAAAGTCCTCGTTGTTCGCACCGAACGCGAAGGAAATGCGTTTCAATAACTTATTTGACGCCGGTGGCCTGCCGGGATGCCCGGATATGGTGTTGGTTTCGATGGATGATTGCCGGTTCGGGCCAGCGCCAAGACTCATGGCAAAGTTAGGCAAATGCCATGAGTTGCGTGATCGCAGCGAACAAGGTCGGATTTAATCGTGGTGGTAGCTAATTGGTAGCTTTTGACTTTTTAATTTTACCGCTGAATAACCTAAGTAGTTGATTCTAATGGCGCGCCCGGAGAGATTCGAACTCCCGACCCCCAGATTCGTAGTCTGGTGCTCTATCCAGCTGAGCTACGGGCGCCGATGCCGCGGCCGGAAATCGGGCTACGGAACGCAGCGATAGCTATCGCCTTGGGGTTTCATTGGCAAGGGTTGGGCAAGGGGTTGCCGACACGTCATGCCGAGCCCAGGCCAGCGCCTGGTTCTCGATACGGATGCGATAGGCGAGCAGCGCCGCATTGGCGAGTGAGAAGACCAGCGCGAATAACGGTAATCCCAGCGCCAGCGGAACCACGGCGATCTCGAGAACGACAATGAGATAATTCGGGTGCCGCAGCCAGCGGTAGGGCCCGCGCGCGACTGGTGCATTGCCTGGCAGCACGATCACCCGCGTGGTCCAGCGCCGGCCCAGCGACGCGATCACCCACAGCCGTCCGGCCTGCAACACGATGAAAAGCGCGAGCCAGAATGGATCGACGCTGCGATCGTGACCGAACAGCCACAGACCGAGCAGCCAGAAGGCGTGCAGCGCGACCATGAGCGGATAATGCTTGGCGCCGAATTCGACGCCGCCGTGATCGCGCAGGCGCAGCGTGTTCCATTGCGCCAGGCCGAGTTCGGCAAACCGCTGCACGACCAAAAAGCCGATAAGCCAGGCGCCCTCACCCATGTGAGGCCTCAAGCGCAAGAAAGCTCGCGGTAAAGCCGGGTCCAAGCGCCGAGAGGACTGCCGTTCCGCGCAGGCCGCGTTTGATCGCGCGCTCGAGCACGAACAGCACGCTCGGCGCCGACATGTTGCCGTGGCCGCGCAACACCTCGCGCTCGTCACGCAGCGTGCCGCTCTGCAATTCAAGCGCCGTCTCGATAGCCTCAAGCACCTTGGCGCCACCCGGGTGACAGATGAATTGCGGCGCCTCGATCCGTGCTGACTTCACGAAGCGTCGCGCTGGCACCGCCAGCCGTTCCCGCACGAAGCGCGGCAATGAGCGCGACAGCACGACCCCGAAGCCAACCGGATCGATTGACCATCCCATGATGTCGAGTGTCTGCGGCCAAGTGTGCTCGGCCGCTGCGCCAATCTGCAAGGGCGCCGCGTGATGCTCCGCACGTAGTACCGCCGCCGCGGCGCCATCTCCGAACAGCGCGGATGAAATCACGTCGGCTTTGGTGCTGCGATCATTGCGGAATGCCAACGTGCACAATTCGACGACGACCACGAGTACGATCTCGCCCGGGGCTGCGCGCGC
>Ga0075522_10002711_pt1 | contig 13087 bp, 7 predicted proteins | sample NGEPerA_FD_74796 | JGI IMG/M metagenome (GOLD analysis project Ga0075522, IMG submission 74796) | Arctic peat soil microbial communities from the Barrow Environmental Observatory site, Barrow, Alaska, USA - NGEE PermafrostL2-A | ecosystem: Environmental > Terrestrial > Soil > Wetlands > Peat ... | reverse complement strand
GTTTTCTATGAAATGCTGACCGGCGAACTGCCCGGAAAACAACTCGAGCCGCCCTCCAAAAAAGTGGAGATCGATGTTCGCTTGGACGAAATTGTCATGCGCGCGCTGGAGAAAAAACCCGAGTTGCGCTACCAACAAGCCAGCGCGCTGCGCACGCAAGTGGAAACGATTTCCGCCGACGCCAGAAAGTTCGAAGCCAAAAAGCGGACACCTCCTCCCCCGCCGCCCCCGTCCCGCTCCAAGTCCATCTCGCTAACGATTCTCAATATTATCCTGGCGATACTATTAGTATTGACTGGCTGGGCGGCGAATGGCATCGGCATATTTTTCAACACGGTCTTTGTGTTTATTCTGTTGATGGTCCCCATCGGCATCGCGCACACCCTCTGGCATCTCTCCCATGGGACGGTGGAATACGGCTTCTGGCAAAACCCGCTGGCCGGTCGTCTCCGCAAATACCGATGGCAGTTGTTGAACCGCTGGATTTTTTGGTTGCTGGCGGCGCTCACCTTGAAAACGTGCATGGTTCCCGCCCAGTTTTCCGCTTATCAATACTCTATCCTTCAGGCCATGTATGGCGGCGGGGTGGCGATTTTGTTGCTGCTGGCGCTGTTGCCGGGCAAACGGGTTTATGTCGCCACGAATCTTGCTTTCGCGGCTGCCTCCATTTTTATAGGCGCGCAAATGGCGCGCATTTACCGGTCCGTGCCGCAATCCGATGGCGTGGTCCTGGCTGCGCCCTTTGAAGGGGAATGGCTGGTGCTTAACGGTGGCCGCAGCACCCTGATCAATATGCATTACGGCTTGGAAAACCAGCGCGACGCCCTTGATCTGGAACGGTTGGTCAACGGTCAGGAACTCACCGGCAACCGGCATACATTGAACTCTTATCCGTCGTGGGGAGAAACCGTCTTCGCCCCGGCTGACGGGAAGATTGTGACAGTGGTCAACGACCTCAATGACAATGAAGTGGGCGCAACCGACGAAGAACACCTGGCGGGAAACCACGTTGTCATGGATATTGGCCATGGCCGCTTTGTCATGATGGCGCATCTGCAAAAAGGAAGCGTGTCCGTGCGCCCGAATGACCTCGTCCACGCCGGCCAGCCCATCGCCCGTTGCGGCAATTCTGGAAATACCAGCCAGCCTCACTTGCACCTCCAGGCACAAAATCAGCCGGATGCTTTTGCTCCCGGAATAAAAACGTATCCGATCTTTTTTCGCGATGTGATCTGCGTGCGATCCACAGAACCGCGCCAGGACTCTCCCTTCTCCGTGCGCCGCAACGACCGGATCATCAGCCAGCGACCGGGAAAAAATTCGCCGCCCTAACGATGGATGGCGGGACGCGGACGCCGCCAGCCGTTTACTGAACGAGCGCGCGATAGAACTTTCCGGCGCCGGTCGAATTGGTGTCGGCCCATTGCAAAGTCTGGCCGTTGCCGATCAGATTGCTGACGAGGGTTGACCACGTCCCAAGGGTCGTCGAGCATTGCACGCTGTAATGTTTATTGACTATGGACGGCCATTGCAAGACGAAGGTCGAAAGGCCGGTGGAAGCGCCGGGCGAAAATTGGAAGACGGAGGCAGCGTCGTTCGGGTTGGTGCCGGCGACATATTCCGCCCAGTTGGACGCGCCATCGCCATCGGAATCGACATTCGCGGCGGAGAGCGCGTTGGAAACGGTTCCAAAATAAAGCAACCGCCACGCGTCAGGTATTCCATCGTGCCAGCTTGATCCGCTTCGATCACCCATGGTGATCAAACCATCTCCCACTGTGGCATGAAACAGGGCAAGGCCGTTGGGTGAGGCCGAAAAATGCGCAAAATGGATTCGATAGGAACAGTTCGTGGTGGCATTCGGGGGCAAGGTGACATTCAGCAGGCCGATGATGTTGGTCCCTGAAATGCCGGCATTGGTCGAATTCAGCCACGCTGCGGCATAATTGTTAGGCCCGGTCGAGGCCGGTGGAATGGTGGCGCTGCCCAGCGCGGTGGCCGGAGAAAAAGTAACCGGGGTAGTAATGGGAGGGGAACCATCGAGAGGATCCACTTCGACATTAAACATGAAAACACGCAACGGAAGGATGTCGGCGGCTAAAACCCGCACCGGGACAGAAACCGAAAAGTTGCCTCCGGCGATCACCTGATCGGGCGCTACTGTAATGGTGTGAGAACCGCCGGAAAGGGAATGGGGGGCATGAGAGACGCTCTGAGCGGCAAACGGCTTGGTCAGCGTGCTGGGAACCGCCATGCTGGCCAGCGCGCCATTGGTCCAATAACGGACGTAATTAGTCAGTGAAGGGTCCAGCGAGCGCCGGTAGGTCACATAGACATCGTCCACCGCCAGCGCGCCGTCGCCCATCGCGATGGAATTAATCTCCGGATCGCTTCCGTCGTAAAGATTGTTATCGGAGCCGTCGCTCGAATCCATGGCATTGAAATAATCCGTGTTGGTCGCCGGGATGCGCCAATGATACACGGCGGACTGGAATGTTTCGGTGACATCGGCGTTCACCAGGTTGGTGTCGCCAAAATCACCGGCGTTGAACCAGCGGAACGGGGCCACGTCGCCGACCAGATACTTGGGGCTGGATGAATTGATGGTGACCTTCTTGATCGAATTAATCGCGCCTTGAGCCAAAGAACCGTTGGTCACCACCTCGATAAAAACCGGGTCGGCGATTCCGTCCGAGGTGCCGGAGGGACTGCCAATTTGAATTTCGTATTGATTACTCTTCACTGCGGCGGACGGCACCCTGAATGAAAAGGCGCCCACGATAACTTCACCCGACGTATTGGTAAAGACCGTGTCATGGGCTTGAGAATAACTAATCAGGGTCTGTGAAGCCGAAGGGTATAAGTTCTGCGTCCCAGCCTCTTCCAGCCAGCCAACTTCGAGCAAACCCAAAGTGTCATTGGTCAGAACCAAACCCTGACCACTGCCGCCGCTCACAAAACTTGGCGCTATGTTGGTGTACTCTTGTGGATTGGTCCCGGCAAGGGGCTCCGCCAGCATGGATAGGAAGCTAAAAGGTCCCTCGGAAGGCGCGGGCGAGAGGTTTGTGATGGCCAGATTAAATTGCAGGGAATACATGACCTCCGCCGTCGGGATAAGGGTCATTGTCACCGGAGCGCAAAAAGTCTGCCCAGCCGCTGCGACGAATTCGGCGGAGCCTTCGCCCCCCTGAAATCCCCAAGTGATCTGATCCGCCGAAAAATTCGTCGCCGAAAATTGTTCGCTGACCACCCCACTCGGAGCGAATCCATTGAAAAAGGCCTGCGCCGTCAAGGTCGCATTCGAGACGATGGCAAAACCAAAGGCTTGTCCAGGAAGGACGGGACCAAAAGTATCGACGGCGCCAATGACCGGGTTTGTTCCATCAATGGTATAATAAATCACCGCATTGCTTGTCCCATCGCTAAAACTCACGGCGGCGGCATTGTTGCCATTGATAATCGGGTTCGCGGTCACAAACTCGATTCGGGCATTGACCACCGGACTGGATTGCCGGCCCGGCGCCTCGCTGACCGCATACAGGGTAACATCGGGAGCTGGATTGAGAACCGAGGGAGGCACTTGAGAGGGGGGCGCCTGATTATCAGCCGAGGTAAAGATCACCGGCGAGCCGGTGCCGGGGCCAGGAGTTGCGATGGTGTTATGCAGTGGATTAACCGGAGTGGGGCCGAAATTAAAAAAGGTTTCCACCGTTGGGTCTGCCTGGATGGCAATATCGACGACATTGTTGAAAACCGCCGTCGTGCCAGTGATGTTATTAAAGGTCGCGCTGGGCACTCCGAGGACCAAAGGAAAAGTCACGTAACCGATGGAGGGGCTGGGCACGGGCGGCTGGGGTTGGGTCGTTTGCACCACCCTTAACGCATTGCCGGCGCGATCCACCACAAAATATCCAGAATCCGGCACATCAACCGCCAGGCCCGTCGGCCCGTTGAATTCAGCGGCCGTCGGCGCTCCGTTAACCTCTCCCGCCTGGCCCGGCATCCCCGCCACCGTCTGAACCGCGTAGCTCTCGGGCCCAAGGGCATTGGTCAAAAAGAGATGTCGAATGGTGTCATTGCCGGTGTCGCTAATCAGCAGGCTGTTGTCAACGGTGATCCAAAGGAGCCCGCTGGGATGGTTGAATTGCGCCTGAGTGGCGATCAGTGAATCGTTAGTCCCACTTACTTTTGGCATCCCCGCCATCACGCTGACGGCCCCGTTGCTAATCATGCAGATCACTTGATTGCCAGTATCCGTCACCCAGACGTTGCTGTTGTTATCCACCGCCACAGCCGCCGGCAAGTTAAAGTGATACGAACCTACCGCCAGAGTTGAAACCGAATTATCCACGGCCGAAATCATTCGAATGGCATTGTTACCCTGGTCGGCGATATAGAGATTGCCCCCGTTGTCCACCGCAATCCCGGTGGGAAAGGAAAAGGTGGCGGCATTGGCGGGGCCATTATTTTCCCCATAGACGCCCGGCACACCCGCAAGGTTTGAAACCGCTCCGTTAAGAGTGACGTAGCGAATAAGTTGATTGCCTTGATCCACCACGACCAATCCGCCGCGGGCATAAACAATCCCCAATGGCTGGGAAAACCGGGCGGCGGGACCTGTCCCGTTGTTGGTTCCGGAGTTTGACGGGCCGGTCAAGCCCGCCAGCGTCGTCACCGTTCCAGCGGAAGGGACGATTTTCACAATGCGATTATCGGAGGAATCGGTCAGATAAACATTTCCGCCCGGGTCGGTCGTCACCCCGTAAGGTTCGAACAGATTGGTGGAAAGAGCGGTCGCGACGTACTGGGCGTGCAGCGGCAGCGCGAGAAGACCGGCCAGGGCGGCGGCGGCGCATAGCTTGGAGGTTAACCGGTCGATTCGACTGTTGAATTTATTTGTCATGGCTGCAAGCGCAGACGGTAGAACCGTTGACTGCCGCTGTAATTTGTTTGAAGAAATTGATACATTTCGCCATCGCCACTATTGGTGTTGATGGCCGTCCAATTTGTCCCCCCTATCGCCGGAATGGATTGCAGAACATAGGTTTTACCCGGCGCCGTCAACCAGCTCAATGCAACGCGCGCCGGCTCGTTGGTCGAAAGGGTGGGGCTGCCGAATTGCAATTTGGAAAGCGGGTTGGTCGGATCCGTTCCGGCGACATATTCCTGCCAGTTCAGCGAGCCGTCCCCATCGGCATCCGCGCCGTCAGCGGCGAGGACGTTGGTTAAGCTGCCGAAAAACGCCAGCTTCCATTCATCGGAGGTCAGCGAGGGTGGCTGTTGCGCAGTGGAAAGCACCCAAGCTGCGCCCGGAAAGCTCTCCATTTGGCAAGGGGTGGTATAATTGGACGCGCCGTCCACTCCGCTGAAATGCAAGGCGTAGGACTGCCCGGCGGTGGCGGACAAAGGAATTTGAAAATTGATCGTGCCGAGGTAATTGCTGCCTTTTAGCGGAGTAGCGAAAGCGCCCAACGACCAAGCCCTTACTATGTCATTGGATGAAAGGCCGCTTAAAGCCACCGGGGCTGGAATGCCCGCAGCGGTGTTAAATTGAATCTGTCCCACTGAAGGAGCCCCGCCGTTAGGAACAACGGTCGCCCGGAATTGAAAGCCTCCCAGAGTATTGCCGGGCGAGACGTTCACATAGACCGGCAGTGAGCAAGCGTTGCCCATAATCATATTCGTCGCCGTGCCCGCGCCAACCGAGGCCTGGCAATACCAGACCGCGCCCGGCGCCGATTTAGCCAGGCCCATCTTGGTGTGAAGCGATTCCTCGACTCCAACCGGAGCGGGCGCTCCACCGGGGATCCACGATATTTGCCGGTGGGACAAAAAGCCGCCGTTGGTCCAAAAGCGAATCCAATTGTTCGTATCCAGTCCCAAAGACCTCCGTAAGATGGTTTGCCAATCCAGGTAGGTAATGACTCCATCGCCGATTTCGCCGGCTGTTTCCGGATAAACGTCCATGGCGTTATAGGCGTCGCTGAACGGGTAAGGCACGCGGATGCCAGCCGACGCATAAAGCGCATTGTTGACATCGGAGGAGTTGAGAACACCATCGCCGAATTCACCGGCGTCGTAGCCATAAGCTGGAGAAGAGTCGCCCGCAAAATAAGAGACGTCGGCTACCGTCAAGGTTTGGCTGGTCATCGCTCCGAGGGTAACTTCGCCCGAGACGCCATCCGACGTGCCGGAAGGATAAAGAAGATTCAGCGTATAACTCTGCCCCGGCAGGGCCGTAGGGGGGATGGGAATCTCGAGCAGCGCCGCCACGCCGAAATTCTGAATATTCAATCCTGACCCATTGCCAGCCGCAGCCACGACCAATCCTTGTCCGTTACTGGCCGTGGTGTAAGAAAATGATTCGTAGGCGACCGGCGCATTCCCGGCAGCAGGCCCGATCAATGAAATAAAATCATTGGTGGTGATGGGCAACAGGGTCAACCCCGCAATCATCGGCGTCTGTGCGTCGTTGGGCGTCACCTCGACCCGGAACTGCAGTGACTTGAGGACGCCATTGCTTTGCAAATCCACAATTAACGGCACGACCGCGATCGATCCCACGCCGGCGACCGGGCTGCGCACGAATCCGAGTTGGTTAGAGGAAGACGATTGGCCGCTGACGACCGCGCTGATGTTGCTGCCATTGACGGAGATTAAGCGCAACTGGCTTAGATTCTCCAGCGGGTTGCACCATTGCAGCGTCCCGGTGTAGAAACCAAGATTATAGGTCAGCAGGACTTCGGTGCTATTGGTCGTGGGCGTTGTTCCATCGGTGGTATAAAAAACCTCCGGCGCGGGACTGGTCACAGTGACGGTCTGGCATTGGGGAAAATAACCGGACGAGGGACTGATGGTGGGGGCCGAGGGAATATTGGTCGAGACGGCGGTGGCCGCCGTTACTGGACTCAGGGCGCTGCCCGTCACGGCCCGAATCAGGTTGTAATAAAGCTCGGTCACAAACAATGTTCCATTGGTGGAAATGGTCACGCCGACCGGTTCGCGGCCCGAGGCGCTGGTGGTCGAAATTCCCGCCGAACCATCGACCCATCCCGCGTAAAGAGTCGGCGTGCAAGAACAGCACGTCGTGGTCCAGACGTTGCTCGCTGTGCCGTAAAGGGTGGTCGTATTGTAATTGGTATCAATGACGCGCAAACGGTTGTTCAAAGTATCGCAGACCACCATGCGGCCATCGCTCGAGGCCGCAATTCCATGCGGTTGATCGAACTTGGCGAAAACAGGAGAACCATCGGCCCAGCCGCGTCCGCCGCCGCCAGTGACAAGAGTCGGCGTGGAGAAATCATTGGTGGGAACGACATAAATCCCGTTGTTCAGCGTGTCGGTCACGCCCAGTTGGCCATCCTGCCGCAAGGCCAGGCCGGCCGGTGAAAATTCGTAGCTGCTCACCACCGTGTCAAATAACTCAGGCCCCGTCTGGGGGAGGCGCAGAATCGTGCCGCTGGTTTGATTGGTAAAGGAAATGAAAATATTGGTTCGTGAATCGTTGGCCACGACAAGGGCGGTCGCAGCGGACGAAGTAAAATTGTTCAGTGGAATTACGCCCAGCACATTAAAATACTGGTCCAGTTTACTCAGCGTGTTGGTCGTCAAAACATAGAGGTTATTGGCGGAATCGACCGCCACTCCCACAACCCCTGGAAACGGAGAGTAGTTGGTCACATAGTAAGCTTTGTGCGAAGCATTGGTCGCCAGATAGTACTCATAAATTCGAATGGTTTCGCTGCTGGCCCGATTGCCCGCCTGGGTGATTTGCTCGACGTCTCCATTCGCCCGGTCAGCAATAAATAAATTGCCGAGAGAATCCAAGGCGCTGCCCCAAGGCATGTGAAATTGCGCTGTATCGTAGGTGCTTCCAGAGACAAATCCGGCGCTGGATCCGCACAACGTCCGGACGCCTCCCCCGATGGTTTCAACAGACACCTGTCCTTTTGCAGTTAGAATGAGGGCCAGCAAGGCCACGCCCGCCAAAGCCGCGCTCCACCCAGGCCGGACCTTCCTCCCCCATACCCGGTTTTTTTGAATGAGGCTCATAAAAATCCTGGCTCAGGGTTGATACGCCGGGGCCACATCGCTTTTGGGCTTGGTCCAATCATAAGGTTCGCCGGTGTCCCATGGATGCTCATCCACGTTCGACGGAGAAATCCCCTTCCGTTTCAGAAACTGGGTCGTGCTGGGTTGAAAGTCAATGTCCTGAATGATGGTCGGGGTGACGAAAATCAATATGGTATCCTTCGCATGGGATTTGCTATCGCTGCGGAACAAATTGCCCAAGCCAGGTATGTCGCCCAGGAAAGGCACCTTGGTGTAGGTCTTGGTGACGTTGTCGCTGTCCAGACCGCCTAAGACCAGCGTATAACCGCTGGGCACGGCCGCTTCCGTCACAATCCTGCGCCGGTCGAAGATGGGCGAGGTGCTGACCTGGCCATTGAGGGTATCCGTGGCTTGCAACGCATCCTTTTGGGAGATTTCCGGCCTAAGCTCCATCAAAATGTTGGTGGGTCCGGCAATGCGCGGAGTGACGGTTAGCTTGACGCCAACTTCATTGAGCACGGTACCTTCCACCTTTTTATCGTAATTTGGCATCACAGTCGCCAAGCCTGAGGACGCGCCGGCGGCCGGCGGGCTCTGCTGCTGTTCGAATATCGGTATATTCTGCACCACCATTAACTCAGTCGTCACCCCATCGAGCGCCACCGTGCGGGGGAACGAAATCGATTTCGTGTCCGCATCGGTATTGAGAAACGAAAGAACAGCCTGCACTCCATCCGCGTTTAGAAAAGCGGTGGCCGGGCTGATGCCACGGGCGGTATTGAGCGAAAAACCTCCGCCCTGCGAGGTCGTGCCCGGAATGGTCGTCAACAAACTGGTTGCGTTGCTAAAGACCGTACTGATGCCGCCGGAGGAAGTGCCGGTGATCGGCGACCCGCCAGGGGATGTTGTGCTGGTGGTGGTGGCCGCTGAATTGCCCGTCTGGCTTCCTGACTGAACGACGCCGCCCGTCAAGCCATTGCCAAAACTGACATGTTGATTAGCCAGCGTGCCGGTCCAATCGACTCCTTTGGCCGAACTAATGTCTTTGGTTGTCTCAATTATTTTCGCCTCGATCAAGACTTGCCGCGTGGCGCTGTCCAATTTGGCAATCAATGCTTCCACCGCCGGCAGTTCTTTTTCCGTGGTGCGCACGATCAATTGATGCGTGCGCGCGTCGGCGATGATGGTGCTGCGAACCGTCAAGGTGGGTTGAACTTCAGCCATGATATTGGTGGGATTGCTGTACTTGAGCTCAACGACGGTAACAACCAACGGGTCCAGGGCGGCCGGGTCTTTGGCCGTGATCCGCGCGATTTTGGTGCGGGGATCCCAAACGAGTTGCCAACCCCAGTTCTCCAGCAAAGCGGTCAGGGCTTGCATGGCCGTGACATGATGCCATTTTTCCGTCACGCTCGGCACGGCAATCGGATGGCCGTCCGGTGTCACGCCGTTGAGCAGCTTGGGGTCAAATTGAATATTCAGCCCCGCCTGGAGGGCGAGGGTGCGGACGGCGTCGGGCAAAGGAACGTCGTCAAACTTGACCAACTCCACGATCTCATCGCCCGTCGGCGTGTTGGTGCCGGAGATGTCGGGTTCAACCAAAGGCGCCGGCGCGACGGCCTCCGCAGGGACGGCGACGGCGGTTGGAGCGACAGGGGTGGCGGGGGTGGCTGTCTGCGCGGCCACTGCCAGGCAGGGCGCAACTAAAGCCGCGAGGAGCGCGAAAACATTTTTGGTTTTCATATAGCTTTAAGCAATTTCAAAAATTTGACTGGCGTAATTGGCTGTTGATGCCGCTAATTCTTTTTGGTGTCCATGGTTAATCGTTTCGGCTCCGCTTCGCCCTCCACTTTGACGACGACATAGTCCTCGCCTATTTCAAGGCACTTGACGCGAATATGGCCATTGGCAACGCGAACGGGCGCCTCTTCGCCGACTTCTAAAATTTCATTGTTGACCACCGCCAAATGACCGACAATCCCTTTCAAGACCAGCACCGGATCAACGTGAACGTTTTGCTGGACGACAGCTACGCTGGCCGGCTCGCGCCGATGAGAGTTGGGAAAAAACGGGTCCTTGCCGATTTTTGGCGGAAGATCCTCGAAGACAGAGGCATAGGCGGAGAGATCGCTCTCACCCACAGCGACCAGGTTGGTTTTGGCCCCGCCAGTGACTTTCACCGGTCCCGGCGCGTTATTGGGTTTCTTGCAGCCGTTCGCGACGGCCAGCGTCAAGACCAGCGCTGCGGCCAAGACGATTCGCGCGCTAAAACGGCATGTTGCGGAAGTACTCATTTTGTCTCGGGGACGCTGTTGATGACCGGCGCAACCACGTCAAAGTAAACACTCAATTTTTCCGCCTCAAGACCGGGTCCCGCATTGACCGACATGTCCATATTCTGAATACGAAAGTATGGAAAGGAATTCTCGAAATCCGCGAAAAATTTTCCAAAATCCTGATAGTAGCCTGTTCCCTTGAGATGAAAAGTCGCCCATCGGTAAGGGAAGCCGGGAATAAGTCCCGTATCGCTAAATTCCGGCTGGCTGTAGGAGTAGATGTTCACTCCTTTGCGGGACTGGATGAAGGGGTTGATGGTATTGATAATCCAGATGTAGGTGTCGCGGTCGGGGGCCAGGCCCGCTTCGCGCTTTTGCAGAATTTCGGCCCGATGGTTAAGGTTTTCGCCAATCGCGTCTCCCTGCCGGATTAACGATTCGGCATCGCGCAGTCTTTTTTCCATTTGGGCGGTTTTATCGCGCGTATGGCTCAACTCTTCTTCTTTGGCGTTGACTCCGAAGTACCATAACAGCGCCATCACGGCGATAGCGCCAACGACGACGCCGATCAATTTCTCGCGCTGTGCTTTGGAAAGTTTATTCATCCCGGCGTACCTCCGGAAAATGCGATGTCAGCGTGAAGGTGACAAATTGCTTGCTGGGATCCCCAGGATCGACCGTCAGCGGCCCCAGTATCCCGTCCATGGTGAATCCATCCCGCCGTCCCAGGCGCTTGGCGAAGTATTCGAAACTGCCCAGGCTCTCCTTGAACTTGTTATAATTTTGGTCGTTGGGATTTAAATCTTTGGCCTCGATGCTCAGGCTGATCCTCTCGACCACGGAACCGGGAACATGCTTTTTGGCCGAACCCGTCCCAACATCATGGGCGTCCTCCTTGATATAGGTTTGGTCTCCCTTGAGGTGGGTCACTTGAACCTGATCCACCATGGATCGTTGAAGGGCATTGAGGACCGGCGCCCAGAGAAAACGATTGGTGGACAACCGGTCCAATTGTTGCAACTTCCGGTCTATCGCGACGGTCTTGATGTGTTCATTGGTCACCGAGCCGTACTTGACCAGCCTGGCATTCCACTCGCTGTCAAGATTGTTGTAATGGCCGCGATCAAAAAAAATGTTGATTTGCAGGTTGGCAATCCAGAGAAGAATCACACAAACCACAAAGCTGGCAATCCAGATGGCGCGCTTGACCGGATCTTTCCGCCGCAAATCAGCGGCGGCTTGCGCTTCGGCCATCAAGTTGATTCGTATCGGCATAGTATTAAGGCAACGGAAAATCCATCCGCACAGCGCTTGCGCCGCGCGCAGACAGCTTCCGAGGCTTTAAAATAAACAATGGCATGGCTTGAAACCGCTCTCTTATAATCCTTTGGACTAATGGAATGCAAGTAGCAACTCGCAGACCGCGCTGAGGTTTTGGCTTACACCCCGGTGCGCACCCCTCGCCGGGGTCTCAAAAAAGAACATCGCTGTCCCGCCCTGCGACAGCTTCGGCCCGTTAAGACTCCGCTTCGACGGGCCCGCCTTCGGGCTCGTTATTGGTTTCCTCGTCCTTTTCTGCGGCGGTTTTGGGCGCTTCGGGGATCTTCATCGCCGCGACAAATAATCCGGTGAACAGCCCGCCGCTCAGGAGAGTATTGCGAAAAAATTCCCATGTGGGCGGGTACCCGGGAAGACCGGTGGTGATCGCTTGCAACCATCCCGCCAGGGTTTTCTGATACGGCGCCAAGGTCAGCCAGGCTGCGGTATTGGTCACGATGTAGAACAACAGCGCTCCGAGCACACCCCCGCCCAGCAACATCCACCACGATCTTTTCGCGCCAAACCCTCGCCCTAAACCGAACAGCCCCGCGTAGGCCAAATAATTGGGGATCTGTCCAATCAAAAAGTTCCTCAGCGAAAAATCCCCGTGCGCGTAGAACAACAGGCTGAGCAACAAATCGCTGCCCAGCAGCACCGCCAGCGGAATAATCCAGCCCAATTGCCCGGACAAATAAAGCCCGGCGCAAAACACGATGGCGTAGGTCGCGCTGAAATTGGGCGGCATCAACCCCGGCCAGCGGCTCAAGGCAAAGACCACGATGAGCAAGGATGGCCAAAGATAATTCTTCTTCACGCCGCGATCATAGCCGCTGGTCTTCTGATGACAAGCCTTCCTCATTCTAAAATTTCAAATTGAACGCTGGCAAACTTTCCCTCCTTATGTTCATCTCAGGTCATGAACGCGTTCAACGAAGAACTCATCTCCCGGTTGAGCGACCTGCGCCAGCAAGCCCTTTACCGCGAATTGCGCCGCGTCGATTCCCCTCAATCGCCCCATATCGAAATCGGCGGCCGGCGGTTCCTCAATTTTTCCTCGAACGACTACCTCGGTCTGGCCAACGATCCCGTCCTCAAAGACGCCGCCGTGGCAGCCGTCCAGAAATTCGGCGCCGGCTCGGGTTCGTCGCGCCTGCTTTGCGGTTCGCTCGCCCCCCATCACGAATTGGACGAGGCCCTCGCCGCCTTCAAAGGCACGCAGGCGGCGCTCGCTTTTTCGTCCGGCTATACCGCCGCCACCGGGACGATTGGCGCTCTTCTTGACACAAACGACGTCATCGTCCTCGACAAACTGGTCCATGCCAGCATCGTGGACGCCGCCCGCCTCTGCGGGGCCAAAGTGCGCGTCTTCGGCCACAATAACCTCGAAGACCTGGAAAAAATTCTCCGCTGGGCCGACCGCCGCCACGCCACTCCTTCCC